>OLHE01000233.1_pt1 | contig 50161 bp, 42 predicted proteins | sample 1605821 | NCBI WGS metagenome assembly OLHE01 (sample SAMN03283250) | human gut metagenome | biome: human-associated habitat; material: feces | host: Homo sapiens | place: USA | collected 2013
TTCAACTTATCAAAACTAATCAATTTACTACTCAGTATTATACGTGATATAATATGTTAGCAACGAATAAAGAGGGGGAGAACTGCTTGAGATTTAAACTTGTTATTGATTGGCATGATGAAGATGAAAATATATCTATAAAAAATAGTGATGATGAAGAGATTGATTGTGTAATTAATATTACGTATCCTATAAATAAAAAGTTTGATGCGAAAGAAATAAATAAAATTATATATAATTATTTAAGAAAAAATTTAAATAGTTCTAGTTGTGATTTTATAATTAAAAAACTTAGTGAATTATCCCCAGACTTTATAAGAGATGCTTATTTACTTTGCTTGATTACAGATAAGAATCGTGATCTTGATTTGATGTTTAAAAATATTCATGACTATAATAAGACGGGTGATATAGTTTATCCTCTTACTTTAGATGGCTATTATGAGGCTTTAACTGATTCTTCTTGCAAGTCTTTATTTTTGGTTGAGGGAAATTCTGAATTAATAACGATAGATGAATTTAAAAAGACTATTGATTATATTTCTGAGGTTGTAAGAAAAATAAAAAGGCATAATCTAAGTCCTTTAGAGGAGATTATTTATGCTTATGATATTTCTAAGAATAGAATTTATCTTGAGGAAGGACATGATGAGAGAAAATCAAAATCACGTGACATTACAAAAGTTTTATTTGGAGATAAAATTGTGTGTACTGGGTTTGCTAGTGTTTTTACCACTCTTGTTAGAAATCTAGGATATCAGTCTACAAATTATATTGTTGAGTATGGTGCTCATGAATTATCTATTGTTAGAGTTAAAGATGAAAAATATAATTTAGATTTAATTACATATTTTGATCCTACTGGTGATTCTTTAGGAAAGAATAATTGTTATAGTTTAAATAGTTATAATTGGTGCGGCAATTTTAATGCTTTAGAAAGATATGATGGAGATATTACATTTGGCTATGAAAACCTTGCTGAAGATGCTAAAATTATGTCTGATTTAAGTCATAAAAGATTGCCACATAACAGATTACGCATGGGACAATTTTTTAATATTCATCAGTTTTATTTAAAAAATAATAAATATGTTGATGATTTTGTCTGGCCAGAATTAGATAGTGATATGATGAAATTCATAAATAACTTTAAGAGTTTTAAGTTTATTAAAGAACGTTATGTGATTATTGATAAAATAGATAAGATTGACAATATTATTTTAATTAAAGCAATTTATAACGCAAGATGTGCTATGGCAAAAGATGATGTTTTTAATGCCACATTTACAGATGAAGATTTTAAAGAAATAGTTAGTGATTTAAATTATCACCAACAAAGTAATAGTTTTTCTGAAATTACTAATACTGATTTTTTAAATTTAATAAAAAACAAAGTTACAAATAAAATAAAAGTATATAAGTAAATTATATATTTTTTAAAATTTATTTATAAACTATGATACAATTTATTAGTAAAGTAGAAAAAGGAGGAGTCTTGTATGAAAAAAATAGTTTTAGCTTCTAATAACAAAGGAAAAGTTAAGGAAGTAAAAGAAATATTAAAAGATTATGAAATTGTTACGCTTAATGATATTGGATTTTATGATGATATTATAGAAGATGGTGAAACTTTTCTTGATAATGCATTAATAAAAGCACGTGCTATTAGAAAGTTTTTAGGTGATGATACTTTAATTATTAGTGATGACTCAGGACTATGTTGCCCTGCACTTGACGGAGCACCTGGAGTTTATAGTGCAAGGTATGCAGGTGATCATGATGATCAAAAGAACCGTGATAAATTAATTAAAGATTTAGAAAAACTTGATAAAACTGCATATTTTATTTGTGAAATTGTATTATTAAAAGAAGATGGAAATTATGAAGCATTTGAGGGAAGAACGTATGGAAAAATAATTTCTGAAGAAAAGGGAAATAATGGTTTTTCATATGATTGTATATTTTTATCAGATGATTTAGGAAAAACTTTTGCTGAGGCAACAGATGAGGAGAAGAATTCTTGTTCTCATAGAGGAAGAGCATTAGAAAAATTATCTTTATATTTAGAAGGAGATATGAATGCAACAAAGTAAGTCTCGAATGATTATTTCAATAATTGATAGTGTTATAGTTTTAAGTATTATGGCAGTAATTATTGCTTCAATGTCTTTAAAACATAATGTCTTGGGTATAATATTTTCATCTGTAATAGGATGTCTTTTAATAACATATTTTATTTTGAATAGTATATTTTTTGGATTAAAAAAGAAGAAGAAAAATTCAAAAAAAGAGTCTCTTAGTAGAATAATTAAAATATTTAATATTTCTACAATTACTATGTATTTAGTATATCTAAGTTTATTAGTAAATAGTAATTTAAAATGGATATTATTTAGTTTAATAATAATAGTAGGTATAGCGAATAGTGTGTTTATCGCAATAGATATATGCAGTAGTTTAACTAAGATACTTAATGTGGTTTTATTAGTTTTATTTATTATTATTTTATATTTAATTTTTAATTTTAATTATTTATTTTATATTGGAATTATTTTATCTTTATTTTATATATTAGTTAATTATTTTAATAATAGATTTAATAATACTTATAGTTATTCTTTACTTGTTTTTACATATATATTTTTAGGAATATTTTTAATTTTAATTTAATATTTATTTAGTAGTTTTAATATGTTATAATTTTAAATGTTTAGGAGAGTGAATGTATGGATTTAATAAAATATATAATTCTTGGTATTATTCAAGGATTTACTGAACCATTACCTATTTCTAGTAGTGGTCATATCTTCTTATTTAAGTCATTATTTAATACTAATATGTTTAATGATTTAAATTTAGAGATTTTTCTTAATTTTGCATCTTTTATTGCAATTTTAATAATATTTTGGAAAGATGTTGTAAAGTTAGTTACTGGTTTCTTTGGTTATATCAGTAGTAAGGGAAAAAAATACAAGAATGAATTTAAGTATTGTATGTTAATTGTTCTTGGAACAATACCTGTTGGTATCTTAGGTCTTATTATTAAAGATCCTTTAGAAGAATTACTTTCAAAGAATGTTTATTTAGTTGGTTTTGGTTTTTTAGCAACAGCTATTGCTTTAATCTTAGTAATGAATTCTAATGGTAAAAAAGAAGATGATGACATCACTTATAAAGATGCTTTAATAGTAGGTATTTGTCAAGCAATTGCACTTGTGCCCGGTATTTCTAGAAGTGGTATGACATTAGTTGGATGCTTACTTTGTGGCTTAAATAAAAAGTCATCATTAAAATATGCATTTATGTTATATTTTCCAGTAAGTATTGTTACTATGCTTCTTGGAGTTAAAGATATGGCAGAAACAGGTCTTAATTTAGGCTTATTAGGATATTATGCAATTGGTATGGTATTTGCTTTTATCTTAACTTATATATCATATAAGTGGTTAACTAAGTTAGTAGAAAAGGGAAAATTATGGAAGTTTTCAATCTACTTAATTATAGTTGCTATATTTACAATAATATATTTTATTTAGAAAGAGAAATCTTTCTTTTTTTTTGTTTTTAATTTATACTTAGATTAAGGTAGGTAATTTTATGAAGAAGATGAGTAGAAAAGTATTTTTAATAATATGTGGAGTCTGTTATTTTAGTTTTTATATTGCTTGTAAGTTATTTTTATTATTTAATATAGATTTATATAGTAATAATACTAGTAATTTAATATATTCTAAGGGAGAGACTTATAATATTAATTATAATAAGTGTAGTAATTGTTTTACTAGTAAAGATGGTAATGTTAAAATGAATAATTATTTTGATAAGTTTGAGTTGGGGGACGATAATGACGAGTTTGAGTACTATATATCAGAAGATGGTAATAGTGCAATTTACATTGGAGAAGGAAAGAGTTTATTTAGTCAAATAGATGACTATAATGAAAATACTTTCTTTTATGAATTAAATCATTTTCCAATGTATATTTCTAATTCACTTAGACATTATATTTTAAATAAATATGATATTAAAGATGATGTTAGTCTTATTAAGAAGTCACGTAGTGTTCAATCTAAAAATAATTTATTTACTCCGGCTATTAAAATGAAAGAGAATTATTTATTTAATTATATTTTAAATATGACATATAATTCAAAAGATATTATATATGTTACCGGTAAATATAAAGGTTATATTATGATAAATGATAATGATTATTATATAACTCTTTGTAAAGATAATAAGAATTATTATATTAATTTACATAATAGAGAGTATTTTACTCGTGAGAAGTTAGAAAGTATACTAAATAGTATTTCATTGAAATGAGGATATTTTATGAGAATAGAAAGTTTTAATTTGAGTAATTATATAATGTTTAAACTTAATAAAATAGATAATGAGTTTAATGAAGAAGAATTAAATAAGATAGATGAAGTAATAATTTCTTCAGAAGATAGTTTAGATGATGTTAGTTTATTTAATAATTTAAGTGATTTAACTATATGTGATAAGTTTATAGGAAATAATTTTTTTAAAATTTTATTTAATTTAAAGAATTTGAAAAGTATTAATTTTACAAGATGTGAATTTGAAAATGCTGATTTAATATCTTCTTTGAATGTAAGTAATCTTGATTTAGTTGATTGTAATATTAATAATTATAAGTTTATCTATATTATGAGTGATTTAGTTTCTTTAACTGTAGTTAATGGAAAAATTGACTTTGATTTAATAAATAAACTTAAATTACTTAAATATTTAAATGTTAGTTATTCTGATATTAATAATGATAGAGCATATTTAAAATTGAATGATTTAGAAAAATTATATATTAATAATACATCTATAAGTAATTTTTCTTATTTAATTAATCTTATTAATTTAAAACTTCTTAGTGTTGATGAGAATCAATATAAGAATAATCTTGATATAATTAATAAATTAAAAGAAAGAAATGTTGATATTTTAAGTGAAGGCATTTTATCTTTTGAAGGTGATACTTATGAATAATAGAATAATTTCTTTTAATGAAAATGATGTTGTTGATGTTGATAAGATTAATTCTTATGTTAGAAGTAATGGTTCTGTTACTCTAAAGTTTCCAAATACTAAGAGTCTTAGTAGTGAGTTATTGAGAAGATTAGATTATAATATTGATATTATAATTACTGGTCCATATGATGATTATAGGTTTAAAAAGAATGAAGGCAAATACTATAAAAGTGGTGTTAATATAAATCAAGATTTTTTAGAGTCATCAACTTTTTCTAGGAATGAACTTATAAAAATAATGGAGAAGATTGAGAGAATTGAATCTTATATTCCATCTAATTGGGATGATTTGACAAAGGTAATTTATATATATGATAAATTAAAAAAAGACATAATGTATGATCCTAAATATGAGAGTAAAACTTCAAAAGATATTAGAAGTCTGAGAGGTATTGTTTCTTCTAAAACAGTATGTGCAGGTTACGCAGTTATTTTAAAAGAATTTTTAGATAGACAAAATATAAGATGCCATTATATTAGTGGACTTGTTCCTGAAGGAGATAATAACTATGGTTATCATGCCTGGAACGTTGTAGAGATTGATGGAAAATTATATCCGTTTGATTTAACTTGGGAAAATACTGAATATAGAAAAGGAAATAATACTTCTTTTGAATATTTTGGACAAAATATTGAAAAGTTTAATAAAAGTCATATTCCATACAAGAACGAGAAAATGTATGGGTATCAAAATCATTTATCGACATTTAATATGAATGACATAAAAAGAGCATATTTACGTATTAATTCTGAGAGTGACTATGATCATTTAAATATTCGTGGAACAAAGGATGATGGCAGTAAGATTATTGTTTCACAAATAGGTGATGCTATTGTTAATGGGAAAAAAGTTTATAGATATTATTATGGTAAATTAAATGATGATGGAACTGTTAAGGAACCACTTATATTATATGGCGAAGATAATTTAAATTTTTTAATTAAACTTACTAATTTTCCTCCTGCAAATGATACAGAAACTGCAAGAAAAAATAGATATATGGCGAAGAGAAAAATTATTAATATATTGTTTTCAGATGATAATATAAGAGATTCTCTTTCAAAAGGTACTTATTATATTGGTAGTGTTAAAAAGCATACTAGCAATAAAATGAATTTTGTTGATAGTTATCAAGAAATAAGTAAACCAAAAGAACTTTGTTCTAGGTTATCGTATCCATCAAAGAGATATGTTAGAAGTAATGGAAGTAATGTTATTGTACAGCAAATGCATGATAAGCCTGTAGAGGTTAATGGTCATAATGTAATGCAATATCATGTATTAGAAACTCTTAATGAATATGGCAAAACTGTAGTTAGAAAAAATACTATATATACAACATCTAATTTATTTAAAATTAATGATGAACTTGTTATTAATAGATTATTAGATAGAGGCAGATTAAATGAAAAGAGTATGGAAGGTAATCCTTATGTTGGAGCAATTAGTAATGATGGTACCATCCTTGAAAGAGAAGATTTAAATTCTTTCTTTAGAACTGACACTAATAAGCAAATAAATAAAATTCCTACCTTTGAAGAGATGAAAAATAATATTACAAAGTATGAATTGTTTACAGATTCAGATAATCTTGCTCCAGAAGACACTTCAAAATATAAAATTAGAGATAAAGAAACAGGTCAAATTATTCATGATGCGAATATTAGAAAGCAAGTAATTTTTTCTTATATTTGGAAAGTATCTGCTGGTGTAAAAGTAGGATTTGATCCAAATGTTTCTATTGATTATGCATTTAATGAAAAGGCAAAAGAATTATATGAAAAAATGTGTAATAGTTTTAGAAAGAATATTTCTGAAAAAGGTGTTATTGATACTGTTTCATTATTAAGAGATGTTTTAGATAATAAAAATTATAAATATGATACTGAAATAATTATAAGATTATTTAGAACTCCATATCAAACACAATTAATAAATGATATGTTTGTAGAGGAATCTTGCAAGAGAGATATTTTAATGCAAGTTCCACAAGCACTATATTCAGAAGGGTATGCTGGAATACTATTACATGGTAATGATGATACTAAAGCAATTGCATAGAAAAAGAGATTATTTTTTAGTAATCTCTTTTATTTTATTATTTTATTGGTTTTAAAAAGTCTAGTGTTGGAATTAAATTTTCAAAATATTTTAAAATATTATCTTTATTGAAAGATGTTGGGTCTTTCATTTCTTCTAAACAAATACTTAATAGACCACTTGCATAGAATAAGACAATTCTTTCCGTTGGAATATTAGACTCATTAACATAATTTTCGTTAATATACTTTGTAACTGAATTAAGTATAGTATTAATCATCATATCGTGGGCTATTGAATTACTATTATTTTTTATAACAGATGAATAAATTGAAATGTTTTCTGTAATATGGGTTAATAATAAGTTAATAGTTTCTATGTAATATTCTCTTATAGAATGAATTTCTTTTTCTACTTTTATTTTTTCTTCTAATTCTTCTTTTAAATCTTCCATTAAAGATTGAAGTAATTCATATTTATCATTAAAGTGATCATAAAATGTTGAACGGTTAATCATAGACTTATTACATATATCTGATACTTTTATTTCTTCAAATGTTTGATCTTTCATTAATTCCATTAGACCTCTATAAAGATTAGCTTTTGTTTTTACTATTCTTAAATCTTCTTTTTTTTTCATTTCCCATCACCTAGGTTAATTATAGACTGAAAAACGACTTTTGTAAAGATATACCTACAAGTGTAGTTAAAATGATATACAATAAATAAACATATGTAGGTTAACATACAAATAAGGAAAATAATATCTTAATTTTTTTTATTATTTGAATAAGAATATAAAGCAAGGAGGAAGAATTATGAAAAAATTTGCTGATTGGATTTCAAAGAATAATATTCTAATTTTAATAGTTGGATTATTACTTTTGATACCAGCAATTATTGGGTATGTAAATACAAGAATTAATTATGATATTTTAGTATACTTACCTAAGGAGTATGAGACTATTAAGGGTGAGAATATCTTAACTGATGAATATGGTCTTGGCTCTTACGCATTTGTTATTTCTGATATGTCAGATAACTATAAAGTATTACAACTTGAGAAAAAGATTAAAAAGATAAATGGGGTTAATAAAGTATTTAGTATTAGTGATGTAGTTGGAGTTAATATTCCAAAAGAAATGCTTCCTGATGAAGTTACTGATAAATTATATGATAAAGATACGAGTATAATAATGGTTACATTTGATGGTACTACGAGTGAAGATAAAACACTTAATGCAGTTGATGAATTAAGGCATGTAGTAGATGCAAATAGTGTTAGTAGTATGTCAGCCATGGTACTTGATACTAAAAACTTATCAGATCAAGAAATATTTGCATACATTGGAATTGCTGTTCTTTTATGCATAGTAGTTTTAATGATTGCAACTAATAGTTATATTGTTCCATTTTTCTTACTTGGAAATATTGGAATAGCTATTTTATATAATATGGGTTCTAATATTTTCTTAGGACAAATTAGTTATATTACTCAGGCAATAGCTGCAATACTACAGCTTGGTGTAACAACAGATTTTTCAATTTTCTTATATCACAAGTATGAACTTGCTAAAAAGAGTGAAAAAGATAAAAAACGTGCAATGAGTAGTGCAATACAAGAAACATTTAAGAGCGTCATTGGTTCATCTCTTACAACATTTGCAGGGTTCTTAGCACTATGTACAATGGATTTAACACTTGGAACTGATATTGGTATTGTAATGGCAAAAGGAGTCTTATTTGGACTTATTTGTGTACTTACAATATTCCCAGCACTATTACTTACATTTGATAAGTTAATAGAACGTACTAGTCACAAACCTGTAACACCACAATTTAAAGCATTACAAAAATTTTCTGTAAAACATTATATTGTTGTCTTTATATTATTTTTAATATTAATGATACCAGCAATTATTGGTAATAGTAATTATCAAGTTTATTATAAATTAGATGATTCACTTCCAAAGAATTTACCTTTTGCTGTTGCAAATAGTGATCTTGCTAGGAAGTTTGGGATTACTTCTCCTGAGATTGCAATTATTAGTAAAGATGTTAAAAATAGTGAAGTTGAAGATATGGTAGGTGAACTTAAAAACATTAAGGGTATTGATATGGTACTTGCACCTAGTACTTTACTAGAGTCTGGTATGGAAGATTTATTACCAGATGAGGCTAAAGAAATTTTAGATAATGACAAATATCAACTTGTTATAATGAACTCTAAATACGAAATTGCAAGTGATGAGTTAAATAATCAAATTGATGTAGTTAATAAGACATTACATAAATATGATAAGAAGTCAATTCTTGCAGGAGAAGGACCTTTAATGAAAGACTTAGTTGTTACTGCAGATCATGACTTTAATATGGTAAATTATACATCTATTATTGTTATATTTATAATTATGTTATTTGTACTTCAATCTATTGGATTACCTGTTATTTTAATATTTACAATTGAGTTTGCAATATTTCTTAATATGGCAGTTGCTTACTATATTGGTGTTAAACTTCCATTTATTGCAAGTATTGTAGTTGGTACTATTCAGTTAGGAGCAACAATAGATTATGCAATTCTAATGAGTACAACCTATTTAACTGAAAGAAAACTAAGTGATAAGCATAAAGCGATGACTGATACACTAAAAGTTACTGTTCCATCAATTATTACATCAGCATTATGTTTCTTTGCCGCAACTATAGGTGTTAGTTTATATACAAAGATTGATATGATTGGTTCTATTTGTACATTACTTGCTAGAGGATCAATTATTAGTATGTTAGTTGTAGTTATAATATTACCTGCATTATTAATGATATTTGACAAGGTAATACTTGCTACTACTAGAATTAAGAAAGAGGGTAAATAATATGAAAAAATTTAATCAAGTTATGACATTATCGGTTGCAACTATGTTACTTTTAAATCCAGCAAGTGTTTTCGCAATGACAAAGAATGAAACAATTTATTCAACACTTAATTATAATGGTGTTATAGAAAAGACTACTATTAATACAAGACTTTCTGATTTAGAAAAAGGTAGTGTAGTTGATTATACTAAGTTAGATGATATTAAAAATATTAATGGACGTGAAAAGTTTAGTATAGATAGTGGAACTCTTACATGGAAATCTACTGGAAAAGATATTTTCTATCAAGGAAAGGTAACAGAAGAATTACCTATAAAAGTTACTGCTAAATATTATTTAAATGGAGAAGAAGTTAATCCTAAAAAGATTAAAGGAAAAAGTGGAGATGTAAAAATAGTTTATAGTTTTACTAATGAAAGTTATGATAAAAGTAGTGGAATGTATACTCCTTTTGTAGTAACAACTACTAGTATTATAAATAGTGATAATAATACTGATATAGATATTTCTAATGGTAAAGTAGTAAATACAGGTACTAAAAATATTGTAACTGGTATTAGTGCTCCAGGTTTATATGATAGTGTAGGACTTAATGAACTAAAAGATATGGATAAAGTTACTATTACTTATAACACTACTAAATTTAGTATGAATGAAGTATATTTTGTAATTACTCCTAAACTATTAAGTGAAGTAGATATTAATACTCTAAGTAAAGTTGATAGTCTAAATAGCAGTTTAAATACTCTTCAAAATGGAATGAATGAGTTACAAAATGGTTCTTCTACACTTAATGATGGTGCTAAGAAAATTGAAAATGGTACTAAGAGTTTAAATGATGGATTAAAGAGTGCAACTAATGGTATGCAAGAAGTAAATAGTGGAGCAAGTGAATTAAATAGTAAAGTTACTAGTATAAATTCTTTAGTTAATGCTTTAGTAGATATTATGACTAATGGAAATAGTACAGATTCTGAGGTTATAGAAAGAGTTAATTATGAAAAACAAGTAATTAATAATTATGACGCAACAATTCTTCCTAAGATTGAAAAATTACAAACACTTTATTTAGGTAATGTACAAGCAATTAATACATTAAAAAATACTAATGAAAGTATTTCACAAGTTTATAATCAATATAGTTTAGGAAACTTTAAATTAGATAGTACTGATACAAGATCCTTACCAATACTTAGTGAATATTTTACTAACATACTTACAAGCCAAGGAATGAGTAGTGAAGAAATTAAATCTACAATTACTAATCTAACAACAGTTAAGAAAACATATGAAGGAAATTTACAATTAATTACATTATTAGAAGGAAATAATCAAGCACTTTTAACTAGTAAAGATTTAATTGGAACAGTATCTTCTAAGTTATCTGAGTTAAATGAAGGTACTAATAAATTAAGTAATGGTACTAAACAAATTAATGATGGTCTTACTAAATTATATAGTGGTTCTAATGAATTATTATCTGGAACATCAAATCTAAGTAATGGTACTAATACTTTAAATGAAGGTATTATAAAGATTAATAATGAAGGAATCTCTAAATTAACAGAATATGGTAATAAGGCTGTTATTTATAAGAATAAAGTAAAGACTTTAACTAATTTGAGTAAGAACTATAAAGGATTTGCAAGTGATAATTCTGATAGTACATTATTTATTTATAAGATTTCTAAATAGAAAAGGATTGCCTTTTCTATTTTTTTTCATTTTTTCCTAACTTGACAAATTATTATATTTTCTTTATAGTAAGTATTTACTAGAAGGGGAGGTAATAGTATGAGTAGTGATAAAATGATTGAAAGTTTTATGAGCGAGATAGATATTTCAAAGACAAGTGATAATGATTTAGAAAATAATAGTTTTATTGATATATTTGGTAATAGATATAATTTTTATACTTTAAAAGGTGAAAATATTGTTAGTGTTACTTTTTTATCAGATGATTTTGATATCGATTATTACTTAGAATTATTAAAAAAATTAGGAGAAAAAACAGTTATTGAATTTTCTTTTAGTGATAGTTGTGATTGTGAGAAAGTAAATGAAGTTATAGATGTGTTACATGAATATCCTATTAAAAGAAAAGTGTTTTTAGATGTTAGAGAAGTTAAGTTTTCTCAATTTGATAAGATTGGTCTAGAAAAGTTAGATGAAAATACTAAAATTACTTGTATGGGAGCAATTAATGAATATAGAAATACTCCAATACATAAAGAGTGTTCTTTTGAATGGTGGTTTCTTCATAACTTTCCAAATAATGAAGAATTTTATAGAAAATTTGGTAATGTTACCGGAGAAAAATTATTTAATCTTTACTGGTTGGTATCAACGTTTAAAAAAAATAACCCTGATATTTTAAATATGACTGTAAAAGAGAAGTGCGAAAGAGCTTATCTTTATATAAAGAATAATTTCACTAAAAAAAAGATATTTAATTTTAGCAATAAAACAGGAGATAAAGGCTCTAGTGCAATAGATGTTTATAAAAAAATGGATGGAGACTCTTTTGGATATTCTAGTTTAATGAAATGTTTTTTAAATAATCAATATATAGGTGTACCTTGTTATTTAGTTGATTGTAATTATAATGGTGATGAACATGAATTATGTCAGATTTCAACACTTATTGGAGATGAGTACTACTATGATTTAAAAAATGATGTTAACGGAGTTGAAAGTTTAGATGATAGTTATTCTTCATTAGATTTTAGTGATATCGAAAACTCTAAAGTTAGAGAAAGAAGAGAAAATGATTTTAAACATGGAGTTTTAATAAAAAAATAATTTATAGAATAGGTGGTGTGATATGAAAAAATTTAGTACTTTTAAAATATTATTTCATTATTTAAAAGATGAGAAATTAAAAATGTTTATTTATATACTTTTAGTATTATTTACTTATATACCAAGTCTTGTGACAGCCTACTTTTGGGGAATTGCACTAGAGGCTCTTATAAGTAAAAACTTTAATGAATTTGTTTTATATTTGGCTATTTGGGAAGGAATATATATATTCTTCTATACAATATTACAAATACCAAGAGATACTTTATATAATTATTTAGAAATTAAGTTTACTAAAAATGTTTCAAAAGACTTATATAAGAAAATAGATATGTTACCAGCTAAGGCTTTTGAAGAAATAGGAGTAGGTGAGTTTATTAATAGACTTTATACGGATCCTGATAGAATTATGGAACTTCTTCAAAAATTAATTAGACTAGTATGTAAGGCATTAGTTGTAGTTGTTGTATTAATAGTTTCTTTTAAAATTAGCTTATTACTTGGATGTGAAATATTAATATTTGGTTTTATTATGGGCTTTATTTCATTTAAATTTTTTCCTAAAATTAAGAAAACACAAGAGAGTATAAAGAAAGAGTCTGATAACTATGTAAAAGTTGCGACTGAAAATATTACTGGCATTCGAGAGATTAAATCTTTAGGAATAAAGAAAAATATTGAGAATAATATTTTTAATATTTTAGATAATTTATTTAGTCATAATAAAAAGATAAAAAAATATGAAGTTATTTATTATAGTTTAAACAATTTAACTTACTTTATATTACAATTTATTATTTTATTTACTGCAGGATATTATACTGTAACAGGTAAAATTGCATATAGTTTGTTTATTGTACTTGAAACTTATATTTGGAGAATTGACGAAGTAGTTGAATCTATTTCTGACTTTGGAGTTAACTATAATAAAGTTACGGTTTCATTAAAGAGAATTAGTGAGATTGTAAATAATAAGTTATATGATGATGAGAAGTTTGGAGATGTTGTTTTAGAAAATATTAAAGGAAACATTCAACTTTCTAATGTTAAATTTAGGTATAGTGAAGATGAAGATTATACATTAAAAGGACTTAATCTAAAAATAGTTCCAAATAAGAAGATTGCAATTGTTGGTAGAAGTGGAAATGGTAAGAGTACTTTGTTCAACTTATTACTTAGATATTTTGATGCAACGAGTGGGAATATTACTATTGATGGAGTAAATATTTGTGATTTAACTGAAGAAGATTTAAGAAAAAATATATCTATTATTAGACAGACTCCTTTCTTATTTAATCTATCAATCTTTGATAATTTTAAATTAGTAAAAGATAATGTAACACTTGAAGAAGTTAGAAAATATTGTAAGGAAGCATATATTGATAGTTATATTATGTCTTTACCAGATAAGTATGATACTATTATTGGTGAAGGTGGTATAAATTTAAGTGGTGGTCAAAAACAAAGACTTGCGATTGCTAGAACATTACTTTTAAATACAAAAATAATTTTATTTGATGAGGCTACAAGTGCTTTAGATAATGAAAGTCAAGATTATATAAAGAAAACAATAGATAACTTAGTAAAAGATCATACTATTGTTATTGTTGCTCATAGATTAAGTACAATAGTAGATGCTGATGTTATTAATGTTATTGATAAAGGAAAATTAGAATCAACTGGTACTCATGAAGAATTACTAAAAAAGTCAAAAGTATATAAGAATTTATATTCAAATGAAAATACAAGTTTAGAATAAGAGTTTCTTATTCTTTTTCTTTTAATTAATTTTAATATATGTTATTCTAAAAATATAGATAATAAAGAGGTGGCTATATGTTTTGTAAATATTGTGGGAGAAAATTAGAAGATGATGCAACTTTTTGTAGCGGTTGTGGTAAAAGTGTGGCTAATGGAAATAGTAATTCAGTTAATAATTTAAATAATAGTTCTTCTATAAATTTAGATAATAGTATTAATGTAAATGAAGCAAATACTGGTAGTATTTTAGAAAATAATAATTCTTTAAATGAATTTAGTACTAGTAATAATGATTCTATTGGCTTTGGAAATTCTAACATAGATTTATTTAATACTAGTGGTGTTAATGATACGAACTTTTCTAATAACTCTGTTAACTCTATAAATCAAAATATAAATAACAATATTAATTCTAACATTAGTTCTAATAATAATTTTAATAATATAAATAGCATTTCTAATACAAATAATAGTATGAATAATAATTCAAATACTTCTAATATAGATATTACTAAGTCTAATAATAAAGTGTTTATTTTGATTGGCATTTTTATTGCGATTATAATGATTTTTGCAATCATTTGTAGTGTTATTGGAGAAGATAAAATAAGAAATAAAAATAGTAATAATAATCCTGTTATTGAAGAGAAAAATACTATTTCATATAAGGGATATAAGTTTAATTATCCGAGTGGTTATAAAGCATCTATTAAAGATGGGGTTGGTATTTATTTAGTAGGGGATGTTTATGCTATATCAATTGATATTGATAATACTAATAGTTATGATAGTTATCTTAGTTTAATAAAAACAACATATCCAGATCAAGCAAATGATGCTGAACTTACTATTTCTAATCGAAAATTTGCAGGAATGGTATTTGAAAGCATTAATAAAGAAAGTATTTGTCAGTATATGTCTTCTACAAGTAATAATACGACATTTAAAGGATTAATTGCTTCAAAAGATAAGAAATTTCATGCAGATGCTTTTAATACTTTAGCATCTATTCTAGACTCAGCTACAGTTGATTCTAAAAGTGTTAATAATCAAACTGATACATTAATGCTATATGGAGATAGTGATATTAATTCATTTACTTATAATCAGTAATATTTACTGATTTTTCTTTTGATTTTTATTTTATATGATATAATCTAATTATAAGGAGATGATTTATATTAAAGTAAAAAATATATTTTTTAGTAGTTTAATTACTATAATTATTGGTGGAATATATTATTATTTTACGTATCCAGTAATTAATCCTACTAGTCCAGAATTTTGGATGTTTCTACTGGTAATATTTATTATTTTTAGTGTTTCTTATAACATTTTTAATTTTAATATTACAATGAGTGATTTTTTTAATAGAAGAAGTTATAAAACTAATTATAATTATAAGATGTATTATGTTGTTCCAATTGTTTTTTTAGGAATAATTGTACTTAATTTTTTCTTATCACCACTTTTTTGTTCTAAGAGTTATTATAAGAGAATTAAGGTAAGTGATGGGGATTTTTCTAAAGAAGTAAGTGAGGTTAATTTTAATAAGATGCCATTACTTGATAGGGATTCTTCTGAAAAGTTAGGTGACAGACAAATGGGACAAATGAGTGAACTTGTTTCTCAATTTGATGTTTCTAATCAATATACACAAATAAATTATAATGATGAAATTATTCGTGTTACGCCACTTGAATATAATGGTATTATTAAATGGTTTACTAATAGAAAAAATGGTGTTACAGGATATATTAGTGTTAATTCTACTACTGGTAAGAGTAGAGTTGTTAAATTAAAGAATGGTATGAAGTATGTTCCTTCTGCTTTATTTAATGAAAACTTATATAGAAAATTACAATTTTCTTATCCAACATTTAATTTTGGAAGTGTAGATTTTGAAATTGATAATTCTGGTAAGCCTTACTGGGTTGCTAGTGTTATAAAATATACTGGTGTTGGTTTAAAACGTGATGTTAGTGGTGTTGTTATATTAGACCCTGTTACTGGTAAGAGTAAGTATTATGATGTTAAAGATGTGCCAAAATGGGTAGATCATGTGTATGAGGCTGATTTAATTATTGAACAAATTAATGATTGGGGAAAATATAAAAATGGTTTTCTTAATTCTTTAATTAGTCAAAAAGGTGTTGTTAAAACTACAAGAGGATATAATTATTTAGCACAAGATGATGATATTTATTTATATACTGGTGTTACTTCTGTTATTAGTGATGAGTCTAATATTGGTTTTGTTTTAACAAATTTAAGAACTAAAGAAACAAAGTATTATCCTGTTTCTGGGGCTGAGGAGTATTCGGCAATGGATTCTGCAAAAGGACAAGTACAACAAATGAACTATACAGCAACTTTCCCATTATTAATTAATTTAAATGGTAATCCGACATATTTAATTAGTTTAAAAGATAATGCTGGTCTTGTTAAGATGTATGCTTTTGTTGATGTTGATGATTATCAAAAAGTAGTTGTTACAGATAGTTCTAAAGGTATTAAAAAGGCAGCAGAGGCTTATTTAAATGAAGTTATGGATGATGGAGATACGTCTTCTAGTAAAAGTCGTGAGGTAGTAGTTAATAATTTGGTAAATGCAAGTATTGATGGAAATACATATTATTATTTTACTGATCAAGATGGTAAGAAGTATAAAGTATCTATTAAAATAGATAAAAATAGATTACCTTTCTTAAAAAATGGTGATACTATAAATGTATCATTTGATAGAGAAAGCGATGTAATTAATATTATTGATATAAATTAGGAGAATTTATGGAAAAATCAAAAGTTTATTTTACAAAAGACATTAGTCCAGATGGATTAAAGAAAGCATATGATGCATTAGGCGTTCAATTAAAAGGAAAAATTGGTGTAAAAGTTTCTACTGGAGAAGCTGGTTCAAAGGGATATTTAAAAGCTAATTTAATTGGTTCTTTTGTAAAAAAATTAAATGGAACAATTTTAGAATGCAATACTGCATATTCTGGAAAAAGATGTAATTATGAAGATCATATTAAAGTTGCTGAAGAACATGGTTTCACTTCATTTGCTGATGTTGATATTATGGATAAAGATGGTGAAGTGAAAATTCCTGTTTCTAACGGAAAACATCTTAAATATGATATAATTGGTAAAAATTTTGATAATTATGATAGCTATATTAATCTTGCTCATGGTAAAGGTCATGCTATGGGAGGATTTGGTGCTAATTTGAAAAATCAATCTATTGGTATTGCATCAAGAAATGGTAAGGCTTATATTCATTCTTGTGGTCAAAGTGAAAACCCTAATGAATGCTGGTCTTGCAAGTATGAACAAAAAGATTTTATTGAATCTATGGCTGAGGCTGCAAAAGCAGTAAGTGATTATGCTGCATCTAAAAACAAACAAATAGTATATATTACTATAATGAATGCTTTAAGTGTTGATTGTGATTGTGATTGCAATCAAGGAGATCCTGTAATGAATGATTTAGGAATAGTTGCGAGTTTAGATCCTGTTGCAAATGATCAAGCATTTATTGATATGGTTTGGGCATCAACTGATAAGAATTCTTATTTATTAAGAGAAAGAGTTGATAGACAAGTTGGACGTCATATTACTGAATATGCTGAAGAAATTGGGTTAGGAACAACCAAATATGAATTAGTAGATTTAGATAAATAATTGTATGGAAGAAGCAAAATTAATTGTTTCTTCTTTTTTTTCTTTTCTTATTAATTTTACATGTTATAATATTTTCAGGTGATATTATGATTAGACTTAAAAATGTCTCAAAATTTTATTATAGTAAGGGTGTTATTGCGACAGGTTTTACTAAAGTTAACTTAGAATTTAGTAAGGGTGAGTTTGTTGCAATTACAGGAGAGTCAGGTTCTGGAAAAAGTACACTATTAAATGTTATCTCAGGACTTGATTCTTACGAAGAAGGAGAAATGTATATTAATGGCTCTGAGACAAGTCATTATTTAGAAAAAGATTGGGAAGTATATAGAAGAAAATACATTGGAAATATCTACCAAAACTTTAATTTAATAAATAGTTATACTGTTTATCAAAATATTGATTTAATACTTTCACTAAACGGAACTCCACAAAGAGTTAGAAAAATGAAAATACTACAACTTTTGAAAAAAGTAGGAATGCTACGTTATAAAAATACAAAAGTCTCAAAACTTTCTGGAGGACAAAAACAACGAGTTGCAATTGCTCGTGCTCTTGCAAAAGATGTGCCAGTAATCATTGCAGATGAACCAACTGGAAGCCTTGATAAAAAAGCAGCAATGGGAGTTATTCATTTATTAAAAGAAATATCAAAAGATAAATTAATAATTATCGTAACACATAACTATGATCAAGTAGAAAAATTTGCTACTAGAAAAATAACTATGCACGATGGAAAAGTATTAGAAGATAAAAAAATATTACCAGTTAATAAAAACGATAATTTCATTGAAACTGATAAATTTAAAAATATAAATTTCTTTGAAAAGGTTAGACTGGGTTTTAGAAATACTTTTAATGTTTTACCTAAATTTATATTATTATTTTTAGTTTATTCTTTTATAGTGTGTGCTTTAATGGGAGAGTATTCTTATTTTAAACAAAGTGAGTATGAGATGTCTAAAGATGGAGTAAATATATTCTTTAATGATTATAGTGATAAAAGAATTGTATTTAATAAGAGTGATAAGAGTGCTTTTACAAAAGAAGAAATTGATAATATTAAAAAGATTGATAATGTTTCATATGTTTCTGAAAATGATTTATTAAATGACTTAGAATATAATTTTGTTGATAATAATGAAGAAAATTGGTTATATGGGAAGATTAAGTCAATTGATAGATTTAGTGGTAATGTTGATGTTGGTAGGATGCCTAATGCAGAAGATGAAGCAATTATTTGTGGAACAAAAGATGATTATTATTTAAGTCAATCAACTGATTCTATCTTAGAAAAAGATTTTTATTTAATGTCAGATGCTAATGAACAATTAAAAAACTACAAAATTAAAATAGTTGGTATAAAATATACAGATAATACTGTTGTTTCTCAAGCAAGTTATGATTATTATGTAAGTAATTCTTTCTTAGATAGAGTTTTATTACTTACTCATCAATCTAATAGTAAGATTACAATTAACTTTATGGGAACTAATTACTCATCAGATCAGACTACTACACAATTTAAATTAGAAGCAAATGAATGGGTAAGTCCAGGACAAGCATTTATATCAGATGATTTAAATATTTATTGTGATAAGAACATTTGTAAAAATAAGTCATTTAATGTTAATGTAAAAAATATATATTATGATGATAATAAGAGTTTTGTAGTTAATAAGACTTATACTAAAAATACTATTGGAAATATTTTGTTTCTTCCTAATTATACTAAAGATAAATATGATGAATTTTATAATGGAATAGTATATATAAATCCAGATGACTATAATACTTTATTTAATAAAGGAACATATCAAATGAGTGTATATGTATCAGATATTAAAAAGATAGATGACGTAAATAAAGCTCTTAAAGATTTATCATATAATACTTTAGAAATTAAAAATACTTTAGTAGAAGATCCTGGGGTAAAGATACTTAGAATTGTAAAAATTATAGTTACAACAATTCTTGTAGTAGTATTATTCTTTATTTCATACTTTATTATAAAAATAATTCTTAAGTCTCGTAATACATATTACTCAGTACTTAGAATGTTAGGAGCAAGTAAAGGAGTATGTAGAAGTTTACTTATTAATGAATTATTTAACTTTGCTAATTTAAGTTATTTTATATTTATATTAGTTGCTTATATTAATAATATTGGTATTATAAATATTGGTTTTTTGAAGACTATTAATACATATTTTGAATTTAATGATTATTTAGTTTTATATTTTATTCTGATTATTATGTCTATATTAATAAGTGTAAGATATTCTTCAAGATTATTTAAAGATAGTGTTATGAATACTTATAGAGAGGAGGCTTAATATGATTAGAGTTGAACATATTGATAAATATTTTAATAAATTTAAGAAAAACGCCATTCATGTTATTAACGATACCTCTTTAGAGTTTGATAATTCTGGGTTAGTTGCATTACTTGGACCTAGTGGTAGTGGTAAGACTACACTTTTAAATGTTATTGGTGGACTTGATAAAGTAAGAAAAGGAAATATCTTTGTTAATGGTAAAAAGATTACTAGAAGAAGTCAAAATTATGTAGATAAAATTAGAAACTTAAATATAGGTTATATTTTTCAAGATTATAAGTTAATTGAAGATATGAGTGTCTATGATAATGTTAGTTTAGTATTAAAGATGCTTGGTATTAAAGATAAAAAAGAAATTGATAAAAGGGTTATATATGTTTTATCAAAAGTAGGAATGCTAAGATATAAGAAAAGACCATGTAATATGCTTTCTGGTGGTGAACGCCAAAGAGTTGGTATTGCAAGAGCAATAGTTAAAAATCCAAATATTATTATTGCAGATGAACCTACAGGAAACTTAGATAGTAAAAATTCAGTTGAAATAATGAATATAATTAAAGCAATTTCAAAAGATAAATTAGTTATCCTTGTAACTCATGAGAGAAATTTGGCAAAATTTTATGCATCTCGTATAATAGAACTTGAAGATGGAAAAATTGTAAAAGACTACATAAATACAAATGAAGATGACTTAGATTATGAAATGACAAATGATTTGTATTTAAAAGATTATAAATTTATGGATAGACATAATAATATAAATGTATATTCAAATAATAATGAACCTATAAAATTAAATATAGTAATTTCAAATAATAATATTTATATTAAGAGTTTAGATAATAAAGATATCGAAGTTGTAGATGATGAGTCTACTATAAAAATGATAGATGATCATTATAGAAATATTTCTAAACAAGATGCTTTAAAATATGAATTTAATTTTAAAAATATTATTAATGATAAGTATAAACTTAAATATTCATCTATTTTTAATCCTATTTCTTTTATCACTAGTGGATTTAAAAAAGTATTTTCATTTTCAATATTAAAGAAAATATTACTTTTAGGATTTTTCTTATCTGGAATATTTATAATGTATGCATGTAGTAGTATTCTTGGTAGTATTACTATTAGTGATAAGAATTTTATTAAATGTAATAGAAATTATTTAATAGTTAATCAAAAGAAAGTTAATGTAGGAGAGTACCTTAATATAGAAAATAATTTAGGAGCTGACTATATAATTCCTGGAGACAGCGTTGTTAGTTTAGCTTTAAAAGTAGATGACTTTTATCAAACTTCTAATTATAAATTAATGATGGAGGGAAGTTTAACTGATATAAGTACAATAGATGAGTCTAGTTTAATGCTTGGCAGAATGCCTGAGAATAATCAAGAATTTGTTGTTGATAAAATGGTTCTTGATAATGTTATGAAGAATGAACAAACTAAGATGCTAGGACTTACTAGTTATAAAAAATACTTAGATAGAGATGTTGTAATTAATCAAGTTGGTAATAAAAAAATAGTTGGAATTGTTGATACTGATAGTCCGTCTTTCTATATGGATAGATCATCTTTTATAAATGTTTTATTTCATTCTGCAGGATCTCGTGATACGTCAATTGAAGCAAGTACTGTTTCAGATGATACTGAAAGTACTAATAATTATCCGTATGATGACTATACTTTATATAGTAATATTACTATGAAAGAAGGAAGAGTACCTAGTAATGATTATGAGGTGATTGTAAATATTTCCAATAAAGATGATATGCCTCTTAATAAAGAGATAAATAAATCTATAAATGGAACAAAGTTACGTGTAGTTGGATATTATATATCAGCAGATAATTTGGATTCTATGCTTGTTAATAGTAATACAATAAAATATTATCTTATTTCTAAAACTTCAAATATTTCTATATATTCATCTGATAAAGATGAAATACTAAATAAAGCAGTTGATGTGTTTAAATTAAATATTAAAGATAGTTATAAATATAGCAGAGATCAATATATTTCTAGTAAGAAAGATAGTATTAAAAGTTCTGTTATAAGTTCTTCAATTATAATTATTATTTCATTAATAGAGATGTTTTTAATGATGAGGTCTAGTTTCTTATCTCGTGTTAAAGAAGTTGGAATACTTCGAGCAATTGGTGTTAAAAAGTTAGATATTTATGTAATGTTTAGTGGAGAAGTAATAGCAATTACATTATTAACTTCAATCCCTGGTATCTTATTTAGTGCATATATTATGAATATTTTAAGTAAAATAAGTTACTTAGATGGAATATTTATTGTTAATCCTATGCTTGTTATATCTGCTCTTGTTGCTGTATTTATATTTAATTTAGTAATAGGACTTCTTCCAGTATTTAATACTATTAGAAAAAGGCCTAGTGAAATATTAAGTAGAACTGATATTTAATTGTAAAAATACGGATTTTTTCTGTATTTTTATTTTTTTTCTTAAAATTTCGTGTTATTATCTTATTATAATTGGAGGATAAAAATGAAGAAAGTAGGAAATAGAGGTTTTTCTCTAATAGAGTTATTAGCAGTTGTTGTTATTTTAGGAGTTTTAACTGGTGTTGGAATAGGTGCTTATTCTAGAATTGTTACTAAATCAAAATTAGAGGCTTATTTAGATGTAGTTAAACTTCAAGCAAAAGAAGCGTCAAAGTTAGTTAATGCTGATGACTATTATGCAGATGACGATAATACAGTGTATTACTTTGATTATAAGATTTTTGATGATGATAAAAATATGCAAAGCCCTTTTGGAAAATGGATTGATGCTTATGTTGCAGTTGTATTTGATGGGGATAAATATTACTATTATTGGACAGGAGTAGATGATGCTGGATGGAGAATAGATTTGAAAAAGCAAGTTAATAAACTTACTATAAAAGATATATATCATTCTAGTTCTAAAAACATAAGACCTGGAAATAGTATTGGTGGACGAGATCAAACTGTTATTTATGAAGATGGAAAAGAAGAAAAAGTTGATGAAGTATCTAATGATGTTACATCAGTTGAGGCAAAAAAGTGTTTTAAATTTAAAAAAATAAATGGAGGTAATGAATACTCTATTACTGATTATGATGCTTCATGTGGATCTATTGTTAATATACCTTCTAGTATAGATGGAAAAACAGTTAGCATAATTGATGAGAACGCATTTAGAAATAAAGGTATTACTGATGTATCATTATATAATGGTATTAAAGAAATCAAGAATGGAGCTTTTCAAAACAATAAAATTACTACTCTTAGACTTACAAAATCAATTCATACAATAGGAGATTTTGCTTTTCAAAGTAATCAATTAAAAACAGTTGTCTTTCCAGAAGGGTTGAAAAGTATTAATCAATGGGCTTTTTCTTATAATAAATTAGTTGATATTAGTTTTTCTAAGTCATTAACTTATATTGGTTACTATGCTTTTTATGGTAATTTATTATCTTCAATTGATTTAAATTCTAGTCCAACTGTTGGAGGGGCTGCTTTTTCAAATAATAAGATGAGTGCAAGTGAAGCATTAATCTATAAATATGATTCACGTTTAGGAAAGACTGACTATTCTACAATAATAGGTTATGGTGGAGAAGATAGGAATGTGGTTATTCCAGAAGAAGTAAATGGAGTTAAAGTCACAACTATTGCGGCAAATGCTTTTGCTTCATGTGGTTTAACTAGTGTTGTGATACCAGATTCTGTTACATCTATTGGAGGAGCGGCATTTTATAGTAATTATCTTTCTGAAATAAAACTTCCAAAAAACTTAAAGTATATAGGTGGAGATTCATTTAGAGGAAATAGATTAAGAAAAATTGATATTCCAAAGTCTGTAACAACTATTAGTTCAAGTGCTTTTGTAGACAATGCTTGTCCTAAAGGAGAAGATATAATTTATGCAAGAAGAGATGATGGGTCAATTGATTATTCTACGATTGTATCTGGTTGCAGTGGTTCAAAGTCTAACAGCTCACTTGTAATTCCAGCTAGCAAAAACGGTGTTAAATTAAAATTAATAAAAAGTTATGCTTTTTCTTGTTCTGGATATACGTCTATTACTCTTCCAAACTTATCTGAAACAGATGGACTAACAATTGAGACGGATGCTTTTTCACATAATTCTATACCATTAAGCAGTGATTCTAGATGGGTTTATAGAATACAAAATGGAAAATATAATTATAGTATACTTGACAGTTACGCAGGAGTTAAACCTGGAGGTACACTTTCAATTCCAGAAAAGTCACATAATGTAAATTTAACGCATATTTATGCGACGTTTCAGTGGCAATCATATTCTACTATAGTTATTCCAAAATATGTTACAACTATTGGTAATGGTGTATTAGGTAAATCAAACAATAATAATGTTAATTTTACAAAAGTTATTAACAAAACTGGAAGAAGTTTCGATTGGTACAATATTACATGTTCAAATCATACTAATACTGGTAATTTTACTACTGGAGTTGTTTCACATCAATCAGGAGATATTACTATAGACGATAAATAATAAATTTTATAAAAAACAACAAAAAATATTAAAAGGAAGGGATACTTTCCTTTTTTATTTGATATTTTTCTAATATAAGAGTAAACTATAATATAGTTAAAGTAGGTTATGGAGGGATTATTATGATGCCTATAAGAGATTTCTTTACTAAATTGTTTAAGAAAACAGATATAGATAAACCATGGCTTGAATATTATTCAAGAGAAGAAAAAAGTATTAAATTTACTGATAAATCAATTTATGATTTTATGATTGACAGTGTTGGTGGAGATAGAGATTTTATTGCATTAAATTATTTTGGTAATAGATTTAGTTATAATGAATTTTTTTCAAATATAGATTTATGTGCAAGAAGTCTTAGGGAGTATGGCGTACGTCCTGGAGATATTGTAACTATATGTTGCCCTAATATGCCGGAGGCAATTTATGCTTTTTATGCGTGCAATAAGATTGGAGCAATTGCTGATATGGTTCATCCACTATCAAGTGATGATCAAATTGAAAATTATTTGAATAACTCTAAATCAAGAATTTTAATATTAGTTGATTTTGATTATGAAAAGTTTTGCGATGTTATTCCAAATACTAAAGTATATAAAACAATATTAGTTAGTCCTAAAGAGTCTATGCCTCTTGGTCTTACTGTTGGTTATACTCTTACTAGAAGTCTTACTATGAAAAAGCCTAAGGCAGGAGATAGTAGGTATATAACTTGGAGAGAATTTATGACAAGAGGTCTTAGAAACCATGAAAATTATCATGCTAATATGAAAAAAGATGACCCTGCAGTTATTCTTCATAGTGGAGGTACGACTGGTACTCCTAAGGGAATTGTATTATCAAATTATAATTTTAATGCTGAGGCACAACAAGCAGCTGTTAATGTAATTGATGTTAGACCAAAAGATAAGATAGTGACTATTCTTCCAATATTTCATGGATTTGGTTTATGTGTTTGTGTTCACACCCCAATCTGTTTAAGAGTTGAAACAATTTTAATGCCTGAATACGATGGTAATAGATTTTATAAAATTTGGAAGAATGATAAACCTCATGTAATTCTTGGAGTTCCAACTCTTTGGGAAGGAATGATGAGTAACAAGAAGTTTAATGATATTGATATGAGCCAATTAAAATATATTATTTCTGGAGGAGATTATTTAACTATTTCTCAAGAAGAAAGAATAAATGAATTTTTACATAAACATGGTGCTCATATAAATATTGGTAAGGGTTATGGTATGACTGAGTCAGTTGCTGCTACTTGTTATACATTCCCAGGTACAAATGAGGCTGGAAGTATTGGTATTCCAATGGTTGGCAATACTTATAAGATATGTGATCCTGAGACTTATGAAGAACTACCAATTGGTGAAGAAGGAGAAATATGTGTTAATGGTCCAACTGTTATGCTTGGATATTTAAATAATAAAGAAGAAACTAAAAAAGTATTAATAAAACATAAAGATGGCAAAAAATATTTACATACTGGAGATATTGGTTATATTGCTCCTAATGGAATAGTTTTCTATACTCAAAGATTAAAAAGAATGATTGTTGTTTCTGGATTTAACGTATACCCAAGTCAAATAGAAGAAGTAATTGCTAAACATAATTTAGTAGACAAAGTATGTGTAATTGGAATACCACATAAATATAAGATGCATGTTCCCAAAGCATTTATAGTTTTAAAAAATGGTATAACACCAACTCCTAAAATAAAGAAAGAAATTGTAGACTTATGTAAGGATAGTTTATCAGTTTATTCACTTCCAAAATATTATGAATTTAGAGAAGAATTACCAAAAACACTATATGGTAAAATTAATTATAAAGAATTAGAAAAAGAGGAAGAAAATAAGGAAAAGTAATCCTCTTTTTCTATAATGTATGAAAACACTTATAATTGGAAATTTAGGAAGTGGAAAAACAACACTAGCAGAAAAGATAGGTAAAATGTATGAAATACCTTTTTTCTCGATAGATAATATTGTTCATGATGATACAAAAGGAGTTAAAAGAACTAATCAAGAACAAATAGATATTATAAATAAGATAAATAGAGAAAACAAAGATTATATAATAGAAGGAGTTTTAAGAGAAAACTTAGAATTTTTATGCAATTTAGTTGATACTATAATAATTCTTGATATAGATAAAAAAATATTAAAGAAAAGGATAAAGAAGAGATATTTAAAGCAAAAGATGGGGCTTGATAAAGTAACTTATGTAGTTAATAAGGATATGCTTAATAAGATGTATGGTTGGATGGAGTGTTATGATTATGAGAGAATGAATAGACTTCATATGAAATATTTTAGAAAAGTTATTTTACTTAAGAGTGATTTAGAAATAAAGAAATATTTACTGGCGTTAGAGAAGAATTATTTTAATTATTTTTAGGAGTTGAGTTTATGAAAGTACTTAGTATTAAAGAGCCTTATGCTACTTTGATTTGTAATGGTAAAAAGTTAATTGAAACTCGTAGTTGGAAAACTAATTATAGAGGTGAATTATATATTCATGCTTCACTTAGTAAGATTACAAAAGATGTATTAAATAATGAAGAAGTTATGAGAGTATTAGATAATGATTCATTAAACTATGGAATGATTATTTGTAAATGTCGTTTAGTTGACTGTGTTTATATGTATGAGGAGTTTTTGGAAAATATTAAAGCAAATCATCAAGAATATGTTTGTGGGTATTATTCTCTTGGAAGATATGCTTGGATACTTGAAGATGTTGTTCCACTTGAATGTAAAATTCCTGCTAAAGGAAAATTAAATATATGGGAGTTTAATTTATAACTTAAAATAGAATATACATAGTAACATTATAATGGAACCAATTATTATTCCTTGTAATGTTATTTTTTTGTTGTTATAAGTAAGAGATTCTTTTATTAATTCACCAAATGATATTTGTAACATTATACCTGCTGTTATTGCATAAAGTATTCCTAAATGTGCTCTTCCTATTATATTTTTGAAAAATATAAGAGAAAGTATTCCCCCAAATAGTTCTGATATAGCAGAGATTGAAGTTAGGAAAAATGCTTTTTTTCTGTTATTTGTTGCATGAAATATTGGTACAGCAATTGATATGCCTTCTGGTATGTTATGAAGAGCAATACCAATAGATAAAGTTACTCCTAATTTAAAGTTATTATTAGATGATACAAAAGTAATGATTCCTTCAGGAATATTATGAAGTATTAAAGCAATTAATGAAGTTATACCTACTTTGTAGAGAGTATTATTTGTTTTTTTACTTATTATTTTATCAATTATAATAGAAATTATTATACCTAGATTTATAAAAATTAATACTAATAGTATATTTTTAATGGAGTAAAAGGACTCTATTAGAAGTGAAAAAAAGGATAAAGTAATCATAGTACCAGCAGAAAAAGATAGTGAAAAATTAATTATTTTATTTTTATATTTATCACTAATAAATGTTGGAATTATACCGAGCATGGTAGATAATCCTGAAATTGTTGTTATTAATAATGGTATCATGGTATATTTTATTTAAAAAGTTATTAATTTATGATATAATTTAGGGCGAAAGTGAAGTGGTATTATGAATTATGATTTAGAAATGTCTAAACAAATGAGTAATTTAAAAGAGGGAGACAGTTTATTATTACATGCTTGTTGTGCACCTTGCTCATCAGCTGTTTTAGAACGTTTAGGAAATTTTTTTAATATTACAATTTTTTATTATAATCCAAATATTACTGATAAGATAGAATATCAAAAAAGAATAGATGAGATAAAGAGGTTTATTAGTGAATTTAAGACAAAATATCCTATTTCTTTAATTGAAGGAAAATATGATCCAGAAAGTTTTTTTAATATTGCTCGTGGACTTGAGAATGAACCGGAGCGTGGAAGAAGATGCTATTTATGTTATGAGTTAAGACTTAGAGAAACTGCAAGGGTTGCTAGTAGTCATGGCTTTCATAATTTTTGTACAACGCTTACTCTTTCTCCTTATAAGAATAGTAAATGGTTAAATGAAATTGGAGAAAGAATTGATAATGAGTTTAGTGCTAATTACTTATATAGTGACTTTAAGAAGAAAAATGGTTATAAAAGAAGTATAGAATTATCTAATATTTATGATCTTTATAGACAAGATTATTGTGGATGTATTTATTCACTTAGAGATAAAATTAAAAAAGATGAATATAATAATGTAAAGTAGGGGAGGTTTCCTTTACTTGAATAGGTTATATGTATTATAATTTGTATTAAAGGGAAGTGATTAAATTGAAGTATTATTGTATAGGTATTAAGGGTACAGGTATGTCTACTCTTGCACAAATATTGTTTGATTTAGGAAATGATGTTTCTGGGTATGATGATGCACAAGCATATAAGTTTACACAAAAAGGTTTAGAAGAACGTGGTATTGAGATATTTTATGATCATGAGCATCCAATTGATAGTGATACTATTGTTACTTATAGCGTTGCCTTTAGTGAAGATCATCCAGAACTTGTTAGAGTTAGAAATTTAGGGTTAAAAGTAAAAAAATATAATGAGTTAATGGGAGACGTTATTAGTATGTTTAAGACTATTGGTGTTTCAGGAACTCATGGTAAAACAACAACTAGTTCTATCGTTAGGCATATATTAGAAGAAAGCATTGGTTGCAATTACTTTATAGGAGCAGGAGATGGTTATGCATCACTTGATAATGATTATTTTGTAGTTGAAAGTGATGAATTTAATAGACATTTTACAGCTTATCATCCAACTTATGCTATTATTACGAATATTGAGAGAGAACATATGGAGTGTTATAAAGATATAGATGATATTAGAAATACTTTTGAAATATTTGCTAATAATACATCTAAGTTCATTGTAGCAAATGGTGATAATACAGAAGTACGTAAAATAAATTATAAACCAAAAGTTATGTTTTATGGATTTGGCTTTAATAATGATGCAGTAATTAAAAATATGAAATTAGACTCAGATGCGTCTCGTTTTGATTTATATATTAAAGAAGAATTATATGGAAGTTTTGAAGTACCACTATTTGGAAAACATATGGTAAGTGATGCAGTTGCTGCTATTCTTATATGTCGTCATATTGGAATAGAAAAAGAAGTTATTTATAATGCTTTAAAAACATTTAAAAATGCTAAGAGAAGATTTGCAATTTCAAGGGTTGGAAGAACAATTATTGTAGATGATTATGCACATCATCCAACAGAAATTAAAAGTACATTAGAAGCAGTTCGTCAAAGATTTCCTGATAAAAGAGTTGTAGTTGTGTTTAAACCAAATACATATTCTAGAACAATTGACTTTAAAGATGACTTTATTGATGCTTTAAATGTCGCTGATAAGGCATTTTTAACAGAAATAGATTGTAATAGAGAAAAGCAAGAAGATTATCCAGGAGTAAGTTCTCAAATTATAATTGATGGATTAAGAGACGGTGAATTAATTTCAGAAGAGACAATCGATAAATTAGTTCCAGAACTTGATTCAGTAATTTGCTTTATGAGTTGTGCATATATTGATGGATTAGTTAGAGCTTTAGGAGAATTAGAAGATAAGATTTCACAAGAAGAGCAAGAAGAAATGTAAAAATTTTCTTCTTTTTTTATAAAAAATGTTGTCAAAATATTTTATTAATGATACAATTAATTTGCTTTTGATAGTGAAATGGCCTGTTGGTGAAGTGGCTTAACACACTGCCCTCTCAAGGCAGCATTCACGGATTCGAATTCCGTACAGGCTACCAAATAAGTAAGTTAAGTCCCTTAGGGACTTTTTTGTATATAGCAATGTTATTCCTCAAAGTATAGTAGGAATTGATTTATGTATAAAAGATTTAGTTGTGACAGAAGTATGAAAATCCAAAAGAAATATTAAAAAGATCACAACGAAAACTTGCAAGACAAATAAAAGGTAGTAATAACTATCATAATCAAAGTATTTAAAAAATATAATAAAAAAATAAGTATGGTAGCGATTATTAAAATTTAAGCCTATGAAGAATAGAGGGTACTCTATCTATAAAGTAGGAATTTTGGTTGGTGATGACCAAAGCGACAAATTTTAATTTGTCTTTTGTTCAAGGAGAATGTCTATGTTATATAAAATATGTTTTTACTTTTTAGTATTTATTGTTTATTCTTTTTTAGGATGGAGTATGGAAGTAATTGGTAAATTAATTGAAAAACATAAATTTATCAATAGAGGATTTTTAATTGGTCCACTATGTCCAATATATGGATTTGGTTGTATAATTATTTATTTTTTACTTAATAGATATAGTAATAATGTATTTATTTTATTTGTTGCTTCTATATTTGTTTGTTCTGTTTTAGAGTATTTTACAAGTTATTTTATGGAAAAAATATTTAAAACAAGATGGTGGGATTATACAAGACGTAAGTTTAATCTTAATGGTAGAATTTGTTTAGAGACAATGATTCCGTTTGGGATACTTGGATGTGTAATGATACTTGTTCTTAATCCTATTGTCTTTAGTTTTTTAAAACTATTCAGTAAAAATATATTAATTATAATTAGTATTATTATATTCATAATTTTAATAGTCGATTATGTAGCATCAACTTGTATAATATTTAATTTTAGGAATACAATTAGTAATTTTGAAAAAGATGCGACTGAGGAGATAACTAAAAAAGTAAAAGAAGTATTTATGAAGAAAGGATATTTCTCAAGACGTCTTATTAAGGCTTTCCCTACAATGATTGGAACTAAAGAAAGACTTGTTATTTTGATGAATAAAGTTAGTGGAGAAATAAAAAATTTAGAAGCGAAAAGTAGAAAAAAATTAGATGATGTTACTAAGAAAATAAATATAAAATAGGAGAATAATTATGAGAAATGAAATTGAAGATTTAATTAATGAAAGATTAGAAGCACTTGATGAAATAGATGTAGTTGATAGTAATAATGTTAATACAGTGATTAGTTCTAAAGTTAATGAACAGAATAATAAAGTAGAATTTAGTAGAAAAAAACAAGAACTTATAAAAATTATTGATAAATTTAAAAAAATTAATCCTAATATATCGTATGATGAGAATATGGATGTTAAAGAACTTGAACGTATTATTACTGAAATAAATATTTAAGGAGTGAAAACTTCTTTTTCTATTGAAAAAATATTAAAAATATATTAAAATTTTTATTGTAAGATAGGTGAATTATATGAATAATAATGGGGTTAATAATATAAGTAATGGGAAGAATATTGGTGTTAGTGGAAATACTTCAAATACTACAGCAGTTCCAACTACACAACCAACTTTAGGCACTACTAATCAAATGAGTTATGGAGCTAATGTTAGAATTGCTCCTCCTGTAATGAATGGACAAGGTTCTACTACGACTAATACTAGTGTTAATGCAACTTCAACTGTTTCTAGTCCTACACCTAGTGTTACAGCAACAGTGATTTCTACACCACAAACACAATCAACTCAGACGTCTCAAACAAATAATAGTACAGCACCAAATGGTAATGCTGCACCAACTATTAATACTGTTATAGAGTCAGAGTCAAAAGAAGCACCAAATGTACAATTCATTACAAAAAAATCTAAAGTAACACCGGTACTATTTATAATTGTTTTAATTTTGATTGGTTATATTTTATACTCATCACTTAATAATAAATCTTTAGTTCAGAATTTAACTTATAATTGTACGCCTATTAGGTCTGCAAGCGATGAGAAAAAACTTGATTTAGATTCAACTATTGTTAAAGACTTATATAGTAAAGTTTATACTAATGTTCGCGAAGACGTTGCTCAACCTGAATGGAATGATACAATGAAATTATATCTTGCTTATAGACAACTTACAGATAGTAAAAAATATGATTCTAATTGTAATTTATTTAATCAGCAAGCAATGAACTCTTATACATGTGTTGTTAGTACTTCTTTTGTTCCTAAAGCATTTAAACAAAGTGATTTGGAACTAGAATGGAAAAAGTTATTTGGCGAGAAGACTCCTATTACTTTTAGTAATATTAAATTAGATTATGATTGTATAGGTGGATATCAATATATAGCTGATAGAGAGGAATATGTACAAGGATATTGTGAGTCTAATAAGGCTATATCAGTAAAAGCTACTAAGAAATTAGTAGAAGCAACAAGTAATGGTAATACGATTATTTTAAAAGAAGAAGTTAATTATTCTCAAACAGGAAATGGAGATGTTCCTGAATACTTAAAAAATGGAACTTACTATTATACTTTTAGATTAGATATGAATTATAATTATGTTTTAGTTAGTAAGACATATCAGTCTAAATATTAGAAAGGTGGTTAATATGGAAATTAAATGTGTTGTTACTGGTTTTCTTGATGAAAACTGTTATTTGCTTATAAAAGATGGAAAATGTTTGGTGGTAGATCCTGGAGATGACTTTCATAAGATAAAAGATGAGATTGGTGATAATAAGGTTTTAGGTGTTCTTATTACTCATTCTCATGCAGATCATATAGGTGCTTTAAGAAACTTTTTAACTAAAAGAAGTATTAAAATATTTAAGAAAAGTAATTTAGAAGAGAAAGAATATTCTATAGGTGATTTTAAGTTTAAATGTATTTATACTCCTGGTCATTCAAAAGACTCAGTTACATTCTATTTTGAAGAAGAAAAGATAATGTTTATCGGAGACTTTATATTTAAAGAAAGTATTGGTAGATGTGACTTGCCTGGTGGAAGTGAGGCTGAAATGAAGCAAAGTATTAAGAAAATACTAGAATATCCTGATGATATTAGACTGTACCCAGGACATTACCAAGATACTTCTTTAGGTGATGAGAAAATTAATAATCCATTTTTAAATTAAATTCGTTTTATGCGAATTTTTTTTGATATATTTAATGAAAAAATGTGATAATATGGATAAATTATATTTAGAAGTTCCAGCATAGGTACGTTATCATGGAAAACAATTGTCACTCAAACAAAATATAAACTTAAAAAATAAAAAAGTACAACTTTATTTTTATCAACTTTTGTGTTATTATATTGAGCCAAGGAGTTGATGGGGATGAAAGTATGGACTAAGGTACATATAAAAGATAAGAATAAACAAGTAGAACTAATCTCTAAGGCATTTACTAACTATTTATATACCTATGGACCTATTCTTAATATTTTCCGTAAATATGGGGTATCTTTAGAAGATAAGAAAGCATTAGATAAATATGTTTCTAATAGAATTGCTGGATTATTATTACTTTATTTATCAAAAGACTATAAACGTATAAATGATATAGCAAATAAATATAATATAGAAACATCTAGAATAAGTGAAATAATTCCAGAAATAGAAGGTTATATAGAAAAATAAAAGAAATATGTGACTCATATTTCTTTTTATATTATTTATTAAATATATATTAGTACACTGAAGAATCCTAATATTGTAGCAATTAACATTATAATTGCAACTATTTTTATTACTTTGTCACTCATTATCTTCACCTCACTAATTACTAAATATATTATAAAATAAATGATGAATTTTGTAAAATTATTTAAGTAATTATTTTATTATTATAAAAATAAGATTAACTGGGTGATATAATGCTTAAATTTATAAAAAATAATAAATTACTATTTATACTAATTGTTCTTACACTTATTTCATTAATTTCTGGAATACTTTTTAATACTTTAATTGATATTAGTACAAAAAAAGAAATAACTAATAATATTAATAGTTTAATTACTAATTACAACAGTCAATCTAATTTAATAAAGTCTTTCATTCCTACATTTAGTTCATCTTTATTTTTAGAACTCTTAATATGGATATTTGGTATTTCTATTATTGGATGTATTATTGTATTATTTTTATTCTTATTTAAAGTATTTATATTTGGATTTGAACTTGTTTCATTACTTGTAAATTTAAATATAGGGCATATAATTTTTATTGTTATTTATATGTTACCTAGTTTATTTAATTTAGTTATTTATTTTATATTAACTTTATTTAGTATAAGTTATTCTATTTCTTTATTTAAAATACTTTTTTTAAAGAAGAATTACAATCTTTCTAATATTACTAAGAAATATATAAAAATATTAGGAGTTTCATTATTATTTAATCTCTTATCTTCAATTATAGAGGTATTTATTTTACCTAAAATTTTAATTTTTTTAATTTAAAAGTGTCAATTTACACTTGATATTTTACAGTCGAAGACATATAATTATATTAGGAGGTTAAAAGATGAAAGAGTTAAATGTAGTATTAACCGAATTAGGTATTAGTAAGGTAAGACTTGCTAAGTATTTAGGTGTTTCTAGACAAATGCTTTATAATTATTTAGCTATTGATGATTTAAATAATTGGCCTAAAGAAAAAGCAGCTAAATTACTAAGTCTTTTAAATATTGAATGCATTAAAGATTTAACAAATTTAAAAATAACTGGTGAGTATATCATTGAAGTTGAAAATAGATTAAATGAGGGGTTAAAAGAATCTCCTAATAAAGAGATTATAGCTGATCTTAAAGGTTTTAATAAGAAGGAACAAGAATTATTATCTAGTATTATTAATTTACTTAAAGAAAAACTTGCTAATGATAAAACGAAAGATACGTATAATGCTTATATTTATTTACAGCAATTTTTACAATCAATGGATTCTAATGAAGAATTAAAGTTTATTTTAGCATATATGTCTAAATCTTTAGGATTTACTAATCCTATGGAGTTTAATTTTAATAGAGATAAACAATTTATTTTTGAAAGTATTTTATTTAGCGCTATGACTTTATATAATAATGGTGGTGCTTCTAAGAATAAACTAGGGGAGTCTCATAAGAGATTTGTTCAAAGTATTGAACAAAAGAAAGAAGAAAAACTTTCTCGTACACAGGAGTTAAATACTGTTAAGATTCAAGCATTAAAAGAACTTGGTTATATGGAAATAAATGAGGATAACGCTAAAGAAGTATTTGAAAAAATTGCTGAAATACAATCTAGAAAAGTATAATATAATTTGTTATACTTTTCTTATTGGATGTGATATTTGTGATTGATAATGTATGTTCTAGTAAAGTACTTGAAAATGGTTTAGGGTTGGTAAAAAATGTTCTTGTTTTTATAGAAATTTTATGTCCAATATTATTTATTGCCTTTATTAGTGTATGTTTTATTAAAGGTATGATTAATCCAGATGATAAAAAGTTATTTAATAGAATTAAGAATACTGTTTTTTCATTGATTATTGTTTTTTTTATTCCAATAATTGTAAATGCTGTTATGAGTATACTTGGAAATAGTACAAAGTTAAGTTCTTGCTGGAATAATGCTACTATTTCAACTGAACGTGCGAAATACCAAGAAATATCTTCTTCAGATAAGAAAAAGCAAATAAATGAAAATAGTAGTGATTATGAAAAGGGAAAAAAGAAGAACAATGAATCTTCTAATACTTCTACTACTGCGGCAAAGGGAAATGTTAGTAAACTTTTGAGTTCCGCTAAAGAAGTAACTGACTATGTAAAAAATAATGGTTTTAGTTATGGCGATGCTCCTATAAATCCTGCAATGAATCATGATGCAAAATTAGTCAGCTGTGATAGATGTGTTGGGTGGTTTTTATATAAAATAGGATATACTGATCAGCCAAAGTCACATGGGTTAGTGGTTTATGATTCAAGTGGTGAAAGAGATTTATCGACTTATTTAAAGAATCATGGCTTTACTAAAATAACTAATTATAGTGATATAAAAGCAGGGGATATAATGTTTGTTAATCCTAGTTCTAGTGGTCATCCTGGACATACATTTTTACTTGGTAATAAAGTAGGAAATGGTGTTTGGGAAAGATATGATTGTGGTTCAAATGCACGTGTACATTCTTCTCAACCATTTAAAGAATCTGTAAATAATTTTATGTATGCTTATAGAATGCCATCTAACAGTTAATAATTTTAGGGTAGTGTAGGGGAAGAAAAACAATAATTTTTATGTAATTGATTAATAATTATTGTTTTCTTTTTTTATTATTGTTTTTTTGCATTTAATCATATCCTAGTATCCTTTATATTATTTATATAAAGATATAGATTTATTGAATTTAATATTTAATTCTTATACTAAAATTTTAATTGCAGTTATTATCTTATATCTAATTTACTAACATTAGAAATTGTTTATTATAATAGATATAATATAAATATTTGAATGGATTTGTACTACTTTATATCACTCTTTTATATATATCTATAACTTCCTATAATTGATATTATGTTAACTTCTATAATTTTAATTTATTGAAATATTGATTAAATGAATATTATTTGTTTTATAAATTTATTTTAAGTATATATAGTGAATTATATTTAATTTATTTAAAAGACTTATGGATTGCATTATACATAAACATAATAATAAAATTTGTTATTTTAATTTATCATATAATTATGATATATCTTAATTTGTATTTATATTATAATTTATTTATACTATATTTAATATAATAAGAATGTTTCTTTTATTAACTTATTAATTAAATTTATAAAAAAAACTTGAGTTAATTCTCGTGAATTTATTATATTAAAGATGGATAACTATTCATCTAGATTTCTTATATTACATTCTACTTTTTTTCTTTATTATTAATATTTCCTTATTTTGTTTTGTATTTTGAGTTTATACTACATGATAATCAATAATATTTTTTTATAATTTAAATAGGGTAAACTCCCCTATTTTTTAATTTGATAGGGTAAATGTGCAAAATTTTTCACATAAATTTCATATAATATTGAAAAAGAGTATAAATCCTGCTATAATATATGGCTGTGAGGGGGAATTAAATTATGAAAAAAGTTTTAAAAAATTGTTTTATATTTGTATTTGTTGCATTACTTTCTGTATTTAGTTTATCTGATGTTTATGCTGCTAGTAATATGACAATTACAAGTAAAACTTATGTCCAAACAAAATTTAGTGATGGAACTTATAGAAAAGAAGCTAAATTTGGTACTAATAAGGGTACAGCTTATTGTATTACACCAGGCAAAACTGGTGCACCAAAAGGTACTACATTAACTTATACTAATTCAGTTACATCTGGCTCTACTCTATACTTATTACAAAAAGCTGGTTCATCAAATGATTCATACTTAATAACACAACTTGCTATTTGGAAATTAAATAATAACTTTATACCTGCTGCTTATAATAAAAATTCAAGTATAGTAAATAAAGCAAATAGTCTTGCAAATGAAGCTAAAAAACAATCTAAATATTCATCATCACCAAGCATGAAAGTTAGTACTACTAAACTAACATTTACTGAGTCAAGTGATGGTAAATATTATTCTTCAAATGCAGTTACTGTTACAATTGCTAGTGTATCAAAGACTACTGTTAGTGTTTCTGGTGCTAAGGGTGCGATAATTAATGTTAATGGTAAAGATAGTGGTTCTTCTACTACTCTATCTAAAACAAGCAAATTAATTATTAAAGTACCTGCAAGCAATGTTAGTTCTAAGACTACAGTAAATGTATCTGTTAAATCAACTGGTACTAAATTATCTTATGAAAGATATTCTGGAGGAAAATGGCAAGATTTAATAGTACTTGTTAAAACTCCAAAAACTATAAGTGCTAGTCTTTCTGGAACTATTACTCCAGTTGTTCGTAAATGCCAATATGTTAATGGTAAATATTATGATAAAGAAGGAAAAGAAACAACAAAAGAAAACTACTCTATTCAATGTGAAAAACATACATGTGAAAAAGTTGGAGATAAGTATTTTGGTAAAAATGGTACTATAGTTAGTGCTGAACAATATGATTCTGAATGTAATAAACATATATGTGAAAAAGTTGGAGATAAGTTCTTTGGAAAAGAAGGTACAATCGTTACTGAAGAAGAATACGATTCTGAATGTAATAAACACACATGTGAAAAAGTTGGAGATAAGTTCTTTGGAAAAAATGGTACTGTTGTTAGTGAAGAACAATATGACTCTGAATGTAATAGACACACATGTGAGATAGTTAATGGCAACTATTTTGGAAAAGATGGTTCAATAATTACAGCTGATCAATATGATTTAGAATGTAACAGACATACTTGTGAAATAGTTAATGGCAATTATTTTGATGCTAATGGTAATAAGACTGATGAAGCAACATATAAGAGTCAATGTGAAAAGACTATAGTTCCAGTTCCTGATACAGGAAGTACTGATGGACTTGTTTATACAGTTTTAGGAATATCATTAATTGGATTAACTTTTGTTGGTATAAAAAATTATAGAAAAAATATTTAATTAAAAAACTAAGAAAAACTTAGTTTTTTTTGTGCTATTATCTACTTACTATATTTTAAAAAAAAATAAGTGAATTTTAACACTTATCTTTATTCTAATTCATCTAAAATGCTTGTACCTATTTCTGTTTTTTCTAAATCAAAGTTATCTGCTATTGTTGCTCCAATATTTGCTAATGTTTCAAATTGAGGCAATCTTTTAGGATTTTTAAAATTTCTACTATAAATTATTACTGGTAAATTTTCTCTAGTATGATCGTTTCCTTTAAATGTTGGATCATTTCCATGGTCTGCTGTTATTATTAATAAATCATCTAAATCAAGTTTATTAATAATTATTGGAATATCCACATCTAATTCTTCTATTGCTTTAGCATATCCTTCTACATCTCTTGTATGACCATATAAACTATCAAAATCACTTAGATTAACCATACATAAACCTGTAAAATTTTTATCTATAATATCAGTAAATTTATTGATTGCTTCAGTATTATTAGTTGCTTTTATTTGTTTATTTATTCCTTGACCATCGAATATATCATTAATTTTACCAATTCCAATTACATTATAATTACTTTCACATAAACTATCTAGAATTGTTTTTCTAGGTGGCTTTACTGCATAATCTTTTCTTCCAGAATTAATTAACTTATAGTGTCCTGGAGTACCAGTAAATGGTCTTGCAATTATTCTAGCAATTCTATAATCATCTTTTAAAGTTAAAGCTCTTATTCTTTCACAATACTCATATAATGTAGATATTGGAATTGAATCTTCATGTGCTGCCACTTGTAAGTCTGAATCAGCAGATGTGTATATAATTAATGAACCATAATTGTATTGTCTTTCTCCTAATTCATTTATAATTGAATTATCATGACAACATTTGTTTCCTATTACTCTTCTACCAGTTATTTCTTCTATTCCATTTAGGACATCATATACAAACCCTTGATTAAATGTTTTAAATGGTATATCATTTTTAATTCCTACTATTTCGTAATGCCCATTTAGAGTATCTTTTCCAGCGTTATTTGGTTTAGCAATTGTATAGTATGCATCAACATTTTGGTTATCTGATAAAGTTAATGTATCTAAGAATCCTATTTTTTTTAGATTTGGTATAAACAAATCACATTGTTCATTAATATGTCCTAGGGTATTTGCACCTACATCATCAAAGTTAATTGCATCAGTTGTCTCCCCTACTCCTAATGAATCAAGCACCATTAGAAAAATTCTTTTAAATTTCATTTTAATTATCTCCTTCTTTATGACTTCTTGGATGAAATTTATTATAATCATCTATTACTTTTTCATCACTTACTTTAGTATATATTCTTGTTGTTGAAATATCTGAGTGACCTAACATTTCTTGAATACTACGTAAATCCGCTCCTCTATTTATAAGATGAGTAGCAAATGAATGCCTTAGTGTATGTGGTGATATATTCTGATTTAGCCCTTTTTCTTTTAATATTTGTTTTAAATTTTTAAAAAAACCTTGTCTAGTCATTCCTAAACCATGGTTATTTAAAAATAATTTATTACATGGTTTCTTTTTTAATAGACTTTTTCTTACTTTTAAATATTCATTTAAATAGTAAATTGAATATTCACCTATTGGAACTTTTCTTTCTTTATTACCTTTACCAGATATTTTAACTATGCAATTAGTTGTATCGATGTCTGTTGTTTCTAAAGAGACTAGTTCACTTACTCTAAGGCCACAGCCATACATCAATTCTAGCATAGCTTTATTACGATAGTCAAATGGTGTAGATAGTTTGATATCTAATAGTTTATCTACTTCTTCAAAACTTAAAGCCTTTGGAAGTGATTTTTTTAGTTTAGGCCTTTCAATAAATTCAGATACATTTTCTCTTACAATTTTTTCTTTAAATAAGTAAGCATGATAATTTTTTATTACTGTAAGATTATGAGCTATAGTTGTAGTTTCCTCACTATTTCTTTCTTTTATGAAATTTTTTATATCACTTGCTTTGATCTCATCTACATTATATTTTTTATTATTATTTAAATATTCCTTATAAATATTTAAGTCATTGTAATATGATTCTTTTGTTTTATCTGATAAGCCTTTTTCAAATATACAGTAATTAATAAAATCATTTATTGTTTGTTCTATACTTTTAGCCGATACTATAACAATCATCTCCATACTTTTGTCTATTACTTTCACTAGTATATCCAAATGGGTCACTTCCACTTGCAGGGAAAGAATAAAATGTGTAAGTCGCTCCATATCTATTATGAATTTTAGAGACATTTTTCTTATATGAACTTCTATTTGTTATAGAAATTGCTGATCCATTATTTGTAACACTTGATAAATCACTGAAACAGTCATGTTCATCTACATATTTTGGTAGGGTTCTTTTGCCTTCTACAAGGACTTGTTTAACCGCACTATAGGCAGCAGATGTAACAACACCATAGTCTGCCATATGATTTGCTGCATTAGCAAACCATCCAGATGATCTCACATAGTTAACTAAACCAGCAGAACCAGTTCCATATTTTGAACCATACATTTCAAATCTATTAGCCATAAGAGATGCCTCTGCTGCTGCTCCTTTTGTTGTTCCTTGTTCATGAAGAGCAAGTGCTGTTATTTGTTTTAGTTGTTGGTCCGACATACTATATTTTACAAAGTTTCCTTTACCCGTTGCAGTAGTGGTTGTTCCATCACTAGATGATGTATCCTCTTTTTTATTTCCATGTTCATATTCACTAGGATCTGTTAAAAATGATTTTTTTAATTTATCATTATCTGTTGTTTTAATATAATCAGGATTATAACTAACTTCAAGCTTTGCATTCCAACAATCACTTATAATAAAAGTTGAACCTAATAATCCCATAGTAGCATTCATAATTGTTGGTAAGAAGAATAAAACTACTGCTGCTATAAACTTATTAATTATTTTTTTAGGCATTTTTTTATCGTCTGGATTAATAGTCATTTGAATAAAAGAATACACTAAAGAACCAATTAAAATAATTGGACCTATTATTTGTAATAAGATTAAAATGTTTTTTGTCAATTTTATTGCTACTTGCAATATTGGTGATTGACACGTTGTTTCTAAAAATAATACTGCTTTCATTTTTTACCTCTTAATTATTATAACATAGTATTGTTTTTTTGTCTTTTTATTAGAGTTATAACTTTAAAAAATATGTATTTTTTGTTATTATATTGGTGGTGATTTTTATGGATAAGCCTTTAGCTTTAAAACTTGCTCCTAAGAGTATTAATGATATTATTGGACAAAGACATTTAATTGGTTCTGGAAAGATTTTAACTAATTTAGTTAAGAATAAGAAGATTTTTTCTATGATTTTGTATGGTAAACCTGGTATTGGTAAGACTTCTATTGCGAATGCTATTGTTAATGACTTAGGTGTTAGATATAGATTTTTAAATGCTACTATTAATACTAAGAAGGATTTAGATATTGTTATTGAAGAAGCAAAAATGTATGATGGTATTGTTCTTATTATGGATGAGATTCATAGGCTTAATAAAGATAAGCAAGATATTTTACTTCCTCAGCTTGAATCTTGTCTTATTACTTTAATTGGTATGACTACTTCTAATCCTTATCATGCTATTAATCCAGCTATTAGGAGTAGATGTCAATTATTTGAACTTGAACCTCTTGAATATGATGATATTGTTATTGGTCTTAAAAGGGCTGCTAATAGTGGTTTTTTGCCTGATATTGTAATTGATGATAAAAGTATTGATTTAATTGCAAAACTTTCTGGAAATGACTTAAGATATGCTTATAATTTACTTGAGATATCTTATTATGCAACTGATGATAAAGTTGTGAATGAAAAAAAGATTAGAATGATTAATAATAAACCTGTTTTCTTTTCAGATAAGAATGGTGATGGGCATTATGATGTTCTTAGTGGACTTCAAAAGTCAATTCGTGGAAGTGATGTTGATGCTGCATTACATTATGCAGCAAGACTAGTTTATGAGGAAGATTTAGAATCACTATTTAGAAGACTTTCTGTTATTGCTTATGAAGATATTGGACTTGCAAACCCAGCAATTGGACCAAGACTTGATGCAGCCATCAATGCTACTTTAAGAGTTGGTTTACCAGAAGGCAGAATTCCTATTGGAACAATAGTTGCTGAGATGGCTCTATCTCCTAAAAGCAATACAGGGCATATTGCTTTTGATGCAGCACTTGAAGATATTGAAAAAGGAGATGTTGGAACTATACCAAATCATATAAAAGCTGATTCTCCGGACTATAAATATCCTCATGACTATAAAGGAGCATATGTGGTTCAACAATATCTTCCAAATAAATTAAAGAATAAGAAATATTATGTTCCAAAAGATATTGGATATGAGAAACAATTAAAAGAGATTTATGAAAGACTTGAAAATATAAAAAATAAGTCAAATTAAAAGGTAAAAGATTTTCTTTCTTTTACCTTTTTTTACATATTAGTTATAAATAATTCTAATAGATTTTTTGAATCGATGTCTGTAGTTTTCATTTTTAAATCTATATCTTCTAATGATATTATTAAGTTTCTTATTTCTTTTTCGCTATAATATCTTGTAAGTTCTCTTGTTTTTTTTATTCTAAATTCTTTTTCTTCTAATACACTTGCTATTTCTCTATCAGACATTCTTCTATTTTCTAATATTTTTACTTGATATATTATTCTTAACTGACTAGCAAGTAGTCCTAGTATTGCTATCGAATCATTATTTTCTTCTAGAAGTACATTGTATAATTTAAGTGCTTCCTTTTTATTTTTTTCAGCTAATGCACGTGAGAATTGAAATGTAGTTTCTTTCATATCACCTTGTTTTTTTACAACAAGTTCTAATATATCTTCTTTAGTTATTTTTTTCTCATCACATTTATAATTTTTTAGTTTTTCACATTCGTTAGCTATTTTAGAAATATCTCCCAAACAATATTCATCTAGTAAATTAATCGTATCTTGAGAAATATCAAAATCTTTTAATTCATTTTTTATGAAGGCTTTAGTGTTTACTTCTAAGTTTATTGTTTGACATTTCTTTTTTAATTCTTTTGCGGTTTTTGTTTTATTGTCTAACTTCTTTGATTCAAATACTAATAAATTATCAGGTGAAGAATTATCTAAGTATTTAAATAAATGATCTAGGTCTTTTTTGTTGTCATTATAGTTTAATACTTCAATATTTTTAATTATTATAACTTTTTGACTACTTAAAAAACCATAAGTATCAAGGGCCTCTAGAGCATTTTCTAGAGGCGTTTCTTCTATATCAAAACTTGATATTTCAGCATCTTGAAATTTATTTTTCTTGATTAACTCTTCTTCTTTTTTTTGAATTAGTAATGTATCTTCAGTTTCTATTAGAAAATTATTCATTGTTTATTACCTTTTCAATATGTTTAATTATTTCATCTATATTTTTTGAAGTTTTTCCTCCACCTTGTGCAAATTTAGGGGAACCTCCTCCATTTCCATTAGATGAAATTGATGCATCTTTTACTATTAATCCAGCATTTACAAATGATGTTGATTTTGCGATAAAGTTTACACTATTATCTTCTTTTATATTGATGAAGAAGATGAAAGCATTATTCATTTCATTAATTAATTCATCTGCGATACTTTTTAATAAGTTAGTGTCTTTATTATCTAATTTCATGATTAATGTTTCTACATTATTTATTACTTTTATATGTTCTCTGTAGATGTCTAAGTTTTGTAGTGTTTGTTTTTCTTTTATTTCGAAGTATTTTTTTTCTAAGTCTTTTACTTCTTGATGAACATATTGTAATTCATTTCTATTAAATATTATGTCTTTATATGATTCTGGTTTATCATTGTTTATATCTACATCAAATTCTAACTTTATTCCATTGTTTCTTGCTTCTTCAAGTATTTCGCGTGCTTTTATTAGTAATTTTACTTTTTCGTCTGTATATGGCTTTATTGTGTCATATATAATACTTTCAATTTTACTTCCTGTTGTTGCTTCTATTCTATAGATGTTACTTCCTTTAGATTCACAATTATATATAGCAAATTTTTCTATTTCTTTTGTATTAGTTGCATGAGTTCCTCCACATAATTCTATAGATTTACCTATTTTTACAACTCTTACATTTTTTCCATATTTTTCACTAAATAGGGCCATAGCTCCTAATTTTTTTGCTTTATCTAATGGCATTATTTCTGTTGAGACAATGATGTTTTCGTTAATCATTTCATTAACAAATTTTTCAACTTCTAATAATTTTTCATCAGTCATTTTACCAGAATAGTTAAAGTCGAATCTTAATCTTTCGTCGTCAACATAACTTCCTGCTTGTTTAATTGTATTTGATACTGTTTGTTGTAGTGCATATTGTAACATGTGTACGCTTGAGTGATTTTTTTCAATTTTTCTTCTTCTATCTTTATCAACTACTAATTCTACTTCATCACCTACTGTGATTTTTCCATCTAATAGTCTTACTTTATGAATGTTTTGACCATTTGGTCCTTTAAATACATCTACTACTCTAGCTTTGAAATTTTTTCCTAAAATCATACCAGTATCAGCTACTTGTCCACCTGACTCTGCATAGAAACATGTTCTTTTGATTGCTAGATATGTGTCATGATCAACTGATTCTAATTGCTCATCTTTACTAAATATTGCGATTATATTACTTCTTTGTCTATATATTCCATAAACAAATTCAGATTCATCTTTAAAGTCTAATAGTACTTTCTTTTGACTTGCCATTGATGATTTGTTTTTAGCATTTTTCTTTGCTAAATCTTTTTGAGCTTGCATATATTTATCAAATTCTTCTTTTGATACTTTATAGCCTAATTCTTCTAGATATTCTTCAGTAAGTTCAAATGGAAAACCATATGTATCATAAAGTTTAAATGCGTCTTCTCCACTTATATAGCCATCTCTTGAATTTTCTACTAATTCTTTTAATCTTCGTTCTCCTGCTTCAAGAGTTTTTAAGAATAATTTTTCTTCTTCTAATACTGCTGTTTCAACTTCTGCTCTTTTTTCTTTTAGATATGGATATGCTTCTTGCATAACGTCTACTACGTCTGAAACAATTTTATACATGAAAGGACATTCTATTCCTAAATTTTTACCAAATCTAACACTTCTTCTTAAAAGTCTTCTTAATACATATCCTCGTCCAACATTTTCAAATGTTGCTCCATCTGATAGTGCAAATGTAATAGCACGGATATGGTCTGCAATTACTTTAAATCCTTTTTGTCCAACATAGTCGAATTCTGCTAATTCTTCGATGTGTTTTATGATTGGTACAAATAAGTCTGTTTCAAAATTTGAATCTACTTGTTGGAATAGTGTACACCATCTTTCAAGACCTGCTCCTGTATCGATATTCTTGCTTGGCAATTCTTTATAGTCGTGTCTTGCAACTCCTGGTTTTGAATTAAACTGACTAAATACATTATTCCAAATTTCTACGTATCTTTCTTGTTCTTCGTCTTTTTTAAATAGTTCTAAAGCATCTCCGTTAGGATCGTATTTTTCTCCTCTATCAAAGAATATTTCTGAGTCTGGTCCACATGGTCCTTCTCCTATTTCCCAGAAGTTTTCTTCTAATGGTATAATGTGTGATTCATCAAGTCCCTCTTTAATCCATTTGTTTTTTGCTTCTTCATCTTCTGTATATACTGTTACATATAGTAAATTTTTATCTATTCCAAAGTATTCTTCACTTGTAAGTAATTCATATGCAAATTCGATTGCTTCATTTTTAAAATAATCTCCTATACTAAAGTTTCCCATCATTTCAAAGAAAGTTTGATGTCTTTTTGTTACTCCAACATTTTCTATATCGTTAGTTCTAATACATTTTTGAATATTTACTATTCTTCTATTTTCTGGTACTTCTGTTCCATCAAAGTATTTTTTTAATGGTGTAACCCCTGCATTAATCCATAAAAGACTATCATCATTTATTGGTATTAATGGTGCACTTTCTACTTTTTTATGTTTTTTATTTTCAAAAAATCTAAACCAGGTATTTCTTATCTCATCATGTGTCATGTACTTCATATTTTATTCTCCTATCTCTTTTAATATTTCTTTAAGTCTATTTATTTCATCATCCATATTGCCATTATTTAAAATGAAATAGTCGGCGTAGGCTATTGGCCCACCTTTGGCTAGGTTTTCTATTTCTGATAAATCTCTATAAATAATTGCTTCTTTATTGAACGCTCTTTCTTTTCGTTCAGCCACTCTTTGATATCTTAATTTTTTATCTGTTACTACACAAATTAATATTAAGTCTTCAAATTTATCTATTAAATACTTATATTCATACCATGAATATAATCCATCTAATACAACGTTTCCTTCTTTTAAGGCTTCTTTTATTTCTGGTTCTAGGAATTTTGCATAGCACTCTGGACCATAGTCTTTTCTTAATTTTTCACGGAATTCTTTTTCACTTTTGCCATCTTCTGTACGTTCTATTCCAGCTTCTTTCATTAGTTTATATGTTATTCCACCAAAATATAATTTTTTCCAATTTTGTTCTTCTAAATAGTCTGTTACTACACTTTTTCCAGTACCACTCATTCCAACAATTGCTACTAATTTATTCATATTAACCTCCATAATTTTCTTCATTTCTAACTACTTCTACTGCACTATTTCTTAAATCTTGAAAGCCTCTATTTTCTATAATATAATCAAAATTATTATATTTAGATATTTCTCTTTCTGTTATGTGATTTTTTTCTTCTTCTGTTAAATAATCATTGTAATTGTTTCTTTCTAATTTGATTGTTACTACGTCAGAAAAATGCTCTTTTATGCTTTCAAATTCATGTACTAATCTAGCATCAGTTATTATAAATGTATCAAAAAAGTTACTTAATATTTCTATATCTTCATATAATCTGTTTAATAAGAAGTCTTTTTTACCCATTTTTTCTTTTATTATTTCAATTCCCATTTTTTGAAGAAATTCTCTTGGCTTATCACTATCATTACCATTCCATTCAAAGTAGTTTCTAGCATATCCATATAATGGTTCAGTTATATGCATCACACAAGGCTTATAACCATATTCTTTTAATTCTTCTCTTAAATATTCTCCGAACGTATTTTTCCCTGATTTTGCTTTTCCACCTATTACATATATTTTCATAAAAATCTCCTTTTAAACAAATAAAAGACCACTATAGGAGGACAATGTCCGGTACCATCCTATATTGGTCTTAATTTAGATAACGGTATTACCGATAAAACTCCTAGAGTAGCTTCTAATAAGATTATTATTAACTTACACCAAACGTTAACTCTCTTTAAATAATTGCTTATTATACTCATCTCTAATCAATGTTTTATATAAATAATCTTTTTCGTTCATGTATTATTTTAACATATTATAAAATTAATACAATATTTTTTTTATTTAATTTTCTTCTAATTCTTTTAAATCAGTTATTTCTTCTCCTGTAATTGATTTAATAATCCCTGTTTTTTCATTTACAAATATTAGTAAAACTTTAATACAAGCAATTACTGGTGTTGCGATTACCATACCTAGAATTCCAAAGAAATGTTCAAATATTAGTAATCCTAACATTATAGTTACTGGATGTAGTTGCATTGTGTGTCCCATGATTAGTGGTTGATAGAAATTGTTTTCTAGTAGTTGAACTACTAATATGGAAATTAATACACAAATTCCAGTTATTGGAGAAATTGTAAATCCAACTATTACGGCAGGTATTCCTCCAATATATGGTCCAAAATATGGAATAATATCTGTTACAGCACAGAAAAGTGCAAATAATAATGGTGCTTCCATTCCAGCAAGTGTTAGACCTATACTTTGAGTTAAGAATACTAAGAACATAACAAGAAGAACGCCTTGAACATAACTTCTTAGAGATGTATTTATTCTTTTTGTTAATTCTCTAAAATTTTCTTTCCAAGTTTTTGGTAACATTTTATCAATATTTTCATTTACTTTATCAAAATCGAATAATAAGTAGAATCCTATCATTAATCCTAAAACGAAATTTAGTCCTCCATTTATTATTGTTTTACCAATAGATAATGCATATTCTGGTAAGTTAGAAACAAGACCCATACCAAAATTTGAAATTATACTTGTTATTTCTTTTTTAACATCTTTAATATTTACTAAATGATTTGTATCAAATTTTTCAATTATATTAGTTGCAAATTTAGTTAATTCTTTAAATATTTCTGGTGCTGCTGCTACAAAATCTTTTATTTGAGTTATAAGTGATGGGATAAACATGTAGGCAATTAGAAATATAACTCCAAGAATTATTAAATAAGATAAGATACACCCTAGTAGTCTTGGAACTTTTTTCGCTTGTAATTTTTTTACAAGTGGTTCAAATAACCAGGCAACTAAGAATCCTATAAAGATGGGCGAAATGACAATAATAAATTCTTTTAATATTCTAAGTATTTTCCATTCTTTTATTAAGAAAGTACCTAGTATTATAAGAGCAAGAATTGCCATGAAATAACCAATGTTCATTAGTTTTTTACCAGTTCTTAATATATGATTAAGACTGGTTACATCAATTTCTTTTTCCTTTTTATTTCTAAACATTTAAATCCTCCTTGATAGATATTATATCACGTATAATACTGAGTAGTAAATTGATTAGTTTTGATAAGTTGAA
>OLHE01000244.1_pt1 | contig 49403 bp, 39 predicted proteins | sample 1605821 | NCBI WGS metagenome assembly OLHE01 (sample SAMN03283250) | human gut metagenome | biome: human-associated habitat; material: feces | host: Homo sapiens | place: USA | collected 2013
CATATTTTTTGTCTACTTTTAAATCATATAGACACTTAAATTTATAATCAATAAGATTTACTATAAAATCACCTCCCTTCCAGGAGGCAATATAACAAACTTTATAAATTAAAACAAATTGTACTTTTACTATTTTCAAGTATATATATCTACGCTTTTTTTATTTTTCTTAATATATTTTTTATTTTCTAATAAAACTTATTAACAATTATGCAAGTTTGTTATAAATAATAATTAATAGAAAAATAACAGGAATTTCCTGTTATTCTACAATTAACTCTATTCTACTATCTCTATCAAAGTTAGTATCAAATGAATATTTCTTATTATCAATAGTCGTTTTTATTTTTGATAAGTCTTTATTTAAACTATTTGGTAATTCTGAAATATCTGTAATATTGGCACTTGTTGTGATATAGATTGTATAAGTACCTTTTGGTAATTCTTTTAAATCTAATGTTTTATCATACCAAGCTTTATCTTTTGATAAGTTATCATCATCAGGTAATATTGCTTCATATAAACCATCTAATGTATAGCCTAAATCATAACTATATGTTTTATATGTTTTTTTATTTTCAAATATTATCTTTCTTGTAATATCTTTATCTTTTCCTAAATTTATTCCATATGAATAAGATAGTCCTTTTATATGTAATTTATTATCTGTAAATTCTAATGTTCTTACAGTATCGTATTGATTATAGTAAGATGATGCAGTCTTTTTAGCTAACTCATTCTCTCTTACTATTAATTCTACTGGGGATTCTTTATAGTTATAATTGTTTCTTATTACTACTTTTTTATCTCCACTGAATGATGTTACTTGTTCTTTATTTAATGAGTTTGAGATGATATTTGCAGAATACTCATTATCAGTCATAGAAATTACTGATAATATGTAATTTCCATTATCTAAATCTTTTAAGTCAAAGTCGTATTTGAACCATGAGTAAGTGTATTCTTTATCATCTGGTCCAAATACTGGTCTTGTTATTTCTTTTTTGTTTTCTATTCTATTCATCTCATCAATACTATATTCTTCTGTATCAATATTATAATACATTATAAAATACTTAATATCTGTATCTAAATCATTGTCTATTCCATTTATTGTATTATATCCTTTTATTTGTAATTTATTATTTACAACTTTCATGTAGTCTAAGTAGAACATTCCATCTGCTTCATCTAAATCATCTAAGTCTAAATCTGAATCTCCTGGGTCTACATCATCGTCTTTTTTATCGTCATTCTTTTTCTCTACTGTTACTTTAATTTCTTTAATTGCTGTTTTTCCTTTAGAATCTTTTACTTCATAAATTACTTTATAAATTCCTGGTGTTTTTATATCAACTGTTGTTTCTTTTACTTTTATATCTTTTGTGATATCTCCGTCTTCCTCATCTGTTGCTTTTACTCCATCTAATTCTTTAAAGTTATCTCCAACCTTAATAGTTTTATCAGTTGCATCTATTACAGGAACTTGATTTTCTTTTACTGTGATTGTTATTTCTTTTGTTGTTGTTGCTCCATCTTTATCAGTTATTTCATAAGTTAATTTATATTTTCCTGGTTTTGTTGTATCTACATTACCACTAACTTTAATATTCTTTGTAATATCTCCATCTTCAAAATCAGTTGCTTTTACTCCATCTAGATTATTAAATTTATCACCTTCGATAATTGTTTTATCTTCTGCAATAATTTCAGGTTTATTATTTTCAACTACTGGTTTTGACAATGTTACTGATACGTTAGGTGCACTTGCTAGTGTATAACCATATACATTATTATTTGATGTTAATGATACTGGTACTTTATACCATGTATTATCGCCTACTTTTTCTTGTCCTAAAACTGGTACATATGTCTCTGTATATAATCCACTTATTTTAGAATATGATGCATCTTCAGTATTATAGTTTACCCATGTATATTCATTAGATGATGTAGTTACTGATACTTTTCCAATTGAATTTGTTGTTAGTGTTATATCATTGGCAGCAACCCAGTGCTTTTGGTCTTTAAAGTAGTCACTTGATACTAAATAAGCAACTGGTGTATTTCCACTATAAGCAATTGTATGAACTATTACGTATCTATCTTTTAATAGCGTTTGTCCATTACTTCTAGTTAGAGTTGAATCATAATAATAATTAGTATTTTTATTAGATTTTCCAACTTTGGGAGATTTTTCTTGATTCTCTATTAATAAGTTATATGTGTACTTACTATCTTGATAGTCAGTTACTGAATTAGGCGATGTATACCCATTTTTTCCTTTATTTATCTTTTTAACTTGACTTGCTTTTACATATACTTCTTTATTCCAATCATAATCTGATGATTTAACATAATCATAATTATTATTTACGTTTAAATCACTAACTAATTTATACCATTTTTCTCCGTTAACAATTACTTCTCCAGTTATTACTACTGCGTCTTCTGCCTCTGGATATTTATATACAAACTTTGATGAAGTACTAGCATCCTTATATGCATTTGTTGGCCCTGTTACTACTCCTAATTGATAATAATTATAGTCTTGTAAACCTAAGGCCTTATCTAAAGCATAATAATTAGCAGCCATTTTTTCTGACCAATACGTATCTGATGCATACTTAACATTCATTCCTATAAACTTATCTCCAAATTGAGGGCCAAAATATCTCCAATCATTTGGATAAGCATAACCATCTGTTATCCATTTAGAAGCATATCCTAAAATACTACTTGAAAAAGTTGGATACCAGTTAGCAGCATGAATTGGATTAGAGTCTACAGCATTAAGTCCAAATCCATTATTCTTTTCAATTGCTAATTTACTCTTTCCATTTCCTGTTTCGTTTCTACTTAAACTAAGTGCAAGAATTGCATTTACTCCATATTTTTGTTGAGCATAATAGAAAAATGTTCCTGAACCATATAATCTTGAACCTTCTTGCCCCCTTTGATATTTTCCATAAGCATCTAATTTTATTCCTAAATTATTTCTTATATATTCATCTATATTAATACTTGAATAACTTGTTTTTGTATGATTTGAAAGATACATATAATAGTTATAATACACGTCGTTTTTATTCACTGAATTATTATAATTACCATTTTTATAATCTTTAATTAAAGTCTCTAAGTTATTATAAAAATAATGACCATCAAATGAATAATACTTACCAACACTTAACATTGTTGGTTTTGGTCCAATTACTCTTCCACTACTTCCACTATAATAGTTTTGTATTTTTGCAACATAATTATGTCTTATATATTCTTCTGTCACATCATATGAACTAGATGAATTAATCCATGTTATTGGTACTATTTCATAAGCATTTTGAGTAATCCAACCTGTATAATTACCAATTCTTACCTTAGCAGTCCATACTCCTTTTGCATTAGAGTATCCAGATTCTATATGTGCTCCATCTACTCCTCCATATAGTGAACCTGTATCCATATACGTATAAGCACTACCCGTTAACTCACTATTTGAGAAAAAATAAGTCAAAGTATCTGGATTAACACTTAAATCTAATAGTGCAACATTAGCATCAATTATTTTAGTTTTTCCATTTACTTTTGTCATGATTGCTAAGTCTTTTGCACCATTACTTCTCATCCAACTCTTTGCTTCGCTATATGATGATTTACATGCTACAGGATCAATTACACCATCCGAATGAAAACCCGCTACTTCAAAATTTCCACATAAAGATTTATTTTTATAGTTATTTACATCGAAGGCATAAACATTTTTGCTTATGAAAAATAAGACAAAAATACTAGTTATAATAAACCATTTGTTTTTTTTCATAGCATATACCTCCTATCCTACTTTTATAAGTATATTATAGCAGGTCTTAATTTTTAAAGATAGACATATTTCTTTTTTGTTCATTGTTTACATGTTGTTTACATTTGTTTTTTCCTTATTATATAAGTATTTTTACTCTACTTGTAAAATAATCATTTATTGGTTATAATTTTATAATAAGAGTTTTATTTATATGGAGGAGTTTATGTCTAAGAAAAGTAAGAAAGGAAAGTCTAGTTTATTTAATAAATTTATGATTTTCTTTGTTATTATTGCAGTAGCAAGTAGTATATTTTCAATATATGAGATATTACTGCTTAGTTCTATTGAAACTTTAATTCGTTATATTGTTATTGGAGTCTTAGTTTTACTTGATTTAATTATTATATTTAAGTGTCATAGAATCAGAAAATTTGATGAGACTAAAAAAAAGAAAAAACCTAAGAAGAAATTATTTATGTTCTTAATAATTCTTTATACAATAATTTGTTTACTTATTGGTGGAACAATTTTTTATGTATATGGTAAGATTAATGGTTTAAATAAGACTTTTGTTACATACACCTCTGATTTACTTGTTATGAGTACTAATCAAGCTAATGATATTAGCGATGTTAAAGATATGAAAATTGGTATTTTAAAAGATGATACTAATCCTGAAGGCGCAATTATTCCTAAGGAAATTATTAAAGAAAATAATTTGAATGATGAAAATGAAGTTACTGATTATGATAATTATACTAGTATGCTAGTTGACTTATATAGTGGTGATTTGGATGCAATGTTTATTTCTAATCATTATGTTTCAATGTTTTCTGGAATAACTGGTTATGAAAATATTGAAAGTGAAACTAAAGTTATTGCTAAGAAAAGTAAGAAGATGAGAAAAGCTAGCAGTTCTGCTGTTGAAACAGCATCTACTGGTAAAAGTATAACTGAACCATTTACAATGTTACTTATGGGAATTGATTCTACTGATGAAGTTCTTGAACAAAACGCTATTGCAAATGGTGATACATTAATATTAATTACATTTAATCCTAAAACATTAAATGCAACAATGTTTTCTATTCCAAGAGATAGTTATGTTCCTATTGCTTGCTGGAGTGGTAAACCTGAAAATAAAATTACTCATGCTGCTGCTTATGGTAATGATTGTATGATTAATACTATTCAAGATTATTTTGATGTTAATATTGATTATTATGCTAAGATTAATTTCAAAGGTCTTGTAAAATTAGTTGATGCTGTTGGTGGTGTTGAAGTTGATGTCCCTAAGGTTCTTTGTACTGATGACTCTTCTCGAGGAGAAGAAATATGTATTCAACCTGGTCATCAAACATTAAATGGTGAACAGGCATTAGTTTATGCAAGAAATAGAAAACAACTTGCTAATGGTGATTTTGGTAGAGCTGAACATCAGCAAGAAATAATAATGGCTTTAATTAATAAGATTAAAACTATTAATGATGTTTCAACATTTATAGATATATTAAATACCGTATCTAATAGTATGGATACTAATTTAACTACTAAACAAATTTTATCTTTCTATAATGTTGGTAAAGATATATTAAAGAAAAGTGTTAGTACAGATACTTCTAATTTAATCAATGTTCAAAGATTATATTTACAAGGAACTGGTCAGATGATTTATGATGAACGTGCTAGAATGGTACTTTGGGATTATGTTCCTAATAAGAATAGTCGTAAAGATATAATTCAAGCTATGAAAGAAAATCTTGAACTTGCTGATCATAAAGTTATTAAGAAATTTAGTTTTTCTATTAATAATCCTTATGAAGTAAAGGTAATTGGTGAAGGTCCTTATAATACAAGTAATGGTTCATATAATTTAGTACCTGATTTTACTGGTGATACTGAGGCTCAAGCAAGAGCAGCTGCTGCTAAGCTTGGATTATCAGTTACATTTAAAGGTAGTGGAGGTCATGTAATTTCACAAAGTTTTCCAGCTAATAAGCGTACTGATTTAGTTAAAGGAAATATAGTTCTTACTTTATCTGGTAGTGAATCTACTAGTAGTGATACTAAGAAAGATACAACAACTAAGACTGATGACAAAAAGACAGATAATAATAAGAATAATAACAATATTTCTGATAATAAAAATAATAATAATTCAACTAAAGATGATAAAGATGATAATAATAATAAAGATAATACTGGTACTGATGGCGATAATAATAATGGCAATGAAAAGCCCTCTACAGGCGAGGAAAAAGCTGAATAAGAAGTGTTTGATATACTTCTTTTATTGTGCATTTAAACTAAAAAAAAGAACTACTTATTGTAGTTCTACTAATGATAATTTTTTTCCATCATGTATGAAAACTAATATTGCTTCTTTCTGATAATCAGAATATTCATCGTCTGTATAATTCCAAGTTGCTTTTACTGCATAGGCTTTCTCATCTGTTTTAGTTCCATATGCATATGCTGCACTATTTATATCATCTATTTTTATTGAAGTCTCATCAACTATTGGAAGTGACTGTTTTCTATCATTATAAATGTTACTTTCAACATATTTATAATATGTATCTTGTGCATTTAATAAGAAATTATCAAGTATTTCAGCATATACAAAATCTGTTCCTCCAACATCTGTTTTAGCAGCTTTATCATTTAGTGAGTAGAAGTCATAAATAAACATCTTAGATATTTGTTTAACATATGCTTCTTCATCTACTTTATCTTTTTGTAATATTTCTTTTAAATCTTTAAACATATCTTTATAAGCTTTTGTTTTAGAATCTTTTAACGTATAACCATACTCACTTATTTTACTTACAACTTTTACTTCTTTTGTCTCTTGTTTTGAATCTAAATTTTTGAATACTAAGAATGCTGACACTGCTACTAGTATTATTACTACTGCAATTAAGAATCTTTTAACGCCTTTTTTTAATTTCATAAATACTCCCTTCTATTTCTTTGTACTTGAATCTTTATTTTTATCTTCATTTAACAAATCAAATACAATTATATCATTTGATACATCTAATAATTTATTAGCGTATTCTGAATTATTTGAAATTTCTTCTTCTGATATTGGGTCATCTGATAATGGTAAATAAGCTGCTTTTTGACTATTATAATACATCTTATTTGTTACCCAGTTCCCATTAGGGAATACTACTATGTTATTTTCATTTATGTTAAATATATCATGTCCTAGAACATACTTATTATGAAATCCTAACATATTACCTAGTGTTGGCATTACATCATACATTCCCATTACATTTGTTATTTCTTTATTTAAATCTGTTCCAGCCATGTCTTTTGACCAAATTATGAATGGTACTCTTCTTCCTACTTCATATTGGAATGAATCATATTCTTTATAATTTGGATCTTCTTCTGTTAAGAATTCATGTGTTTCCATATTATAGTTATATAATTTATTATAATCTGCTCTTGGAAGTCTAGCATCATGATCTCCATATAATACTATGATTGTATTTTCAAGTAATCCTGCTTCATCTAATTCATTTATAAATTCACCTAAGGCACTATCGGCATAATGAATTGATTTAAAATAATTTCCAAGTTTAGTACCTTCCATATATGGATATGTTACTTCTTCTGTTGTTCCATCTGCTTTTGTTTCTGTACCTTTTATATCTACCAAATATTCTCCATACTTTTCAACATCAGAGAATGGTGTATGATTAGATAACATAATAGATAATCCATACCATTTATCATTTTTCTCTGCAATTTTCTTTATTTTAGAAATTGATTGTTTAAAGAATTCTTTATCTGATAATCCAAGTCCTATTGTATTTTCTTTCGTTACTTTATAATCTGTTTTACTAAAGAATCTGTCATATCCTAAACTTTTATGCATTGCTCTTCTATTCCAAAAATCTGCATTGTTAGCATGCATACTAAATGTATAATAGCCTTTTTCTTTTAATAATTTTGGTGTTGAAATATAGTCTCTATCTGAATATGATACAAATGCTGTTCCACTCTTTGTTGGCATTAGTGATGTATTGTATGTTAGTTCTGAATCACTACTTGTACCTACACTTACTTGTGAATAGAAGTTTGAGAAGTACATACCCTCTTTTGATAATTTGTTTAGTGTTGGTGTTACTTCTATATCATTAAAACTTAAATTCATGGCATTTCTCATCATACTCTCAGCATGAATAACAATAACATTTTTACCTTCAAATACATTTGTATATTCATTTGTTTGAACTTCATCTTTTCCATCAAAATATTCATCAAATGTTTTTTTGGCTTTTTCATAACCAAACATTGAGTTTATTTTTGGTTGAAGAGATACAACTAAATCATTTGCTTGATATATATAAATACCAAATCGCATAACTATATATTCTTTATTCCATTGTTTTACAAATCTTGATACATCAAGAGAAGATAATGTTACTAAGAATAATACTAGTAATACTCCAGTAAAACTTAACGTTTTTATTGTTTTTTTCTTTCTATCTGATTTTAGTTCAAATTTCTTATAATAATTTTTCTTTTTTAATTTTAAATGAACTAAAATTAATGCTAAAGGTGATAATAAATAAACCAAATCTTTTAGTTGCAATACATTTTCTACTACAGCATCTCCAACATCACCAATATATTGCGTAAGTGATAACATTGAAACTGATGCAAATGATGTATAGAATGTATAATATACCGAATTTATCATACATATTGCTGTTAAAAATACATTAAACGACATATAATAAGCAAATCTATTCTTAGGTTTAAATAAGTATCCAAAGGCTCCTATTGCAGTTACAACTATAGTATCTGCAAGTACTGCTTTCCATGATAGATAATTTTCTACGGTATGCATACAGAAGAATCTAAGTATTGTTGAACTTAATACTCCAGCAATGACAAATGTTAGAAATAATATATTATTTTTAAAATATCCTTTTATTAAATGTTCTTTTTTTATTTTTTTGGCTAGACTAACTATTTTGTCTTTTGCTTCGTTTACGACTATTTTTATTCTTTTCATATATTACCTCGCTTCACTTTGCTCAATTTATTATAGCACTATTATATATTATTTTCAATTATCTTGACTTACCTACTATACTATATATTTTACCATACTTTTTATAAAGAATAATGTTTTTCTATATATTTTCATAATTGTTTATTAGATATTCACACTATTTCTTTTAATTTGCTGTTTATTGCTTATTTTTTTATTTCTAAATTGCTTGTAAAGAAAAAAGAAGAATTTAATCTTCTTTATAACTTGCATTTATTGTCATTCCTAAAACAAATATGTATGAAAGTAAGTATATCCATAATAATAAAACTAAAATATTAGATAAGTTCCCATAGAATACATCATATTTTGTGAATTTTTCTATATAGAAAGCAAATATTTCTGATGATAACATCCAACCAAGAGATGTAAATGCTGCTCCTATATTAGTGGAATTTTCTGGTATTTCACTGTCTGGTGCGATAACATATATTAGTTTTATATTCATAAATAATATTATTAGCATAATTGGATATTTTAATATTGATAAAAATTTTTGTAAAAATAATACAAGTTTCGTATTTCCTGTAATTTCTACTATTATTTTAAAAATACTACTTCCAAATACTGGTACTAGTATTAAAAATAGAAATAGTCCTACAAAAATAAACGTCATAATAATTGCTTTTATTCTTCTACTTATCATATTGTTTGGAGCAATCTTATAAATTTCATTTGATGTATTTATCATTGAATATGCTCCATTTGATGCTAGTAAGAAAGCTGAGAAGAAGAAAACTATGATATTAAATGAAATTCCTTGACCTTGTATTATACTATTTAACATTTCTGCTATTTCTTTTGGAACTGATGATGATATTGCAACACTAACAGCTTCTGTTGAAATGGAAAGTGTCGCAGCTATTGTTGCTAATAATGCTACTAATGGAATTACTGTCATAACAAGAAAAAAAGCAAGTTGTCCTGGCAATATTCTCATTTCTGGTTTCATTAAAAGTTCGAATATTTTCAGTATAAATTTCCTTGCTTTTTCCATGTTATCACCTTTTACTTGTATTCTTCCTTATTAGTAATCATTTCTAAAGTTGCTTCGTTAATAGCATCATCTAATGTCTTAATTTCATCAGTTATCATACTATAACCTATTGCTGCGCCAAATTCATGTGGAAGATTTTTCATCTCTTTTGCTAGTTTTTTAGTATACGTACTAATCTGTCTATCACTATATCCTACAAGATATATCAAGAATTCATTTCCATCTGTTCTTATGATTTCACTATTTTCTAATTGTGTATTTACTAAAATTCCTGCAGCCTTAATGATTAATTGATCTCCTTCTTCGTGACCATAATTATCATTAACGTATTTAACATTATTTAAATCAACTATTACTATTGATTGAGGGAATACTTCACAATCTTCCCATTCCTGCATCTTAGCATTTAAATAATTCCTATTTTTTAGTGATGTTAACATATCTGTATATTTTTGTCTATCAATAATCCTTACTTTTTTCTTTGCTTTTTTCTTTTTCAAGAAAGCAAAGGCTAATCCTAAAATAATAAGTGGTGTAAATACTACTATTAAAACTATTGTATATACTTGCTCTAGAGTAGAATCTTGCAATATTGATGCTTTTAAATTTTCTATACCTGAATTTCTATAGTTATAATAAGAATTAGTATTTATTATATAATTTACTAAGTTATAGAATGCTTCATTATCTTTTTTTATCATAAATTTATAATCATTCATCATATTATCTTTATATAATAATTTTAGATTTTTAAATTTATTTGTTTGATAATAAGAATATATTTCGTTGTCAATTACTATTATTCTAGATCCTGAATTTTCTACTAAATCATTTAAATTATCATATAATTTAATATTTGCTCTTGAATTATTTTTAAAGTAATTATAAAGTGAGTCATCTTTTAACATTGCTAAGTCTTGACCTTTTAGACTTTCGAATGTGTTGACTATATGATTATCTTTTTGCCTTCCAAGTACCACGTAATCTTCTACAAAAGTTGAAACCGTTGATAAGTAGTTTTTATTTCCATAATTATAGTAATCAAAATAAACATCTACTTCTTTATTATCAATTGCTTCTTTTAAATCTTTTATTGAATCGTATTTTTTGTATTCAAAATTAATATCTGCAAGACGAGATACTCTGTCAATGTATTCTCCAGCAATACCTGCAACTTTTCCATGAACTTTCTTTTCATATGGTAAGTTTTCAACATATCCATAAACATAGTTCTTTGAAATTAGTTTTGCTTTTGTTTTAGCGTCTATACTATTATTTTTTAAATAGTAATCTAAGTATTCATCATTATATTCACTAATATAATTTGTTTGTTTCCATTTATTATAATATTTTGTAACTATTGTATTTAATTCTTTATTATCATCACTTAATGTTAATACAATTTGCTTTTCTAATTCTGTGAAATAATAATTTATAGAATACTTATCATTTTTTATAGTATAGTCTAAATACATTATATTTGGAACTATTATCATATTTACAGTTCCGTTGTCTAATGCTTTATACAAGTTAGAAATACTATCATAAGTTTCATATGATAAGTTTGTTCCACTTTTTAAATAATAACTTATTTCATCTTTATCTTCTTTAAAAACTCCAAATTTTAAGTTTTTCATATCTTGAACATGATTTATTCTTTGATATGTTTTTCCTACAGCAACATAATTGTCATCAAATAAGAATAAATCATTTTTTGATAATTTTTCGTCATTGTCTAATATTCTTATTCTATAACTATTTGTATTTGGATTAGTTGTTTTTAAATACGATATTTTATTAAACGTAATACCAATTTTATCTTCAAAGTCATTTATAAAATCAAATATTACTCCTTCTCCATTTAAACCATATAATGGATAATCGTTTACTATTTCAAAATCATATTCTTGATCTTTATTATTTTCTACCCATCTTTTTTCTGATACCGTCAATGTTGTTGTTTTATCTTCCTTATTGTAATATCTATATACATAAAAGAAAGTTACTACAGCAATTATAATGGGAATTATTACTAATAACTTTTTTTTCATACTAACTCTCCGCTCTATCTTTTGTCCATGATATATTATCATTACTATGATGTTTATAACCTATGATTGGAAATTGTTCTGTATTTTTATCATTTGTTATAAAGATTTGAATATCATAATACTTCTTTTCTTTATCACTAAATACACTAACTGCCTCTTCTCCTAATTTTTTTGCTTTTTCAAGTGTTGTATCAGTTTTTGCTTTTACAATTATATTAATAATTCTACCGGCAACTTTTACATCTGTAGAAGTTGCTTGTGATGATAATTTTTTTTCTACTTTATCAGTAGTTTCCTTTGTTATTTCAACATCTTTTATACCATCTAATCTTGAACCATAAATAGCTTTAGCCTCATCTGATGACATTACACTTTTCATAGCAAAAATCCCTGCTAACACAAGGATGAATACTAAAATTCCAACGATTGTACTTTTATTCTTTTTTAATTTTTTCATATTCTCACATCCTAATATATTTTCATTATACACTATGTGATTTCTATTTTCAACTTGGAATTATTGTAGTTCTTCAATCAAAATATCCATAGCCATCTTAGGATTTGCTTTTCCTTTTGTCATTTTCATAACTTGACCCATTAAGAATTTGATTGCTCTATCATGACCATTTTTATAATCAGTAACACTTTCTTCATTTGAACTTATTACTTCTTTTATTATATTTCTTATTTCTGTATCATCTGTTATATTTTCAATGCCTTTTTCTTTAATAATTTCTTTTATTGTCTTATTACTTTCTAAAACATCATCAATTATATCTTTTAAATTTTTACTTGTAATTGTATTATTTGAATAATCATTTACTAGTTCTATAAATCTTTCTTTAGTAAGTGTTGTATTTGTTATTTCTTTCTCATTTTTATTTAAATATGCTGAAATGTCTCCTAAAAGTAAATTAGATGCAATTTTAAAATCAATTTTCTCATCTAATAGAGTATTAAAATAGTCACTTAGTGGTCTATTTTGAATAAGTTTGTTAGCGTTTATTTCACTTACTTCTCTTGTTAGATATTTTTTTCTTCTTTCTTCTGGCATCATTGGAGTTTCTTTGTTTGCATTTTCAATCATTTCGTCAGTAATTATTACAAATGGAATGTCTGGTTCTGGGAAATATCGATAATCATTTCCAGTTTCTTTTACACGCATTAGAACTGTGTCTTGTAGTTTATCATCAAAACGTCTTGTTTGTGGTTTGAATGTTTCTCCATTATCATATAATTTACTTTGTCTTTCTATTTCTTTTTCAATACTTAATTTAACATTAGAAATTGAACCTATATTTTTAATTTCTGCTTTTGTTCCAAATGGTTCTTCGATATTTTTCCTTATAGATACATTTGCGTCTGCTCTCATAGATCCTTCTTCCATCTTGCAGTCACTTATGTTTGCATAGAATAATAATTCTTTTAATTTTTCTAGATATAGTTTTGCTTCTTCTCCACTTGACATACATGGTTTTGTAACTATTTCAATAAGTGGCACTCCTGCTCTATTAAAATCTAATAACGTCTTTGTACCTCTATGAGCACTTTTACATGTATCTTCTTCAATGTGCATTTCTTCTATTTCAATTTTTTTCTTTTTACCATCTACTTCTATTTCAACATAGCCGTCATATCCAATAGGTGTTCTTGCTTGTGTTATTTGATAATTTTTTGGATTATCTGGATAAAAATAATTTTTTCTATCAAAATGCATTGTTCTTCTTATTTTACAATTAAGAATAGTTGCAGCTCTTATTGCTAAATTAATTACTTCTTCATTTAATGTTGGTAGAGTTCCTGGATAACCTAAATCAATAACATTGGTTAATGAATTAGCCATTTCTCCATACCCATTAGTAGAGTTTGAAAATATTTTTGTTTTAGTTTTCAATTCAACGTGTACTTCTACACCTATTGTTGGAATATAATTAGTCATTATTTTCACCTCCATTTGGGTTTAATTCTAAGTTTAATTTTTTTTCAAGATAGGCTGCTAATTGATAAATCTTTGCTTCTTCAAATGAATTACCAATTATTTGCATTCCAATTGGCATATGGTCCTTATCAAAACCTACTGGAATATTTAATCCTGGTAGCCCTGCCATGTTAACTGGAATTACTAATACATCGTCCATAAATGATTTAGATGGATCATCCATTGGATCTGTTAGATTATATGCTGTTGTTGTAGTTGTTGGTCCAATAATTAAATCATACTTTTCGAAGCATTTTTTAAACTCTTTTCTAATGTCATCTCTGATTGATAATGCTTTATTATAATATGTTTTTGCATTTTCTCCACTTAACAAATATGAACCTACCATAATTCTTCGTTTTACTTCTTCTCCAAATCCTTCTTGTCTTGTTTGTAAATATAAATCATCTATATTTTCAGGATTTTCTGTTGAATGACCATATCTTATTCCATCAAATCTTGCTAAGTTTGAACTTGCTTCCCCCATCGCAATTATTTGATATAATGTAACAGCATTTTCTATATATTTAATATCTACATATTCAACTTCTGCTCCACTATTTTCCAAAAGTTTTATTGTTGCTTTTACTTTTTCTCTTATTTCTTCTGAAACAATATCACTCATAAAGAAGTTTGGTATTGCTATTTTCATACCATTTATATCTTTTCCAATTAATCTTGTAAAGTCCTCTTCATCTTTGTTTACAGATGTTAAGTCTTTTTCATCTTTTCCTACTAAGATATTTAAAAGTGCTGCATTTTCATAAACATTTTTTGTCATTGGACCAATTTGGTCTAGACTTGATGCAAAAGCCACTAATCCAAATCTTGAAATTCTACCGTATGTTGGCTTCATTCCAACAATTCCTGTATAACTTGCCGGCTGTCTAATTGAACCACCAGTATCACTACCAAGAGCAAATAACACATCTCGTGCTGCTATTGTTGTTGCAGAACCTCCTGATGATCCTCCTGATATTTTTTCTTTATTCCATGGGTTTTTTGGAGCACCGAAGTATGATGTTCTAGAACTAGAGCCCATAGCAAATTCATCCATATTTGTTTTACCAATAATAATCATGTTTTTAGCATTTATTTTTTCAATAACAGTTGCGTTATAAATTGGCATAAAATTATCTAACATATGAGATGCACATGTTGTTCTTAATCCTTTTGTTACAATATTATCTTTAATAGCTATTGGTAAGCCGAATAAAAGATTATCTACTTCTTTATTTTCCAACTCCTTAGCCTTATTGATTGCTTCTTCTTTGTTTAATGTAATATATGCATTTAACTCTTTATTATTTTCAATTCTTTCAAATGACTCTTCAACAAGGTCAATTGGCTTTATCTTTTTATTTTTTAATAATTCATGAATTTCTTGTATTGTTTTATCTAAATATCTCATTATGCTCCTTCGCCTCCACTTATTACTACTGGTACTGCTATATAATTTCCACTATGACGAGGTACATTTTCTAATACTTCTTTTGGATTTAACATTTCTCCTTTTTCGTCTTTTCTTAGTTTAGTATTTTCTTCCCAACAAGAAATTAATATCTCATCGTCATACCCTTTCACTTCATTTATTTTTTCAACGTCATTTAATAGTTTTTTTAATTCAACTTGGTATTTTTCTATTTCTTCTTCACTTAATTTTATACGTGCAAGTTCTGCTACATGTAAAACTTCTTCTCTTGTTAATTTTTCCATATGTGCTCCTCCTTTGCTTACTTATTATATCAAATAATTGTAAATTATTAAACTTCTTTTAATTCGATTCCTATTGGACAATGATCAGAACCAAGAACATCTGTATATATTGTTGATTTCGTAACTCTATCTATAAATTCTTTATTTACTATAAAATAATCTATTCTCCAACCTATATCTTTTAATCTTGCCTGATGCATGTAACTCCACCATGTATATTTTATTGTATCTTTATTAAAATATCTAAATGTATCTATATATCCTGAATTTAACAATTCTGTCATTTTATTTCGTTCTTCATCAGTAAATCCTGCTGAATGATGATTTGTGTTAGGATTTTTTATATCAATTTCTTCATGTGCTACATTTAAGTCTCCACAATAGATAACATTTTTTTGTTCTTTTAATTTATTTAAATACTCTCTCATCAAATCTTCAAAACGAATTCTTGATTCTAATCTTTCAAGTTCTCTTTTTGAATTTGGTACATAGCAATTTACTAAGAAAAAGTTATCGTACTCTAATGTTATAGTTCTTCCTTCATTATCATATTCTTCATCACCTATTCCATATTTAACTGAAATTGGGTCTTGTTTTGAATATATCATTACTCCAGAATATCCTTTCTTTTCTGCTGGATATATATATTCGTTATAGCCTAATGGATGGAAAGCAACTTGCTCCTCTGTAACTTTAGTTTCTTGAAAACAGTAAATGTCTGCTTTTTCTTCATTGAAAAATTGGTCTAATCCTTTATTTAAGCAAGCTCTTAGTCCTGCTACATTCCATGATATTATTTTCATACTTCTCTCGTTTAATTAATCTTATAGAAATATTAATTATTTTCTATTATTGATTAATCCCTTTCTATTTGTATTTTTTATTATACATCTAGATGTATAATAATTTCGCACTATGAATTTGTTTCTATACATTTACAGCCGCACTATGTGCTGGACTCCTCTTCCTTATTATACCACAAAAAAACAGATTTTTATTTATCTGTTTCTTAAGTTTTATTGTTCTGCAAAACAATCACTTATATATAATTTTCCGGCTTTACTTTTAGTTTTAAAATCGTATTTTGTAACTGTACCAATTATAGTTATTTCTTTGCCTTTTTCTAATTTAGAAATATTACTATTTTTGCTAGCCATACTGCAATCTATATCTAATGAATATTTTTTTCCTTCATCTACATAACTTATTGTAATTTTATTGTTTTTAGTATCCACATTTTCCAATGTAGAAATAATTCTTACAAATTTTTTATAATATTTTCTATATGTTTTTTCTTCATCTTTTTGAAATTCAATAGCAAGATCAATTGATTGTATAGTTACAGGGTCTGCATTATATTTTAAATTCCAAAAACCTATTTTTTTGTCTCTTCTACCTTGTACTTGATTATATTTTATTACTTTATAACCTATTCCATAATATTCTTTTGTTCCGCCGTCTTTATATGTATGTAATGGTATTGCGAAAAATGGACCATTATTATACCTTGCAACTGAGATTACATCTACTGCTATCATTGTCATTGAAATTAACAATATTATGAAAATAATATTTATAATTCTTGCAAAAACGTTTGAATTAAGTCTTTCCTTTTCATAATATGCATCATCTTCATCATCCATTGAAAAATCATCATACTCATCTGAATATTCATCATTTGCATCAGTTAAATTGTCTTCAACAATAATTTCATCTCTGCTATTTGATAAATATGATGAATTTTCTTTATCTTTGTCACCATATTCCTGATATTCATCAAGAAAATTATTACCATTTTCATTTGTTTCATCAACTTCAATTACTTCATCAATCTCTGTTTCATCATAATTATTTGAATTATAATCTGATTCACCATATGAATCTATTGTTTCTTCATTTTCATATATATCATCTTCATAAGAGTCATATTCATTATTTTTTTTCTTTTTAAAAAACATGCAAATTCCCCCTTTTATGGCACATATTATAGCAAATTTTTATTGATTTGTAAAGGAAAATTTAGTGTTGGATTATGTATAATAGTTTGGATAAAGCATACAAAAAGAGAAATCTCTGTATTTTTTTTTGATTTTCAAAATTTGTAAATGGTGGTAAACTATAGTTATAGAATATAGGATTTGCCTAACGTAAAGGGGTGATAAATTAGTTAACTTTTATATAAAAATAAGAAAGGGTTTTCAATCTAAAATAAATGATTGTTTAGGTGAAATATATATGTATATTGAAAATAGTAATAATATTAGTGATAATAAATTTAGATTATCTAATAAAAATAAAATTAATGTAGTTATAGTAGTAATTGTTTTACTTATTATAGCTGGTGGAATATCGTTTTATAAAAATATAACTAATTCCAGAAAACTTAGTTTAATAAGTGCTCAAAATTATATTGTTACTTTAAATTCTATGACATATTACTATAATAGTACTGCTATGGAAAAGAAAATTGCTGATGGGACTTATGAAGTTGGAGAAATCGAAGTGAATACTAATAATAATCCTAAGGCAGGATATGTTATTTTGGAAAATGGTAAAGTAAAGTCCGCTTCTTTAAAGTTTCAAAAGATTGTAAATTATGACAACGAAAACTATGCAGTCGTTTCAAAACTAAGAGAAACTCCTGATAAGAATATTAAAAGTAAAGAAATCGATGAATTCTGTAAAATAGAAAATGCTCTTAGTAGTAGAATTATTAGTAAAGGTGACAAATACTCATGTGATCCAGGAGATGGAAAAAGCAGATATTTTTATGTTATTGAAGTTACTGATACTAATGTAACTATGATTATGGATAGGAATTTAGGTGGAAATGTTTCTTGGTGTAATTTATCTGGTGCAAATCCTTATAGTAAAGTTTGTAATGGAGATGGAGCACTTGCTATCTTAGCACAAAGGACTGCTAATTGGAAAAATGTTAATGTAGGATTACCATCATTAAAACAAATATTAAGTATAAATAATGGTATGTATAGTTTTAATAATTATCCTTTTGTTTATAATAGTGGTAATAATAAAACTTATTGTAATACCACAGATGCAAATTGTGTTGAGTTATTTGGTGGTGAAGCAAATGAAAATACATATGGTTATTGGTTAAAAGATGCTTCATGGTTAGGTGTAGATACTGCATTTCAAGTAGAATTTGATAATAGAACTATATTCTATACAGGTGTTGGTACACCAAATAGATTGGGTATTAGACCGATAATTACTGTAAATAGAAAATAATTCTTAGTACAATATTAAAAAGGTTCATATCATTATTGATATAAGCCTTTTTTTCATGGAATTTTATAATTTATTATTAAATTATTCTTATATGTTTTTCTTCTACTTCTAAATTATTCTTATCTACTAACACATCAAAATATACTCCATCTGGTATATTATCATTGTTTATATTTTCAACTAATGAACCTAACATATAACAATTTATACTATTGTTATTTAAAGTTTTTGTCCAATGTTGATGTCCACAAAAGATTCCTAATATTTTATATTTATTTAATATTTCTAATAAATCTTTTCTATTTTGTAACATTAAATTTTCACCATATTCTGTATATGCCCAATAATTACTCATTAAGTCTTTATCTTCAATAATACCAAAGTGTGAAAAAATAATTATTTTTTTATTAGAATTAATTTTTAAGTCTTCTTTTATAAATTCTAAATCTTTTTTAGATATATATTGAGTTTTAAATTTTTCATTTTCTTTATTTACATTGGTTCCAAGAAATAGTAAATGATAATCTTTTATATTTATGGAATATGTTGCTTCTTCATAACCAAATATTTTTAATACTTCTTTATTACTATCTACTAGTTTTAATTCATGATTTCCTAATATTGTATAAAATGGATATTTTATTCGTTGACATTTATTCCAGATTTTTTTTATGTTACTTAAATCTCTTTCTTTATATTTTGTTGCTTGTATGAAATCTCCTAAATTAATAACTGCATCTAATTCTTTTGTGTTATTTATTTTTTCTATTAATTTTTCTAAAATCGGTTCTGCTTGCTCTACTAATTTTCTTTTTGTTTCCCAATTCTGCTCTTCGTCAGTATAATGTAAGTCTGAAAATATAATCAATCTTAGATTACTCATTATTTTCTATTTCCTCTAATTTTTCTTTAAATTCTTCTTCTGTCCAAATTGTTATTCCAAGATCAAGTGCCTTATTATATTTACTTCCAGGATTTGCTCCTACAATTACAACTGATGTTTTTTTAGAAACAGAGCCTGAAGTTTTTCCTCCTAATAATTCTATTTTTTCTTCTGCTTCATCTCTTGTAAATAATTCTAAACTTCCAGTTAATACAAAAGTTTTTCCACTGAATTCTTCTTGTTCTTCCACTTTTTCGCCAGTATAGTTCATATTTACACCTAATTCTTTTAGTACTTTAATTGTCTCTTTTGTTGAATCACTACTAAAAAACTCTACTATACTTCTTGCAATTATATCACCTATATCTTGAATATTTGTTAACTCTTCAATAGAAGCATTTTGAAAATTATCCATATTATCAAATTTCATAGCTAATATTTTGGCTGTTTTTGCTCCTACATGGGGAATACCTATGGCAAATATTAATCTTTCTAAAGAGTTTTTCTTAGAATTCTCAATTGATTCAATTAAATTAGTTATACTTTTTTCTCCAAAACCTTCTAATGTCATTAACTGGTCTCTATAATTACTTAAATGATAGAAATCAGTTATTTTTCTTAAATATCCCATATTATAGAAGTCTTGAACAATTGCTTCCCCCATACCATCAATGTTCATAGCATCTCGTGATGCGAAATGTATTAATCCTTCTGTATGTCTTGCTGGGCAATTCTCATTTGGACAGAAATGCATTGCATCTTTTTTTATTAATTTCGTATTACAAATTGGACAGTTTTCAATCATTTTAAATGGTGTTGATTTTTTTTCACGCCTATCTAGTTTTACTTCTACAACTTCTGGTATAACATCTCCTGCTTTTCTTATTGAGATGATATCATTTATTCTTACATCTTTTTGAATACAATAATCTTCATTATGAAGAGTTGCTTTACTAACTAGTGAACCATCAACATGAACCGGATTAAAAATAGCATTAGGGGTAATTTTGCCAGTTCTTCCTACTGTGAATTTTATTTCATTTAATGTTGTTAATACTTCTACTGCTGGAAATTTATAGGCAATTCCCCATCTTGGAACTCTTGCAGTAAAGCCTAATGTTTTCTCATCATCTAAACTATCAACTTTTAATACTACACCATCTATAGGAAATTCTAAGAAACTTCTCTTTTTTCCTAAGTCTTCTATAAAACTTTCTATTTCTCTAGCATTATGTGCTAAACCATTTAGTTTATAATTAGTTTTAAATCCTAGTGTTTTTAAAAATTCTAATGATTCATGTTGAGACTTTAATCCATAATTTTCTGGATTAGGAATAAAATAAGCCATAAAGTCTAATCCTCTTTTTGCAGTTATTTTACTATCAAGTTGTCTAATTGAACCTGCTGCTGCATTTCTTGGATTAGCAAATTCCTTTTCATTATTTTTTCTTCTTTCAATATTTGCTCTTTCAAAAGATAGTTTTGACATATATATTTCTCCTCTTACTTCTATGTCAATATCTTTAGTTAATCTTAACGGAACTGACTTTATTGTTTTTACATTTACAGTAATATCTTCTCCTGTTACTCCGTCTCCTCTAGTTGCGGCACGAACTAGTACTCCATTTCTATATATAAGTGATCCTGATAGACCATCCATTTTTGGTTCTAAAGTATATGCTGGATTAGAAACTACTTTTTTTATTCTTGTATCAAACATTTCTATTTCTTCACTATTAAAGATATCATCAAATGATAACATCGGAGTTTCATGAGTTACTTTTTCAAATTTATCTAATGCTTGTCCTCCTACTCTGTTTGTTGGAGAATCACTTCTTTTTAATTCTGGATTATTATTTTCAAGACGTAATAGTTCACTATATAAGTCATCATACTCTTGATCTGTTAGAGTTGGATTATCTAGAGCATAATATTCATAAGATGCTTTATTAATTTTATTTATTAGTTCATTTATTCTTTCTTTCATAAAAAAATCACCTAATATTATTTTAAACTAATATAGTGATTTTTTGAATAATTAATTGAAATCTATTTCTTTTTTACTTATATTTCCTGATAAATCTTTTAAATAGATATATAATTTTTTAGTTGCTAAAATTTTACTTTTTTCTATTTTTGCATTGTCTATAGACGTATATTGTTTACAAGTAGCTGTTTCTGATAGGCATACTTGGAATGATACTCCATTTACTTCATCATATGCTGAATTTCTAACAAATTTATAATTACTTCCTATTTGTACAACACTACAATCATTTACTGCTGGTGGAGTTTTATCAACTAAATATGGTCCACTTTTATAAATATCTATGAATGGACTATTATTTGCAGCATCGGTGATACTGGCTTTTTCATCGTCATCTGATAATCTTATATTTAAATAGTATTTTCCTGAAGGTAGTTCTGTTGTTGTGAACTTTAATTCTTCTTCATAACTTACTTTTTTAGTTTTCTTAGAATTTATTTTTCTTTCTGTCCATCTACCAACTAAATTTACCCCCTCTGGATCTGTTGACCAATTATAATAAATAGATGCATTTTCTTTTATCCCAAACTCTGATTTCAAAACTGCTTTTATTGTTTTGTCTTTGCTTGAATTTGTGCTTTCATCTTTTAATCTTTGATTTTCGTAGAAGACAATCGTTGGACCTAAAGGTGTACCATCACTATTACATTTTAATGAGTCATCTATTATACTACTTGTATATGTTTTTGTTTTTTTATCACTTGTTGTACATTCTAATGATAATTGATACTGATATTTATTATTTAATTTTATAACTCTAACGTATGTCTCATTATTTAGACATGTCTCATCATCAATATTAATATCTTTTGCTAGTAGTTTACTTTTTAATTTTTCTATTGATATATCTTTGCAACCATAATTACTGTTTCCAAACATATCACTACTATATGAGTCCACATATAATTTTGCTCCTGATACAATAGAATCTCCATATGTTTTATGTTTACTTTCTCTACTATTTTCACTTATATCAATAATTCTTGGAATTGACATTGCTGTTACCAGACCAAGTAATGATATTGTTACTAATAATTCGACTAATGTGAATCCTTTGTTACCCATAGTATATACCTTCCTATAATGAATTATATATTTCTATTTTTACTTTGTCAATGAAAGAAAATAAGTAAAGATTTTTCTTTACTTATTCACTCCATAAATGATTTGGATATACATTTTCATCTACTAATTTTTTTAATGCTTTCTTTACTCCTTCAGCATCTTCTTTATATGTTACTCCATACCATGTTGAAGTTGTTTTTATAACTTTTGCTGTTGCATATCCTTCCTTTATAGTATCAAATAATACATCAGGTATTAAGTATTCACATTTTTCTAGATTATCTTTATTAGAATCTAAGAATTCCTTAAAGTGACTTTCAATGTAGTCAAATATGCTTGGTGTAAATAATAACATATTCATTGAAACCATATCATCTTCAGCTACTTCAAATGGCTCACTTCCACTTAGTGGCTTAGCAATTATCTTACCATTTATTCTTTCTACTGAACTTTCTGTAATTTTATTTAATACGTCTCCATCAATTTCACATACTCCTCTTTTTACAGCACCATTTTCAGTAATTGTATTTTTTACTAAATATGCAATCATACCATATGGATATGGTTTTTCATCTTTAATACTTTTTAAGAATTCTGCTCCTTTTTCAAATGCATCTCTTCCATAGAAGTCATCTGCATTGATTATGATAAATGGTTCATTTACTTTTTCTCTACAACATAAAATTGCATGGGCTGTACCTAAAGGTTTTACTCTATCCTCTGGTAAAGTGTATCCTTCTGGTAAATTATCATTTTTTTGAAAACAATATTCAACTTTAATATGTGGTTCAACTCTTGCTCCTATTGTTTCTTTAAAAATATCATAATTTTCTTCTTTTATTAAAAATACTATTTTAGTAAATCCTGCTTTTATTGCATCATATACAGAATAATCAATAATAAATTCTCCGTTTGGTCCTAATGGTTCGATTTGTTTTAACCCTCCAAATCTGCTACCCATTCCTGCAGCTAATATAACTAATGTAATGTCTCTATCCATAAATCCTCCTTAGATGTTATATCTCTGTACACGTTCATTATAACATATAGTTTTATTTTGTCATAATAATTTATATTTATACCTTACTTAATTTTTTATGATTTTTCATCAATTTTTTTATTCCATGTGGATGTTTAAAAGCAACACTTACAAGTGTGTTCGTTACTTCTACAACTTTTCCAGTTCCGAATGTTTCATGGTAGACAAAGTCTCCTACTTGATAATCTACATCTTCTTCTCTAAACATTTCTCCAGTATTAATTTTTTCTTCTTTTTGTGGTAATTCATCTTTTACATTTGTCTCTATTAAGTCTTTATTTATTTCTCCCAAAAATCTGCTTACTGGATTGATTTGTTCTTTTCCAAATAATGTCCTTCTTCTAGCATTAACTAAGTGTAAGTCGTCTTTGGCTCTTGTTATTGCTACATAACATAATCTTCTTTCTTCTTCTAGTTCGGAATTATCCATTAATGAATTTATATGTGGGAATATTCCTTCTTCCATTCCTACTACAAATACATGGTCAAACTCTAATCCTTTTACTGAGTGAACTGTCATTAAACTTATTCTATTTGGATCGTCTTTATATTCTTCTACATCACTTATCAAACTTATTTCTAATAAAAAATCTTCTAGTGAAATTAATCCTTCTCTTTCTTCAAATGTTTTTGTAATTGATTTAAATTCTTCTAAGTTTTCAAGTCTTACTTCTGCTTCCAATGTTTTCTCATCTTCAAGCTCTTTTTTCATTCCAGATGCCTCTAAAACTTTATCAATTAATTCTGTTAGAGTTAAATCTTTCGACATTTCTTTCAATTTTTCAATTAGGTTTTTAAATTCTAATTCTTTTCCACTAGAAATTGCTTCATATATACTTACTCCCATAGCATCTGCTTGGATTGTTAAATTTTCTATTGTTTTTAGACCTATTCCTCTTTTTGGAGTATTTATTACTCTTAATAATGAAACGTTGTCTTTTGAATTATGTATTAATCTTAAATAAGCAATCAAATCTTTTATTTCTTTTCTAGAATAGAAATAGAAACTTCCTATTACTCTATATGGTAAGTTTTCTTTTAACATTTCTTCTTCTAATACACGTGATTGAGCATTAGTTCTATATAAAACTGCTATATCTTTATATTCAACATTTCTATTTGTTAATTCTTTTATTTTTCTAATTACGTATTGGGCTTCGTCTCTTTCATTATAAGCTCTATAATATTTTATTTTTTCTCCAATTCCTCTAGATGTCCATAAGTTTTTATCTTTTCTCATTTTATTGTTTTTAATTACTTGGTTTGCAGCATCTAATATGTTGCTTGTTGAACGATAATTTTGCTCTAAAAGAATTGTTTTTGCATCTTTATAGTCTTTTTCAAAATTTAAAATATTTTTATAATTTGCACCTCTAAAACTATAGATACTTTGTGAATCATCACCAACACATGTTATTTTTCTGTTCTTTGCACTTAGCATTTTTGTTAATATGTATTGCGCCTCGTTTGTATCTTGATACTCATCTATTAATATATATTGATATAAATCTTGATATTTATTTAAGATATCGGGATTTTTTTTAAATAATTCTATTGGTAATAATAATAAATCATCAAAATCTACTGAGTTGTTTCTTTGAAGTTTATTTTCATATTTTGTATATACTTCTTGAACTACTTTTTCAAAGTCACTTGCGGCATATCTCTCATATGCTTCAGGTGATGTCATTTCATTTTTGCAACTACTTATTTTATTTCTAATTGCTCTTGGATTATAAATTTTTGGGTCATATCCAATATCTTTGATTATTTTTTTTACTACCGTTAAAGAATCATCACTATCCATAATAACAAAGTTTTTATCATATCCTAATGCATCATAATTTTCTCTTAACAATTTTAAACCAAAACTATGAAATGTTGATACTTGTAGGTATTTTGCAGTTTGTCCTATAGTTTTGAATAGTCTATCTTTCATTTCTTTTGCTGCTTTGTTAGTGAAGGTAATTGCTAAAATGTTTTCTGGAGCAACATTTTTCTTCTCAATTAAATATGCAATTTTTGTAGTTAATGTTTTTGTTTTTCCAGCACCTGCTCCTGCTATTATTAACAAAGGTCCATCATTATATAAGACTGCTTCTCTTTGTCTTTCATTTAATTCTTCTAAATTCATAATACACACTTCCTGTCTTTTTTTATTATACATGAAATTAGTTTAATGTAAAAGAAAAACCATTCAAAATGTTGAATGGTTTCTTATCTATATAAACTTAATAATTCTTCATATTTCTTTTGTTCGTTATTTCTTTGTTTATCTAATAATTCTTTGTATTTATTTTGTTCTTCTTGTAACTCTTGTCTTATTACTTCTTCTTGTTTCATTTTATCTTTTTGACTCTTTAACATTTTTAATACAGTCTTGTAATCATCTAATGTTAACATACTATCAAGAGCTTGTACATTTTCGTCTTTTTCTACATTTAATCTTACTGGTTCTGGTACTCTTACTTCTTTTTCAACTACTTTTACTGGCATTTTTGGAGCTCTACCATAAATATATGTAGGAGTTTCTAGAGGAGCAAAATTTTCTGGTAATTTTTTTACTTTTTTCTTTATTAGTATTTTCTTTACTTTTGGTTGATAATCTTTTCTTATATAAATTAAAATAATTTTATATATAACTAAGAATATTATCCAAACTATGAAGATAATTGATGAAAGTTCAATTAGTGCTGTTGCATTTTTATTACCATATACTGACTTTTGAGTAAAGATATCTAGATTATTTTTATTAACTATATTTAATAAAAGTGCTAATAAGTAGTTCATTATTATATATACTGAAACATTTAAAGTTTTTATAGATTTAGTTGTTTTATAATTGAATAAACTTATCCATAATATTATGTTTGTTGCAATTAAAGCTGCTAAATAAATTGCTAAATTAGGAAAGTATACTACTATGAAAAAGTTATCCATCATATACTTTAGCATATTACTTAGGGATGCATGGTATGCTACTACTAATGTTACTAAAATAAATACTGAAATACTTGCATATATCATTTTGTTTCTTTTAGCATTTTTCTTGTTTGTAGTTATAAAGATAATTCCTACAAAAATTAATAGTGCTAATATAAATATGTATAAACTTGAACTTTTTGATATATCTAAAAGTATTCGTAATTTGTCAATAAAAGACAATTTGCTCATACATCCACCCCCTAAATAATTTTTATTCTTTATTTATTAACTCTGCAATGTAAATTGTTTGTGTTGTTGAATCATTATTTGTACATGTAATTAGAGTTAATGTTGTCTTATCATAATTTCTGTATATTGCTAATTTACCTGTTTTTGGTTGTTTATAAATATTTGTAATTTGATAAGTATACGTTTTATCTTTATATGTAATTTTGGCAGTATCTCCTGCTGATAATTTATATAAGTCATTAAAGAATGCTTTCCAACCTGTTCCTGAATGTCCTGCTAGTATGAAGTTTCCTTTATCAACATCTGGATAGTTTGAACCTTCTACTACAAGTATGTTTTTTTCTACATCATTTTCTGATGATCTATTATCTAAAAATCCTTTTGTTAGATTTATTTTAGGTATATTTAAATATCCTATATAATCATTAGTTATCTCTCCAGACAACCCTTCTTTTTTTTCTTCTGTTTGATTATTTTCATTTTCTGCAACTGTTACCTGATTTCCATCATAGAACGCATTTGCCATATAATCATAGGCCATTATCTTTTGAGATTCAATATAGTTATAAGAAATAAAGAATCCTCCTATTAGAGTGATTATTGCACCTATAAATGCTGTTTCACTAGGAGAGATTCTTTTATTCTTATTAGGCTTTCTTACTGTTTTTGTATACATATGCAATTCCGCTTCCTAAAATTGCAATACCTAAAATTGTTAAGATAATTGAAGATGATGATGCTGTATTAGGAACGATTGTTTCTTTAGCATTAACAAAGTTGATTTGATGTGATAAGTGTTGGTCATCTATTGTAAATGACACTTTTTGACTACTTTTAATGTATCCTGCTGGTGCACTTTCTTCTTCTACTGTATATGTTCCATTGCTTAAGTCTGTTAATGTATAAGAGTCAGTAGTTGTTGTAAATCTTGCAACTTCTTTTCCTGTTGAATCTCTTACAACTAGTACAGCTCCGGCTAATGGACTATTTGTTTCTTGGTCTACTTTAGTTATAGTAACTACAACTTTCTTTGGAGCATTTTCAAATGTAATTTTGATATCTCTATGAGTATCATCAATTGTAAATTTAGTTACATTTTTATTTACTAAATATCCATTTGGTGCTTCTGTTTCTTCTAATGTATAATTTCCATTTGCTAAGTTTCTGATTACGTGACCATTAATAGTTGATGTCCAACTTGCAACTGTATTTCCACTTGCATCTTTTAAAACTAATTTTGCTCCTGCTATTGTTTTTTTAGTATTTGTATCTACTTTGAATACTGTAACTCTTGATGAGTCAATATTTAATTTAATTGCAGATGATACATTCTTTGTTACCTTTTCTAGTAATGCAACATTTTGCATTGCTGTATTTGTTGGTTGATATTCATAAGCTGTATATTGTGTTGTTCCTGTTGCCTTTGCAGTTACTGTTATTTCACTAGTAATTGTTTTTAATGCTGTAACTGGAACTTTTACTTTAAATGATTGGTTAGCACTAACTTTAAACTCACCATTATAATCTGTAACTGTTCCATCAGCTTTTTCAATTTTTGTTCCTGATGGAGCATTTGTTAATGTAACCGTGTACTCACTTATGTTTGTAGCTTTTGTTGCTTTAATGTCACCAGATGTATAATATTTATCTTTAATTGTCATTGTTGTTTGACTTGCTGAAATTGCAAGTGCAGCATCTGATGGATTAATTGAATCATTCTTATGTGCTTTTGCTTCTGTAACTAGTTGTTTTATTTTTTCACGCATTCCTTTTCCATTTGCTGTTACAGTACCATTGTTTTTAAATTGTTCACCTAAATTTGATGTACCACGTGTTTCATCTAAATACCACCATACTGCTGTTTGTGTAATATAGTAATCTTTATCTTTGTTTCCTGTAATTGATTTATTAGGATAACCATTTTTTAAGATGTATACAATACCACCATCTATATTATTACTATTTTTTACTAATTTTGCTGTTGTGTTTTTTGCTGTTGATTTATGAATGTTTAAACAATATAATTCTTGACCACTTGTTGTTTGTTTATGATAGAACCCTACATTTGCTATATATCTTTCTTTAACATAAGGCGCTTCTCCAAGTTGAATAGTTTCTGAAACTGCATTAACAGTTTCAACAGAACCAACTATAATTGATATAGCAACAATTAAAGCTAGTACTTTTTTTGTCATTTTTGCCATTTTATTGAATAGTTTCATAAATTATCCCCCTCACTCAATGTGGCTATATTATAACACTTTTGCCTTTTTTTTGCAAGTAAAATAACTCTTTAGACCCCTATTATTGTGTATTTTTTATATTTTTTTGGCTTTTTAACACATTTTTTGTTAATTTATTGTTTTTTCTACTATTTTTTTATCATTTATATCATAAATTGTGAAAGTATTATTATCATATATTAAATATGTTGGATTATTATTTTCTTTTGGTAAAGATATAGAACCAGGATTAATAAAAAGATTACTGTTATGCTCTTTTATAAATGGTATATGCAGGTGTCCATATATTAAAATACTATGTTTCTTATTCCAATTATTTTCATTATAGATGTGTCCATGTGTTAAATATATATCATTATTATCTACTGATATATATGAAAGTTCACTTATAATTGGAAAATCACTTACCATAATATCTACATCTGAATCACAATTACCTCTCATGCAAATTAAATCATCTTTAAATGATTCTAAAAATGATTTTACATATGGAATATCATAATCATTCTGCATCTTATTTCTTGGTCCAATATAATATAAATCTCCTAAAACAACTAATTTATCACAACTTAATTCATGATACTTTTCTCTAATTTTATCTAAGTTATTTTTTATACCATGAATGTCTGATATAAACATTATTTTCACATAATCATCTCCTTCAACTTCATTATAACACAATTAATTTTTATACATACAATATTTTGTAAGGAGAGATATATGAATAGAAAATTAATTGGTTATGTTATAGTTATTTGTGCTATTTTCATAATTGGAAGTGCTGCTATTTTTGATTTTAATAAAAAAGATGAGGTAAAGTCATCTACAAAAATTACTCTAGCAGAAGTTGCTCATACAGTTTTTTATGCTCCAATGTATGTTGCTATTGAGAAGAATTATTTTAAAGATTATGATATTGATGTTGATTTAATACTAGCAAGTGGTGCTGACAAGGTAACTGCTGCGTTATTATCAGGGGATGCTGATATTGGTTTTTGTGGAAGTGAAGCAACAATATATGTATACAACTCTAAAGAGAAAGATTATTTACAAACATTTTCTCAACTAACTCAAAAAGATGGAACATTTATAGTTTCTAGAAAAAAATATAATAATTTTACATTAGATGATTTAATTGGTAAAGATATTATTGGAGGTCGTCAAGCTGGTATGCCAGAAATGACATTAGAATATGCTTTAAAGAATAATAATATTGATCCAAGACATGATGTAAATATTGATACTTCTATTGCTTTTGCTGCAATGAGTGGTGCGTTTATTGGAGGGCAGGGAGACTTTGTTACATTATTTGAACCAACAGCTTCACAAGTTGAAAAACAAGGTTATGGTTATATTGTAGAAAGCGTTGGTAACTTAGGAGGTATTGTTCCATATACATCATTCTCAGCTAGAAAGTCTTACATTAAAAATAATAAAGATGTAATTAAGAATTTTGATAAAGCAATAATGAAAGGACTTAATTTTGTACATAATCATAGTAATAAAGAAGTTGCTAAGGTTATATTAAATCAATTTCCTGATACATCTTTAAGTGATTTAGAAAAAGCAGTAAAAAAATATAGAGAAATTGAAGCATGGCCAAAAAATACAACATTTACAGAGGAATCATTTAATCATCTACAAGATATTATGATTGATTATGGAGAATTAGAAGAAAAAGTTGATTATAATGACTTAATGTATAAAATAAAAAAAGACAATTAAAGTCTTTTAAAGAATGTTTTTTAGTATATAAGAAGCAATTCCATCTTCATTATTGGATAAAGTTACATGTTTAGCTTTATCTTTTATTATTTGAAGTGCATTTCCCATAGCGACTCCATCTCCTACTCTCTCTATTGCTTCTAAATCATTTAATCCATCTCCAAAGAATACCATTTCATCTAATGCTATATCTAATTTATTTCCTAACTTTTCTAGTGAATTTGCTTTATTTAAGTTAGCCGGATTTATTACAATCCATTTTTTTGTATCGTTAGAGTCTTGCATTATAAATGTATGTAAATTTTTAAATTTATTTTGCAAGTTTGATAATTCTTCATCAATTATTTCTTTATTAATAAATACATTTATTCTACATATCTCTTCATTAATTTCTTTATATGAATCAATGCTTTTTATAAAAGATAAACTTGTATTAGGATTTCCTTTATAAATAAAATATTTTGTTTCTGTACAATAATCTATTTGATCAGCCTTATCTTTTAACATATCTGTTATTTTAAAAATATCGTTTTCTTCTAATACTTTTTTTTCAATTACTTTGTTATTTTCATCTACTATAAATGCTCCATTATTTAATATTAAATAGTCAAACAAACTTGTATCAACTACATTTTTAGCACTTTCTAATGTTCTTGCTGTTACTCCTACTATTTTTATATTTTTTTCTCTTGCGGCTCTTAATGTATCTTTAGTTTTTTTTGTTACTTCTTTTGAATCATTCAGTAAAGTTCCATCAAAATCCATTCCTATTAATTTAATCATTATTTTCTCCTAACTTTCCATTTTTAACTCTTATATATAATTAATGGTACAACTACTTCATCTTCTGTTATACCCGCATGTACCGATTTAAATATTTTACCATGTTCGTTATACAAAAAATATTTATCTTTTGTTGCTACTGCTAAGAAGTCACCTATTGTATCTTCAAAATATATATTATTTTTTCCTGGACCGAATAGTCTGTTTTTAATAACTTCTTCTTTTGTATATAAAATAAAATCATTTTTAAAGTATTTATTAAATAATTTTTCGAATTCTTTTTGTTTTCCTTGTTTTATAAAGAAAGATGTAGCTCGTGCTTCTATTGAAATGTTATGTTCCAATAAATTAAAAATATCTTCATATTGATTTAAAAATATCGGAGTTGCATTCATATGTCCATGATCTGCTATTAATATTAATAAAGTATCTTTTAATTTTCTAGCAAACACTTCTGTTTTTCTATTTAGATTTTCAAATAAATTTTTCGTTATTTTACTATCTGTTCCATTTCGATGCATGGTGCTATCAGGCTCTTCTAAATATGCATATATAAAATTATTTTTATTATTGTTACAAATATTTAATATTTTACTATGCATATCATCTATATCTATATATTTTGTTTCTTTAAAAGGAAAAAGTCCTACTGAATTTACTTTTGTCGCAACTTTTTTAATTATATTTGTATATTGATATTTTATTTCACTTACATTTTGTTCTGAAAATAATAAGTTTGTATCCTTTATTGTATTTGGAAATATTGAAATTGTCTTATCAAATTCTTTAAAATATAAATCCCAACCTAACCAGCCATGTTCATTAGGGTTTTTTCCACTTAATACTGAAGTTGTTGATGCTGTAGTTGTTGCTGGAAAAACCGCATCAATATTCATTAACTTATTTTTATTTAAAAAACTATTACTACTTAAATTTCTTTTTAAAATATTAGACCCCATTCCATCATATAGCATTAAAATAATATTTTTATAGCTCTTTTCTTCTAATATATCATCTAATTCTTTTAAAGTACTATGGTATGTTTTTAAGTCATAGTATTTTAAAATTGAATTTGCTACGTTTGTTAAACACTTATTATAGTTTGTATATCTTATATCCATAAATATCTCCTTTTATTAGAGATTAACATATAGAGTATTTTCTTGCAAATAAATATAATTTATAATTAGCAATTTAAATTTGTTTACATAGAATAATATAGTTTGGAGGTAGTTTATGGAATTAGTCAAAGTGGTACATTTAAGTAAAATTTATCATAGTCTAGATAGTGAAACTTTAGCTTTAAAAGATATAAATTTTTCAATAAATAATGGTGAAATTGTCTCTATTGTCGGACCAAGCGGATGTGGCAAATCAACTATTTTATCAATTCTTGCTAATTTAATTGATAAATCTTCTGGTGAAGTGATTTTTGACAAAAATATTAGTCTAGCATATATGTTACAGGATGACTGCTTATTACCTTTTAAAACTATTTATGAAAATTGTCTAATTGGATTAGATATTAAAAATATGTTAACTGAAAAAAATAAAAATTATGTATTAGAACTTTTAAATAACTATGGTTTAGGCGAATTTATTGATAAATATCCAAGTTGTTTATCTGGTGGGATGAGGCAGAGAGTTGCTTTAATTAGGACACTTGCGATTAGACCTGATTTATTACTTCTTGATGAGGCGACTAGTGCACTTGACTATCAATCAAAATTAATTATTGAAGAAGATATTTATAAAATTATAAAAAAAGAAAAAATAACTGCATTAATTGTAACTCATGATATAAATCAAGCAATTAGTATGTCTGATAAAGTTATCGTTTTATCCAATAGACCAGCTTGTGTGAAAAATGTTTATGATATTAAACTTACTAATAAGTCTACTCCTATTAATAATCGTAAATGTGTTGAATTTAATGATTATTTTGATTTAATTTGGAGGGATTTAGATGAAAAATTATAGTTTAGAACATTTAATGTATTTAAAAAAAATGAAGAAGGAGAAAATATTTATTATTATTTCTAGGTTTTTTATAATTTTATTTTTCCTATTTTTATGGGAATTTTTATCTAGAGTTGGCATCATAAATACTTTTCTTTTTTCTAGTCCTAGTAGAATTTGTAATACTATCTGTGGTCTTATTAAAGACGGAAGTTTTTTTAAACATTTTAACATTACAATTTTTGAAGTAATTGCTGGTTTTATATTATCAAATATTTTTAGTTTTATAATTGCTGTTTTATTTTTAATAAGTAATAAAGTTTATAAAATATTTGACCCTTATATTACAGTACTAAACTCTCTTCCTAAAGTTGCGCTTGGTCCTTTAATTATTATTTGGATTGGTTCTGGAATTAAGTCTATTGTTTTTATGTCTCTTTTAATTAGTATTTTTATAACAATAATTAATATATATAATGGATTTATTTCAGTAAATAAAAATTATATAACAATGCTTAAAAGTTTTGGAGCATCTAATTTAGATGTATTCTTCAAGATAATTTTACCTAGTAATATATATAATATTATTTCTACATTAAAAATAAATGTTTCTATGAACTTGATTGGTGTAATTATGGGCGAACTTTTAGTTTCAAAAAATGGAATTGGTTATTTGATAATGTATGGTTCTCAAGTTTTTAATATTGATTTAGTTATTACTGGTATTTTTATTCTTGGTTTTATTTCATACATCATGTATTATTTAATTGAAAAAGTTGAATTAAAATATAATTTTAAAAGGTAGACTAACATTGTCTACCTTCTCTTTTTATCACGCTTAATTTATAATTTTACCTACTTATAAAATTAGGTTCCTCCTTTCATTTTTTACTATACAACTTTTTTAAAATTTTTCGAGCAAGTAATAATTGCTTTTTATCTTTTTTATTAAATTTCATGTTTTTTTCGTTGATTTTGCTTATATATTCTATTTCCCCTAGTTTGGAGAGAATTAATAAATTCACTGAAATAATAAATTTAGGTGAAGATTAATGATACTAAAAAATTTAAGAGCAAGCCGTGAAGATTTAGATTTAAAACAAAAAGATATTGCTGACTTTTTTGACTTGCACTTTACAACAATATCTGGATGGGAAACTGGGAAGGATACAATTCCTATAGAAAGACTGATAGACTACGCGAATGAGTATACTTTGAGTCTTGATTATTTATTTGGAATTATTTCTAAAAATGAGAAATATTATCCTCTAGATTTTGACTTAGATTTACTTGCTAAAAATTTAACGGAATTAAGATTAAAAAATAAAGTTACACAATCTTTTGTTGCTAAAAGATTAAATACATCTCAATCTGCATATTCCCATTATGAAAATGCTCTTAATGTTATTCCAACATCTTTTATTTATGGATTAACTAAAATTTATAAGCCCTTTTCTATTGACGAATTATTTGGTAGAAAAAAAGTAAATAAATAATTTTATAAAAGCTCCATTTTTAGATTTGGAGTTTTATTTTGATTTTCTTACTTTTATAGTATCTGTATATTTTAAATAACCTACTAACAATGTCGAGTCATCATGATGATTTTTATAATTATTATGGACCTTATTTTCATCAAAATTTGCATAGCAGTATTTACAGTAATGCATACAACTATTGTATACACCAATATCTACCATCTCTACACAATTACATAGTTTTTCTTTTCTCGCTGTCCATTTTTTATATTTTTTTCCAGTAAGCTTATATGCAAATTCTTGTGATAAACAATCTTCTTTTATAAAACCAAATTCTTCTAAATTTCTTTTTTCAAAGCATGTTTGAACAGTCATTTTATGTTTTTTTGCACTACTACTAAAAGATAAACCTATTTCTTTATAGTCATCATCTGTAAATGTTTTATAATTTAAAATATTTTTATTATTTTTTACATTTTTGTATTCATCTAAAAATGATATTAGCATTTTTTCAACATATCCTTCTAATTCACTACATAATCTATCAAACATCTTTTTATGATAATTTACATTATATCTTTCACTAATAAATATTGGATCATATCTTATAATAATATTTTCTTTTCCTATTATTTTAGAAAGTATTTTTACTGCTTTTATTATTTCTTTCTTATTTGGAACGTGTGGTTCAATATCTTTTAAATATGAAGTTATTGTTATGTGAAAAATTATTGGCTTATCTATTTCTTGTATTTTATTTATTATAGGTATAGGATTTTTCGTGCAGAAAAGAATTAAATCCACATCTGAAAAATTTATTCTACTAACAAGACTTTCATTAAATGGATTTCTTACATCTAAATATCCAGCATGATATCTATTCATAAACCAATCTGTATAAAATGCTACAATATCTGTCCTTCCACTTACATTTAAAATCATATTTTCTCCTTTCATAATAAAACCTATACAACTATAGTATAGGTAATTTATTTATTTTTCAAAAGATTCTGTATTTTTTCATCAGCTAATATTTTATTTCTTTCTGACGTAAATGATATTAATTCTTGTTTAATTGTATTACAATATGTTTTTATAACATCTGGTGTGGTATTTTTTTCTGTTATTGTATTACATGTAAAACTTGTATTGGATGTTCCTTCTAATATTAAGTAAATGTCATTATATGATAATTCAAAGTTATATTCTATGGCTTTTGTTTTTAAATCGGATGTTATATTTAGTGTTTTTGTTATTTTGTCTTCATAGGACATTTTTAATTCAATAAAGTCATATGAAGATTTAGATACATAAAACTCTTGATATGAAGTGTTCTTATTGTTTGACATATCATTATAGTAATCATCTAGTGTATTATTTGTTGTTATTTTATTATAAAATGCTTCATCCTTTTCTCCAATTGTATAGCCATAATCTTCTAGTCTTGCACCTACTTCATCTTTTGATGTTGTATTTTTATTAATTAGTAGTGCAACTATTACTACTGCAAGTATTCCTATGACAATAAATACTATCTTAAGATAAATTGTAGAATCTTTATTCTTTTTCTTTTTCATATTAGCTCCTTACATCACACTTGAGACTTTTGAGAATAAGTTATTTGCAATTGAAGTTACATTTCCAGGCCAATCAGAACATCCAGGACAATAATCCGTAACTACTGCTGATGGACTTTTTCCGTGATAATATGAACCTCCTGGTGTTAAATAATTCTTATTCAACATATTTGCATGATAATCGACAAATTCATTTACTGATTTAAAATAAGCAAAACTACAATTACTATTACTTCCACAACCATTAGATGGATGAGCGCTACTTGAACATACACCACCTAAATTGTTACAATTTCTACTTATAGCTGATGTTATCCAACCAGATTCTAATGCTTCAACTCCCATTAAAAAGAAAACATTTACATTATATTTATTTTCTGCTGTTACAAGTCCACTGGCATATGGTATAAAGTTTCTAGCATTTCCTCCAGCAGCATTCAAAACTGCAACTAATTGTGAACTTGTGATATTACTTTTTTTAGTAACATCATTGGGGTCCCATACAATATCTCCTACCTGTTTTGCTGTTCCATCTATTTTTTCATCAGCATTGTATGAACTACTGCTATCACTTTTTTTCTCTCCTTTAGCATAGTCGTCAGAGTTTGTATAAATATTTTTCTTTTCTTCACCTGTTATTTCCATGTATTTCGGAGAACCATTATAGTCTCCTATATTATTCCAACAAGATGATAATGTAAAGTTTTCACCTAATATATTCATGACTACATTTAAAAGTATAGGTATAAAAAATACTATTGCTGCTGCAAAAAAACTATTTCTTAATTTTGGTAATGCTTTTTTATCATCTGGATTTTGTATTAATATTATTAAATTATATGTAGCAAAAATCATCAATAGAATTGGAACTATTATTTGGATGACATTTAGACCATTTTTTATTGTTTTTAGTATATTACTTAATACTGGTGACGAACATTCATTAATCATATCTAGAATACTAATCATAGTAGACACCTCTATAAAAACTATATCATAATTTTATAGTTATCTCAATCACTTATAGTTATATACATTATTTAATATTTTCATTTATTCATATAATATTTTGAATATATTATTAGGGGGTGGTGTCTATTAAATTTAGATGTTGGTTTTTTTATATTATTATTTTGGCACTACTTTTTATTGTTATTGGACTAGTTTTTTAATAATTTTTAGACGCATATATATATATTCAAAAAAAGGAAGTTATTTTCAACTTCCTTTACTTTTTTTGATTAATTTTTTCCAAATGCAGTGAATGATAACATAAGGCCACCACAAATATTGGCAGAATGTTCATCATATCCATACTCACCAAACGTGAATGGCACTATAAATGGTACTCCTCTTGCTTCTTTTAATATATTTTTATGGACCTCATCTATTCTATCAGCAATACCTGCTCTTCTTCCACCACAATGTATTAATAAGTATGCAGCAGGTTCAGTATATAATTGCTTTTTTAAATCTTTCATTGTTGACGATGTTGAATTTATTAATTCATCAACTGTTGCTTCTAACTGAATTATAGCAGTTCCTTCCACTACTTTATTTCCTAATGTGATTGTATCATCTGATGTTGTACGAGTTCCTTGATCATTACCAAACATAGGATGTCTTATTACTGTTAAATTTCCTAAAGGATCCTTAACACCTAGTGGTTTTGTAATTGATGCTACTAAAAGATTTTTTCCCTTTAAACTATTTGGTGATACATTAGTCCAATGTGCATACTTTTTCAATGCGGATACACCATCAATGGATACAAGTGTTCTATTATTTTTTACCTCTGTAATTAGCCCCATATTGCTAGTTTCATTATATGCCCCTGTAAATGATGTTGCAATTTCATTATCTGTGTAGAAAAATGCAACTGCTACTCCATCAGAAATTACTTTATCATTACAAATTATTTTCCAATTTCCTTCTACATCATTATCAGCAGCACTTCCTCCAAACATTGGAACTCTTCCTATTACATCTTGAATTCCCATTAGATACTCTTCTTCTTCTTTTGGACTTGAAACCATATAAAAGTACGCAGGTGCTCGCGTTGTCTTAGCATTTTCAACAGCCTCAATCGCAACTTTTCTTCCTATTGCTCTGGCATCTCTTCCTGCTTCGTGACAGCCTATACCAACAACCATATTTGAATCATTTAATGATAACATTCCAGCAAAGCCAGATGGTGATGTTATATATCCATCAGGAACTATTATTCCTGTACTACTGGTACATCCGATTATTGGTGAAGTTGTAGCACTTTGAGCACCTTTTAAATATTTTTTTACATTATCATCTGCTGCTGTAAATAAGAAATTTAATTTTACGTTGCTAAAGTCTTTAGTAGACTCTTTTGCTGCCTCTAAACCAGCAATAAATGGGTCTGGATTTATACTATATCCAACTTTAGATTTTAACATTTTATCACTCCTTTTAGTAAGCCTGATTATAGATTGTAATTAAATCATCTACTGTTACTTCTCTTGGATTACCAGGAGTGCAAGCATCATTAATTGCTTGAGAAGCTAATTGTGGAATCATTTCTTTTGGAATTCCCACATCTCTTAGTCTTTGAGGAATATTCATACTCTTAGATAGTTCTTGAATAGCATCTACTATTGTTTCAATTACTTCGTAATCGTTTAATCCTTCCATATTTAATCCAAATGCTCTACCCATATTTCTAAATAAATCTGGGCACACTTGACCATTAAATCTCATTACATGTGGTAGTAAGATTGAATTTGCTAAGCCATGTGGTGTATCAAAGAATGCTCCTAATGAATGTGCCATTGAATGAACAATTCCTAGACCAACATTTGAGAATCCCATTCCAGCAATATATTGAGCATATGCCATTTTTTCAATAGCTATATCATCTTTTTCATTTGCAGCTTTCTCAAGATTTTTATATATTAATGCCATTGCATTGATATGGAACATATCAGGAATTAACCATCCAGCTTTTGTAATATACCCTTCCATAGCATGAGTTAATGCATCCATTCCAGTTGTTGATGCTAAAGATTGTGGCATACTTTGCATTAAATCTGGATCAATTATTGCACAAACTGGTATATCATGTACATCTACACAAACCATTTTCTTCATGTTTGTCTCATCAGTTATAACATAATTAATTGTAACTTCTGCTGCAGTTCCAGCTGTTGTTGGTAATGCAAATAATGGTAATCCTTTATTTCTTGTTTCTACAGCTCCATCCAAGCTTGTTACACCACTATGCTCTGTATTAGTTATTATTATTGATATTGCTTTTGCTGTATCGATAACACTGCCTCCACCTACTGCAACTATTGCATCAACATTATTTATTTCAGCAAGTGTCAAACCATCTTGAACATTTTTTACAGTTGGATTAGGTTTAACATGATTATATACAAAATATGTTATTCCTGCTTTATCAATAACATCTATTACTTTTTCAGTTACTTTTGCCTCCATTAAAGAATAATCACTTACAATAAGTACTTTTTGATGGCCTCTAGTTCTTAACTCTTCTCCTAATTTGTTACGAGAACCACGACCAAAATATGAAGTTTCATTTAAAACTACTCTATTTATCATTTTCTAGCCTCCCTATTTTCATAATATTAATTATAGCATATTTTTTTAATAATAAATAGTAATTTTAAATTTAACTGTAAATATAAAATATAGTTTTTATTTTGTAAATAAATAGGCTGTATGTTTTAAATATTCTATTGTAATTTATTTAGATGTTTTAGTTATATAGTAATGTTAAAAAGTAAAAGAAAAAAGATACTTATTTTAAAGTATCTTGTGATTTAGAATTTAGAGTTAAATCAGCGCGTCTTCCATCTAAATATGCGTAATATCCCGCAGCTGCTATCATAGTTCCATTATCTGTGCAATATTTCATTGGAGGAATAGATAATTCTACGCCTAATTCTTCTGTCATTTTTTGCATTGCTTCTCTTAATCCATTATTTGCTGCTACTCCACCTGCTACAATGACATTTTTTATATTTTTTTCTTCTATAGCCTTTTTTACTTTAGATACAATTGATTCAACAGCAACTTTTTGGAATGATGCTGCTAGGTCTGATTTTCTCAATTCTTCTCCTCTTTGTTCTTCATTGTGTGCTAAATTAATAACTGCACTTTTTAATCCGCTAAATGAGAAGTTGTAGCTATCATCTTGTAATGGTATTGGTAATTTATATGTATCTTTTCCTTCTTTTGCTAACTTATCAAGTTTTGGACCTCCAGGATATTCTAAACCAATGACTCTTGCAACTTTATCATAGCATTCTCCTATTGCATCATCTAGTGTTCCACCAAGTTTTTCAAAACTGTAATGTTTCTTCATTTCTATTATTTCTGTATGTCCACCACTAACAACAACTGCGAGTAATGGGAATTTTAATTCTTTCACAAGGCTATTTGCATAGATATGTCCTGCAATATGATGGACTGGAATTAATGGTTTATTATAAATAAATGATAGTGTTTTTGCCGCCTCTAATCCAATTAATAATGATCCGATTAAACCAGGTCCATATGTAATTGCTATAGCATCAACATCATCAATTGTCATATTTGCTTTTTCTAAACATTCTTCTAAAACTATAGTTATATTTTTTACATGGTGTCTGCTTGCAATTTCTGGTACTACTCCTCCATAATTTTTGTGAATATCTATTTGTGATGATATCACTGTAGCAATTTCTTCCGTTCCGTTTTTTACTATTGATGCACTTGTTTCATCACAACTGCTTTCTATACCTAAAATATAAATATCTTTCATTCTATCACCTTTTTCATTTCCAAGATATTATAACATAAAAAGACCCTCAGTTAGAAGAGTCTTTCTCATTTTTTCTTTCATAAAGGATTCCATCAATTCCATTGTAGTATCCTTTCCTGATTGCTTTTTTTTCAAATTTATTTTTTTCATATAATTTTATTGCAGAGTAATTATCTTCTTTTACTTCCAATGTAATATTTTTTTTCAACAAGTTTATCATATAATTTAACAAAAAATTGCCTTTTCCACAATTTCTGTGAATTTTATTAACTTCTATTTGATTTATTTCGGCACGCTCATATATATCACTATAATATATGTATGCTACTATTTCGTCATTTTCTTTCAAAATCAATATCTTAGCAAAAGGGTTATTTTCTAATTCATTTAAAATATATTCTTTTGAAATAAAGCTATTATTTATTAAATCAATGTTATTTTTATTTATTTCTATAATCATAGCTTACTTTCTTCTGCTGCAGTTAACTTTAAATATTCTGGATTAACTGAATGAGGATTTATAGTTTCTTTATCTTTAAAATAGTTGACTATTTTTAAAATACTTGGGTCATATCTTTCTCTTTTTATTTCATCATCAAAATTATCATTTGATATTATTTCGTAGTCTTCTTTGTCATTTAAATATTTCATAAGTTTATCTAGTTCTATATGCTGTGGTTTTAAAATTTCTTTATATGAACTATCGTATATTGCTCCATATACATATCCTCTTCTTGCATTTATAATTGGAATATGTAATTTTTCATTTTCACTTGAAATTGCCATTGCTTCTAATGAACTAATTGTTGTAATCGGAATATTTAAACTCCAAGCATATACTTTAGCAATTGTTATTCCTATTCTTATTCCGGTAAATGATCCTGGGCCGTTTACCACAATTATTTTATTAATATCTTTTGCTTTTAAATTTGTTTTATCAAATAATTCTACTATTTTTGGTAAAGCTACTTCAGATAAATTTTGTCCAAATTCTTCTTTTATTTCTGCTAGTATTTTATCATTTTCAACTATACCACTATATAAAAAGTTAGATGATGTGTCTACATACAAATATTTCATAATATTGCCTCACATAAGTCTTCATATTTTCTACCATGAGGTGTTATTGTAATGATTCTTTTATCTTCATCTTCTGATGAATTTTTTATTTTTATATCTAATCTTTTTTCTGGAAGATAATCAGGAATCATATCGGCCCATTCAATTATAGTTATTCCTTTTTTTGTATAATACTCTTCTATTCCAAGATCTTCTACATTTCCATCTAAACGATAAACATCCATATGATATAGTGGCATTTCTCCAGATGTATATTCCTTAATTATATTAAATGTTGGAGATGTTACTTCTTCCTTTACTTCTAGTGCTTGTGCAAAGCCTTTTGTAAATATTGTTTTGCCGCTTCCTAAATCTCCCTTTAAGCAAATAACCATATTTGGAAATTTTTCTGATTCAATATTTTGTGCTAATTCAATTGTTTCTTCTTCTGAATATGTTGTTATTTTATAATCCATTTCTATCACCTAAAATTTATTATATCAAAAAAAAAGAGTTATACAACTCTTTGTGATATATTTTTATTAACATTTTTGTAAATTGTTAATTTTTGTTACCTGCAATTGAAATATTCTTTATTAAAAGTTCAGGAGATGCTGAAGATAATCTAGTGAAGTCTATTTCATTACCTATTTCTTGAATATTTGAAAAGAGTTCAAAAATATTTGTTGTCATAATACTTGGTGTAAATCCACATTTAATTTTTCCATTTTCAACAATAAAACCAAATATTTGTAATGAGATATTTCCTGTTGTTTGACTTATTGCTGTTGCACTTGCTCCCATATAATCTGTTATGTATAATCCATCATTTAACTCTTTTAGAAGTTTGTCATGACTGAAGGTTCCTTCAATTATATGCATATTTCTTGCTGAAATTTGACTATATCCATTTCCAGTAGATTCCTTATTTTGCAATTTTGCTTCTTTTATATTTGAAAGATATGTTAATAAATTACCATTTTTTATAATGTATTTTTCTTTTGTTTCTGTTCCTTCATCATCAAATAATCTATATCCTGGATACAATTTATTTGTCGGTTCTTCTATAATACTTATTTTGTTAGAAAAAATAGTTTTATTTATTTTATTTTCCATACATGATGTCTTTAATCGTATGTTTGTTGCTGATAACATTTCAATCATATGAGCCAAAATATTTCCAGCTACATTTTTTGATAAAAGTATATTATATTTTTTTGTTTCTATATCTTCTTTTTTTGAAATTATTAATCCTTCAGTAATAACATTTTTTGTAAATTGTTCAAAATTAATTATTCCTTTTTCAGTTTTTATAATACTTTTATCATAAGTACTTGTTACACCATTTTCATCAATAATAACCTCAGATGCAAAAGAATATATTTTTTTATTAGAAGAAATATCTGTTCCAAGATTATTAATTATTCGTATTCTTTCACTATGTTCTTCATAAAAACTTTCTATTTTTAAAATTTTGTCACTTATTTTCTTTAATTTATAAATACTTGATAATTTTTCTAACTCTTCACTAGAATCATTTTCATCTGGTTCTTGAAGTTTCATCGTCTTTTTCTTTTTTAGATAATCGTCTTCATAATTGCTATCTGTCTCATCTAATTTCATAATTAATAAGTCTATGATGCTTTCATCTAAATAATCTGTTCTCACTTTTTCAGTTTTATTGTTTCTTTCTGCTTTAATGTAGTAATCTAAATGTTCTGAAATATTATATTTTTCTAAATTTTTATCAATAAATTGAATTTCATTTTGCTTAATATAAGTCTCTGTTACTTGTATTCTATTTATACCTTTGTTTTCTGCTAAAGCAAAGAAATCATTATAGTTCATTTATTCCATACCTCCTACTAATATTTTTGATATTTTTATAGTTGGTTGTCCTACCGTTACATATATCATTCCACTTTTACTTCCACAATATCCTCCCGCTAATTCTAAATCATGTGAAATCATTTCAACATTTTTTAAAATTTCTTTACTTGTTCCAATCAAAGTAATTCCTTTAATTTTTTTTGTGATTTTTCCATTTTCTATTAAGCTGGCTGTTTCTACAGCAAAGTTAAACTCTCCTGTTGCTGGATTTACACTTCCACCACTCATTTTTTCACAGTATACTCCATAATTTATACTTTTTACCATATCATCTATTTTATCTGTTCCTGGTAATAAAAATGTGTTAGACATTCTTGATGTTGGTGGATATGTATAATCTTGTCTTCTTCCACAGCCATTTGATTTTTGCTTCATTTTATTACTATTTGCTTTGTCGACTAAGAATTGTTTCAAAATTCCTTTTTCAATTAATGTGTTTTTATTAGTATATTCTCCTTCGTCATCAATGATGTTGCCTCCCCAACTATTTTCAATTGTTCCATCATCAATAAGAGTTACTTTTGAACTAGCAATTTTTTTGCCTAAATCATCACTAAAAACTGATATATGAGGTGCAATAGAAGTTGCTTCTAATCCATGACCACACGCTTCATGAAATATTACGGCTCCAAAACCTGGAGCAATTATTACTGGCATTTCTCCACCTTTTATATTTATTGCATCCAATTTTTTTATTGCACTTTTACTACAATTTAATACTTTTTCTTCTAAATTTACTTCATCTAAGAAATCATAGCCACTTCCTATTGCAAAGTCTGTAAATTCGTGCTCTTTTTTTCCTTCTTTTTCAACATATACATTTGCAATAAATCTTGTAACAATAGTATTTGATTGAATGTATTTTCCTTCTGAATTTGCAATTATAAAATTTCTGTCATCTTCAATAAAACCTAGTGTTATTTGTTGAATTAATTCTGAAGACTTTCGAACGTTTTTATCAATGTCTAATAATATTTTCTTTTTTTCACTAACACTTATACTGTCGTGTGGTTTTTTTACTTTTTTCAATTTAATTTCTAAGTTGTTTAACTTAAAATTATTGGTACTCACTTCTTGATTTAATTTTTTTGTTAAGTTAACAATTATTTTTTTTAGATTGTCCAATGTAACTATATTTGTTGAAGAATAATAAACTTCATTATTTTTTATTACTCTTATACCTATTCCTTTCGTATTTGCTGAATTGATTGTATCTAGTTTTGAATCATTTAAAATAAAACTTTTTGATTTAGAATATTCATCAAATATTTCTACAAAGTCTGCACCATTATCTAAACCGATTTTTATTATATTTTCATAATCTTCCTTTTTCAACTCTTCTTTTCTCCTCCTTTTGTTCTTTTTCATTATACCAATTTTTTTCTTTCTTTTTAAAAAAAAAGTTCTACTTTTTTGTAAAACTCTTTTTTTAAACAAAAAAATTCTTGGCAACTTCCTATTTTCGCATTCACTATCGTCGGCGTTTAGTGGCTTAACTTCTGTGTTCGGGATGGGAACAGGTGTACCTCACTAGCTATCGTTACCAAGAAAATATATTGAGAAATAATTCTCTGAAAACTTAGATATTGTGTCCATCAAATTATTAAATTATGATTAAATCCTCGATCTATTAGTACTGGTCAACTCAAAATGTCACCATTCTTCCATCTCCAGCCTATCAACCAAATCGTCTTTTTGGGATCTTACTACATACGTATGGGAAAACTCATCTCAAAGTTGGCTTCCCGCTTAGATGCTTTCAGCGGTTATCCATTCCAAACATAGCTACTCTGCACTGCAGCTGGCGCTACAACAGATACACCAGAGGTTTGTCCATCCCGGTCCTCTCGTACTAAGGATAGCTCTCTTCAATTTTCCTACGCCCACATCGGATAGGGACCGAACTGTCTCACGACGTTCTGAACCCAGCTCGCGTGCCACTTTAATGGGCGAACAGCCCAACCCTTGGAAGCGACTTCACCTCCAGGATGTGACGAGCCGACATCGAGGTGCCAAACACCACCGTCTATGTGAACTATTGGGTGGTATCAGCCTGTTATCCCCAGGGTAACTTTTATCCGTTAAGCGACGACCATTCCATTCTGAATCGTCTGATCACTAAGCCCTACTTTCGTATCTGCTCGACTTGTTGGTCTCGCAGTCAAGCTCCCTTATACCTTTACGCTCTATGAATGATTTCCAACCATTCTGAGGGAACCTTTGGGCGCCTCCGTTACTTTTTGGGAGGCGACCGCCCCAGTCAAACTGCCCACCAGACACTGTCCCTGGCCCAGATTATGGGTCTAGGTTAGAAATCCAATACATTAAGGGTGGTATTCCAAGGTTGACTCCTCTAAGACTGGCGTCTTAGTCTCATAGTCTCCCACCTATCCTCTACATAATGTACCGAACTTCAATATCAAGCTACAGTAAAGCTCCATGGGGTCTTTCCGTCCTGATGCGGGTAACCTGCATTTTCACAGGTATTAAGATTTCACCGAGTCCACGGTTGAGACAGTGCCCAGATCATTACACCTTTCGTGCGGGTCAGAACTTACCTGACAAGGAATTTCGCTACCTTAGGACCGTTATAGTTACGGCCGCCGTTCACTGGGGCTTCAATTCGTACCTTCGAATCATCGACTTGCGTCTATCTAAGCACTCCTCTTAACCTTCCAGCACTGGGCAGGTGTCAGCTCCTATACTTCTTCTTTCGAATTTGCAGAAACCTATGTTTTTGGTAAACAGTTGCCTGGGCGTCTTTAGTGTCGGTCGCCGAAACGACCACCCCTTATTCCGAAGTTACGGGGTTATTTTGCCGAGTTCCTTAACCGTGGTTCTCTCGCTCACCTTAGGATACTCTCCTTGACCACCTGTGTCGGTTCTGGGTACGGGTACCTATATGATTAGCCCTAGAAGCTTTTCTTGGAAGCATGGCGTCAGAAGATTTCGCTGTAAACAGTTTCACCATCACACTTCAGCTTATCTATAACCGGATTTCCCTAATTATAAACCTTTGTGCTTAGACCAGAATCCATTAACTGGCTCTTCCTAGCCTTCTCCGTCACTCCATCAGTCATATAGATAGTACAGGAATATCAACCTGTTGTCCATCGGCTACGCCTTTCGGCCTCGTCTTAGGACCCGACTAACCCTGGGAGGACGAACCTGCCCCAGGAACCCTTAGTCAAACGGTGGATGGGATTCTCACCCATCTTGCGCTACTCACACCGGCATTCTCACTTCCAAGCGCTCCAGCTGTCCTCACGATCAACCTTCAACGCCCTTGGAACGCTCCCCTACCACTCATAGTATTCTATGAATCCGCGATTTCGGTATTGTGCTTAGCCCCGGTACATCTTCGGCGCAGTGTCACTCGACTAGTGAGCTATTACGCACTCTTTAAAGGATGGCTGCTTCTAAGCCAACCTCCTAGCTGTTTTGACAACTCTACATCCTTTCCCACTTAGCACAAATTTTGGGACCTTAATCGGCGATCTTGGACTCTTTTCCTTTCGCGTATGGACGTTATCACCCACACGCTGACTCCTGAGTATGTTACAATGGCATTCGGAGTTTGATTACACTCAGTACCCCTAGATGGGGCCATCGTATATTCAGTGCTCTACCTCCACTGCACTTAACCTCAAGGCTAGGCCTAAACCTATTTCGGGGAGAACCAGCTATATCCGAGTTCGTTTGGAATTTCACCGCTAGCCACAAGTCATCCGCGCACGTTTCCGGGTACGTCGGTTCGGTCCTCCAGTACCTGTTACGGTACCTTCAACCTGCTCATGGCTAGATCACTCGGTTTCGGGTCTAATACTACATACTTATTCGCCCTATTAAGACTTGCTTTCGCTTCGGCTCCGTCTCTTCAACTTAACCTTGCATGCAACATTAACTCGCCGGTTCATTCTGCAAAAGGCACGCCATCACCCTTTAACGGGCTTTGACTTTTTGTAAGCGCATGGTTTCAGTATTCTATTTCACTCCCCTCCCGGGGTTCTTTTCACCTTTCCCTCTCGGTACTTGTTCACTATCGGTCACTAGAGAGTATTTAGCCTTACGGAATGGTCTCCGTTGATTCAGACAGGATTACACGTGTCCCGCCCTACTCAGGATACTTCAAAGAGATTGTTGCATTTCACTGACAGGACTTTCACCTTCTTTGGTTTAGCTTTCCATCTAATTTAGCTATGCATCAATTTTCTTACTCTTATATAGAAGTCCTACAACCCCAAATCCGAAGATTTGGTTTGGGCTCTTCCCTCTTCGCTCGCCACTACTAAGGGAATCGATTTTTCTTTCTTTTCCTCCGGTTACTAAGATGTTTCAGTTCGCCGGGTTACTCTCTCTGTTGCTATGTATTCACAACAGGATAACAGTCAATTACTACTGCTGGGTTCCCCCATTCGGAAATCTCTGGATCAAAGCGTACTTACTGCTCCCCAAAGCATATCGCTGTTTGTCGCGTCCTTCTTCAGCTTCTAGTGCCAAGGCATCCGCCATGCGCTCTTACTAATTTAACCACCATTTAATCGATATTTTCTATCCTAATTTGATGAGATTTTTATTACTATACACTTAATAAATATAGTAACTGTTGTATTGAAAGACTCGTCTTCTCAATACAACCACAATATCTAGTTTTCAAAGAACTATTTCTGAGAAATCTTAATGATCTCTCAAAACCAAGCAAAACGTTTTTTTCGATTAGCTACACTTTTTATTTTTTTCTTAGAAATTACTCCTTAGAAAGGAGGTGATCCATCCCCACGTTCCCGTAGGGATACCTTGTTACGACTTC
>OLHE01000259.1_pt1 | contig 48076 bp, 41 predicted proteins | sample 1605821 | NCBI WGS metagenome assembly OLHE01 (sample SAMN03283250) | human gut metagenome | biome: human-associated habitat; material: feces | host: Homo sapiens | place: USA | collected 2013
CTTATCAAGAAATGATCGAAGATGTTAAAAAAGGTAATATTAATGTTATTGTTGCCTTAAAACTAGATAGATTAACTCGTTCTGTATATGATATTGAAAAACTAATGAAATTTGTTAATGATATGTATGAAGATAATGTTTTAGAAGATGATGACATTGAAGAATTAGATTTAAGTAAAGAAAAAGATGACTTTGAGAGATAACCTCATTGCCATCTTTTATCTGCTTATTTTAACCAATTTATGTGAAACCGTTTCGTCAACTGGTGGAACATAATCAACTAAATAAAATCCATATAGATGACCATATTTTTTCATTACTTTTTGAACTCTACTTAGTTTTCCAGTTTTATCAAACAATATTTTAGATTCTACAAGTTGCTCAACTCTGTGAACTTCACTAGGATTCATAGCAGTTGTTGAATATCTATTTTCATAGTCATAATCAAATGCAACATTGACACCTGTCTTATTACCTTCGGCTATTTTAGAATTTAATTTTTCCATTAATCTGTCATAAGTATAATAATCTGCTCCTGATTCTAATATAACAACTATATTTAATGTTCCCTTACTATGTTTTGAATCTTGATAATTTGTTAAATAAACAGAATCTATATTATCATCTTTATATAATCCTTTAATAGTATCAGTTAATTCTTGTGATAAAAATGAATGCTCTTCATCTGTAAGATTTATTCTTTCTCTTACCACTTTGTCTAAATATAATAAATTATTTGCTCTAGCAATTTTTAATATATTAGCAAATTCTGGGAATTGATTATCACCTGCATATATAGTTTTATCCCATTCATACCATATATCAAATGCATCTTTTGCTCCATCTTTTACCATTTGTTGAACCTTTGAACTATTGAAAACAACATTATTTTTTTGATCATCTAATGAGTGATGCATTCCTTTATCTTGATAAATCTTTGCTTGTAAATCAGCTTCGATTTTATCACAATAATGTGAACATTTAGCTTCTGGAGTTTCTTGTTCATCAAATTCAAATAATAAATTTAATAAACTATCTTTCTCTTTTAGATTACCTAATGCATCTCTCATAGCTTGATGTTCAATTTCTTTTTTCTTCTCTGGTGTTATTCCATCAAATGGTGTAATATCACCAATTAATGTTTCACCTGTTTCATGTATAACTAACATTTTTAGTTCTTTATCAGTATCAAAATTATATTCAAATTCAGAGTTTAATACCATTGCTAAACCTATAGTTCCAACAACGTGTTCAGATATAGTTTCAATTCTGTCTGATTTAACATTCCAATGTTTACTATCCCATCCAGTTCTTACTTTATTTTTTAATCTAAAGTTTAAATAATAGAATTTAAATATTTCTTCACATTCATAAGGTTGCTTACCGCATAATGAAGATATAATAGTACTTCCTTCTTTAATTAATTCTGATGGTGTAATATTACTTTCTTTTTCTCTAATTAATTTAGTTAATAAAAGATCTAACATTTTATATTTGAATACTAATTTACCATTTTCAGTATTCATATCTCTTGATTCTAATATTTCTTTAGTATATTGCTTTCCTAATTTTAAATTTTCAAAATCATAATTAGGGTACGAAATACTAAATTCAGAAAGAAGCAACATTCTATATATTTTTGATAAATTATTTGCTTCTTTAAATTCAGAATCAATAGCAGTTGCTAATATCATACTACCAAATAAGTGATCAGCTACACTATAATTATTTGGTTCATCAATAATCTTATTCTTTAATTCATTTGAGCAAACATAAAAGTTTAAAGTTTTTCTTATTTCATCTAATTTTTCCATTTTAACCTCCACAAATGAGTAATATTATAGCACATATTTCTATTATTTTTACAAAAAAACATATATTTGCTTAGTTATAATAGTTAGTTATAATAGGATATATTGTTTAAATATGCTATAATTATAATAGATTTTGTACCGTTCAATAGAATGATACTTTTTTGTTTGGAGGAATTTTATGATTAATATTAATGGTAAGGAATGGAATAAGTTAAAATTAAAAGATATAGAAAAATTTTTGTTATATGTTGAAGATGATGAAACATTTTTTATTGAATTTAAGGACGAAAATATAAGAAATACTCAATTAACAAAAGAATTGTCTGCTTTTGCTAATTCATATGGTGGATATTTATTTTTAGGGGTTGATGATTCTAAAAATATTATTGGTTGTACCAATAAATGGACTGAGTTAAAGATAAATACAATTATATGTAATGGTATTTCTCCAATGCCACAAATAGATATAAAAAAATTTAATCTTAGTAATAATAAAAAATTATATGTTATTAAAGTTGAAGAAGGATTGAATCCACCTTATGTTACAAATGATGGACATATTTATCATAGAGTTTCTTCTTCTTCAGATAGAGTAAAAGATTCTAATACATTAAACAATTTATATCAAAAGAGCAAAGATAATATTAAAAAGATTGAACAGAAAATATATATTCCCGAAATAAAGGGACAAATACCAGGAAATTTATGTGGATATATTGATTTTGGTTTTTCATTAGTGACAAGAAATCTAGAAAAAACGAAGAAAAATGTTAAAGAAGCAGATATTAATAAAATATCTGAATTATTGAAGAAGAATAACCAAAAATATAGTATTTCGAAAGTAGGATTTTCAATTTCAATAACTGTGGGAGAAGCATCTTTGAAACGAGGTAATGAAGAAATATTAACAAATGGAGGATTAATGAATTTTATGGAAATACTACCCGATGGTAGCTTTAGATGTAGAATAATTATTACATCTGAAAAGAATAGTAGCATTGCAAGTATTACTTCAATTACCTTGATTCATTCTTTATTTTGTGAAATATATAAAATAGTATTTGGTAATTCATTTGCTAGTAATTTTATTGAAGCACAACATTATGAAAAACTTACAGTATTAAAACTATTTCAACCTAAAATACTGGTACATGAAGAAGACAAATACAAGCATATTTTTGATGAATTCTATAAAGAGCATCTTATGAAATATGGCAATAATATAATTGTTAATAGTAACAGAGTACCAATGTCAGGATTTTTTACAATTGATAAGTCAATATTTGATTTAAATAAAATAAAATTTAACTCAGAAAACTTATATTCTCAATTATTCTATACAACTTATCATCTTTTAGGTTATGTTAATAAGTTTCCTTCAATCCCAGTTGATGATGATGAAAACCAAAAAATCAGCTCAAATTAAAGAAACTGTGCTATAATGTATTTAGTGATTAGTTGTTTATCGACTTTTACTATTAGGAGTTTCGAATAACCTTTGTTATCGCTCCATTGAGGAATCTGTTCGGTAAATCCGAATTTACATATATAAATCATTCGAAAGAATGATTTTTTTTGTTTTCACTTCAAAAATTATAGTATCAGAATTACCAATATTAGAACTTAATGAACAATTTGAATTTAAATATTTCATTTTATATATTAATCATACTATAAAAAAATATAATACATAGTAATTAATAAATTTATAAATAATTTAAAATTATAAATATATAGAGTAGTGAATAAAATAAAAAAGTATATACTTTACAAACTGTTATATACTTTTTAAATTATATTTCCTACTTTTTAGAAAGTAGTCTGTGTTTATCTTTAAAACCTCTATGAATCATAGTGTGTGTTTTTACTTTATGACTACTATGTATTTCATTATTTCTTCTCCAAGCATCTACACTAGTAAACCCTTGACTTAAAGCAATATTTTCTAAATCCTTATCAATTGAATTATTAATAATATTATAGTAAAGTTGTTCTTCATCAGTTAATTCCTTTTCACCAGGATATTTTAATCTAGTTAATCCCATATCTACTTCTAAGCTAGTCTTATCTGTCCAAGATATATTAGATAGATACTCTTCATATGTTCCATTTGCAACTGCTTGCTTAAATTCATTAACTGCTCTTTGTCTTATAACATCATTTGCTTTTTTTATTTTTTTTGCTAATTCATTATCACCTCTAGAAAAGGCAATAATTTCTATCATTGCTATCGTTGATTTATTCATATCTTTAATGTGATCAACAATATCTTCAGTAGTTAAATCCATTCGTTCAAAACAATTTACTAATCCTTCGACAGATGCTACTAAAATATCATCACCAGTATCAAAAAGTCCATTTTTCATATATTATCATCCCCCCACTAATTTAAATCAAAACTCACATATGCAATTAAAAATAACAAATAAATATTATATAATTACATAAAATTTATAACTAGTCTACGTCTAATAAGTACTAAAGTCAATTGAAAAATTTTATTTTATTACTATACTAAATCCTTACTATATAATTTTTATATAAAAAAAAGAACAGTCAATTTGCCACTAAGTAAAAAATAATTAAAAATAAATTAACTCACTTGTACAAGTAAATAAATTTATTATATAATTATACTATGATATGAGGAGAGGCTAATATGGAGAATAAAAAAATTATTATTACTATAGTTATTTTAGTATTAATTATCTTGGGGTTAAGTGGATTTATTTATTATGACAAGTTTTATAAAACAGAAGAAGAAAAAGCAACGATAACAACTATTGATAATGTGGATATTGATTTAAATGTTATGTATCAAGTAGGAGATATATTAGCTAAGTTTGATGATACTTTTAATGATAATAATTCAAATTATTTTGGTTATATTTACCAAGGACAAAAACTATTTGCTAAAAATTTTGATACATCTGCTGCACTATTTACTTCTATGCATAAAGATTTAGGTGGAACAACAACTGTACAATATTTAACAGGTGGAAATGTAAAAAAAGAATTTGAAAGTATTTTTGGAACATACTTAAAATATAATGCTGCAAGTTTCCAACCAGGGCAATTATATAATGTTGTATATGATGCTGGAACAGATAAGTATGCATACATTGCACCAACTACAAAACAATTATTTTCACCTGAATATCAGGAAATAAATGTATCAACTTCATTAACAAATGATAGTATCATTGTAAAAAGAAAAATATATTATGTAGAATATAATACTATAAATGGAGATGCTGCAACAGGAGCAAAACTTTATACATCAAAAGATAAATCTAAACTTATAGGAAGTATTTCATTAAGAAATGGTATAATAAGTGAAGATGAAGTTATGGCAAAATTCAGTTCAAGTCTAAAAAATTACACATATACATTTAAAGCAAATAGTGCTGGTGATTACAATTTTTATTCAATAGAAGAAACTAGAAAATAGTTTCTTTTTTACATAATTTTACATATAAAAATAAAATGAAAAATGTAAAAAAATTAATAAAATTATATTTCTTTTACTTATAATTCGATTGTGCTATAATTATCTTGGAGTGATTCAATGAAAATTAATGTTAAAAATCTTAGTATAAATTACATACAATATGGAGAAGGTAATGATATTGTATTATTACATGGATGGGGTCAAAATATAGAAATGATGCGTCCAATTGGGGATAATTTTCAAAATAGATTTAGAATTACGATTCTTGATTTTCCAGGATTTGGTGAAAGTGAAGAGCCAAAAGAGGCATGGACAATTGAAGATTATGAATTAATGTTAGAAGAATTTCTAAAAAAGGTTAATGTAAAAAAGCCAATTGTTATAGGTCATTCATTTGGAGGAAGAGTAGCAATTAGATATAGTGCTAGAAATCCAATATCAAAATTAGTGTTATTTGGAAGTCCATGTATAAGAATTCAAGAAGAACTTTCTCTAGGTGTAAAAATATTAAAAAAATTAAAAACACTTCCAGGTTTAAATGACCTAGGTGAATATATGAAAAAATTCATCGGTTCAAGAGATTACAAAGCTGCAAGCCCAATAATGCGACAAACTTTAGTTAATGTTGTTAACGAAGACTTATCAAAGTTTGCAAGAGAAATAGAAGAACCAACATTGTTAATATGGGGAACAAATGACACAGAAGCTCCATTGAATGAAGCAAAAGAATTAGAAAAAATTATGCTGGATGCTGCACTTATAACACTACCTGGAACACACTACGCTTATCTTGAAAATTTACCAAGAGTAGTTACAATATTAGACAATTTTTTCTAGGAGGACTATGAGATGATAATAATTTATTTAATTTTAATTGCAACCTTTATTTATGCAGTAGCAAATAAATCAAGAAGAACATTACATATGCTACAGCAAAACTTATATAATGAGAATAATAGATATTTAAAATGGGTATTTAATAATAAAAGACAATTCTTATGTCTTGATATAATTTTAATATGTATTTCATTAATAGGAATATTTGTAGTTTTTGATTTAAGTTTTGTTTCAACACTTTCTATGATTCTAATAGCTTTATTTTTAATATTAATAGGATATACTTGGGATAAAAAAATAAAAAATGATCAAAATAAAAAGAAGTTAGTTATAACAGCAAGAATAAAAAGATTAATATTTACAACAACGATTCTTTACATAATACCAGTAATATTTTTAATATTTGATTTAAATAACATAAAACTTGCATGGAAAATTCTTTTTGCAGAAAATATCATGTTATATTTAAATGCATTTATAGTATTTATAGCAATGCTAATAAATACACCTGTTGAAAAAGGTGTTTACATTCACTATAAAAGAAAAGCTCAAAATAAATTGAAGAGCATGCCTAATCTTAAGATAATAGGTATTACAGGAAGTTATGGTAAAACAAGTTCTAAAAATATATTAAGTGATATCTTAAATATTAAGTATAATGCTTTACCAACCCCAAGAAATTTAAATACATATAATGGTTTAATAATGACAGTAAATAATTATATGGATAAATTTACTGATATATTTATAGCAGAAATGGGAGCATACGTAAGAGGAGAAATCGCCGGACTTTGTAAGTTAGTAAAACCTAAATATGGTATTTTAACACGTATTGGTACTGCTCACTTAGAAAGTTTTGGTAGTGAAGAAAATATTATTAAAGGTAAGTTTGAACTTATTGAGTCATTACCAAGCGATGGATTCGCAGTATTAAATGGTGATGATGAAAAACAATTAAATTATAAATTAAAAAACAAAGTTAAAACTATTTGGATAGGTATAGATAATAAAGATGTTGATGTAAGAGCAACTAATATAAAATATTCAAATAAAGGTTCAAGTTTTGATGTGATTTTTAAAGGTGACTCTAAAAAGTATCATTTTGAAACTAAATTATTAGGAAATCATAATGTCTATAATATTTTAGCAGCAATTGCATGCGGTAGAGAATTTGATATAGATATATCTGACTTAGAGATGGCCGTAAAAAATGTTAAACCAGTAGAACACAGACTTGAACTTAAAAAACTAGGTAATTTCTATCAAATAGATGATGCCTATAATTCTAATCCTTTAGGAGCAGAAAATGCATGTAAAATTCTTGGAATGATGCCAGGAACAAAAGTTGTAGTAACACCAGGTATGATAGAACTTGGGAAAAAAGAAGACGAATATAACAAAATATTTGGTGAACAAATTGCTAAAGTTGCAGATATTGCTATATTAATAGGAGAGAAAAAGACTCAGCCTATAAAAGAAGGTCTATTAACTAGTGGATTTGACAAAAATAAAATAGTGGTATTTAATGATGTAAGAGATGCATATCCTTATATTAGTAATTTAGCATTAAATGAAGAAGTATATGCATTATTCGAAAATGATTTACCAGATACATATAATGAAAATTAGGAGAGTGATTTTTAATGAGAATAAAAGTAGGAGTAATTTTTGGTGGAGAAACAGTTGAGCATGAAGTAAGTATTATCTCAGCGATTCAAGCCATGAATAAAATAGATGAAGAAAAATATGAAGTAATTCCAATTTATATTACAAAAGATAGAGAATGGTATACAGGAGATATGTTAAAAGATATTGAAGTATATAAAGATTTTAGTCTAATAAAAAAATATAGTGATAATGTAGTTTTATATTATAAAGATGGAAGTTATGTATTGCAAAAGAAACACGGATTATTTAAATCAGTTGTAAAAGAATTAGACATTGCATTCCCAATAGTTCATGGTACAAACGTAGAAGATGGTGTACTACAAGGATATTTACAAACTATTGGTATTCCATATGTTGGACCAAATGTATATGCTGCAGTAGTTGGACAAGATAAAGCATTCATGAAAGACGTTTGGGCAAGTGCTAACTTACCAATAAAAAATTATGTATGGTTCTACGATAATGATTACAGACAAGACCCAGAAGAAGTAATAAAAAAAGTTTCAAAATTAAAATATCCAGTAATTGTTAAACCAGCAACTACAGGATCAAGTGTAGGTATTAATGTTTGTGATGATGAGTCAAGTCTAAAAGAAGCAATAGATGAAGCAGTTCAATATGACAGTAAAATTGTAGTAGAAGAAGTAGTAGAAGACTTAAAAGAAGTAAATATTGCTGTTATGGGTAACTATGAACATCAAAAAGTAAGTGAAATTGAAGAAGTACTTTCAGGTAATAAATTCTTAACATACACTGATAAATATATTGGTGGAGGAAAAACAAAGGGTAAATTAAAAACACCTGTAAAAGGTGCGTCAAAAGGTATGGCATCAGCTAGCAGAAAATTACCAGCAGACTTAGATGATGATGTAAGAAAAGAAGTAGAAAGAGTAGCAAAAGAAGCATTCAAAGTGTTAGGAAGTTCTGGTAACTCAAGAATAGACTTCTTAATTGATAGAAAAGATAATAAAGTTTACTTAAATGAAATTAATTCAATTCCAGGAAGTTTAGCATTCTATCTATGGGATGCAAAAGATATCAACTTTACAAAAGTATTAGATGATATGATAAATATTGGAATAAAAGATTATAAGAAGAGAGTAAGTAAAACTCATTCCTTTGAAACAAACATTCTTGCAGGATTTGCATCTAATGGTGGATTAAAAGGAGCAAAAGGTGTAAAAGGAAAGTTAAGATAAACTTTCCTTTTTTTATGTTCTAAAAATAAATAAAAAAAATAACTACCGAAGTAGTTATTTATTAACTTATAAATGGTGGGCTGTTAGGGATTCGAACCCTAGACCCACTGATTAAGAGTCAGTTGCTCTACCAACTGAGCTAACAGCCCATTTCCAAGTTGCATTATTATTTTATATCAAAAGAAAAATATTTACAAGCCTTTTTTGATAATTTCTTAAAAAAAGTATAAAAAAATTGATAATATCCGTATAAAATAAAGAAAATAATAAAAAAATTCATAAAATCAAAAAAAATACTTGACTTTAATAGAAATAATATAGTATTCTATAAATGCAGTTGAGAAATGGACGAAAAATTGCTAAATAAAAAAATAAAAAAAAATAAATTTTTCCTTGCATTATCTCAAAAAATATTGTAATATTAAATACATGGACCTGTAGCTCAGTTGGTTAGAGCACACGCTTGATAAGCGTGGGGTCATAGGTTCAAGTCCTATCAGGTCCACCAAAATGCCTCAATAGCTCAGTTGGTTAGAGCACTTGACTGTTAATCAAGGGGTCCTAGGTTCAAGTCCTAGTTGGGGCGCCATATGGCGAGTTGGTGAAGTGGCTTAACACACTGCCCTTTCACGGCAGCATTCACGGATTCGAATTCCGTACTCGTCACCAAATATGAAGTAAACTCCGAAAGGAGTTTTTTTGTTGACATTAATTAATAAAAATATTAAAATCAAGACAAATAGGTGAGTGATGATATGCAAGATAATTTAGCTTATTCAATAGAAGAGATGCAAAACATTTATGATGTAATTGTAAATTATAAAAATAATTATAAAAATTCATTAGATAAATTATTAGAAGAAATTGATAAATTAGACAATTGTTGGCAAACGGAAGAAAGCAAAATATATGATATGTACAAAGAAAAATTTAAGGAAAAATTACCAGAATTAAACAATGTTAGTTCAATGCTAGAAATACTAGCAAGTACATTACAAAGAAAAATAAATGAATTAAAAGATGCTACAAATTCAGCAGAGAATATATTTTTATAGGAGAAGTTATGAAAAGTGATAAAATAAATTTTAATGATTTAGAAAATTCTATAAAAAAAATTGAAGAATTATCTGATTCAATTCGAATGTCTTTACAAGGGGCGGATAATATTATAAAAGATAATATAGCAACAAACATAGGAATATGGGATGGGGCAAGTGCAACAGCATACAAGAATCAATGGGAAAGTTTATCAGAAAAAATCCCATCATATATCACTACATTCGAAGAACAAGCTATAAGTTTAAGTGAATACTCAAAAAAAATGAAATCAACGGAAAACTAATAAAAATTAATTTTCTGTTGACTTTTTTTATACAATCATGTAATAATATATATGCGGACGCAAAATGAGGAAATGGAGTAGTACTCAAGAGGCTGAAGAGGCGCCCCTGCTAAGGGTGTAGGTCGGGCAACTGGCGCGAGAGTTCAAATCTCTCCTACTCCGCCATTAAGAAATTAACTCGAGAAATCGAGTTTTTTTGTTTTTTAAAAGACAACTAATCATCTAGTACAACTTTACAAATTATGATATAATCCATATAGGAGTGTATGAAGATGGCAAATATATTAAAAAAATTTAAAAATAATTTTGAAGACATAACAGAATATTATAATTATTTAGTCGCTAAAACAAAAAATCACGAACAAGTAGATATAACAAATGAGTGGTTAATAGATAATTATTATCTTTTAGCTGAACATAAAAATAATATTTATAGTCAAAAAGGTAGTTTGAAAAAAAACTTAAAAACATTAGAAGAAAATTATTATTTTTTAAAAGCAATAGCTAATAAGAAGAATTATGATATAAATTTCAAATATTTAACAGATGAATTGAAAAAATATCAAAATGATACAAATCAAGTTTTTACTTATAAGGAATTGAAATTGATAATTCCTACATTGATAATGATTTATATTGAAAGATTAAATGACTTATGTAGGGAAGAATACAAAAAAATAGTAGATAAGGATGATGTTTCTAAGATAATTGAGACATCAAATATTTTAACACTAGATTCATTTATTTCAGATGACTTCAATCCTCAAAATAATACTCATTATATTTTTGAAATAAATAATCAACTATATAAAGTAAATAAATCAAGTAAATTATTTAAATCATTAAATGAATATTTAAAAGAAAAACAAATGAGTTTAAAAGATATTATTAATGAAGAATTTCAAAATAAAATAGATAATAATGTCTTAATAGCAAACATATTTAATGACTTAAAAGAGTTCTTTGAATTTTCTACAGAAGACATATATGAAAAAGTCTCAAAAACAGAAAAAAAGTTGTTGACTGATCCAATCTATAAAAAAATGAATGAGTCATCTAAAATTCTTTATAGAAATAAATTATTATCACTAGCAAAAAAGAATCATGTAGATGAATATACTTATCTTGAAAAGATATTTGAGCCCGATGAACATATTGGTTTTAAATTATTTAAAGAAAAGAAAAGTACATTTAAAGTAATTTTATATATCATAGCACTAGTATTAATAAGTGGACTAATTTCGTTCTTTGCGTCAATATATTTCATAAGACCAAGGATATTAGGATTCATAATTTTGTTTGTTCCGATATGTCAACTAATTAGCCAATTATTCCAAGAAATATTAATTAAAACTGTACCTACAAATGTTATACCAAAACTTGACTATTCAAAAGGTATACCAGAAGAGTCTAGAACAATGGTAGTAATACCGACAATAGTTGCAAGCAAAGAAAAAGTAAAAACAATGTTTGATACATTAGAGTCATATTACTTAATAAACAAGTCAGATAATTTATACTTTACATTATTAGGAGACGTGAAAGCTTTAAACGAAGAAGTAGCTCCATTTGATAAAGAGGTATCTGAGTATGGAGAAGAATATGCTAAAAAGTTAAATGCTAAGTATAAAAAGAATATTTTCTATTTTATATATCGTAAAAGACTTTGGAATGAAAAAGAGAATCAATACTTAGGATATGAAAGAAAAAGAGGAGCTTTACTTCAATTTAATAAAATACTATTAGGTGAAGAACTTGATGAAGAAAAATATTTCAATGTAAATATGTTACATGATAATAAACTACATATAAAATATGTAATAACACTAGATACTGATACAAAACTAGTACTAAATTCAGCACTAAACTTAGTAGGAGCAATGGCTCATCCATTAAACACACCAGTTCTAAATAAAGAAGGAACAAAAGTAATTAATGGATATGGAATAATGCAACCAAGAGTAGGCGTAGACATAGAAGCAACTAATAAAAGTGTATATAGCCAAGTGTTTGCAGGTGTTGGAGGATTTGATGCTTACTCATCAGTTGTTCCAAACGTATATCAAGATACATTTGGAGAAGGAAGCTTTGTAGGAAAAGGAATCTATGATTTAAAAGTATTTAATAAAGTTCTAGATCAAACATTCCCAGATAATTTAATACTTTCACATGACTTATTAGAAGGTAATTACATAAGATGCGGTTATGTTTCAGATATAGAATTCTTAGACGACTTTCCGTCAAAATTCCTAATCGATGTAACAAGACAACATAGATGGGCAAGAGGAGATACTCAAATAATAAATTGGTTACTAAACAAAGTACCAAATAAAGAAAATAAACAAGTAAAAAATCCAATCACATTATTAGGAAAATTCAAAATATTCGATAATATCTTTAGAATGTTCTTAAATCCAATGTTACTTCTAATTCTGTTCCTTGCCTTTGTATCAAAAAATACATATTTATGGGTAGGGTTAGTAGTCTTAGAAATAGCAATCTCAATATTATTCTTCTTAAAGAGTAAAATGTATAAAAGAAATAAAGATCAAAAAGAAATTTACTATAAAAATATCTATCACGGAGGAAAAAGTATATTTTTAAGATCTTACATAGTATTCGCAACTATTCCATATTATTCAAAACTTTATATGGATGCATTCTTTAGAACACTATATAGATTGTTCTTTAGTCATAAAAACTTACTTAATTGGATAACTGCAGAAGAAGTAGAAAAAACAGTAAATGGAAGTTTAAAAAATTATATAAAGAACTTTAGTTTTAATATAATTACAGCGATTATCTTTATAATAATTGGATTACTTACTAAAAACTATATAGCATTTATAATAGCAGTAATATTTATTAGTGCACCATTTGTTTTATATCTAGTAAGTAAAGATATAGATCATCACGAAATTGCTTTAAAAGAAGATAAAGTAGATGAAATAAAAGAACTAGCAGAAAGAACTTGGAAATATTTTGAAGATAACTTAACAAGTGAAAATAATTATTTAATACCAGATAATTACCAAGAAAATAGAGAAAAGAAACTAGATAGTAGAACATCACCAACAGGAATAGGTTTTTCTCTAACATCAGTAATTAGTGCTTATGAACTAGAGTTTATTGATAGAAAAAAAGCACTAAACTTGTTAACAAATATATTAGAAACAATCGATAGTCTAAAAAAATGGCATGGTCATTTATATAACTGGTATGATATAAAATCTAAAAAAGCAATTTATCCAAGCTTTATCTCAACAGTAGATTCTGGAAATTTAGTATCATGCTTAATCGTTACAAAAGAATTTTTAAGAAAAGAAAATGCTGATGAGAAAACAATAAAATTATGTGAAAAATTAATTAGAAATACCAATTTCAAAAAACTTTATACAAAAAGAGATGTATTTAGTATTGGTTACGATGAAGATGAAGGAAAATTATCAACTTATAACTATAATAAGTTTGCAAGTGAATCACGCCTAACTTCATTCGTAGCGATTGCTTTAAATGATGCTCCAAGTAAGCATTGGATGTGTCTTGATAAATCTCTTACAACATATAAAGGAAAAAAAGGCCTAATTTCTTGGAGTGGAACAGCATTTGAATATTATATGCCATTATTATTTATGAAAAATTATCCAAATACACTATTAGATGAAACATATAATTTTGCTCATATGTGTCAAAAAGAATATATAGAATCAGTTGATAGTAAATTACCTTGGGGAATATCAGAATCAGCATACAATGAATTAGATAATTGCTTAAATTATAAATATAAAGCCTTCTCAACACCTTACTTAAAGGCAAAAGAAGAAAAAGATAATAGAATTGTCATATCTCCATACTCATCACTTATGGCTATGGAATTATTCCCAGAAGATGTATATGAAAACATCAAAAAATTTAAGAATTTAGATATGTATTCAGAATATGGTCTATATGAATCATATGACTATGAAAATAAAGGTATTGTTAAATCATACTTTGCACATCATCAAGGAATGAGTTTAATAGGAATGACAAACTACTTAAAACAAGGTATTATCCAAGAATTATTCCATGAAGATATCAATGTAAAAACATTTGAAATTCTACTAAAAGAAAAAGTACAAATACGTACATGCATCGATATGAAAATGGCTGACTATAAGAAATATAATTATAATAAAGAAAAAATTGAAAATGATATTAGAACATATGGCTATATATCATATTTGCCTGAAATGTCAGTTCTATCAAATAAGAAATACTCACTTATTATGAATGATAGAGGAGATAGTTTCTCAAGATATAGAACACTTCAATTAAATAGATATAGAAAAGTAACAGAGCAAGACTACGGTATATTCTTATTTATAAAAGATACAAAAACAAAATATGTTTGGAGTAATACATACTCTCCAATGAATACACGACCAGATAAATATGAAGTAGTATTTGCATCAGACAAAATAAAGTTCTTAAGAAGAGATACAGGAATATCTACCAAAACAGAAATTGTCGTATGTAAAGATTATCATGCAGAAATCAGAAAAATAACATTTAAAAATGAAACTGAATATGATAAAGAACTAGAACTAACTAGTTATACTGAACCAATTCTTTCAGAAAACATGGATGATATATCTCATAAGGTATTCAACAATATGTTTATATCAACTGAATATGACAAGCAAACAAATACTTTAATTGCAAAACGAAAAAACAGAGGAGACTCAGATATAAACAGTTATATGGCAACTAGAATGATAATTGACAACGCACAAGGTGAATTCACTTATGAGACTGAAAGGGAAAATTTCATTGGAAGAAACAAAGAATTATCAGACTCAGTTGGTCTAAATAAAGAATTATCAAACTATACAGGAGACAATCTTGACCCAATTCTTTCATTAAGAAATAGAGTTGTAGTAAAAGCAAATGATTCTGTAACCATTTATTTAATAGTTGGATTTGGTAGGAGTACTGAACAAATAAAAGATATTATCAAACATTATAATAATGAAAAAACTCTAGAAAAAGAATTTAATATATCTACATTAATGAATGTAATAGATACAAAGAATATGAATATAAGTGGAGAAAACATGCGTACTTATAACATTATGTTAAACTACTTATATCAAACAACAAAATTATCTGTTAACGAAGAACGAATGGACTTGTTAAGAAGAAATGCTCTAGGTCAATCAGGACTTTGGAAGTTTGGAGTAAGTGGAGATAGACCAATTATCTCAGTAGAAATAAACGATATAAGTGATATTAGTTTTATAACAGATATTTTAAAAGCGTTTGAGTATTATAAAAGTAAATCAATATTTGTAGATATCATAATAATAAATAATGAAAGTGGTAATTCAGCAAAACTTATAAAACAAGAAATAGATGAAGAATTATACAAAATTTATACTTTAAATAGTTTCTACCATACACCAGGAACAGTTACAGTAATAAATAGTAGTAATATAACAAGAGAAGATAGAAGCCTATTAAATATGGTACCTAGAATTCACTTTGTAATTGAAAAACATATTGGCTTAAAAGAGGCTGTAGAAGAATTACAAAGAAAGAATACTCCAGTTGAATATGAAAAAACAAAATTAGAAGAAAATATTAAAGTAGAAAAGCATGAAAAACTAACATTTGATAATGGATATGGAGGCTTTAAAAATAAAGGTAAGGAATATGTAATTTATAATAAAGATACTCCTACACCATGGTCTAATATAATTGCTAATAAAAACTTTGGAACAATTGTTACAAATAATGGTTGTGGTTATACGTATGCCTACAATTCTGGAGAATTTAAAATAACTTCTTGGACAAATGAAATGGTACAAAATGATAAGAGTGAAGGATTTAAATTTGACGGAAGACAATTTGATTCAGAAAAATGTACTCATGGATTTGGCTATAGTATTTTAGAAAGTGAAACAGAAGACTATTCTCATGAAATAACAGAATTTGTTGCACGTGAAGATACTGTAAAAATATATTTAATGAAATTAAAAAATAAGAGCAAGAAAAAGAAAACAACAAATATAGAGTTCTGGATTAATCCAACATTTGGTAACTTTGAAGAAAAAACAACAAGACACATTTTAACTGAATTTATGAGTGAAGATAATTACATGAAAATGCGTAATGTTTATAGTATTAACTATAGTGATGTAAACGTCTTTATGTCAGCGTCAGAAAAAATAGAAGATGCCGTATGTGACAGAATGCTTGTAAAAAATATTTCATTTAATATTGATTTAAATGGAGAAGAAGAAAAAACTATAGTTTTCGTTTTAGGATGCAGCTATAGTGATCAAGAAAATATAGAATTAATTGAAAAATATACAAATATTCAAAATTGTAAAAAAGAGTTAAAGGAAGTAAAAGATTACTGGAATGAAACTTTAAGTACAATTCAAGTAGATACACCTGATGCAAGTTTTGACTATGTTGCAAATGGTTGGTATTTATATCAAACAATTTCATCAAGAATACTTGCTCGTGCAGGATTTTATCAAGTAAGTGGTGCGTTTGGTTATAGAGATCAATTACAAGACTCTATGAATATTGCCCTTGTAAAACCTGAACAAACCAGAAGACAAATTCTTATTAATGCAGCTCATCAATTTGAAGAAGGAGATGTCCTTCATTGGTGGCATGAAAAGAATCACTTTGGTTTAAGAAGTAGATATAAAGATGATTACTTATGGTTAGTATATGCAACTACAACTTATATTGATATAACTGGAGATTATAGTATATTAGAAGAAAAAGTTCCATATGTTGTTGGAGAACAATTAAGTGATTATGAACATGAAAAAGGACTAACATTTAATTACTCTGAAGAAGAAACAACACTTTTAGAACACTGCATAAAATCTCTTAAATTATCAATGAATTCCATAGGACGTCATAAACTTCCTCTAATGGGTGGTGGAGACTGGAACGATGGAATGAATAGGGTTGGTATTAAAGGAAAAGGTGAAAGTGTTTGGTTAGGATTCTTCTTATACAATGTTATAGATTTATTTGCAAAAATGATGAAGACATATGACAAGAAGTTTGAATTAGAAGAATATATTAAATTTAATGAAAAATTAAAAGAAAATCTAAATAAAAAAGCTTGGGATGGAGATTATTACTTAAGAGCATACTTCGATAATGGAGATAAACTTGGAAGTCATGAAAATAGTGAATGTAAGATTGATTTAATTTCTCAAAGTTTCTCAATAATTAGTGGAGTTGCAACAAAAGATAGAAAAGAAAAAGTAATAACAGCCGTAGAAGAACAGCTTGTCGATGATGATAAAAAAATCGTTAAATTACTAACTCCAGCATTCAATAAATCTCTAAATAATCCAGGATATATTATGAATTATCCAAAAGGAATAAGAGAAAATGGAGGACAATATACTCACTCAGTATCTTGGTATTTAATTGCTTTAATAAAAGCAGGATATCATGATAGAGCATATCGTTACTACCAAATGATCAATCCAATAAACAGAAGTAAAAAAGAAGAAAATGTTAAATGCTATAGAGATGAACCTTATGTAATTGCAGCAGATATTTATTCATCACCTGACTTCCCAGCACGTGGAGGTTGGACATGGTACACAGGTTCTGCTGGATGGTTTTATAGAGTTGGTATAGAAAATATCTTAGGAATTCAAAGACATGGTGATAAATTAAAATTAGACCCAAGAATTCCAATTGCCTGGGATGGCTTCAAAGCAACTTATACATATAAAGATACAAAATATAATATAGAAGTTAAAAAAGGTAAAAAAGAAGAGTTAAAATTAGATGGTAAGAGTCAAATAAATAATTATATAAAATTAGAAAATGATTCTAAAAATCATGAAATTAAATTAACTATAAAATAAGAAGATTAGGTAACTTTTCTTCTTTTTGTTTCTTATTACAAATAGTTTTGTTATAATATCGAAAGGAGATGAAAGACATGGAATTAGAAAATAAAAAATACATAATAGTAGAAATAATACCAACTCATAGTCAAAGTGATAAAGGTTTTATTGCTCAAATAAGTGCTTTAAAATTAAATGGATTACAATTAGAAGATAGATTTGACTATCGTGTAGAAGATAATTTAATAGAAAATAATGATTTAAAAAATATGATTCAATATGATAAAAAGTCATTTACTTATGTAAACAATAAATATTTTATGATAGAAAAATTTAAACAATGGTCTAAAGGATATCCTTTATTATTACTAGAAGAGTCATATACAAGAAATTATTTAAGTGAATTAGATAATGATATGGAATTAGTTTATAAGTATTTAGATTTAGAATATGGCTTAGATGTCTTTGATAGAATAATGAAGAAATATAATTTACAACCAAGCGACCATTTAGTTGATTTAATATATGAATCAATTATCTTTGAAAGTGATAATAAAAAAGATAAAAAATCTAAAAAAGAAAAAAGTACTAAGAAGAAAGAAAATATTGATAAAAATAAAAAAGAATCTAAGAAAAGTAAAAAGGAAAGTGAGTAGAATTTTTATGGAGAAATATTATTTAGAAATACCAACAATTGAAAGAAAAGATGAAGCAGTTGATTATGTTAATGAATTTTTAATAAATAAGTCAAATACAAACGGAGTAGGAGGATTAGATAGATTTCTTGGTGAAGGAAAATCATATGAAGAATGGCTAGATTTTGTAATTAAGTGCCAAGAAAAATCATATGCAGAACAAATAAATATAGTACCAGGAATAACATATTTCACAGTACGAGAAAGTGACAATAAAATAGTTGGTATGGTTAACTTTAGATTTTATTTAAAGGGAAAATTACTAAAAATAGGAGGACATATTGGTTATGGAATACGTCCAACAGAAAGAAGAAAAGGTCTTGCAAAAATTCAATTATATTTAACACTTTTAGCAGCAAAAAAAATAGGGCTTGATAAAGTAATGATAGATTGTACAGATACAAATATTGGTTCAAAAAAAACAATAGAAGCATTAGATGGAAAACTTTCAGAAACAGTTATAGATAATGAAAAGACATACTTAAATTACTGGATAAACGTAAATGATAGTATTAAAAAATATAAACCAATATATGAAGAATACATAAAAATAGACAAAGAAGTAAAATAATAATATTAAGTAGGAACAAACGTTCCTTTTTATTTATAAAAAATAATGATATAATAAATCTAATTGGAGAGTGATTAAATGATAAAGTATGATTTCAAAACATATACAAGAAATTACTTTACTGAAGAAGAATATAATGAAATTCTATCTAAAAAGGTAGATATTATTAATAAATTAAAAAATAGTAATATGAATGGTTGGACAAAAGAAATAGATGCTGCAACTATATCAAAAATAAAAGAAACAGCGAGTTTTATAAAGAAAAATTTTGATTGTCTAGTAGTAATAGGCATAGGGGGTTCATTCTTAGGAAGTTACGCTTTTGACAAGATGTTTAGAAAGTACTTTGATGATGATAAGTTTGAAATAATCTATGCAGGTACAACACTTTCAAGTAAACATTTAGAAGAATTAATTAAATATTTAAGAAATAAGAACTTCTGTATTAATGTTATTAGTAAAAGTGGTACAACTATGGAAACAAGTATTACATATAAGCTATTAAAAGATGCTTTGAAAAGAAAATATACTGAAGAAGAATTAAAAAATCATATTATAGTAACAACTGATAAATATAAAGGTAAATTAAGAGAAGAAGTAAACGAAATGGGATATACTTCATTTATAATTCCAGATGATATCGGAGGAAGATATTCATTCATAACACCAGCACACTTATTACCATTGGCAGTCAACTATAATATAGATGAAATAATAGATGGATATTATCATGGTAAAAGACTATTAGATGTAGCTTATGAATATGCAGCAACAAGATATTTATTATATAAGCACGGAAAAGTCGTTGAAAATTTCACAGTAAGTGAAGAGAATATGTCTTATTTTTCAGAGTGGTTAAAACAGTTATTTGGTGAAACAGAAGGAAAAAATGGAGTAGGAATATTACCAACTTCAACAGTATTTACAAGAGATTTGCATTCATTAGGGCAATTTATTCAAGAAGGAAATAAAATATTATTTGAAACATTTATAAAAGTAACAGAAACAAATAATTATATTGAGTACAATAAAGAAGATTTAGCAACAATAAACAATATTGTAATAGACTCAGTAATTAGAGCACATTCTAAGGGAAATGTTCCATGTCTTGAAATAGAGATGGATGAATTAACAGAAGAAAATATTGGTATTCTTATTTATTTCTTCCAATTATCTGCAGCATTCTCTGGATATTTATTTGGAGTAGAACCATTTAACCAACCAGGCGTAGAAGTATATAAACAAGAAGTAAGAGATGCCTTAAATAAGTAGGTAATAATGAAAAAAAGATATTATATATTAATAATTCTATTACTTTTAGTAAGCATTATGACAACGCTTGTCTTAACAAATAATATTATACAATTTGATGATACTATATATAATTTTATATTTTCATTAAGATGTGACTTTTTAGACATATTTCTAAAAGGAATAACTAAATTTGGAAATACAATTCCAATACTATGTATAGTAATAATTTTACTTATTAAATTTAATAAAAATGATAGAATCTTACTAGGAAGTAATGCAGTACTATCAGTTCTTGTAAATACAATAATAAAAAACATAATACAAAGACCAAGACCAGATCACTTAAGACTAATTAAACAGGGAGGATACTCATTCCCAAGTGGACATTCAATGATTGCAGTATGTGTCTATGGAACATTAATTTACTTAGTACATAAAAAAGTAAAGAATAAAAAAATAAAAATACTTTTAGAAGTAATATTAACACTATTAATATTACTAATAGGAATAAGTAGAATATATGTAGGAGTACATTATCCAAGTGATGTATTAACAGGATACTTAATCTCAATAATAATTTTAATAGTAAATATAAGTGCTTTAGAAAAACAATTTAGGGGGAATTAAAATGATAAAAATGATTACTTGTAGTTTTTATAATACATTAATAGATAAAGAAGATGCTATACCATTATCTACAATGTTACAAATAGACAAGGCTAGACAAGAAAAAATAAAATTTACAATATTAACAAATAGATCAAGTGAAGAACTAAAATATTATAATAGAGATTATCCTTTTATTGATTATGTAGTAGCATTTAATGGAAATTATATAGTTGATTTTGAAAAAAATAAAATATTGTATAAAAATCCATTAACTATAAAAAAAATCAAAGAAGTTTTAAGTAAATATCAAGATAATAATATTATTCTATATGGAGAAGAAACTACATTTACAAAAGATAACTACCAAGATAATAAAATATATAAAATAGAAGTAGAATTAAAAAGAAAAGATATAAAAGATTTAACTAATCAAAATATAACATTTAAATATAATAGAAAAACATATCTTGAAATAACAAATACAAATGACTATAATGATTACAAAAAATTATTAAAAAAACTAAAAATAAGTAATGATGAAGTTCTACAAGTAATCGGTAATGACAGCGAACAAGTCTTGATAAATGACTTTTCTAATACATATTTAATAGGTAATAGTTCTAAATTATTAAAGTCATTTAAAATAAATAAAACTAGTTCTAATAATTTAAAAGGCTTTGAAAAAGTATTAAGAAAAGAAATAAATAAGAGATAATTATTTATGCAGTCAATGTATTTTATGCATTGGCTTTTCTTTTTAACACTAATCAAGACACATAGTTTTAGACTTAATTTTTTTTAAAATTTAATAAGTAAAATTCTTGTTTTAATTATTTTATAAATTTGATATATCATAATATAAAAGATATAACATGTTATTATCATAAAATGATTACATGATTATACGGTTTTAGTTTACTTTTAACATAAAATTTGCTATAATATAGCCAGTTTAAGGGGTGAGGTATATGAGTAAGAATAAGAAAAAAGATTTAATTTTAGATGAATATGAGGAAAATGATAGTACTAGTATCTATGATATTCAAAAAGATAATGACAGTTTTAATAGTGATAATTACTATTATGAAGATGAATTAGAAGATGAAAATAATAAATACGATTCTAGTGACTATATTGAAGAAGTAAATTATTCTGATGAATATGATGATTATTCAAGTGATGATACAGAAGAATATGAAGAGTTTGATGAAGAAGATAAAAGTGATATAATTTCAACTATTTCATTAGTATCAACATGGTTTATAAGATTTGGAATTGTAGTTACAGGAATACTTGTTTTATATTTCTTATTTAGTGCTAAGTTTTCTACATTACTTATATATCTAATAAGTCTAGTTCTAGCTTTCTTCTTTGGATATGCATTTATGTATTTATTAGAGAAGTTTACTGAAGATAATTAGATATTAAATTTATTTATAGCAAGATACTTAATGGTATCTTTTTAATTTTTTAAATTTAGACACCAAAAAAAAGACGGTTCGGTATATCCGTCTTTTTTATTTCATAATAAGAAGCTGTCCCCCCTGAGAGGCAGCTTCCAAAAAGAATAAAAAGGGGTTGGCTAGTGTGATACTAGCGACCAATTCGCCTAATTCCGAATTGGTAGTTCCTATACTAATCGAAAAGTACTTATTTGTCAACAAAAAAAAGTGATTTTCTTTAAATATTTTTTTGGTTAAAATGTTGATTTATAAAGGTATTATCATGATATAAATTCTATTTATATCATCATCATTTTCCTTTAATTTTTTTTTTAAATATGCTATAATATGCGAGAAGGAAGTGGTGGAATGGCTGAGTTAAAAGATGTTAAAGGTATAGGACCTAAAGCTCTTTCTTTATTAAATAAGATAAATATTAATTCAATAGAGGATTTAGTTACTCATTATCCATTTAGATATGATATTCTAGAAAGATGTGATTTATCTAAAACTGGTGATGGTGAAAAGATTACTATAGATGGTAAAGTAGAAAGTGTTCCTATTTTAATGAGATTTAAAGCAGGTCTTAACAAAATGAACTTTAGACTTGTTACTCAATCAGGAGTAGTAGGAGTTTCTATTTTTAATAGAGCTTTTTTAAAAAGTCAATTAAGTGTTGGTACTGGCGTTACTGTAATAGGTAAATTTGATAAGAACAAAAATGTTATTACCGCTAATGATATAAAGATTGGTATACTTACTAATAAAGTAAAGATAGAACCGGTATATCATTGTACTAGTGGTATTACTAATAAGAATATGTCTACATATATTAATATGGCTTTACTTATGTATGGTAAAGATATAAATGATTATATACCAGAAACTTACAGAGACAAGTATAGTTTTGTTAATAAAAAGACAGCTTTAAATATTATTCATAATCCTAGTACAGCTGAGAAATTAAAAGAAGTGACTATAAGACTAAAATATGAAGAATTATTTGAATTTATGTTTAAAATTAATTATTTAAAGCAAGAGAATAAAAAGAAAAACAATGGTCTAGTAAGAAAAATTGATAGAGATAAGTTAGATGAATTTATAAAGAAAATTCCTTTTAAACTTACTGATGATCAATTAAATGCAATAGATGAGATTGTTAATGATTTAGAAGCCCCTAATAGAATGAATAGATTATTACAAGGAGATGTTGGTTCTGGAAAGACAGTAGTTGCTTTTACTGGAATGTTTGCTAATTACTTATGTGGTTATCAAAGTGCATTAATGGCACCAACAGAGATACTAGCAACACAGCATTATAATAATTTAGTAGAGTTTTTAAAAGATACAGATGTAAATATTGCTTTACTTACAGGTTCTACTCCTAAGAAAGAAAAGAATGAAATTTATGAAAATTTAAAGAATGGTACTATTAATATGATTATTGGTACTCATGCTTTAATTCAAGATGAAGTAGAGTATAACAACTTAGGTTTAGTTATTACAGATGAACAACATAGATTTGGAGTACATCAAAGAGCAAATTTACAAAATAAAGGTGTTAAACCAGATGTTTTATTTATGAGTGCTACTCCAATACCTAGAACATATGCATTAACTATATTTGGTGATATGGATGTATCTACTATAAAACAAAGACCTAAAGGTAGACAAAAAATAGATACATATGTTAAAAAGAATAGTGAAATAAAAGATGTACTTGAGATGATGTTTAAAGAGTTAAAAGCAGGTCATCAAGTATATGTAATTGCTCCTTTAATAGAAGAAAGTGAAAATTCTGATTTAACTAATGTAAATGACTTGAAAGATAAAATGACTATGGCATTTGGAAACCATTATAAGATTGACATTGTACATGGTAAAATGGCAAGTGGTGCGAAAGACCTTATTATGAATCAATTTAAAAATAATGAAGTACAAATACTTATTTCTACTACTGTTGTAGAAGTTGGGGTTGATGTTCCTAATGCTACTACTATGGCAATATTTGATGCAGATAGATTTGGTCTTTCTACACTACACCAATTAAGAGGTAGAGTAGGAAGAGGTACTTCAAAGAGTCAATGCATTTTAATAAGTGATAGTGATGCTGAAAGACTTAAAATAATGGAAAGAGAAGATGATGGTTTTGTTATTTCTGAAGAAGATTTTAAGTTAAGAGGTCATGGTGATTTATTTGGTACTAAGCAGTCAGGTGATATGACTTTTAAGATTGCAAACATTAAGAATGATTATAAAATTCTTTTACAAGCAAAGAAAGATTCTAAAGAGTATTTACTTGATAAAGAAACAGATAATGATTTATTAAAGAAAAAACTTATAGATGCAATTACTGAAGGATAATTGACATAATTTAGAAAGTATGTTAATATAATGGCACTAGTGAGGGAACATAGTTTATATATTTTATTTTATGTGAATGAGCTGTTCCGGGTTAAATACTTACACGAGCATTTATTAATGCACGGAGTCACTAATTGTAGTTGATACCGTGCTTTTTTTGTCGAATAAAAAGGGTACGGAATAAATGATAGGAGGTGTAGTATGGAAGAAAGATATGAACTTTATAAGAGAGAATTTACTAAATTAGGATTTGATACTAGTATTAGAGAAGCACAATATTTTTATGATATGATTGATGAAGTAAGAACTCTTGTAAATGAAGGAAAAAATTATGATGAAATACTTGAAATGATTCCAAGAATTAGCTTAGAATACTACCATTTTTATTATGAGGTTCCAAGAAGAGATTTTGAATCAGGATTATCTAAATTTTTAGATAGTCGTGATAAATTGTCTAAGAGAGAAAAACAAAGAGTTAAAAGTAATAGTAGTATTATGGTTCCAAAGATGAGCGTAAATGACGCTATTATATTCTTTGCAGAAACATTTAATTATATGGATAACGAAAAGGTATTAGAAATAGAAAATGTTTCTTTAGATGAAAATGATCCTATTCAAAAAAAACTTATTGCCAACAATAATTAGTATTTGTTGATATATAAGGAAATATAAAAAAGAATTAGTGTAAACTAATTTTTTTTATTTAAATTGAATTGACTTTTTTATAAATATCATTTATTATTAAGATGCGTGGTACAATATATCACGCCGATATCTCTAACGGTTTTTAATGTTAGAGTATATTCAACCGAACCCCCTGAAATTCCCCTCGAGAGAGGGGAATACTTTTGTTTATAAGGGATTTTTAACTATTTTTGATTTATCTAGATACCATACTAGATACCAAATATTAGTTTTTAGATACTAAATATTTTTTTTATTTGAATTTATTTAAATACTTAGATTTAAATTATCCATAGTATTTTTTACATCAGTTAGATTATTAGGAAACATATGAGCATATGTGTCTAATGTTTCTTTAGTACTAGCATGACCTAAATATTTTGATACAGTTGTTACTGGTTGACCAGTATTTATTAGTAAAGAAGCACAACTATGTCTAAAAGAGTGTAGTGGAATTCTTCGGATATCTGCATTTTTAGCAATTCTACCATTAATTCTAGACATCATTCCGAAGGTTAATGGTTCATGTTCACCGAAAATAAACCATTTGTCATTAAAGCCATAGTACTTCTTTTTTTCATTGTATAAATTTACTAAATCATTATATAAAACTTCAGTAAGAGGTAATGTCCTAATACTCTTAGATGTTTTAGGTGGAGTTAATTCATAATATTTTTGACTATCCTTAACACTATTAGCTTGTTTAGTAATAGATACTAACTTATTATTCCAATCTATATCAGACCATTGAAGACCTCTTGCTTCACCTCTACGTAATCCACAATAATATAACATTTCAAACATTGCTTTATCATTTAGACTAGTAGTTCCTGTTATATATTTTTGGAATTCTTCAAAAGTGTAAACATCTTTTTCTACTTTCATTTCATTAGGGTCTTTAAAGAACTCTATTTTTTTACAAAATTTCATTAGATTAATATCATACATTTTCATTCCCCAATTAAGAATAATCTTAAGAAATTTTTGAACATCATTTCTAGTAGAACATTTAATAGGTTTATTCCATAAATCTTGTTGGAATTTATGATATAAGTTTCCATCCATATCTTTTAATTTCACATTTTCAAAATCAGTAAAATATCTTCTTCTTTTTAAATATGTTTCCATTGTTCTTCTTCGAACCTTATTTTTTTGAGATTCAATATATTGGTCAGTAAGAGTACCAAATGTCATATCCATATCTCCACCAAATTCAACCTTACTATTTAAAAACTCTCTTTCAGCATTCATTGCATCTAATTTAGTTTTATATGCTTTAGAAAAACTTTTTTTCCATTTTCCGTTTTTATCTTTTTTATTCCAGTAATATTTATATTTACGACCATCTTTAGTCCATTGATTTTTTGGTAATTTATATATTCCCATATTTCATTCCTCCTTTTTGTTGGAATTTATAAACATACCAGTTCGTAACAATTATATTTTATCATACAAACTACGAATATTTATAATCATCTCTCTAAATCATCTTTAGATTTTGAATGTTTCTTTAAATAAGTGCTAGTTTTATCAATAGCAAAATCAATATCATTTGCTTCATACCAAGTATGTGGTATATGAAGAATATCAAATATTTTAGAAGTTAGTGAGAATATTTTATTTTGAATTTTCTGTTTAAATGTCTTAAATTCATTAGTTATTTCTTCAAATTTGTTTTTCCATATATTTATTTCATTATCTTTTTCACTAATAATTTTCTTTTGACTATCAATAATTCTATTTTGTTCTTTATAAGTTTTACCTGATTTAAAATCATTAACTTCTTTAGTTAGAAGTTTAATTTCTAAATTCTTTTTAATATTATCTTCAGCAAGTTCTTTTGAGTAAGTAGATAGATTATCTATATCTTCATCTTTATATTGCTTTATAATACCTTTTTTAATAGGATTTAAGATATCTTTTGATGTTTCTTTATCAATTTTATCAATAAATCTATTCTCAGCTTTATTTGCCTCTTTTAATAGCTCATTTTTTTTCTTATTTCTTTATTTAAAGCATTTAACTCAATTTGTTGTTTCATAGCATTAGTTAAATGAGTTTTATCTCCACCAATTTCTCCTCTAAATAGATTAAATCCTTTAGATTTGATAAATTCATTATAATCATCTTGGAGTAGAGTATAAGATGCATTACCACCTTTTTGTTTCCAAAATTGATCTGAATTTAGAAATTTACCTTTAACAGTTTCATAAATATTTTTATCATTCTTATCTTTCTTTTGAATAGGTACTAATTTCTTTTCTCCTTTTTTATTAGTTATTTCGTGTTTTAATTGATGACCATTTTCATCTAACTCAAATACCTTTCTTTTAACTTCATTAACTACTGGAGTGAAATATATATGCATATGTGGTGTAGATTCATCAAGATGTATTGCTGCATATCTTATATTTTCTTTTCCTACGAAGTCAGAAATAAAGTTAAGACTTTCATCAAAAAATCTTTTTATTTCAGTTGGTAGTTTATGATTTTCATCTATAACAACATGTCTAATTGGTTTACCAGCATTATCTCCAGTTTTATAAACTTCTCCAGTATCTTTAAATTCCATTCCGTAATGTTCAAAGAATTCTTGACCACTTGTTATTATTAAACCATTCAATACTTTTGTACTTTTCTTATTTGGATTATAGTTTATATTGTTAGAATAAAGATAATCATATGTAGAACTTGCTAGAGTAGGTCCATCATAATTTATTAATTCTATATTATATGGAGTTCTAGTACTATCATATTTACCAGAACCTTTTCTTTCCTTTAATTCTTTATCAAGTCCACCAATATCTGCTGCTTTAAACTTTTCTAATCGTAGTGCTTGTTTTCCTGAGTACATTTATTTTGACCTCCTTTCTTATTTGTTTTTAAAATAATACTCTATCTCACTAGGGCATAATATATGCCCAACCGTGAGCTAAGGAATATTCCTTAGAATCCTTTATGCTTGTAATAGCTAGAACTAATACCTAATAAATAGGTAAAGGTATCCGCTATTACAAGATTAATTAAACGATATATCATATCATTTAATTAATAGATAATGAATTCACTATCGCCACTTTCATTGCTTTGCAACAAAACGTACCACGTTTATTCATTATTTTCAGAAGGTTCTTTATAAGAACAGTGCCATAATCTTTCATTAGCAGTTCTTTTACTTGTTATATGAAGACCTTCTTTTTCGAGCAATTGAAGGTTTCTTTGAATTAAACCTCCAAGCTGTGTTGGTGTTAATAAAATATTTGTTTTAGATAAGATATCTGATATAGTATAATCAAAATCTTTCTTAGCAACTGCATATTTTATAAATAGTAGTAGATTATAATCAGTTTCATCGTCAGTGTTTTCATCTATAACACTAAATGTTTGATTTTCATTTCTTTTTAAATTTAATTCTAATCTACTAAAATCTCTACCTTTATAATCTAAAGTTAGTTTATTACAATTATTTTTTGATTCTTTTAATTTCATAATTCCAGATGCATCAGCAGTTAGTCCGACACTACCCATAATGCCATTACTTTTATTTAAGTGATGTGTAACAAATAATGTACAGTTATATTTTCTACATATTTCTTTAAACTTTTTAAATACAACATTATTTATTTCCTGATAATCATTTTGATTATAGTTACTATCAAATTTAATGTCTTTAAACATATCAATTATTACGAATAATGGTTCTTTATCAAAGGTTAATTCATGAATATCTCTTTCTATATCTCTGATATAAAAATCTGGAATATCATCTATATCTATAATGTGTAATTTATCTACATTAGGGTTCAAATTCATTAATTTAAATCGGTCTTGTAATTGATTTATGTCGCCCTCTGTGGTAATATATAAGACATGAGAGGAATTTACTTTGAATCCTAAAAAATCTTCTCCAGTAGTAAGAGAGAAGGCAAGTTGCTGAGCAAACATTGACTTGCCAACTTTAGGATGAGATACAAGTAGATAAACTCCATTTGATATCATTAGGTTTTCGACGATGATATCTTTTTTTATGCTTTTGTTTAATTCATTTATCTGTTTCAAATTGTATCTCCTTTCTTACATATTTTTAATTAATTCTTTACTAGAAACTCTAGATTCTAAATAAGGTATATCAATATCAAAGAATGCTACAACTTCTTTAGTTGGTACAACAGACTTTGGAATAAGATAGCCTTGTTTTTCAAGCTTTTCTTTTATTTTCTTTTTAGCCTTTAGTGCAGAATTCCTACCAAGATGTCCAAGTTTCATAATATCTTCTAGAGTGCACCATTGCTTAGCTACTAAATTTAATGTTTCTTCTGCAGTCATATTTTTTCCTCCTTTTCTTTAACCTTTTTGTGGTGATACATAAATGTAATACGTATCATCAAGTGAATTATAGATAATATATTTTTTCTTTCTTAATTCCCTAAATGCTAATGCAACATCTTTCCTACTATCATTAGTGATAGAGTAGAGGTCAGTATTTTCAAGCTCATCATTAGTTCTAACGAATAAAGAATTAAGCATACTAGTTGCACCGATAGATAAATCTTTAGGAATAATAAATTCTTCAATATTATCTTTCTTAAATAATCTCATCTTTTTTACCTCCTTTCTTACTAGTGTCCGATATTAAGGACAATTTAAATATAACGCTGTCCGGAAGCATTGTCAATATATTTTGACCGAAAAACTAGACATTTAAACAAAAACGTGGTAAAATTAAATTATTGAGAGAAAAAAGGGGAGAAAGAAGTGTTATTATGAACTCAGAAGAACTTAAAAATTTAATTGAATCAGCAAGAGTTTCTAAAGGTATTTCACAAAGAGAACTTGCTAAGTTAACAGGTATCAGTAGAAGTACTTTAAATGATTTAATTAATGGAAAAATAAAAAAAGTAGATATTGATGATCTACGTAAAATTGCAGAAACTTTAGATATGTCATTACAAAAACTATTGAAAGCTGCAGGTTATGATGAAATGTCTTTATATTTTCACGCTCATAAAAATAAAGATAAATATATTGATAAATCTAGTAAAGATTTAAAAGAATTAATTGAAAAATATAAAAAATCAGAATTAGAATTGTTGGATTTTGACGCTCAAAAAAGAAGAAAAGTAAGTGAAGCAAGACAAAAATTATTTTATACTATGGAGCACTTACAAATTATGAAAGATAATAAAGATAGTTTATATACAATTGATAAGGCTATTGAAGATATAAAATTTGCTTTTGATGAATTAAAAGATGTAGAGCAAAAGTATGATCATAATAAATTACCAAAAGGGAATTAATTTATAGGATGTGAATATATAGTGCGTGATATTAAATTGGGAGTAAAAGATGAGAAAAGATAAAATAAGAGAAGAATTAAATAAACTTAATGAAACAAGTAATATGTCTGATATTCAAAACTATATAAAGTGCATGTTGAAAGAAAATAATTATAATAATACTCCATTAGAATTATTATGTTATTTAATTGAAGAAGTTGGTGAGCTAGCAAAAGAAATAAGAAAAAATGAATCTAATATGGAAATGGATATAAATAAAAAATATAGTTCAAATATAAAAGATGAATTAGCAGATGTATTTATATATGTATTAACTATTGCAGATAAGTATAATATTGATTTGTTAGATGCTTTAAAAAGAAAAGAAACAATTAATTTAGAAAGAACATGGGAATAATATGAACAAAAAAATTATTGATTATTATAAATGGCTTTCTTTACAAAATATTGAATTATTTGATAAATATAAAATTGTTAATCCATATAAGCAGGAAAGAATAATAAAAATAGTAGAGGCATTCTATAATAAGTACTTTGATGATAATAATAATAGATATTTAATATTAGGAGCATCACCAGCGAGAAGAGGAACATCTGCTACTGGGATACCTTTTGAAGATGAAGAACATATCTATAAACTAACTGGAGAAAGTATAAATAACTTTTATATTAATAAGAATTCTAGTAATTTTTTATATGATGTTATGGAAAATTATGGTGGTATAGATAAATTTTATAGTGATTTCTTTTTGGGATTTGTTTGTCCACTAGGAATAGTTAATATAAATAATAAAAATAACGAAGTTAATGTTAATTATTATGAGAACAAGAAATTACAAAATTATCTAAATAACTTTATTAAAAAATCTTTAGAAGAACTTATAAAGATAGGTATTAATAGAGAAGTATGTTATTGTATAGGTAGTGGAGAAAATTATCAATATTTATTGAAGTTAAATGAAGAAAATCACTATTTTAAAAGAATTGTTGCTCTTGAACATCCAAGATATATAATGCAATACAATAAAGATAAGACAGCATTTTATATGAATAAGTATTTAAATGAACTAAATAACAAGCTTTAATAATCACAAGAAAGTTGAAGAATATAAAAAAAGAAAAGTAGGAGATTTAAATGTCTAATATAGAACAATTAATTGAAATATTCGAAGAAAATAGAGACAAAAGAATATGTGTTTTAGGAACCACTTGTACAGGTAAGACAGCTTTAATAAAAGGTACAAATATAGGGTTAGACATGGATGAAGAAATATTTCCATTACTAACTCAAGAAGAAACAGAATATGTTTGTAGAACACCTTGGACTCAAGAAATAGGAAATAAGATGGATGAACTTGTTAGGACAAAATTAAGTATTAAACATGGTACACCGATGTTTGGAACTGTTTTATTGGACTGTGATTTGATAGTGTATTTACGTATTAATGATGATTTATTACTTGAAAGAACTAAATTAAGAAATACTGACTTTAGTAATGCTAAAAATATGCAACAAAAAATAGAAGAAGAAATTAAAAAATCAAATATACCAATAATATATGTTGAGGTACAAAATGAAAATAAGAAGGTGAAGTAATGAAAAAAATTATTTTAACAAGTACAGGGTTCGATAATGAAAATATAATGAATAAATTTATAGAATTATTAAATGTAGATGTTAAAAATGCTAAATTATTATTTATAATAACAGCAGCTAATGATCCAGATGCTGTTAGAATAATATCAGGGTGTTTAGATGATTTAACTAAGTGTGGTATTTCAGATAATAATATAACAGTATATGATATGCATAAACTAATATCTCAAGAAGAAATAAATAAATATGATGCAATATATGTTTGTGGAGGAAGTACAAAGTATTTAGTTGATAGAATTAGTGAATTAAATATAAAACCTGTTATAGATAAATATATAGAAAATGGTGGCATTTATATTGGCGTTAGTGCAGGTAGTGTTTGTGCGAGTGGTAAATATAAAGATGGACTTGGATTTATTGAAAACAAATTAGATGTTCATTGTGATAAAGGAACATCTAATGGAGTAATAAATTTTAATGATGATATATATTTAACAGATAATCAAGCAATATTTATTGATGAAATTGATAAAATAATATTTGAATAATAGTAAATGACATTATGACACTATAACTGCGTGTAGGGTACTTGAGAACAATGTGTCATTGTGTCATAAGAAAAGATATTATGACGAAAATTTAATAAAAAAATACAGATTAGGTGTATAATATAGTTTATAAAAAGGAAGTGCTAGTAAAGGCTTTATTAGGTTTTTATTTGCACTTTTTTGTTAGGAGGTTGTTTATGTTAGAAGAAGGTGGATATTATGCCATTAAAGGTTTTTCATATCAATATATAGTATCTTTAATAGAAGTGCTCAGTTGTGCTGATGAAAATAAAATATTTAGTTTTGAACAATTACAAGATTTTAATGATGATGAACTTATTTACCAAATGAAGTATAAAGAAACTCAACATTTTACTAATTCAAAAATTAAAGAACCAACTATAAAAATATTTTCGGAATACTTAGAAACAAAGAGAAATTATATTTTATATGTTTATTTTCCTGATAAAATTGATGAAACACTGTCATTTAATTCAGTTAAAGAACTAGATAAGGTAATATTAAACTGTAAAATAGATAAAAAAGAATATAGTTTTACTGATGAACAAAAAAAGGAATTTATTAATCATTTTAAGGTTGTATTTTCTAAGGATTATATAGAAAAAAATGACGAATTAATTGAGATAATAAGCCAAGTTATGAAAGTATCAAAAGATATTGCAGAAATTTATAGTTTTAGCTTAGTTACATATATAATTAATATTATTGTAAATAATAGTCCTAAAAGTAGAAATTGTACAAAAAAGGAACTATTATCATATTTGTCTAATTCATCAACAAAGATATTTCACGATTATTCATTAAAATATTATGGCAAAGAAAGATACTTAAAAAGTATTAGAAATGAATATTTTTTTGAAAAAAATATAAATAACCATAATAGAATATTTATATTTAATATGTCTTTTACGTCAGTAGATGATTACTATGAATGTATTTGTAAAATCATAAAAAAGTTTTATGTGACGAATAAGAAAAAAACTATGATATTGTCAGGAGCGCCTTATATTTACTTACCGAATATAGATTTAGTAGATTTAGTAAAATTAAAAGCAAAGTTATTTGACACAATTAATTTTACTGATGGATATATGTATAAGGATTCCGCTTTTAATATTGAATATATAACGAAGAAATTTTCAGTAAAAGATAATATATCTTGCAAGTTAGTTAGTACTGAAGATGATATGATAAAGGTAATAGATAAATTAAGTAATGATGGAATAAAAATTTATCAATTTTATGATGTAGAACATGGAAGTTTATATAAAACATTAAATCCTATTTCTATAGAGTTAGATGAAATTAGTGATATTTGTAAAATTATAAAGTAGAGGAGTGTTAAAATGGGTGAAGAAAAAATAAATGCAGAAGTGATTTCAGTTAGTCCTGATAAAGTTAAGATAATGATTTATAATATGGATGACTGGAAAACTGCTGAAGATAAATTAAAAGTAGGTTCATATTTGGAAATAAAAGATGAAAATTCAGAAGAAGATGAGTATGTTGTTGTTGCAATAATTGATAATTTTAAAATAGATTTAATTGATGTAACAAAGGTAAATGAAGATGGAGAAAAAGTAGTAGAAACAGAAAGAAGATATGTATTAGAAGCTACTCCTTTAGGTAGTATTTGCAATGGTAAATTCACTCGAGGTGGTGATACATTATCAATTCCACCAAAATCTGTATCTGTAGCAAAAGATTCAATTATTAATAAAATTTTTAGTGATTGTATTGAAGATAATGAAAAATTTTGTTTTTCAACTTTACCCAATTCAAGTGTAAAAGTAAATGTTAATGGCAATAAATTTTTTAATAAACATTTAGCGATAGTAGGTTCTAGTGGTTCAGGTAAATCTCATACAACTGCAAAAATAATTCAAAATGCAATTACTTCTAAAAATAGTGATTTTTCTTCTTTGAATAATTCACATATTGTAATATTTGATATACATTCTGAGTATGCAACTGCATTCCCTAATGCAAATATAATTAATATAGATAATTTAATTCTTCCATATTGGTTATTAAATGGGGATGAACTTGAAGAACTATTTTTAGATACTGGTGATAATAACAATTATAATCAGTCATCTTTATTAAGAAACTTGATTACTTTAAATAAGCAGAAACATAATAATGAAAGTGATAATCGATTAGATGTAGAAAAGATTGATTTTGATTCGCCATTGAAATTTGATGTATCAGAAATATATACCTGTTTAAGAAATTTAAAATTAGAAACATATGATTACGGAAATGATTTAATTGCAAAATATAAATCTGGTGATGTAACTTATGATAATATATCACAAAAATATAGTTATTATTTTAAAGAAATATTAGAATTCCAACCTTCTGTTAATGGGAAAATAAAGAAAGGAACATATAGTGATGGTTCTATTGATAAGTTTATAAACAGATTTTATAATAAGATTACAGATAAAAGATTAAATTTCCTATTTGGCGATAAATCAAAAGAAATAGAATTTAAAGAAGTATTAGAAGAATTTACTGGATATAATAAAAAATCTAATATAACTATTATAGATTTAAGTGGAGTTCCTTTTGAAGTACTTAGTATCACAGTATCCTTAATATCTAGATTATTATTTGATTTTTCTTATTATAATAAAAAAATTAATGGAGACAATAAAATACCTTTATTATTAGTATTTGAAGAAGCTCATAAATATGTTCCTAAAAGTGAATTATCAAAATACAAATCTTCAAAACTATCTATTGAACGAATTGCAAAAGAAGGAAGAAAATATGGTATTACACTAGCGATAGTAAGCCAAAGACCATCAGAAATTTCTGAAACAATATTTTCTCAATGTAATACCTTTATTTCAATGCGTTTAACAAATCCTGATGATCAAAACTATGTAAAAAAACTTTTGCCTGATACACTTGGTGATTTAACAAGTAAACTTAATTCATTGAGTGCTGGTGAGGCATTGCTTATTGGTGAGTCTGTTATAATGCCATCAGTTGTTAGAATAGATAGGTGTAATCCTGAACCATCATCGAATGATATAATGTATTTTGATATTTGGAAGGAACAATGGTATGATGATGATTTTAATGAAATTATTTCTCAATGGGAAAAATAATTAAAAATGTTATAATCTTTTCTAGATACCAAAACTAGATACTAAAGCTCAAAAATAAAGTTATTTTTATAAACTTTAGTAAATTTAAGAAAATGAAAAAGCCTTATTTTGTAAGACTTTAACAAATTATTAAATTGTTACGAACTGATAATGATATTTCCCCCTGAAGGAGCCGAAAGGCTCCGCTTTTTTTTGCTTTATTTAACTTTTATAATCAATAATATTGTTAATACTTTTGTCTGAATGTATATTAGTCAATGATGTGAAACATAATTTTTGTAAATATCTAAATAAAACATTACCTAAAGAACATGAAACTGTAATTGATTTATATGATAAAATTGAACTTGAATATTATATATTAGAAAAGAAATTTGAATGATCTATTGAATTGACTTCTGAAGAGGGAGAACTTAATCCACCAAAAGGTATGATTGGCAAGAAAGATAAAGAAAAAGAACCACTAAGTGTTCTTGTTGATAAAATAAATCAAAGATATAAAACTAATTTTACTAATATGGATAAAGTTATGGAACAAATTACACAAGATTTCTTAGATGATGAAGAAATGGTGAACCTTGCAAAGCACAACGATCCAGAGTCATTTAGAAAAGTGTATAATGATGAATTCAAAAGAAAAGCATTTAAGAGATATCAACAAAATACTGATATGTTTGAAAAGATGATGTCAGAACCAGGATATATGGAAGACTTCATTACAAGCATGCTTAAATTTATTTATGGTAAGTTGAAGAATAAAGATGAGAAATAGTTCGTATTAATACGGACTTTTTTTATTTGTTTAGGTAAAAAATGGTTTATTCTATGTTATAATATTATACATAGGTGATTACTTATGATGATTAAAGTAGTAGCATGTTTGATTGAAAAAGATAATAAAGTTCTCATTGCGAAACGTTCAACTGGTGATCCTAATGTTTTAGGTAAATGGGAATTTCCTGGAGGAAAGGTAGAACCTGATGAAGACGAAAAACATGCAATTGAAAGAGAAATAAAAGAAGAATTTGAATTAGAAATAAAGGCTAATAAATACTTAGTAAATAATATATGTGAATATCCTAAAAAAACTGTTGATTTGCGATTATATAGTTGCGATTATATTTCTGGTGATTTTAATCTTCATGATCATTCAGAATATAAATGGGTAGAAAAAGATAATTTATTAAATTATAATTTAGCACCTGCTGATATTCCGCTTGCTAAATATGTTAAGGAGAAATAATTATGAGTACTTTAAGAGAGATTGTTTATAACTCAGTTATTGCTATTCATAGAAGAACTGGAAAAGAGTGGATTCCACTAAAAGAAATCTATGAAGAAGTTGACAAAAATAGAGATGTAGGTATAAATAATGGTGGTGCTTCAGTAAGAGCAGCATTAGAAACACATAGTGCATTATCAGAAGCATTTTCTGGAACAGAAGAATACATTCTAAAAGAAAAAGGATCAGGTCTATATAAATCAATATATTATGATCAAATAAAATATATAAACAATATGAATATTGGAGATGTATTTACACGAGATCAACTTATGGCAATTTTTAAAATAAGTGGTCAGTCAGGCATAATGAAAACTAATTCATTAAACTGTTTAGTATTAACAACATCAGAAGACAATGGTGTATATGGTGATAGTTTAGTTGAAAACGGTTTTATTACATATACTGGAGAAGGATTAACAGGAGATCAAACTATCACAAAAAACAATAAAACAATTTATGAATCAAACAAAAATGAGTTACCAATGTATTTATTCTCTAAAGATAATAACAAAAAATATATTTTCGAAGGACAAGTTAAACTATGTGCTGAACCATATCAAGTTGTGGAAAAGGACATAGATGGAAACGATAGACTCGTATGGAAATTTCCTTTATCAATTGTATATCCAAATGATTATAATTTTGAAAACGATGAAAAATTTAGCGAAATAGTTTATGAAATAACTGAAATTGAAAGCAAAGTATATTCTGATATGATTGAGGAACAAAATGATTTGGAATATAGGGAAGGTAAAATAAATATAAGAAAGTATAGGAAAACAGATAAAAAAATACAAAGAACTAAAAAGCCGGACTATATAGCTGAAGAAATCATAAAAACAAATCAGGGTATTATAAATGAGAAAGTTGTATATGAAAATGAAATCAAGCGCTTAATAGAAGAAGAAGCTCAAGAACAAGTTAGGAAAATGGAAGAATTTTTTAATAATAAAAAAGAGAATGAAGGATTTGATATTTTATCATTTGAATTAAATGAAAATGGTGAATATGTTGAAAAATATATTGAAGTCAAATCAACAAAGGGGAATGAAGGAACACCAATTGATATTACGTCTGATGAAATAGATTTTGCAAAAAAACATATAGATAATTATTATTTGTATAGGATAATTAATAGTGAAAGTAAAGACCGTTATCTAAAAATAGTAAGAGGTAAAGATCTATTCAATAATACTGATTATAATTTTGTTCCAACAAGTTATAAAATATATTCAAATTAAAGGCCCAGAAAATTTAATTCTGAGCTTTTTTATTTGATATAAAAGTAATTTTTGTTGCAATAATTATAATTCTTTGAAGATCATTAACTTTAATATAACCTTTTAAGCAAATTAAATCATTTTCTTTGATGTAATTATCTAATTCTTTTTGAAAGCCTTTTAAAATATTAATTCTGACAATTTTATAGTTTTCTAAACCTTCAACTTTTAAGAGTAATTCTTCATTTTCAATACCTTTAAATCATCTTGAAATAACAACACTATTAACCATATAATCCTCATTTTTAATAGTTGTTGTATTAATCACTTAATTATTGAGATTAGTCAAGTTATTTGTGATATAATATTAGTTAAATTTAGTGGGAATAATATGTACAAAGATATAGAAGAAATATATAAGAAAAAAAGTCCATATAACATTATTAAAAAAAGAACGTTTTGGATATATGTTGTATTTATATTGATTTCATTAATATTAAATTTTTTAAATAAAATAGTACCAATGATCTTAGTGTTTATAGCTATGCTATTAATCATGAAAATTGTAAGTGAAAAAGTATTAAATACAAAATTACATTTTAACATAGGTAAAAGAAATGAAAATGAGATAACATTGCCATTAATTATTAGAAATGCTGAAAAAGAACTATTTAAAGATTACTCTATAAAAAATAATATGTATAATGAAAAAACACTTTTATGCATAATTGATCACTATAGGAATATGATTAAAACTAAAAAAGTTGGAGGCAATTTGTTAGCTATATTATCAATAGCTGTTCCAGCAATACTTTCATTTTATACTAAAGATGGCTTTGACTTTAATGGCTTGGCAATTGCACTACCATATCTAATAAGTTTTAGTATCGTAATAATAATGTTATACTTTTCATATAGTCAATTTATAGAAGCAAAGAAATTTTTAAAAGGTGAAGATGGTATGATTGAAAGATTGGAAGAAATATTTAGTGAATTATATACTGAATGTATTAATACAAATATTGTAGAAAAAAAGAAAGAATCTAAAAAACAAGTTAAGAAAAAATCAAAGGCATCAAAAAAGTAATTGATGTCTTTTTTAGGTGCAATTTAGCTACAAAAATACTAAAAAGCCACGGTAAATGACGGTTTGTGCCAATATAAAAAGGCCAATATTTAAAGAGTTTAACATAATTTGGCCTCTTCTAACTGAAGAGAGTAGGCCCCCTGAAGGAGCCGAAAGGATCCGCTTTTTTTATATTAAAAGAATTTAGAACTATTTAGGTACACAAATTTAAAAAAAGCTAAAATTTATATTTAAAGTGGTAATAATATATTTATATATTATTACCATAATAAAAAATAAAAATAGAGAAATTTAGAATATTAAAAAAGCATATCTAAATTTTTATTACCTTGACAAAATTACTGATAAATATTATAATATCAGTAGATTTGTCAGAAGGAGGAAAATTATGGAAAAGATGACGATAAAAGAATTTAAAGAAGAGAGTAACTTTGAAGTTATTGAGTCAATTATGAAAATGAATAACGGATATGTTACTTCAAAAGAACTAGATAATTTTGGAATACATAGAATGTATCTAAATTCTATGTGGAAAAAAGGAATTATTGAAAAAGTTGCTCCTGGTATTTATATAGATATTAATAAAATTGAAGATAATTATTATATTTTTAGTCTAAGTATGCCAAATACAATTTACTCTCATATGACTGCACTTTATTTTCATGGACTTTCTATTAAAGCACCAAATGATAAATATGATATTACAGTAAAAAAGACTTATAATAGTAAACATTTAAAAAATCACGAAGTGTTTTATGTTTCAGATGATATTTATGAACTAGGTCTTACTGAAGTTAAAACACCAATGGGAAATAGCGTAAGAGTTTATGATGTAGAAAGATGCATTTGTGATATTATTAGATCTAAAAATAGGATGGATTCAGAACATATTAAACACAGCATAAAAAAATATATAAAGAGAAAAGATAAAGATCTAGTTAAACTATCTAATTATGCTAAAAAAATGGGTATTAAAGAAGAAGTAATGAATTATATAGAGGTGTTTTATGAATAGTATGCAATTAAAAGAAAACTAAAAAATATTTCTAAAGAAAAGAATGTTGATTTTAATACATTACTTAGACTTTATATGTATGATAGATTTATAGAAAGATTATCAGTTAGTAAATATAAAGATAATTTTATATTAAAGGGTGGATTTTATTTAAGTACATTATTTGGTGTTGAAAATAGAACTACAATGGATATTGATGCTGCTTTTAGAAATGCAAATTTTAATGAAGAAACAATAGTTAAAATGATAAAAGAAATAGTATCAATAGAGATTGGTGATAATGCAAAACTTAGTTGTTTAGGAATATCACCAATAAGAGATGAAGATGTATATGGTGGTTTTAGAGTTGATATTTTAGTTGAAATAGATAATATTAAAGAAAAATTTCATGTTGATATTGCTACAGGTGATCCAATTACTCCAAAAGAAATAATTTATAAATATAAACCAATTATGGGTGATGAATATGTAGAATTATGGGCATACAATATTGAAACAGTATTAGCAGAGAAAATAGAAACAATTTTAAGTAGAGTAGAATTAAATGGAAGAATGAGAGATTACTATGATATCTATTTAATTTATATAAAAGATTGGGATAATATTAATTTAGAACACTTTAGAAGTGCTGTTGAAAAGACTTTTTCGAAAAGAGAATATGTTGGAGAACAGTTAATTATTTTAGATTTAATTAAGGACAGTATAATACTAAAAGATAGATGGAAAACTTATCAAAAAAGAAATGAGTATGCAAAAAATATAGATTTTGATGAAATATTAATTTGTTTAGAAAATATTATTAATGTAATAGAATTTTAAACTGTTTAGTAGTTGATTAATATAAATAAGAATAATAAATAAATTAGAACTGAGTTTTCATCATGAAGGAAACAGAAAATTCTTTTAAGTTTGGTTGTGTATGGACGCATCGTTCGGTTACATATGTATGCTTTGCAAGAATTTTTCTTGCAGTCCAAACTAATATGGAAAAATTTAAATTTTTAATAAAATAAACTAAGAGCTTGTACTAATTTATATTTTATAAGATTTTGTATTGGCACTTTTTATTTTGTTTGAATAAAATAGATAAACTCTATGGAGAGTTTGTTGAAAAAATTATCTACAGATTTAAAAATAATATTGAAATATTCAAGAAAATATTGAAAGAAATGGATATAAATGCTAAAATAAAAAAGTAGTTATGGTAGATGGAGGATAGTATATGGGGATAAGTTATAAAAAGTTATGGAAATTATTAATTGATAAAGATATTAACAAATCACAACTATGTGAAATGGCAGGAATAACTACTAATGCTATGGCTAAACTCGGGAAAAATGAAACGGTACAAGTTGAAGTATTAGCAAAGATTTGCAAAGTGTTAAAATGCAACGTAGAAGACATAATGGAAGTTATTCCTGAAAAAAAATAAAAATTGGAGGTTAATTATGTTTCATGAATTAATAAAAACAAAATGTGAAGAGTGGTATCAATCAGAAGATTGTAAAATTAAAAACATTATGGATTATATAATTAATCAAGATAAACTAAGAGATGCACAAATAGAATCAATTAAGTTATATTTGTTTTTTAAGATCTATTGTAAAAATCAGTCATTAGAAAGGTTATTTAATGAGGGATATTTTTTACAAAATATAGACTTAGATGAATTGCCAATATCTAAGAACTTAAATGATTTTTTATGTAATAATACTTCAGCAAGACAGTTATATGAAATATCAATCACTGATGATAGTTATAAAGAATTAAAAAAAGAAATAGAAGAAAATTACTTAACATTAGATTTTGAAAAAATATTTAAAAACTTTTTTCATAATATTGATTATGCAAATTATATTTATTCATTGCCAATGGGTGCAGGAAAAACATTTTTAATGTCTGCATTTATATATATTGATTTATACTTTGCAATAAATGAACCATACAATAAGGCATTCGCTCACAATTTTATTATTCTAGCCCCTTCTGGATTAAAAAGTTCTATTGTTCCAAGTCTAAAGAAAATAAAAGATTTTGATGTTACTTGGATCTTTCCAGAACCAATTGCGAGCAATTTAAAAAAGACTTTAAAATTTGAAATATTAGATGCTTTAAAAACAGAAAGGAAAAGCAATAAGATAAAGAATCCTAATGTAGCAAAAATAGCACAATATCAACCATATAAAGATATGTTTGGAGTAATACTTTTAACAAATGCAGAAAAAGTTATATTGGATAGAGTAAAAATAGAAAATGAGCAATTAAAAATTGATTTTGAAAATGATGATATAGTAAGTAAAGTAGCAAATGAATTAAGAGAAACAATAGGTAAAATACCAAATTTGGCAATTTTTATTGATGAAGTACATCATGTAGCAGATGAAGAAATAAAGTTAAACAAAGTTGTTACTAATTGGAATAAATCAGGTAACATAAATGAAGTAGTCGGATTTTCGGGCACTCCATATTTGGATAAACCAGAAACATTTAATATTACTTCAAAAATTGCTATTAAGAATACTGATATTTCAAATACAATTTATTACTATCCGTTAACTGCTGGAATAGATAACTTTTTGAAAAAACCAAAAATTATTGCATCAACAGATAATAATCCACTTAATATAATTAAAGGAGGTTTAACTGAGTTTTTTGATAAATATAAGGATGTTGAATACAATGGTATTTTAAGTAAAATAGCAATTTATTGTGGAAATATTAAAAATTTGGAAGAATCAATTTATCCATGTGTATCTGAAATCGTAACGAACTTAGGAATGAATCCAAATGAAGCAATTTTGAAATATCATGGGGGAAACAAAGAATATTCATTGCCTAAAGAAAACGAATTAGAATTTGCTTCATTAAATACTCCATTATCTAAAAAGAGAGTTATTTTGCTTGTTGGAATTGGAAAAGAAGGTTGGGATTGTAGTTCATTAACAGGAGTAATTTTATCACAAAAAGGTGATTGCCCTACAAAAATGGTACTACAAACAACATGTAGATGTTTAAGGCAGGTTGTTAAAGAAAATAAAGAAACTGCTCTTATTTATTTAAACCAAGATAATGAAAAATTATTGTCAGGACAACTTAAAAAGACTCAACATGCAACATTACAAGAATTTCAAGAAGGTACTAAGATACTTAATAAAATTAATAGAACAAGTAGAATGGAATATTTGAATATTCCTGAAATTGAATACTATAAAATGAATATAAGATATTCTGATGAAATAAAAGAAGAGGCTAAAACATCAAGAGATTTAAAGAAAATTTTATCAATGGATTCTATAAAGAAAAACGTTATAGTAACAGAAAAAAATATAAATGACGAAGTAGTAGAAACTAATATTAATAGTATTATATATGGAGAATACATCAATTATAATAAATGGTTATTAAATATATCAAAAGAAAGCTTTGGGTTTATTACTTTAGATATGCTTAATGAATATGATAAAGAGTTAAAGTCAATTTACAAAGCAATAACAATAGATAATAAATTTAATATGACATATAACCATAAATTGATAAATAATCTAATAAGAAAAACTTTTTATGATAAAAGAAAGATGACAATTATAAAGGAAGTAGTTCCAGAAAATGCATCAATACTTTCAATAGTAGATATTCCATCTATAGATTTAGTTAATAAAGAGTTGCAATATCCAAAAAATGAAATAGTTAATAATATTTTAGAAAAGGATAAAAACGGCAATAAAAAAATTAATTTTGAAGAATTATCAAAAGAGCAATTGCTAGAATTGGTAAAGAGCAATCCTGAGGCTTTAATCAATGGAAATAATGATGATGTATTAGAATTAAAAATGAAAGATAAAACTTTTCACTATATACCATATGTATTTAATCAAAGTTCTTTTGAAAAAACTTTTTTAGAAAAAGTATTATCATTAAATAGATTTGCTTCAAATGATTTAGAGTTATATTATAACGGAGATCACAATATAGCGTCTTTTAGAATAGAATGTTACAAAACAGAAGATAGGTTATTGAAAAAAGTTGGATTATATATGCCAGACTTCTTGATAATTAGAAGAAATAATGATAATAAGATAGATAAAGTTTTAATTATTGAAACGAAAGGTAAGGGCTTCAAAGAACAATCAGAATTTATAGATCGAAGGAACTATATAGAAAAAGAATTTATTAAATTTAATAATAAGAAATTTGGATACAATAAATTTGATTATTTATATATTGAAGATACTTTAACAGATAACGAAATAATAAGTAAATTAAATGATAAATTATGTGAATTTTTAAAGGAGGAAAAATAATGGCAGTTAAATATGTACCTTATTTTAAAGAACCTATTGAAGGTCAAGCAATTCTTGATAATTTTACAAGAACAAAAAGAATATTAAAATATGCAGATAATGATAAAGTGCTCAACAGAATGAATAAAGGCATGCCTTTATATGAAGTTGAAACAGAAGAAATAGTAGGCGATAAAAATACTGAAAATATGATTATAAGGGGTGAATGTGTATCTGCCTGTGCATACTTAAAAGAAAATGATATAAAGGCTGATTTAGTATATATAGATCCACCTTTTGCAAGTGGTGCAGATTATGCAAAAACTATTTATATTAGAAGAAATCCTAAAGTTGCAGAAGCCATCAAAAAGGCAGAAGAAACTCTTGAAGATGAAGAATTAAGAACTTTTGAAGAAAAAATGTATGGTGATGTATGGAATAAAGAAGCTTATTTAAATTGGATGTATGAAAATCTAATGGCAATAAAATCAGTAATGAGTGACAGTGCATCAATATATGTTCATTTAGATTGGCATATAGGTCATTATGTAAAGATTTTAATGGATGAAATATTTGGAGAAGATAATTTTATAAACGAAGTTGTATGGAATTATGGTACTTATATAGGTCAAACTACAAATAATTTTCCAAGAAAACATGATACCTTATTTATATATAGTAAAACAACAAATTATGTATTTAATATGCTTAGAGATAATAATTTAGATAATGATGCAAATTATAAAAGATGGAAAAAATATTTTAATGATTTAAACCAAATTTGTGGAGATAATTATCCTGAAGATGATTCTAAGTTTAGTGGGTATGCTAAAAGATTTGAAAAAGAAAATGGAAGAAAACCATGCACCAAAGATGATATTATATTAGAAATATCCGGAAAAATAATAGATGATGTTTGGTATATTCAATCAGTTAATCCATTTGCCAACGAAAGAATAGATTATGCTACACAAAAACCAGAAGAATTATTATCTAGAATTATAAGTGCATCTTCTAATAAGAAATTGATTGTCGCTGACTTTTTTGGTGGATCAGGTGTAACGGCAAAAGTATCGAATGATTTAGATAGAAAATTTATTCATTGTGATATTGGAATAAATAGCATTGAAACCGCAAGAGATAGATTGAAAGAAGCGGGAGCATCATTTAAAGTAATGGATATTAAAGATGGGGTAAATTTATATAGAAATCCAATACAAACTATGGATAAAGTTAAATCATTAATTCCAGGATTAAAAAATGAAGATAGTGTTCCTGAATTTTGGGAAGGTGTTATTAATGATAGTAAAATTGGATTGATTCCAGTTTATATACCTAATTTAATGGATTCTACAACAAAATTATTAGATGTTGTATTAATAAATAAAATTATTAATCAAGCGATTCCTGAACTTGATGATAATATCAAAAAAGTAATTATTTATTACATTGACATATCTGATGAAAAAGAGATTAAAGATTTTATAAAAGAATATTTACGTAGAGATATAGAAATAGAATTAAGAGATTTAAAGGAAATATTAGACGAAACAGTAGTATCAGATGTTATGGAATATCATGTTGAAGGCAAATTTCTAATTATAGACAAGTTTATAAGTGATAGGCTGATAGGAAAAATAAATGAGTACAATGAAAAAATGGACTCACAAATGTTATCAACTGGTAAAAAAGCAAAATATGTTGAAATAAGCGATGAAGGCTTAGAGTTAATTGAAATGATTTCATTAGATTGCACTTCAGGTGAAGGTATATGGCATAGTGATGAAGAAATAAAGATTGATAAACTTGGTTATGTTATTAAAAATGGAGTTAAAACAAAAGATTTATGGGATGGAACAATTTCATTTGATAAAAAACCTTGTAGAATAAAAGTTAGAAATATAGCCGGTGATGAAACAATAACATGTGCTTAAAAATTTAAATGATTTATTTCAATAATATAGAAATCGTGTTATAATATACTTAAATAATAAATAGAGTGTGTTTCGTTTTAAGATGGAATATGCTCTTTTTTGATTGGAGGTAAAAGATGAATATAGAAAAATTTTTAAAAAATATTTATAATTTTATTATTTGGATGAACATAAATATTTTTGAACCCTTAAATGGAAGTGTGAGAATAGATGCTTTTGTTGGAATAGTTGGAGTATTAGTGGCAATTGTAATATTTATTGCAGAGACGGTGAATGATAGGAAGGTTGAGACACAAAAAAGATTTGTTTTAGAAAAAACAAGAATGAAAGGTATCATGATTTTTTCAATCCTTATATTATCACTATGCATCATAAAAGAGATAATACCATATAACAAAGACTTATGGAAATTCATAATAGAAACATTAAAAATTCAAAAAAGGAATTGAAAAATGAATCTATAGATAAATTTTTGAAAGACAATAAAAAATATTTTTCTTTTGATGTAGAAAATATTGATGATTATATTCCAATAAAAGCAAATAAAAGTGGAATCTTTAAATCATATAGTTGTAGATCATTACAAGCGATAATAGATAAGATAGAAGAAGAAAAAAGAAGAAGAAAAGAACTTATAGTATATACAAAACCTCTAATTATTCTTAACCTAAAAGGCGGGGAAAAAGTAAATAGGGGTGTGACAGTTGCTTATTGCAAAAATGATATAATAAATTATGAAGATAGTATAAGAAATTCATGCTTATTAAATGATAGTATTCCATATCTTGATAATGAAATTAACTTAATAATTAATGATTTATTTTCTTTAGCAGAAACTAATATAGATGATAATTTTGATTCTGATA
>OLHE01000275.1_pt1 | contig 46554 bp, 81 predicted proteins | sample 1605821 | NCBI WGS metagenome assembly OLHE01 (sample SAMN03283250) | human gut metagenome | biome: human-associated habitat; material: feces | host: Homo sapiens | place: USA | collected 2013
CTTAATTATACATTCTCCAGATATTACTTTTTCTAAAGTTCCGTCAATTTTTTCTACAACTAATGATCCGTCTCTGCTGATGCCTAAAACATAACCGTCATAAGGTTTGCTAAATGGTTCATGCACTTCTACGATTTTTCCGATGGTATAGGAGTTTTTTCTCCATTCTTTTAAGATAGTTTCGTATTCTTCATTTATGAACTGTTCGCTGATTTTTTCAAATTCTTCTAAGAATAACCTAATTAGAAGGTTTTCATCAACTTTTTCACCTATTTCCTCATTTAATGTTGTCATGTTTTCCTGCAATTCTTGAGGGAAGTTTTCAGTATTTATGTTTGCATCAATTCCAACACCAATGATGACACTTTCAATAGTGTTAAAGCTGGTTATAGCTTCGGTTAGTATTCCGCACACTTTTTTATCCTGAATTAAAATGTCATTAGGCCATTTTATTTCAGCATTTTCAATGCCTATTCTTTTTAATGTATTTTCAACAGCTACACCAGTTGCAAGGGTAATTAATGGGATTTTTGAGTGGGTTACATTTGGATTCAATATAATTGACAACCAAACACCACCAAGAGGAGATTCCCAATTTTTACCTGATCGTCCTCTAGCTTTTGTTTGCTTTTCAGAAATTACAACTGCCCCGTTTCCAACGCCGTTCATTGATAAAAATTTAGCTATTGTGTTTGTGGACATTACTTCATTAAATATATACATATCTTTACCAATGTATTTGGTATTTAGATTTTTTGAGATTTTGTCCCTTTTAATATACTTAGTTTCTTCTTTTCCAAGTTCTCTAACTAAATCGGAAAAATCACTAATTTCAATATTGCTTAATTCATCAATAGTTTTTTCAGATAATTTTCCCTCTTTTTTTAATAGCTTTACTATTTCATTTTGCATTTGTAAATCCCCAAATTTATTTTTTATTCATTTGTTGGTTTTTAGCAGTATTTAAGTAAGATCCAACAGCAGCAGAAATTGCAGCTATTTTTTTACTTGGCATGAAAGTGGATTTCATTTTATTTACATTTTCCAAATCTTCTGCAATTACATTAACCATTTCACTTTCAATACCGTTTTTGTATTGGTCAATAAAGTGAGTGTTTAAGTCACCGCTGATAAAGTTAGGATTTCTTAAGATAGCTTTATGGAATGGAATTGTAGTTTTAACTCCTAAAATAATGTATTCGCTTAATGCTCTTTTCATTCTGGCTATGGAGTCGTCTCTGGTTCTTCCCCAGGTTACTAATTTTGAAATCATTGAATCATAGAAAGTAGGAATGGTATAATTCATATAAACTCCACTGTCTAAACGTACACCAGGTCCTCCGGGAGACCTGTAACCAGTAATTTTACCAGGGTTAGGTGCAAAGTCATTTAACGGGTCTTCTGCATTAATACGACATTCTATTGCATGACCTGATACTTGTATGTCCTTTTGTTCGTAACTGAGTTCATCACCATTAGCTATTTTTATTTGTTCTTTAATCAAATCAGTATTGGTAACAAGTTCTGTAATTGGATGTTCTACCTGAATACGTGTGTTCATTTCAAGGAAGTAATATTGGCCGTTGTCGTACAGGAATTCAACAGTACCTGCACTGGTATAGCCGATATATTCTGCAGCTTTTACTGCACTTGCTCCCATTTCAGCCCTAAGCTCTTCAGTCATAATTGGAGAAGGTGCTTCTTCAAGTAACTTTTGATGTCTTCTTTGGATGGAACATTCCCTGTCTGCTACATGAATAACATTTCCATGTTCATCAGCCAATAACTGAAATTCGATGTGTCTAGGTTTTTCAAGGTATTTTTCAATAAATACAGTTGAGTCTCCAAAGTTTGTAGAAGCAACAGACTGGGTAGATTCAATTGCACGTACTAATTCATCTTCTTCATAAACAGCACGCATACCAATTCCCCCACCACCTGCAGAAGCTTTTACAATTACAGGATATCCAATTTGTCTGGCTATTTCTTTAGCTTCCTCAATGTCACTAACTCCTTCAGGAGTACCTTCAATAACAGGAACTCCAGCTTTTTTCATAAGAGCTTTTGAAGTTATTTTATCTCCCATTTGATGGATTACATCACCTGTAGGTCCTATAAGTTTAATTCCATTTTTTTCACATGCTTCACCAAATTTAGGGTTTTCAGCTAAAAATCCATATCCTGGGTGAATAGCATCTGCTCCGGATTCAAGTGCAATATCTATGATTTTTTCTATATTTAAATAAGACTTGGCTGGAGAAGGGTTACCTAAAGGATAGCTTTCATCAGCATAGTTTGTATAAAGAGATGTTGTATCTGCATCAGAGTATATAGCTACGCTTTGGATATCAAGCTCACGACAGGCACGCATAACTCTTATTGCAATTTCTCCTCTATTTGCAATTAATATCTTTTCAAACATTCGAAACCTCTTTTTAATTTTTATTAATAATATAATTATATAAGAAATAATAATTAAATATGTTGTTTAGATGAAGAAAATTACTAAAAAGAAACATTTGGAAATGGCCATACAAAAGGTTCCAAAGCATCCAAATCCGAAAGTAGACCTGGAACAGTATTCTACACCTGCCACTATTGCAGCAGATTTGCTGTGGAATGCATATTCTTTAGGGGATATCGCAGATAAAAAAGTAATGGATTTAGGCTGCGGAACAGGAATATTTGCAATTGCATCTAAATTATTAGGTGCAGCTTCAGCTATTGGTGTGGATATTGATAAGGATTCAACTGATTTGGCCAGCAGTTATTGCGGGGATGTTGATTTTATATGCAGTGATATTTGTGATTTGGAAAATGACTTTGATGTTGATACTATTTTTCAAAATCCTCCATTCGGATCACAAAAAAATGCAAAAAAAGGTGCTGATTTAAAATTTATCAGTAAGGCTATTGAACTGTCTCCAAAAGTTTTGTATTCATTTCACATGGCGTCAACTGAAGAGTTTTTAATTAGCTATTTTGAAAAAAATGATTTGGAAATTACTCATATTTTCAGATATAATTTTCCTATTCCTAAAATTTATGAATTTCATACAAGGGAATCTGCAAATGTTGAAGTAATAGTAATTCGAGCTTTTCTTTAAATTTTACTTATTTTAAATAGAAAAACAATACCTTTATATACTACATAATCTATATATTATATTAATATATTCCTTATGAGAATTAATTGAAAAATTATGATATACTCTGCCGAAAAGTATTACTTTTCAAATGCTCTCTCCCACACAATATAAATTAAATATTAAAGGAGATAATATATATGTATAAAAAAAGCAGAGTAATTGAAAATGCAACTGCAGGATTATCAGAAAGGTCAATCATGACCTATAATTCTGCAGTACACTCTTATGAAAAATTTCATAAAACAAGCATCGAAAAATTAGTGGAAGAAGCATTAAACGAACAAACAGAAAGAATCCCAGAACACCAATTATCATTATATGACCGATTACTGGATTACAGAAACTATTTAATGGAAGGGAACATAGGAGGAACCATCTCCAAATATTTCCAAATAATCAAAACCATTTACAAAAGAAACAGAGTAACCATACCATACATCCCACCATTAAACATAAAATCAATTAAACGAAACCCATACATTGGTTTTAATGATATCCTCACAAAAGAAGAGATAAAAAATGCAATAAGCATTGCAAATCCCCAAGTACAAATAAGGATAATGGCAATGGCAACTGGAGGATACAGTAACGAAGAAACAAAAAACTTCACTAACCGACAGTTTATTGAAGACCTTTACCCATATCATCAAGAAGATGATCCGGTTGAAGCACTACATAAATTAAGTAAAATGGATAATGTCATATGGGAAACCAAACTAATAAGACAGAAAACTAAAAAACCATATTATGGTTTTGTAAATCCAGAAACAACCCAAGCAATAGCAAGATTAAAACTAAAAGAAGATTTTGACTTGGACAAACCATTATTCAAATATAATAAAATCTATTTTGCAAAATTATTAAAACAAATTAATGATACTCTCCAGTTAGGAACAGCTGGAGGATATAGTAAATTGTCAGCACATGCTCTTCGTAGATTCAATGCAACATATCTTAAAGGATTGGATTTAACTGCAGAAGAGTCAATGAGATTAAGTGATATTGATGAATTACAGGGTAGGGGTAAAACAAATACTCAAGATGCATATATTAAAACAAATCCATTAAAACAGAAATTATTATATGCTAAATACATGAATAATGTATCCTTGTATAATCAGTATACTTATCATATAGGTGAAGATGATATTATAGTTGAAAGAATAAAAGAGGATACATTAAAAAAAGAGAATAAGAAATTAAAACAAACACTTATCAACATCACTAATTCTAATGATGGTTTAAAACAATATATTAAGAATGTTGGAGAGGATAATTTTGAATTACAATTAAACAGATTATTAAGAGAATTGTAACTTCTCATCTCTTAATAATTTCTTAACCTTTTTTTTATCCCAATCATATTCCATATACAAATCCCTTGCTTTTTCTGCTTCTTCTAAAGTATCATATGCTCCAAACCTTTTTCTTTTAGTTCCTAATCGTTTAACAATAATCCATTTCACTTTATTTTTCCTTTTTTCAATTTGAATATATCGTGGAATATGCTCAAAAGAAGGTAACTCCACACTATAATACTTATTTTCTTTATGGGGTAATTCACATAATTTATCAATGTCCCAAGCCACACTTTCTAAAGCATCTCTTTCAAACAAAGCATCTTCTAATTTATCAAAAGCCCCATAATACTGATTGCCTTTTATTATTTGATATTTCCCATTCCGTATTTTGTAAATATTATGATACATTTAAAAAAACCCTCCGTTTTTAGTGAAGCATATAAACCCACCAATCTATTCCTTGTAATTGTAGGGTATTTGCTATTTGCATTTTCAAATTCAATTCATAATATCCTGCACATATAAGTATTACTACAAAACAAAGAAAAAGACCAATACCGATTAAATTCCCAATATTCATATTTTTAAACATCTCCCAAAGCTACAATAACATTATCTCCTGACTCGGTTTCTATATAAAAACCATTTTCTTTACAATCATTTATTCTTATTTTATTAAAAGCTTCCTTTGGAGCTATTTCTAAATTTTCTGTAACCCATTTTTCAAAATCCACTAATTCCATTTGTGAAATTGCAGAAGCAACATTATAATACACTAACATTGGAATTAATTGTGGGTGAATGTTTCTTTCCTTTTCATACAATACTTTGATAAGTATTGCAACTGTTTCAGTACTCACATCAATATTCATAACATTAACCTTCTCTATTTTTACTATTTTTTAAAGAACGAATTCTACTTATAATACTCATTGTTTCTTCTAAGGTTGTAGGTTTCTGTAGTCTTTTTTCTAAAGTATAGATTTCTTGATTAATACTATTTCCACGTACTGCATATCCATTTTCCAATAAAACATCATCTATAGTAACAGATGTTCTATTTAAAACATTATGTAAGTGTTTACTGTTTTTATCGAAAATTAATATGCTTCCTTCTTGCATTTCAAAAGAAGTTGGTTTAATAACCCATTTTTTAGTAGAAATATTAGGCATTAATGATGTAATGTTTGGATCTTTTAATAACCATTTAACCCAATCAAAATCATCAGTTAAATTAAATTCCATTGCTACATAGTCTTTGAAAGAAGGTTGCCCATTAGATACAGTTATACTTCCATCATCATCTAATTTAACGAAGTAACCATCATAATTATTAAAATATTCCCCTTCCCACAACTCCCTATTCACCTCAAAATCAAAGTTATTTTCATCTTTCTCCACCGAATAATTTTCATAATAATTCTGCTTCAATAAAAACTCACATATTTCTTCTTCATTTCCTATAACTGGTATCCAACCATCCGGTCTTATACTACATTCAACTATCATTATAATCCCTCTTTTAATGTGTTATCTAATCATCTCGTTCCACAATGTAATCATTACATGCTAAAAGACTTTCATACGGTTTATTCTGCCTATTCATCAAACAATCCACAATTTTCCAATTTTCATTAAAGATAATAATATCATCATAACTTACTGCAAATGTTTCAGTTGTAGTTTTTAAAACCCAATTTTTCCACACCCAACGGGTTACTCCATCTCTTGTAAAACTCTCAAAATTTGGAGCAGTAAATACTCTCCTCAAATCAGCATTGTCATTAAATGGTACTGCAACACAATTCTTAAAATTATATTTATCCTTTGCAGTGTGTATCTCCCCATCTTTTCCACACTTAAACAAAGTAGTTTCATCATTACTGAAAAATGTTTTATTGGGGATATGAAAATAAACTGTTTCCTTATTTTTTTCCACATAACATTTCCCATAATGGTTTAATAGATGATTTATAATTTCTTCATCATTTCCTTTAACTGGTTTATAACCTTCTACTCTTTTCTTACATTCTATTATCATTATAATGCCTCTTTTTTTATTCTGTATTCGTCATTTAAACAAATATTAATAGTATTTATTCCATGTCTTAAACAGTCTAGAATTCCCTCATCATCATCAATCACAACCAAATCTCCACCACATACTTTAAAAGTGTCAGTTTTAGTTTTTAACTCCCATACACCTCCTTTTGAAAAAGGGGGATCTCTCATTAATCCTTTGAAATTTTTAGCTTGCAATATTTCAATTATATCCACATTAAAAACATCAAATATCACACCAATACCTTTTTTAGGTTTTGGTTCACTATACCTAATTTTTATTTGTCCATTTTTTTCACATTTAAAAAAAACACCTTTCTCATTATTAAAAGATGTACTTCCCCAATTTTCTTCTATTTCAAAAGAAATTGTTCTACATATTCTTCCTTCTACTTCTATTCTGCTTTCCGCTATTGAATAACTATTATAAAAATTATGATCCAATAAATGTTTTATAAGTTCTAATTCATTTCCTTTAACTGGTTTATATTCTTCTGCTTTTTTCTCAAGTTTTATTCTCATTATAATTCCTCCCATTCTGGATTAACAATCCATATGGCTTTTTGTTCGCAGATGCCCTCACAGGATTCACAATAAGTGCATTCCTGAACATATTTTCTGAAGTAGTGGTGCTTATCTTTTAATGTGATTTTAACCATGTTTATGAAAGCTTCTGTCAATACTCCACTTTGACAGACCTCCACACACTCCATACACTGATTACAATCATTATTAATATTTATTAAATATCTAGTCATATTTTCTCCACTTTATCGATTATTTTTTTAATTAACTGTAGTTCTGCATCTGCACGAGCAACAGCTAATTCATCATTTCTTTCGAATGTTTCTGTATAATTTTCATTTATTCCCTCATACAAGTCATTTAGTAATTTCTTGATGTTATTTAATTCTGTTATTAATATCTGATTTTCCGCCAGGGTTGCACGATTTATTTGCTGTGTAAGCCCTTCTATAAACTCATATGCTTTTTCAAGTTGTGTTTTGCGTTCATAAGGATTGGTGGGCTTCATTATCTCTGTAAGAAGTTCTTGTCTATTCAATTCTTGTTTTTTATACTCCTCACATATTTTTTCACTTATTTTGTCGATCTTCATATTTTATCCCTCTTTTTTGGATTTTCAACCACATCAAATTTCCCGTCCTCAATCATTTCAATTAATTCATTAAGAATACGAGTAAGATTCATCAAAACATAAATATCAACAGTAGCAGTTATAGCTTCCATAGATTCCATATTTTTCAAAGTATTTGTGTGTTTTTTATGATTAGTGAAACATTCTTCTTCGAATTCTTCTTTTTTTGTTCTAATGAACTTTAATAATAATTTCTCATCAATCATAACACCATCTCTCTAACTCTTTAAGAAACTCTTCTACAGACATGCCTTTTTTAGAGTCATCACATCTATCAAAGGCTTCTTGAGTGGCTTTATAAAATTCTAAATTATCCCTTTCTTTTTTTAACTCACCCTGAACATATCTAAGAAATTCATAATCCAGTTCTCCTCCTATCTCTTCAGAGTATTCTTCAACACATTTCTTAAAAATATCCAACATTGTATCATACATTCTTATTTCATCATCGTATTGGAGTAGGGTTTTGAATCTCATTTATTTTTCTCCTCGGAATATAAATTCTCTTCTAATTTGTCTTTTTCTTTTTTTAATTCCTCACGAAGATATTCCATAGAAATATATGTCGGTTTAATGCTCATTTCTTGAGGAAAATTGTTAATATATTCTTTAAAATTATCTAATATTTCATCTATCCTTTTTATTTCTTCATCATATTCAGATAGTGTGTTATACCTCAATTCATCCTTTTCTAATTCATAACTGCAACTAATCATTTAATTCCTCACTCTTTTAGGATTATATTGATAAGGATCCTTTTTTATTGACAGTATGCAGTATTTCTCATCACCACGTTTTTTTAAAACATCATGTCTGTTATAAGTTTCAAGACCTTTAAGTTCTAATATGGTTATATTTGATTGGTATGTATAGTCATCTGTTGTGAATTTATACATTACTTCCGCATCAGGAGATACTTTTTGTAATAGTTCAATTAGTCTTCCTACCTTCATTTTATTCAACTTCCCATTTTTCTGTCATAATTCTCTTTTAAGATGCATGACAGCTATATTATCTAAGTATTTTTGTGTAAATACTGTAATTATTTGGTCTGGGTCATCAGATTTAACTGTATATATCTTGTTACCGCTTAAGAATATTATTTCTCGATTAGGACTATGTTTCTGTAATATTTCAATTATTTCTTTTACTTTCATTCTTTCACCCCAGTTATCCAAAAACCATCTTCATCATCTTCAAGGATAAAACCGTAATCTTCTAACATTTTTTTAAACTTTCCTTCATCCCTATCAGTATCCAAATTACAGAAAATATCTCCGTCGTGTATACCGTCTGTGTCTACTCCCCATTCTGTATAAAAATTTTTAAAATAGTTATCGTTTAATATATTTTCAAGGGCAGCATCTGCTATTTTTGAGTCTTCTACTGGCATGTTAGAATTAATGAAATATTGTTTTAATACACTTATGTTAAAATCATCTTTGTTTTCATCTTCTTCGTTTAAATTAATAGATATTGTTTTCACAACACGAGTAGTAGGTAAACTGTTATCTTTTCGTACATGTGGTACAATACACTTCTCCACATACCCAACATATTCTTTTCTTATGCATTTTTTACAAGGAGGAAGCACTTCATTTTTATATCTATCCATTAATACATGATTATTTACTCCAGTATCACAGAATAATGTCCCACCCATTATTGAGCAGGTTTCATTGATTTTAATATTCTTAAATCCATGATTTTTTAATTGTAATGGAAGATGTTTCTCAAAAATGGTTCCAACTTCAATTCTACAGGCTTCTTCACCTTTATCAAGTACTGACTTGTCAATGTATTTCTCTATACATTCATCAAATGCTTCCTGTACAATAATATTTAACTGATGATTATCAAAACACTCATCATGCCCCATTATAATCTTATCATTCTCGTAAAATGGGTAATAGACTTCTATTTCATAAAAATACATTCTAAAACAACTCCCAAGGAAATTCTGGCAATTCAAATATAATTTGATATAAAACAGTATCATCATTCATATCTGGATAAATACTTTTTAATTCCTGTTTCAACAATTCAACATGATGATAACCCTCACGATTAGCATGTCTATAATGTAAGTTTTTAAATTTCACTTGTTCAATCTTTTTTACTTTTCGATATGCTTTTGAACTTCCATCATCCGCCACACATTTCACAATATCTCCTTTTTTCAATCCTTTATCTGATTTTCTTATTGTGGCTCTTTTTTCAGTGGTTTTTAGTAAATCCATGAGTTCTGGTTTAAATCTTAATGTTTTTCTCTGGGAATCATTTATATGGCCTGCTTTTTGAACCAAATTTGTATTGTTGATTAAACTAATTTTACTATGCAACATTGAAATCTCCCTATTAACACTACAAATTACTTCTTCATTAGCATTTTCATTATGAAGTAAGATATTAAGTTCACTGTTTAATAAACTAATATTAGTTTCCAATGTAGTTCTCCCAGTTCTCTCCCACTTCATCTTATTTATTGCTTCAGCAAATCGTTCTGGTTCTTTTCTTATACTCCTAAATGTTAAAATAATATCTGCTATAAAAATAACACAGAATATGATTGAAATAATTATTAACAAATCAATCATTTTTCCAACCCCCATCTACTGCAAACAACACCTTTATCACCATAATATTTTCCATCATACGGGTGTTTACAAGGACTACTTAATGTTTCAAAAACAATCTGACACAAATAATCACCAAAATTCAACTGAAAAGGCTTATCACTACAATTAAACAACTCCAAGGTAATATTACCCTTAAAACCAGGGTCAATATAACCTGCAGTCACATGAACCATCACACCCAATCTCCCTACACTTGATCTGCCTTCAACACGAGCAACAATATCATGAGGAAGTGTTACATATTCTACTGTTGAACCTAATATGAATTCACCAGGTTGCAATACATACATACTTTTTTCATCTAAATAGAATGTTTCACCATCAATTGTTTTAACTACATTATCTAAACTTAAATCAACACTTGCAGGTTGAACCTTATTTTCAAACCATGCTATTGATTTAGGAGTGTAAGGAAATAATTCCCTCCATCTTTTAAAAATATCTTTATCGCTTAACACACTCATAGTACACTCTCCTCCCAATAATTATTTTGCCTTTCCTAAAAAAGTAATTAATGACATTAACACTATCCAAAATAAGATTACGAAACTCCACCAAACGATACCAGTTAAACCTAATAATGTAGCAAAATAAGTTCCCAACACAATTGTACAGATTAAAGGCAAACAAACAATAAATACTAACAATACAATTATTGCTCCTCCACCTAATATACTCCACCAATCAGTCATAATATCCTCTCCTTAATTTTCTCAACAGTTTCATCTAAATCATCATTCTCAATAATTAAATCAAAACACCAGTCAGGCAATATTTGATAATCCCTATGTTTGCGGTCACAGTTCCTATCAGAAACAATTTTCACAACATAAATATCAGCACCTCTCGGCAACCAATAATTTATAACATCAAGCACACCTAAATCATCAACAACATAAACATTAATCATCTCTTCAAGAAATTGACCTGAATTTGTAAAATATAACTCCCTGCCAAAAATTGTTGAAGCTATAATACCCCCAGTTAAAAAGAAATCCCATGCATCTTCTTTATCAATGTAAAAATGGTCATTATCCTCCTCATTTCGTGGTTGTCTTGTTGAAATACTCATCACTTCATGAAACTGATTATCTTCACATAATTTCTTTGAGATGGTTGTTTTACCCACCCCACTTTCACCAGTTAATAATATTATTTTCATCATAATTTCTGCACCTTTTCAAGTAATTGTTTAGCAACTAAATCATCTTCTTCAAATATTTTATCATAATTCATAAATTTACCTAATTTAACTGCTCTTCCACCAACACCTTCAATCCGTAATTTAATAACAGAATCATCATTTAATCTTAAAGTAACCCATTTCCCAAGCAATGATTCTCTTTTTTGTAAGAATAATTCTTGTAATTTTTCTGGTGATTCACACATATTCATTCCTCTATTTGTTTTAATCTTACTTTTAATTCTTGTCTTAATTCAATTATTTTGTCTGTTGTGCTTCTGATTTGCTCTCCAGACATTAAATTTTTACTATGATATAATTTATCTTCTAAATAAGAGATTTGAGTTTGAATAACTCTAATCTCTTCGTTTAACTGATTCATTTTCCTTCTACCTTCTTTTTTAAGATTGGCATTATCTCTTCAACATCAAAAACATACTTTGCATATCCGGAGCAAGCATCTAACTTATAGATATCCTTATACAAGTTCCCTGGGTATGTTGCAATGATTATATTCATTGTTCTTAATTTTAAATCAGAACCATACTGGGTATTGACTTCATCAAGTAACTCTATAATCTCATTCCTACTATACATAGTATGTTCTTCATGTAATTCTCTCATGTCTGCTCTAATGCTTTTCGCACATAATATTGCAAACATTACTTGACGTATTGAAGCTATACTATCTTCATCAATATTTGTAATTTCATCTTCCAGAGTATATCTCATAATTTCTAATGCCTTAATATGTTTATCAAGAATAAACATAACATTTTCTTTATTTAATTCCGGTAATCCACACTTCATTTTTATTCTCCTGTATAATAAAACCTTCTTTTAACAGTAAACCTTCTGCTAACCACATATCATCATCAGTATAAAAAACACATATTAACAAACCGTTTTTGTATTCTCTATCAACATATGCTGATTTCACATTATATTCTTTCAGTAATTGTTCCGCATTCCATATTGCACTTTCAAGATTTTCAAAATCTCCAGTATGGAATTGTTTTATGATTGTTTTCAATGTTTCTGAATATTTATTCATGAACCATTACCTCTTCGTTTTACAAGATTATAATCATCATAGTAGTAATCAATTAGTAATTTCAAGTCATAAGCACTTGTTTTAACTGATTCCATATGTGCAGTTGTTTCCATTTGCTCTATATATTCACTTAATATTGCTGAAATTGCATCACTACGATTAATCTCATAACCATTTTCAAGAAATAAACTTAACCAATCATCAAACTCCTTTAACAAATCCTCAGATATTCGAAGATTTATTCCTTTTTTATCCTTCAATTACTTCAACTCCTTGAATGAACTGATATTCAATATACAATGTATGTATTTTCCCATCATCTAACTTTGAAGATAAAGTCATACAAGTATTATTACACTCTATCATAATAGAATCATCATACAAGTACTCCGCACCATTAAACACAAGTTTCAACTTATGATTCGGAGATAGTTTAAATCTACTTACTGCTAATGCAACTGTTTCCGCTTTCATTATTTATGACCTTCCTTTCTGTTTAGGGGATTTTTTTAAAGTATAACCATTTTCATGCATGAGCCTATGTAAACCCTTAATAGTGTCACTTTTCAAATTCTTAAACATAAAACACCCATGTCGTTTATAAACCTTACTATAACCCAGTCTTGATGGGACAGTACTATATTCATAAATCTCTAAATCTTCTTGAATATCACATAATTTGTTTTTATCCCAATCATATTTTTTTAATTCTTTCACAATTAATTGTGCTTCTTCTAAAGTTTGATACTGCCCATAATTAACATCATTTTTTTTCACAAAATACACTCTTCTTTTAAGATAAACATAATCCTTACTCCCATTAGGAGCAGTTTTACCTTTACGTTTTTCCAACAATTTAAAAGCAGTTGCTAAACTCAAACCATTCTTTAAAAAAATATTATGAAGAGAGTCATCAGACTCTCTTATTTCCAAGCTTAATTCTTCTGCAGAAATCATAATCCCACCAATTTTTTAGCCTTATTATAATCAGTTTTGTAGATGTGTGCAGAACTTGAATAATAATAAATCCCATCAAAAACAATATTTGCATTTACTGGATCTCTACGATTTAATTCTTCAACAAGTAACATACCAATATAAGTGATGAAATACATATTACTATAGTATGCTCCGAAAATATCGTTGCTTCTGAAGAAGCAATGTATTGTTAATTTCCTATCTCTTACGATTGCTTGCAACACTTGTAAGCATGGAATATCTTCTTCGGAGCAGTCATGTTTAGGGTCAAGAGTAACTGCAACACTACGATTTGACCCTAAATCATCTATTAATCTTTCAACCATGGTTTCAAATTGATTGACTCCAAAATGTGCTTTAATACGATTAGGGTAAGTATATTTAAACCCACCAACATCACTACTGTTAAAACTTTTAACATAATATGATAAAGACTGACCATTGATGGGACATCCATCTATATCAAACTCTCCTTTTTCAATATCATCTATTAACTCTCCAGAGGTTATTAATTCATATTTTGCTTTATGAGAATAACCTAATGGATTATCAAGCACTACTATATTTCCTAAACTTTCAAGGATTTCTTTACCATCTTTAAAAGTCCTGTGTCCGTTTTGAATTATGTTTTTAACAAACTCTTTATATGATTCATTTATGCTGCACATTGTCTGCAAACTCCTTAATTGCATGAGCAGAATCACTTATAAAAGCATCATACTCAATCACTATATCAAAATTATCATCACAATATATTTCTCCACTTCTGCAAGAGCAAACATCAGGTTTTGCAATTCTAACAGTAATAATTGAATCTTCAGGACAATTATTCAATAATTGTGTTAAACCATCATCATCAAGAATCAACACATTAAAACCAGTTTCACTCATCATTTCTTTGAAATATACATATATTTCATCATGAACATATGTAGATACTAAAGGAACATTTTCTCCCATTAACACTCTCATTTTATCTGCTTTCACATAAGGAGTATTCCATATACGGCTGTGTTCCTCATCAGTAGTGTACGGTTCAATATATTCAAAACCATCATAAACACTTAATGCCTGAGCCAACACATCTTTACCAGTGTGTTCACCACCATTTATCACTAAAAATTTCATTTAATTCCTCCCAACTCAATAATTTATCAAAAGCAACATGTAAGAAGACACCAACATCTTCCAACCTGTCCTCTTTATATTCTTCTTTTTTTTCTTCCTCTTCTTTTTCCTCTGCAATCATATACAAAATCTGAGGGTCGTGTCGGTCAGGGTCAAGATACCCCACACCATGATCACTATAACCAATCATTTTTACTGCTCCAGTATTGGTGCTATTAAAGTAGTTAGTTCAACATCATTATTCTCAAATTTGAATATTGCTGGATAGTCATTGTCAAATTTGAGTTTCACTTCTTTTGAAATGTCTGGGAAGTTTATAACATCTTTAAAATTATTTATATTGTATGTTGCTCTCCCATCATTATTTGTTTCTCCTAACTCTGCACATTCAACTGCTCCTTTATAATCATTTAATCCATAGAATTTTAAATCCCCATCTTTGCTTGTTAAAATTACTACAGGACTTGCCATTAAATCCAAATCTTTTAAGGAATCAAGCAAAAAATCTAAATTAACAGTTGATTCTATGTTTAAATCAAAAGAGGGTAATTCACGAAACGTATCATATTCATTAAGTAAACTGATAGTGAAATTCCTCCTCCGATTCCCATCAATAATAATGTGCAGTTCATATGAGTCCACATCAAATATTATGCTTTCTCCATGTTTCACTGTTCTTAAAATTTTAAATAAATCGCTTGGAACTATTCTAATAGCTTCATTGTCTTCTACTTCAAATAATTCAAAGTAACTTCTTTTAAAAAACACTTCAAACATTGTAGTCATGGATTTGGAAGCAACTTGACATTTTAACCCATCTTCTGAAGCAATGAATGTTATTTCATCAGCAACATTACTAACTCCTTTTAAAAAATTAGTTAATGCTGAAAATTCATATAATGAAAACTTCATTATCTAACCTCATCTAAATAATAATTTTTACTGTTGATTGAACCATTATTTGTGACTTCTAATCTTTGAAATCCACATAAACTCATGTCTTTACCTTGATTATGTGCATAACTATTCTCATAATTTAGGAAATGTCCAGTAAAACAATAATATCTTCTTTTACCTCCATTATAATCACGAATATATTTACTGCTAAATTCGCTAAAATGATTATGACCCATCATACACAAATCTGCATGAATACTACTCATATCCTGTATAAAACCCCTCATTGCTAATTGTGGGCTTTTACTGAATCGGGTACCATGCTTTCCATAAACAATTAACTCTTTGCCATTGATTTCTAATTTATCGAAAAAATCATTACTTGTATACTTCGCACCTAATCTTTCAGCTATAATTTTAGTCACATCAAGATTAAAATCTTTCTTTGTTCTTCTTTCATGATTTCCAGTTGCACAAAACCGAACATACTTCCTATGTGGTCTGAATAAATCAATAACTTGTTGCACAGAATCCTCTGTACTCATAGAACTGTCAAATGCACCAATTCGTGAAGAAGGATTGTCAATCAAATCACCTAACAAGTAAATGCATTTGTTTTTACTTGTTTCTCTGAATGTTTTATCCCAAAATTTGAAAAATTCACTATTGAATTTCTCATGACCTAAATGCAAGTCACTGACTGGGAATATGTAAAATTTACCTTTAGCCACACTCACTTTCCCCTAAACAACAATTTACCTAACCAGTTTAACTCAAACTTGTCTTTCCAATCTTCCAATAACCTAACACGATTATGTAGTTCAGTTACTTCTTCTTGTATTGTTTGTCTTTTATCCTCAAACACTACTTCATCATCTTCAAAACGATTGATGAAGTTCCTAATAGTTGAAGCACTTACTTTTGTGGATTGAAAATTCTCCGCTTCATAAATTTCTTGTGGAGAATACCCTAAAGCATGACATTGAATAATTCTTTCTGCTTCACGCCTTGTTAACCAGTATCGCTTCCCTTTATTATTCTCGTTCTTAAAACATTCCTCTTCTTCGTTCCAAATCAATTTCATCTTCAATAGCCTCTTTAATTATTGCTGGAGAGATAGGTTCACAGAAACCACCAATGCTCTTGATTATCTCCCCATCATTCAATATCCACCATTTCCCATTAATATACTCCACTTCATAAACCATCTAACCAATTTCTCCAATTATTTTATCAGCAGTTTTCGAACCAATACCATTGATTCCCACCAAATCCTCTTTAGTAACCTCCAATAAATCTCTTAAACTTTCTAATCGCAAATGCTCCTTAATAAGAATTGCTTTCTTCGTACTAATAGTATCAATACAACATAAGAATGTTCCTACACTATCACTCATTTTACAAACTGGTTTTTCGATAGGTTCATGCTTATCTTTTGCTAAAATATTCTTTGCAAGATAAGTCATAATAGTGAATGCTTGATTCTTATTTTCAACCATTATTACTTTATCATGCTCTAACAATGTTGCCAAAGCACCTAACAAGTTTTTCATAGTAAACTCTTTTAATGAAGTTTTTTTCCTAATAAAGTACTGGTTTTTTAAGTACTGATACACATTACCGACAATGATAATATAACTGAATGGATATTGCCTCATTCTTTGAGTTTGTTTGAAAATCCTCCTGTCCATTATACTGGACACAAAATCAGAAGGGGTTTTCCATTCAAACACTAATTTATCGTTGAATAAGTAATCTCCAACCGGCAATCTTGTTTGTTTTGTCTGCACATCATTCTCATTAAAGAACTTCATTGCTGATTCAATTCTTTTACTGTCTTCACGATCATCTATTTTACAGCAGAAGTTCATATTATCCTCCCATTTTCATCGAATTCTACAAGCCCTTTCTTCTTTAAAGTCCATATATTTCCTTTTTCTCCACAGGCACTGCAACTAAACCATTCTTTAGTTATTAATAAACTTGGTTTGTTGTCATTATGCCATGGGCATTTCATATAACCGTATCCTCGGTCATATACTTTAATTTCTTCTCCAGTTATCTGCGGCAGGACTTCTCGTAAGTCATTTGCTTGGATTGGGTCTGATAACCCATCTATTTTTAACTTTTTAATTCTCCTTTTTTTATTTAGTTCAACTATTTCGCACTTACTATGTGCATATCTTAATGCTCTATGTTGCTTTTCAGTAGGTTCTTGCATTTCCTTAAAAGAACCTTCAATTATTCTACAAGTTTTATGTGAACTTGGATGTTTACTGTCAATTAAACGAATATTTCCAGTCAAGCCTGCATTAGTATTCACATCATCTAATGTAGATAATTCAAGATGTGACTCTTGCAAACTTGTTGAAAATATCAGACAATGAACAAACTCTGAAAAGAATTTATTCCAATCCTTAATTCCTCTTTGCTCATCTTCAGCATTAGCAAACAATACTGGACTTATTTGAATGTAAAGATGATATCCTTTATTTCCAGACTCAACAATAACACAATTATGCCCTTCTAAGGTTAATTTATTCTTTAACCTTTCAACATCTTGAAAAGCAACAGCAATATCTTCAGAATCAAAATCAAGAATAATACATTCCACCATCCTATTTCGAGGATATTTCGTAATGTAAATATCCGAATAATCATCCTGATTTTGCAATGTTTTCTCAAATATTTTACTGTTCCAATTTTTTCGTTGTTCAGCATAATCCTTATCACGATGCCTAATCGTGATTGTATGTTGCTTGTCTTTGAATAATTGACTATAATTCATCTGCAACACCATCCAAATAAGGTAAATCATTAACGATAGGTTCAACAGTTTCAAATAATGATTTTTTAGAAGTAGTATCATTTTTAAGGAAATCTAATAATTCATCAGAATTATCAGGATATGTAACTTTAAACAATTTAACTGCTTTATCTAAAGCAGATTGCTTAAATTCGGGTATAACTTCCTCAACTGGTTTATCCATACCAGTATTCAAAGCATACACATTCATATTCCCATGAGTAGATTTCCCAACTTTCACAAGAATCCCTTCATTATACAATGCTTGTAAACGATTACTTGCTTGTTTAGCACCACTTTTACGGAACCATTGTTTATTCCTATGCTTTTTTTTCAAAGATTCGACACTAAAAAGATAATCCTTCAAAAAAGCATCATCTTCATCAATCTTTGAATTATAGGCAAAGTTATCGTAGTCTTTTGAATCAGCATCTAGAGTATCAAGTATCCATTCTCTTACATCAGCATCAAAATCTTCTTTACTTAAAGTAGGTTGTTGAACTATCTCATATGATTCAATCAAGCCATTTGCAAATTTTATTTCATCTGGCAAAAGATTTGATGAGCTGAATATGTTTAATGCATTAATATTGTCTTGTTTACTTGCAATCACAATAGGTGTTTGTTTCTTTGCAAATTGACTGTCAACATATATTTCATGAGATAACTCAAAAGGATGATGCAAACAAGTTACAATCTTCAAGATAGCTTCATACTCTTGAATTTTTCTCGTAAAATCATCATGATTCTTCAAATGCTCCTCAATAGTGAACATATACGGATTGAAAAAATCCTTATCCTCAACACAATAATTGAAAGCAAAACCTTGAACACTTTTCGTAATATGTTTTATTAAGTTTAAGGAAGTGTAAAATTTCCCAGGTGCTTCCTGGACACTATTGTAAATCATTAACTTTTCAGAGTCCAAAATTTGAGGAGTTAAAATAATTGACCTTGACTTTTCCTGATCATTAATTAACTCCTCATTTGCAGTTGTATATGACAAGCAAGGATTTCCAGTTACAAACTGGTCTTCTTCTTCCATACTGTCTTTATCAACAATACCTCTTTTTTTATACCCATCAGTCGTTAACTCCTTTAAGGTATCTCTCAATTCTATGGTTTTGTTATTGTCAAAATCTCCACCTAAATCTCCCATAAAAAAGATGTGTCCGCTTAAATCTTTTCCATTGTATTTTCTGAAGAAATAAGCAACACTATCCACTCCTTTATGTATCCGTTCTTCAGGTATCATTGATAATGCATTTTCTAACATGAATGATTTTCCAGAGGCTTGATTTCCCACCGCAATTACATTTGTTGCTTTTATGCCTGTGTAAGTTTGGAAATATCCGAAAAAAGCATTAATTATCTCCCTTGGATTACCCACGCCTAAACAATGGCTTGTTGCAACTATTAACTCTAAAGGAGTCATATTATACTCTGCACAGTAAGCATTGAATGATGCTTCAAGAGTATCATATTTCTCCTGAATTTCCTTCTCTTTTTTCTGCTCTTCCTGAAAATCTTGTTGAGCAGTACTCTCCATATTAGCTTCCAATTCATTTTTTAACTGGATTAAATGTTTTCCTGCTCTGTCTTCAAGAATTGCAGAGTTCACATAACTTACATCACCCAACTCTTCAATTAATTCTTTTTTTGCTTGTTGAGTTGCGTATTTTTTCAAATACTGATATAACTCACCCCCACCTACTTCTGTAGGTGAGGATTTACTATGAGCAACAATAGACACTCCATCATCAGTTTTTTCCTCATACCGATATGGTTTATCCTTTTTTTCAGTAGATACACATCTTAACTGCATATCCGCAATTGTCACCCAAGTCATTTTCATTCAACCGCTTCAGGTGCTTCTCCGTTCTCACAAATCATAAAACTGTATGGTTTGATTCCGTCCATCTTTCCAGAGTTACCGTATTTCGCAGTAAACTCTAATCCTTCCAGATAATACTTCATTTCTGAAGCAGTTAAATTAATCCATTTTTTATCAGGAACTTCCACTCCATGAGTTTCCAATCCACATTTAAGTAATGGATAAGCACTGCTTAAAGGACTGAAACCTAATAATGTTTCATCTCCGAGTTTACTTTCTTTTTTAACATTCTTCGCATTAAAGAAGAAAGTGACACATTCATTTGTAGCGTCTAACTCCTCGGTTACAGGTATTTCAGCATCTGCAGATGCATTATACTCTGTTTTAACTTTGTCATTTTCATCAATAACTCTCCCTAAACATTTTTCCATGTCAAGGATGGTTATTTTAACAACAATTCCTAATTTGCCTGGGCTTCTGCCCTTGTAAGGTTTCCCTACTTTTTCCACACCTGCAGGAACCCCTTCTTCCTTGTACCAGTTTCTGATACTGGATAGAAAGAGTTTACTTGTTATCTTGTCAGGAGTAAATGATTTATTTTCATCTCCTCCAGTGAATTCCACCATTTTTTCTGCTCCTTTTATACTATTTAATAAAAAAATAAGGTTTTAAAAAAAATCAAACTCTCTTTTAAAACCTCTTGAAACTGAGTAATGAAAAACTCATTCATCAAAATTTATACTACTTTTTTAATAATTTATATATAGAACACAAAATCAAGTTCATTATTGAAATTAACCAATATTTCAAACTTAATTTCATATTCCTCAAAAATCGCACTGCTAAAACAAGTAATCTTCTTCATACCAGTTTTAACAAGTACTTGTGTTCCCCTTTTATCTACTTTCACAGAAATAGGAGTCACACCGAATTTATCCTTGAAAAGCTCATCGAACTTTTCCCCAATCCATTTTACATTACCGTGCATCGCTTCACAGTTCTCATCGTAAAGTTTATTGAGTTCTTTACAATTTTCCCTGTAAATCTGCACTGTTTCCTTATTAAAAACAATATCCGTCATTCTACATCACCTGATGCAAAAGAAGATAGCTGTCGCTAACATAGAAACAGTTAACATAAAATAGATGACTCCAGAATAGTTTATTTTAAAATTGAAACTATCCTTTTGAGGATAAAGACCATGTTTATTGTCCACCCTCCAAAAATCCGCTAAAGCAGTTAAAAAACCACTCATACCTTTACACTCTCCTTTTTAGTCAGAGAATGTGCATTTAAATTAGCTTTAGCTTCCGCTAATAGTAATTTAAACAATTTTTTATCTTGCTCTGATATAACATAACCTGAAATAGGTGTTACAGAGCCTTGTTTTAAATAATACATTCTTACTACCGTCCAATTCTAATATACACAAAAAAACAAGTTATATGAAAGCTTCCACACAATCATACAAATTTTTCCTATGTACACATACATATTTATCAAAACAAGTATATAAACTTTGCCCCAATAGATAATTATATATACAAAAAATGAAAAATTATAAAATGCACATGATTTTTCTGCTTTTTTTATACAAAAATATAAAGCTACCGTTCAAAAAAAAATTATTGTGCCATGAGCGACATAAGGATCACTGTTTCTTTTGTGAGTACTGCAATCTTCCACAAACGCAGATTTGAAAACAAAAAAACATATCCTTAAACTCATGTACACTAAAACACCAACAAAACATTAAAAAACACCATACACATAATTTCCAATAAAAACCACACAATTAAAACAACACTTGCAAGTACAAGTATTTATTTAATCAACCATTCTTTTAATTAAAACACTTACTTCAAACACACCTTCCCACACAATGACAAAATATAAATACTAACAAAACACAAAAAAAGATAATATGTGCAGAGTACTGCACATGTGATTAATATACATGATTTAATCACGTCCTTTAAAAAAATTTTTGGTGGAGTAGCTTTTGTGAAAAATGTTTTATGTTTTTTCTACATTTGTAATTTTACATTTTTCACCTACTTCATTTTTTATTTTTCATAAATATAACCTTGTTATATTCCCACCTAAAAAAAAATAAAAAAATGAATTTTTTATCCTTCTACAAACTCTTTTATCCTGATAATATCCGCATCATCATCTAAAACATTAATCAAGTATTTCCCCATCATTTTTAACACTTAAAAAATCCTTAATTTCAGAAGCAACACTATCAAAAGGAGTATCTTCCAACTCCCTAATTAACTGTTCTAATTCCCATTTCTCATAAAAATGAGTTTTACTGATTTTCAACTAAATCCCCTCCATTTACTTCAGGTTTGTAGTACAATTCCACCAATCTAGAATTAAGTTGATTTGAAATCAGCATATAAGCCAAATTCCCTAAAAAGAAAGTCCACCAAACAGTTAAAACAAAAATAATAATATTCCAACCCCAACCGCCCCATGAGGACTTCCTTAACTTACAATAATCACCATCATCACGAGTAATTTTATAGCCTGACTGAACATACTCATCAATCAGGTTCTCATATTTTTCACGATCACTAATTTCTCTAACTCTTTTTTTCATAATAATTTCCTCCTTATTTTTTCAGAAACAACCTTGTTAAAATTGTTTCAATAGTTTCACCTTCTGTAATAGCATATTCCTTAATAAAAGAAACTGCTTCAGGTGAAATAACCACGTTCCGCCTGAACTGACCTTTTTCAAAATCAGAAACAGGAAAAGCCTTAAGAAGGCGGATAATGCACTTCTCAAAACTTTCATTTTCACGTTTTTGGGAGCTGATATACTGATACAACTCCATATTCACTTTAATAGGCATATAGCACACCTATTCATACTCAAATTTTGATAAATCATCAATTAAATCATCAATAATTTTTTCAAAATCTGCATCAGGAGAAATATCCCATAATTCCAAATCTCTCCCATTTTTAACCCACAAATGGGATTGATTTACAGTTGCAACAAAAGCATCCCATTCTTTAGGACAGGTATCTTTAAAGAATAAAGCTACTTTACCATCAAATAATGTATCAAATTTAATTCCTTTATACTCAAACATATTTAATCACTCCCTTTTAATTTTCAAACCTTCATGGATTTCCAATACTTCTCCTGAAGCCATGCCCTCAGTGAATTCCAATAAATCTAACTGTTCAGCTTCTTCAATAAATTCACTAAACAATTTATTATACTCATCATCCTGAAAACTCCAACCAGACTGCTGAAGCACCTCAGTAGGTTCACCATTATCCCCCACCCATTTCAACTCCTCATCATCATAGACAAGAAATTGAATATAACATTCTTTATCAGCTTCATTTTTAATCAAACTATATAATTCATATTCACTCATATAATCACTCCTTAATAACAATTTTTCATCTTTCAAATATATATAATTTTCCAGAAATTCATGATCCAAAAATTTCCAGTTTTTCAGAAAACCAAAATTTCCAGAATTTCCAATTTTTCAGAAAATAGAATTTTTCAGATTTTCAGATTTTCAGAAAATAGAATTTTCAAAATTTCCGGATTTTCAGAATTTCCAGTTTTTCAGAAAACCGAAATTTCCAGAATTTCCAATTTTTCAGAAAATAGAATTTTTCAGATTTTCAGAATTTCTAAATTTTCAGTTTTTTCCAGACCTCCTGAACCCATACAATGGATAATAAGACCTTACAAAGGACTTAAAATCCACACAATTGAACAAATCATGATGTTTGAACAAATACTCACAAACATCATCATATCCTTCAACTTCAAGTTTCTCATCATCAAACAAATCAAAGAAAACATCTAAGACATCAAATATGTCCTCACTATCAATATCATCACCTAATACTGATTTGAGATGCATTTCAATATCCCATTCAGCAATACTGTTAAATTGTTCGAAATCAAAAACACAGCTTTCACCAGTTCCATCGCAGAAAATGAAACAAGCTGCTTCCTGATTATTGTCAAGTTTTGCTGACAATTCATTATCAATGTCAACAAAATCAAAATCACACTCTTCATTTTCAAGACTGTAATCAAGAACATCAGCCATTAATGATTCATAAGTATTATGCACACCTACGAAATCAAAACAATAACTCATCAAGAACAGATGAAACACCCTCTTCAAGAGTCTGTTCATGATATCTTCCTATTTTACATTCTTCTTTACTCATGCACCAATCCACAGGCACATATCTTGATTCTTTCACATTATAGACAGTTTTAATAAACATATCTTCACATCCTTTAAACAAAATTTTGAGTTGCACAAACTACAACTCGTTACTAGTACTATGAACATACTACTATATAAATGTTTCCCAACCCAAAAGTCTTTACTTTTGAAGATATACATTTTCCAAAAAGTCTTTAATTTTCAACATATAGTTTTACAAAAGTCTTTACTTTTGAGCATATACTTTTGCAAAAGTCTTTACTTTTGAGCGTATATTTTTCAAAAAGTCTTTACTTTTGAGCATATACATTTATACGTAGTTAAACACGCTAACAACAATATAAAATAACAATAATATATTCCATAAATCTATTAAGCATATGACAAATATTAAAGATCTACAAATATAAAAGTAGATCCTTAAAAAAATCTAACTTAATAGATCTATAACGTACAAATATTTAATATGTAACAAATATTAAATATTAAGCTACAGCGGGTTGTAGCTTAATTAAATGTTATCTAATAAAAAATTACTATAATCTCTTAACTTAAGAGCCTCTAATTTAATTAAATCTTTTTTACTTAACACCTCTTTTAATATTTTTTTAGTTGACTTATTTTTGTGATTAACAAATATAACAGCTCTTTTTTCTTTTTTATTTTTACAGTAACTGCAGTTACTGCAGACACCGCCACAAATAACATAATTATTATCATTAATATAATTATAAATGTCTGATTTATTAATAACAATACATTTTTTAACGTCTAATGATGTTTTAACATCATAACTATAATTTAAAACAATATTTGAGTCATATATATCAGTTATATACTCCTCTAACTCTTTATTATGGGTATATGTATAACTAATAATGTCATATTTTTTCATAAAATAAGTAGCTATTTTATTAGCTTTTTTAAACAAGTCATAATTTATAAAGTCCCCCGCCTCATTAAATCTAATAAATTTTATGTCACTATCTGCAGAGTTAATAACCCCCTCTATATCAAGAATTATTTTTTCAGCTGATAAATTTTTAAAATTAATCTCTGCAGCCAAATTATACAAACAGCTATTAATATAAATATTACTACTTTTTTTAGCGTAGCAATCTTTTTTCATATTACAATAGCCTTTTTTACTGCAAAAACAGTTAAGGGCGTGATTAGTATTAATAATAATTGTATCATCCCCTATTTTTTCATTACCTATTTTAACGGGCATAACATTATTATTAACATAGTCTGACGCCTTAGATGTAGGACTAACCCCTTTAAATTCATTAATAATACTTATTAATTTATCATTATCATTAATAAATTCATTATTATTAATAATTTTTTCTTTTAGATCTTTAAATTTTTTCATAATCTACTCCTCCAAAAAAATTTTATGATTATATATATATTTGTAATACTTAATAAAATAGTAGTACAAACATTTATATATTACTAATTATAAAGTAATAGTAACTACTAGGTAGTTATAAAAATTTATAAGTACGTTAATATACTTGACGATACTTTTATAAAATGTTTAACAGTACGCTGTACTGTTAAACAACATGATATATTATATGATATGCTAATACAATATTAGTATATCAATTTTTTTTAAAACACCATGTAACATATATTTGACACTGTCATAATAAAGGATCCACCACCAACAAACAATATATTATATACAACAACAACCACCACCAACACCACCACCAACAGCAGCAGTAACAAGCAGCAGGAAAAAATATACTATATACATGCATCATATACAAGCACCGCCCCCCCGTGTTATCATGTCTACTATACTATTTAATGAATGAATCAGTTAATTAAATGTATTGTTGTAAAATCAACTGTTAATTTAATTAGTCAAGTAGTACTGTTTAATTAAAGATAGGTTAAGTTAATGTATATGATACCGTTATATATAGATGACGCGGTTAAGATAGCTTAAGCTTGACTTAATAAAATGGATCAATAACATATAGATACTACTGCAGCAGTAGAAAAAAAATATAATATACTTGTATAGTATAAAAGTTGGTAGCATAATAAGATGGCTACGGATATTATAATTGATATAATATTTATAAAATGTATAAGTCTATTAGTGATAGCTATGTAAATGTAGGGAAATCTTTATATACTTTATTTTACTAATATTAAAATAATGTATAAAGATGAGCTATCTGTATTTATTCCGAATTCTTTTCTGTCTGAATCTAAAGATCTTAAAGTTCGTACTTTTAAAGTGGGAATTTTAGGCAGAGCTTTAGCAGTATTTCAGATTGATAATGTTGTTATTTATAATGATGACCATATTAAAAATGAAAATGGGGAAGAAGATGGAGAATTCATTGCTGAAGTTTTAAATTATATGAACACTCCTCAGTATTTGAGGAAAAGTGCATTTCCTATAAGACCTGAACTTAAGCATGTAGGTATTCTTCCACCACTTAGAGCTCCTCATCATCCAGTAAATAGTCAACCAGACGTGGGCGACTATAGACAGGGATTTACTGTTAAAAGAAATAAGAAAGGAACTTTTGTGGATATAGGTATGGATAAACTTGCATTCTGCAAAGAGCAACTTACTGTTAAGAAAATTTTTAACTTTAAGATTACAAAAATTGCTAAGAAAGAAGTAATAGTCACACCTGATAAACCAGATGACATTTACTGGGGATATAATGTAATATCTTCTAATAAGAGTCTTAAAAATAGCTTAAAATTAATTAAACCAGATTTTGTTGTTGAAACTACAAGATATGGGGATTATATTGATTCTATTTTTGATGAATTAAAACTTAAAGTAGATGAATTTAAAAATATTGCTATTTTGTTTGGTGGCCCATATTCTTCAATTCCGGAAGATGTTTCTAGTGGTAATTGGGAACATATTAAATTAAATACTGTACCTAACCAAGGAACTGAAACTGTCAGAACTGAAGAGGCAGTTGTCGCTACACTTTCTTTATTCAACATTTTGAGATTTTAATTCTCTTTATATATTATTAGTTTTTATACATGGCTAATAGATAATTTGCTCAACTTTTTATACATTGATGTTTTTAGGACTCTCCTAAAAATTACTTAGCGCAGAATAGTTTATACATTAAACGAGCGCTTAATTATGTTTCAATTAATTTCGCTCAAAAGAATATATTAAACTTTAATGTTTATTTAACTGTGATATTATTGCGGTTATTTATTACTCGGATAATATTATACTTGGTGTAATATTGTCCAAATCTGAAAATAGCTATTTATAGCTATTGTTTAAAAATTTGAATATAATAAAATAAAGGAAAATATTAGTTAAGGAGGTAAAATAAATGGTAAGACATCACCAGCCAAGAAAAGGGTCTGTTGCTTTTAGTCCAAGGAAAAGAGCAGCTAAAGAAACCCCTAGGATAAAATCTTGGCCACAAAATGACGAACCAAAATTACTCGGCCTCGCAGGTTATAAAGTCGGTATGACTCACGCTTTAGTGACTGATTCTGACAAAAACTCTCCAACTAATGGTATGGATGTTTTTACTCCAGTAACCGTATTGGAAGTACCTCCAGTCGTAGTAATGGGAATTAGAGCATACGAAAAAACTTCTCGTGGATTAAAAGTGATCACCGAAGTACTTGCAGATAATTTAGATGAAGAACTCTCAAGGAAAATTTCTCTTCCTAAAGAATACAATAAATCTGAAGCTATTGCAAAAATACAAGGTGTATTAGACAAAACTGAAGATATTAAAGTTTTAGTCCATACTAATCCAAAAGTAACTAGCGTACCTAAGAAAAAACCAGACATATTTGAATGTGGTATCGGAGGAGCAAATCCTGAAGAAAAATTAAATACTGCATTAGAATTATTAGGTAATGAAGTAAAAGCTAGTGACATCTTAAACGAAGGTCAATTTGTAGATGCAATTGCAACTACTAAAGGAAAAGGATTCCAAGGTGTAGTTAAAAGATGGGGAATCAGAATTCAATATGGTAAAGCTGTAAGAGCAGGTAAAGGAAGACACGTAGGTTCTATTGGACCTTGGACTCCATCAAGAACCATGTGGACCGTAGCACAAGCAGGTCAAATGGGATACCATAAAAGAACTGAGTTCAATAAAAAAATCTTAAAAATCGCATCTGCTGATGAAGTTGATCAAATTAATCCGGACGGTGGATTTGTAAAATATGGTCTTGTTAAAAACGACTATGTTTTAGTAAAAGGTTCATTACCAGGTCCATCTAAAAGATTGGTTATTTTAAGACAACCTATTAGGCCTAATAACAAATCTGAGGACATGCCTCAAATAAACTACATAAGTACAAAATCTAAACAAGGGGTCTAATCATGAAAGCAAATGTTTATTCAATGGAAGGGGAAGTTAAAGAAGAAATTGAACTTCCAGCTATTTTTAATGAAGAATACAGGCCTGATTTAATAAAAAGGGCTGTTATTTCAGCACAAACCGCTAGAGTACAACCATGGGGTAATGACCCTGAAGCAGGTAAAAGAACTTCTGCAAAAGGTTGGGGATCTGGTAGAGGTACAGCTAGAGTACCTAGGATCAAAAACGGTTCCAAAGCAGCATTCGTACCAATGGCTGTTGGTGGTAGACGTGCACATCCTACAAGAGCTGAAAAAAATCATCACGAAAAAATCAACATAAAAGAAAGAAGATTTGCAATCAGGTCTGCTGTAGCAGCTACTGCAAATAAAGAACTTGTTGAAAACAGAGGTCACAGATTAGGAGACCTTGAACAAGTACCTATTATTGTTGAAGATGATATTTGTTCTGTAAAAACTACTAAACAAACTCGTGAAATTTTCCAAAACTTAGGAGTTTACGACGACATTACCCGTGCTAAAGAAGGTAAAAGAATAAGAGCGGGTAGGGGTAAAACTAGAGGAAGAAAATACAAAAAAGTAAAAGGACCTCTTTTAGTAGTCGGTGAAGATAACGGTATCAAATTAGGTGCAAGAAACCATGCTGGTGTAGATGTAGTAACTGTTGAAAACTTAAATGCAGAATTATTAGCACCAGGTACTCACCCAGGAAGACTCACTATTTTCACTAAATCAGCTGTTGAAAAATTAGGAGGTTTATTCCAATAATTTTGGATAAATAAGGTGATTATTATGGATTCATACTCAATTATTATTAAACCTCATGTTACTGAAAAAACCATGAATTTAATCGATAAAAACAATGAGATTACTTTTGTTGTAAAACGTGACGCTAACAAAGGTCAAATTAAAAGGGCTTTTGAAGAGTTATACGAAGAAAAAGTAGCTAGAGTAACTACTCATATCACTCCTCGTGGTAATAAAGTAGCATTTATTAAACTTGTTGAAGAAGAAATGGCAGAAGAACTCGCTGTCAAAATAGGAGTATTCTAAGGAGGAATTATAATGGGAAAACGATTAATAATTCAAAGAAGAGGAAGAGGAACTCCTGCTCACCGTGTTGCTTCTCATCGTTTTAAAGATAAAATCAGATACAGATCTTACGATGCATTAGAAAAAGAAGGTAGTATTAAAGGAATCGTTACTGATATTGTACATGACCCAGCAAGAACTGCTCCAATTGCAGAAGTGAAATTTGAAAATGGTGAAAAGAAATTTATTTTAGCACCTGAAAGCATTCAAATCGATGATGAAATTGAATGTGGTATTTCTGCTCCTATTAAATTTGGTAATACTTTACCTCTTGCTGAAATTCCAGAAGGAACTCCTATTTATGATATTGAAAATACTCCTGGAGACGGAGGTCGTTTTGTAAGATCATCTGGAACTTATGCTTCTTTAATTACTCATGATGCTAATCAATCTGTTGTAGAATTACCATCTGGTGAATTAAAATACCTCAACCCAAGATGCCGTGCAAGTATCGGTGTTGTAGCTGGAGGGGGAAGAAAAGAAAAACCATTCCTTAAAGCTGGTAACAGATGGCATGCTTACAAAGCTAAAGGTAAGAAGTTCATGACCGTAAGAGGAGTAGCTATGAACGCTGTTGATCACCCTCACGGGGGAGGTAACAGGCAACATCCTGGTCGTCCAACTACTGTTTCAAGACATGCACCACCAGGAAGAAAAGTTGGTTCAATTGCAGCTAAAAGAACAGGATTAAAAAGATAGATAGAGGGTGTTTCATTGGCAAGAAAAATATTTAAATATAAAGGTTATACTCTTGAAGAATTACAAGACATGTCTTTAGAGGAAGTAATGGAATTATTCCCTGCAAGACAAAGAAGGTCTTTAAAAAGAGGATTTTTACCAAGACAACAAATTGTTTTGGATAAAATGAGAAAGTTAAATAAAGAAGGCAGCAAAGATGGCAGGCCTGTTGTAATCAGGACCCATTGTAGAGATATGATTGTTTTACCTGAAATGGTCGGAACAACTTTCGGAATTTACAATGGTCAAAACTTTGTTGAAGTTACAATCGAACCGGAAATGATCGGTTGTTACTTTGGTGAATTTGCACCAACAAGACAAAAAGTTCAACATGGAGACCCAGGTATGGGAGCTACAAGATCATCTATGTTTGTACCACTTAAATAGGGAGATTAGATCATGGCTAATAAATATGCTTATAATAAAGAAACTAATGAAGCAAAAACTGCACGTGCTATGGCAAAATCTCTTAAGATTTCTCCAAAACACTGTGTTGAAATTTGCAATGCAATAAGAGGAATGGAAGTAACTAAAGCTAAAAATTATTTGGAAGATGTTATTGATATGAAAAAATCTGTTCCTTTCAAAAGACACAACAGACAAGTTGGTCACAGAAAAGGACAAGAAGGATGGGCAGCAGGTAGATACCCTGTAAAAGCAGCAGAACAAGTATTAAAAGTTTTAGAAAATGCTGAAGCTAATGCTGAATACAAAGGTATGGACACTGAAAACTTATTCATTGAACATATCTCCAGTCACAGGGGAGTTGTACTTCCTGGAGTTATTCCAAGAGCATTCGGTAGGATGACCCCATTCAACACTCCAACTACTCATATCCAAATAGTATTACAGGAGGCTAACTAATGATAGAAAAAGATTTCGTCACTGAGGGCCTTAAAAGAACCAGAATTGATGAATACTTAGAAAAAGAACTTGAAAGAGCAGGATACGGTGGTATGGATGTTCAAATTACACCTTTAGGTACTATGGTTGTTGTTTATGCAGAAAGGCCTGGTATGGTAATTGGTAGAGGTGGAAAAAACGTAAGGGCTATTACCAACACTCTTAAAAATGACTTCGGTTTAGACAATCCTCAAATTGAAGTTAAAGAAGTAAGTGTTCCTGAACTCAACCCAAAAATCATGGCTTATAAAATAGCTAACATGTTACAAAGAGGTATGCATTTCAGAAGAGTTGCTTACTCTACCATTCGTAGAATCATGGGCGCTGGAGCTCAAGGTGTAGAAGTTACTATTTCTGGTAAAATCAGAGGTTCAAGATCTGCTGTAGCTAAATTTGTTGAAGGTTACATCAAAAAATGTGGTGAACCATCAATCAGATTAGTTGAAGAAGGATTTGCTACAGTTCAATTAAAACCAGGTGTACTTGGTATATATGTAAGAATCATGCCTCCAGAAACTGTATTACCTGATTCAGTTGAGATTCTTCCTCCAAAAATGGAAATTATTGAAGACGATGAAGTAGTTGAAGTTGAAGAACTTGACGACAGCGAAGAAATCGTTGAAGAAGAAATTGTGGAAGAAGTAGAAGACCTCGATGAATTAGAAGAGATTGTTGAAGAGGAATCTGCTGAAGAAGCAAAAGAGGATAGTTAAATTATTAAAAATTTAATTATTTCAAAAGAGTTGGAACAATGGCGATTTTAAGAAGTAAAGAAATTTGGGACATGGAAGTTGATGAGATTCAAGATAAATTAGTTGAACTCAGAGCTGAATTATCCAAAAATGTTTCTAAAAGTGCAGCTGCTGGGGTAATTGAAAACCCAGGAAAAATTAGAGAATTGAAAAGAACAATTGCTCGTGTTCTTACAATATTGAATGAAAAACAGAAGGAGAATTAAATGTCAAAAATCTGTGATGTCTGTGGGCTTCCGGAAGAACTTTGTGTGTGTGAAGAAATTGCACGTGAAGTTCAAACTGTTAAAGTATTTACAGTAAGGAGAAGATTCGGAAAACTCATGACTATTATCGAAGGTATAGATGAACACGATATTGATATTAAAGAACTTACAAAAACTCTCAAGGCAAAATGTGCTTGTGGAGGTACTTCTAAAAACGGTCAAATAGAACTTCAAGGGGATCATAAAGTAAGAGTCAAAGAAGTTTTATCTGACATGGGTTTTTCATCAGATACAATAGAAATTCGTGAATCTAAAAAAAATAATAAAAAAAGAAGAAGGTAATTCATCTCTTCGATACATTTCAATAAAAATTTTATAATTTTTTGCTGATTACAGTTTTTTAAGAGATGCAAATATGATTACGGTAAATAATTTAGTCCATCATGAGTTTATAGGATTAAGTGTAAGTGTTACTAGTGTATCTAACGAGTCTCTTAGATTAAAAGGAACTGTTATTGATGAGACAAAGAATACCATTAAAATTGAAGTTGACGATAATGTTGAAAAAATAATTCCAAAAAAAGGTTCAATATTTGTATTCGAACTTCCAACTGGAGAGAAAGTTGAAATTAATGGTAATATTTTGTCAATTCGTCCTGAAGATAGAATAAAAAAAAGATTTAAAAAAATATAAATACGGTGATAATATGGTTGGGCTTAATGTTCAAGAACCAGAAACTACATGCGATGATCCTAACTGCCCATTTCATGGAACTTTACCTTTAAGAGGTCAAGTTCTTGAAGGAATTGTAGTGAGTAACAAAGCAGAAAGGACCATTAGTGTCGAACGTAGTTACTATAAATTCATAAAAAAATATGAAAGATATGAAAAAAGGAAATCCAAAATTAACGTTCACAAACCAGATTGCTTAAGTGTGAATGTTGGAGATTCTGTAAAAGTTGCAGAATGCAGACCATTAAGTAAAACTAAACATTTTGTTTTAGTTGAAGTAAAAGGAGAGTAATTGTTATGAAAGCATTAACATCAAATGTATCTAAAGCATTACCAATTGGAGCTACTCTCCAATGTGTAGACAATACCGGTGCACGTGAAATCCAAATTATATCTGTAAAAGGTTTCAAAGGTGTAAGAAGGAGATTAGATGTTGCTGGTGTTGGAGATTTAGTTGTTGCTTCTGTTAAAAAAGGAACTGCTGACATGAGAAGAGAAGTTGTAAACGCTGTTGTAATCAGACAAAAAAAGGAATACATGCGTGCTGACGGACTTCGTGTTAAATTTGAAGATAATGCAGCAGTTATCATCACTCCGGAAGGAATTTTAAAAGGATCTGAAGTAAGAGGTCCTGTTGCTAAAGAAGCAGCTGATAGATGGCCTAGTGTAGGTAGTGCAGCAAGTATTTTAGTATAGGTGAAAAAATGTCAAAACAACCAAGAAAACAAAGAAAAGCTCTTTACAATGCTCCTGCTCATGCACGTGGAAAACACATGAGCGCTACTTTAAGTAAAGACTTAAGAGCAGACATTGGTAAAAGGTCTTTACCTATTAGGAAAGGAGACAAAGTTCAAGTTCTCCGTGGAGATTTTAAAGGACATGAAGGTGCGGTTTTAGGTGTGGACTATGGTTCATACAAAATAACTATTGAAGAAGTAACTTTATCAAAACCTGACGGAACTGCAGTTTTCCTTCCAGTAGATCCATCTAACGTAATGATTATTGATGCAGATATGGATGACGATAGAAGAATTAAAAATGTAACAGGAGACAATTAAAATGGCTAAAATGGGATCTAGAAAACATTTAAAAACATACAAAGCACCAAAAACTTGGCCTATTCATCCTAAAGAAGATACCTGGACTGTCAAACCTTCAGCAGGTTCACATTCTATTGAGAATTCTTTATCTTTAACTTTAGTTATTAGAGATATTTTAAAATTAGCTGATAATTCTAGGGAAGCTAAAAGAATCATCAACTCAGGTAATGTTCTTGTAGATGGAAGAGTAATTAAAGATTATAAATTCCCAGTTGGTTTCATGGATATTATTGAAATCCCAAAAACTGGTGAAGTTTATAGAGTGCTTTTAGATAAAAAAGGAAGATTACAATTAAATAAAATTGAAGAAAACGATTCTAAATTATGTAAAATAGTTAATAAATCTACTATCAAAGGTGGAAAAATCCAAGTAAACCTTCATGATGGTAAAAACGTAATTATTGATGAAAATGATTACAATGTAGGAGATGTTATTGACTTAAAAGTACCTGATCACGAAATCAATGAAGTTTTCGAATTAAAAGAAGGTGCTTGTGTACTCATTACTGGTGGTAAACACACTGGTGAATTAGGTACAGTTTCTGAAATTATTGTAAATGAATCTTCTAATCCGAACACTATTATTATTGAAAATAGTGCTAAAGATGAATTTTTAACTTTAAAAGATTATGCATTTGTAGTTGGTGAAGATGCACCAGCAATATCTTTATTGGAGGTTAATAAATGAACCCAATGAACGAAGTACAAATTTCTAAAGCTACTGTCAGCATTGGTGTCGGTGAAGCAGGTGAAAAATTATCCCGTGCTATTACCCTTTTAGAACAAATGTTCGATCAAACTCCAGTTAAAACATTTTCTAAAGTTACCAACCCTGAATTTGGTATTAGAAAACGTCAACCAATCGCATGTAAATTAACTTTACGTGGGGAAAAAGCTGATAAAGCTATTGAAATGGTTTTAGAAGGAATTAATAAAAATATCAAACCTACTCAATTTGATGCTCAAGGAAACCTTTCCTTCGGTATTAAAGAACATATTGATATTCCAGGTATGAAATATAATCCTGATATTGGTATTTTTGGTATGAATGTATCTGTTACTTTTGAAAAACCAGGTTACAGGATTGCTAAAAGAAGAATCCAACAAAAGAAAGTTCCAGCAAAACATAGAATTTCTAAAGAAGAAACTATGAAATACATGGAAGATAATTTTAATGTCAATTACGTGACTGAATAAATGTTAAGGTGATATTTTGCCAAGAAAATATGGAAAAGCTGCAAAAAAATGTACTCGTTGTGGAGACCACTCTGCTATGATTAGCAGGTACGGTCTTAGCTTATGCAGACAATGTTTTAGGGAAATAGCTCCTAAAATAGGTTTTAAAAAATATAATTAGAGGTGTTTTAATATGAGTCTCATGGATCCACTTGCTGATGCTTTAACTAATATTAGAAATAACGAATTACAAGTAAAAGACTCTTGTGTTATTTCACCTGCATCCAAATTAATTGGAGAAGTTTTAAGCACAATGCAAAAAGAAAATTACATTGGTAATTTTGAATATATTGATGATAACAGAGCAGGTCAATTCAAAGTAGAATTAGAAGGTAACATTAACAAATGTGGTGTTATCAAACCTCGTCACGCTGTTAAAAAAGATGAATTTGAGAAATTTGAAAAAAGATATTTGCCAGCAAAAAACTTTGGTATTTTAATCGTTACAACTCCTGAAGGAATTATGACTCATTATGAGGCAAAAGAAAGAGGAATTGGCGGACGTTTGTTGGCTTACATGTATTAGGTGATAAAATGGTAGTAGCTGCAGCTATAAGGGAAGAAATTGAAATCCCTGAAGGCGTTGAAGTTATAATTAATAATAATGAGGTCACTGTAAAAGGACCTAATGGAGAAGACTCCAGAAAATTTACATATCCTAACGTGGATATTACTGAAGTTGAAAACAATGTTGTTTTAGAAACTTCATTCCCAAGAAAAAAAGATAAAGCAATGATCGGAACCACAAAAGCTCACATTAGTAATATGATTACTGGTGTTACTGACGGTTTTGAATATCATATGAAAATCGTATTTGCTCACTTTCCAATGACTGTGAAAGTAAACAAAGACGTTGTAGTAATTGACAATTTCCTCGGGGAAAGACATCCAAGAACTGCTAAAGTAGTAGGTAGTGCTAAAGTAGTAGTTAAAGGTGATGAGGTAACAATTACTGGTATCAATAAGGAACATGTTGGTCAAACCATGGCTAACTTGGAACAAGCAACTAAAATTAAAGGAAGAGATCCTAGAGTATTCCAAGATGGAATATATTTAATTAGCAAAGAATAGGGAATTGGTGATTAAATGGCTAATAAAAGATTTAAAAGACAAGAATATGCTCGTTATAAAAAACTTGGAATCAAATGGAGACGTCCTAGGGGTAAAACCAGTAAAATGAGAAGATACGAAGCAGGAAAACCTGATATGCCTGCTATCGGTTATAGAACTCCTAGAGCTGTTAGGGACTTACATCCTTCAGGTTATAATGATGTTCTTGTTCATAATATGGCGGAATTAGAAGACTTAAACCCAGCTACTGACGCTGCAAGAATAAGCGCTTCTATCGGTAAAAGGAAAAAAGACTTGATGTTAGAAAAAGCATCAGAATTAGGTATTAAAGTTTTAAATAAATAAATATTATATTCACATTTATTCAAGTTGAATCAATTCCGGGTTTTTTGAATTGATTTTTCTGATTTAAAGGGAATTTAGATTTTTATCTAAATTTATCAGCTATGCTGAAAATGGAGGATTATATATATGAATCTTACAACTCAAAAAAGATTAGCTGCTAGTATACTTAAAGTAGGACTCAATCGTGTATGGATTGATCCTGAAAGAATGGAAGAAGTATCCATGGCAATTACTAGGGAAGGTGTAAAGCAGTTAATAAATAATGGAGCTATTAAAGCTAAACCTCAAAAAGGTATTAGTAGCTACAGGTCTAAAAAATTAGCAGAACAAAAGAAAAAAGGAAAAAGGAAAGGTAGAGGTAGTGTAAAAGGAGCTAAAAAAGCTCGTAATCCTAAAAAACAAGAATGGATGACTACAATTAGAGCTTTAAGAAAAGATCTTAAAGAAATGCGTGATGCAAACGAAATTGATGCTACTACATACCGTAAATTATATAAAATGGCTAAGGGTGGTGCTTTCAGAAGTAAATCTTACATGAAAACATATGCTCGTGACCATGATTTAATTAAATAGGAGGAATAAACGTGGCTCAAGGATCAAATTATAAAGTACCATTTAGAAGGAGAAGAGAAGGAAAAACTGATTACGCAGCTAGGATGAAATTAGTCGATTATGACAAATCTCGTTTAGTTGTAAGACTTTCTAATGCTCATGCAACTGTTCAAGTTATTGATTATGCTCCTGAAGGAGATATTACCTTAGCATCTGCAGTAAGTAAACAATTAGCTAATTACGGTTACTTAGGTGGGGCAAGTAATACTTCTGCAGTATATTTAACTGGTTACCTTTGTGCTAAAAGAGCATTAGCTAAAGGTGTTGACTCTGCAATTTTAGACATTGGTTTAAAATCTGCTATTAAAGGATCTAAAGTATTTGCAGCTCTTAAAGGTGCTGTAGATGCAGGTTTAGATATCCCTTATGGTGAAGCTGTTTTACCAGATGAATCCCGTATTAATGGAGAACATGTAGCAAACTATGCTGAGTCTTTAGATGATGATGAAATTGCAAAATTATTCTCAAAGTATTTAGAAAGAGGTCTCCAACCAGCAGATTTACCTAAAAACTTTGAAGAAACCAAAAAGAATATCGATGAGGCAGAGGAATAACTATGAGTTTTAATATAGATGAATGGGAACCTAAAACTAAAATGGGTAAATTAGTTAAAGAAGGAACCATTACAGATATTGATGAAATCTTTGAAAAAGGTCTTCCTATAATGGAATTAGAAATTGTAGATGCTTTAGTTCCAGATTTAGAAGAAGAAGTAATGGATGTTAACTTAGTTCAAAGAATGCACAAATCTGGTAGGAAAGTTAACTTCAGAGTAATTGTTGCTGTAGGTAACAAAAACGGTTATGTTGGATTAGGTCAAGGAAAAGCTAAAGAGGTAGGTCCAGCTATCAGAAAAGCTGTTGACAATGCTAAATACAACCTTATTAAAGTAAGAAGAGGTTGTGGAGATTGGGGTTGTGTTTGTGGTAAAGAACACACTGTACCTTTCAAAGTACAAGGTAAAGCAAGTAGTGTAAGTGTTTCCCTTATGCCTGCACCTGCTGGAGTAGGTTTAGTAGTTGGAGACGTCGGTAAAACTATCTTAAATCTTGCTGGTATTAAAGATGTATGGTCTCAATCTTTCGGTCAAACCCAAACTACTGTAAACTTTGCTAATGCTATATTCGATGCTTTAAAAACTTTAAGTGCTGTTAAAGCTAGTGAAGCTGACCTTAAGAAAATGGGAGTTAAATATTAGACGGTGATTAAATATGTTTTTAGTTATAAGAGTTAGAGGAACTACTGGTGTTATTAAAAACATCGCTGATACTTTAGACATGTTAAGACTTAACAGAATTAGCCATGCAGTTTTAGTTGAAGATACTCCAAGTTACAACGGTATGCTTCAAAAAGCTAAGGATTACATCACTTGGGGTGAAATTGATGCAGATCTTTTAGCTGAAATTATTGCTAAAAGAGGTAAATTCACTGGTAACAACAAAGTTACTGATGAATATGTAGCTGAAAATTCCGATTACAAAAATATTGATGAATTAGCTAAAGCTGTAATTGCTGGCGAAGTTAAATTAATGGACTTAGATATTAAACCTGTATTCCGTTTACACCCTCCAAGAAAAGGATACGAAGACATCCGTCTTTCTGTTAAAGAAGGAGGATCCTTAGGTTACAGGGGAGAAAATATTAAAGATCTTGCAGAAAGAATGCTTTAGGTGTATAAGATGATTAGATCAAAACGTAAAATTAATAAACTCAGAGGTTCTAGATCCAACGGTGGAGGCTGTACCAAAAAACGTAGAGGTGCAGGTAACAAAGGTGGTAGAGGTAATGCAGGAGCTTCCAAACAACATTGGACTTGGACTGCAAAATTTGACCCAGACCATTATGGTAAACATGGATTCAAAAGACCTCAAAAAATGATTAAAAAAGTAAATCCAGTTAATTTAAGTTACTTGGAAGAACAAGCTGATAATTTAATTGAAAGCGGTAAAGCATCTAAAGATGGAGATTCCATTGTTATTGATGTTACTGAATTAGGTTATGATAAAGTTTTAGCTAAAGGTAAAATAACTAAATCTTTCATTATTTCAGCACCTCAATTTTCTGCTTCAGCTATTGAAAAAATTGAAGAAATGGGAGGAGAAGCTATCGAATTATAGTTTCTTTTTTTTCTTTTCTTTTTTATTAGAGGAATAAAATGTCATCATTAAAAGTTTTAGAGCCATTATTTAGGTTTTTACCAGAAGTAAAATCTCCTGTTCATCATGAAGATTTTAATGAAAAACTTAAATGGACTGCTCTTATTTTGGTATTATACTTTATATTAACTGAAATACCATTATATGGTTTGAGTTCTGCAGCAGTGGACCAGTTTGCTCAGTTAAGAGCAGTTATGGCGGGAAGTTTCGGTTCAATTTTAACATTAGGAATTGGACCTATTGTAACTGCTTCAATTGTATTGCAATTATTAGTTGGTTCCAAGTTGTTAGATTTGGATTTGTCTTCTCCTGAGGATAAGTCACAGTATCAGGCCACACAAAAAATATTATCTATCGTCTTCACAATGTTTGAAGCTGGTGTATTGGTATTGACAGGTAGTTTAGTACCAATTGATAATTCATATCTTGGTGTATTATTCCTTCAACTTGTTATTGGAGCAATATTGATAATTTATCTTGATGAAGTTATCTCCAAATGGGGATTTGGTAGTGGTATTGGTTTATTTATTGCAGCTGGTGTTTGTGAAGCCATTCTTGTAGGTACATTCAGTTTCATACCTGGACCTGGCGGTGTTTATGGTGGAGCAATTCCTGCATTTATCCAATCCTTCTGGTCAAGTTCTATTGACTTTTCAGTATTAATTCCATTAATTGCAACAGCAGCTGTATTCTTTGTTGTTGTATATGGTGAATCTATGAGAGTGGAAATTCCTATTTCTCATGGTTCAGTAAGGGGACATGGAAGAATTAGAGGTTCTGTTGGTAAATATCCATTAAAATTTGTATATGCAAGTAACATGCCTGTTATTTTAACCAGTGCATTGCTTGTAAACGTTTCACTTCTTGCAAGTGTCTTCCAAAAAATTGGTTTCCCAATTTTGGGTGAAATTGTTAACGGTAAGGCTGTAAGCGGTATTGCATTATATTTATCTACACCGAATGATGTTAGTTTATTGGTAACTGATCCTGTTCGTGTAATTGTCTATGCAATTTTCTTCTTACTTTGTGCAGTTTTATTCTCATATCTTTGGGTTGAAATTAGTGGATTAAATGCTAAGAAAATTTCAGAACAACTTTACAAGTCTGGTATTCAGATACCAGGTTTCAGAAGCAGTAAACGTCAATTATATAAAATATTGAAAAAATACATTCCGGCACTTACCATTATAAGTGGTCTTTATGTTGGTATAATTGCATTTTGTGCAGACTTAACTGGAGCATTAGGTGGAGGTACTGGTGTATTGCTTACTGTTGGTATTATACATAAAATATATGAGGAAATGGCTGAAGAACAACTCATGTCAGCAAATCCAGTACTTAGGAAATTTTTAGGAGGAGAATAATTATTCTTCTTCATTAATCTTTTTAAAATGGGGGATTAAATTGAAATTGGTAGTATTAACAGGTATTCCAGGTTCTGGAAGTACCACTTTGCTTAATAAAGCACTTGAAGAAGTAGATTATGTTCATTTAAATTATGGAGATATAATGACTGAAATCGCAATTGAAGAAAAAATTGTTGATGATAGGGATGCTTTAAGAAAATTATCTCCAGATGTTCAAAAAGAAATTCAAGAAAAAGCAGCAAAAAGAATTAAAGAAAGATCTGAAAGTGAAAATGTTATTGTAGATACTCATTGTACTATTAATACTCCATCCGGATTTTTACCAGGTCTTCCAATTTGGGTTTTAAATGAATTGCAACCTAATCTTTTTGTTATGATTGAAGCTAATCCTGATGAAATTATTTACAGAAGATTAAATGATGATACTCGTTCTAGAGATATTGAAAGAGCAAAAGATATTCAATTACATCAAGAAATGAACAGGGCAGCATCTATGGCTTATGCTACATTAACTGGTGCTACTGTAAAAATTATTGAAAATCACGATAATCATTTACCTTCTACAGTTTCAAAATTAGTGGATGTTTTAAATAAATAGAGGAATTTCATGATTGACATATTTAACATGGTATTTGAGGCACTAAATGCAATATTCAGTCCGTTGCTTGCTTTAGATCCAAATCCTCAAAATCCAGCATTGACTGTTTTAGTTATTGCATTCATTGTTTCATTAATAACTACAATAGCTAATAAATTATTAGTTGACCAAGACGAAATGAATGAAATACAACAGAAAATGAAAGACTACCAAAAAGAAGTTAGGGAAGCTCAAAAATCTGGTGATGGAAAGAAATTAGCTAAACTTCAAGCTCAACAAGCTGAAATTATGCAAAATCAAAGTAAGATGATGACTAATTCTTTCAAACCGATGATTGTTACTTTTATCCCAATTATTTTAATATTCTTTTGGATGAGAGCTTCTCCAATTAGTGGTTTAGTTATCTCTATGCCACCGGGTGCATTTTATGTATCATTAGCTCCGATTTGGCATTTTATTGGTAGTTTTATGTATGGAGGCCATTCTGTCGGATATAATATTGGATGGTTATTCTGGTATTTCATATGTACCTTTGGTATGAGTCAAATATTAAGGAAATTTTTAGGTTTCAAACAAGGATTTTAATTAATCCTTAACCTATGTATTTATTAATAATGAAAACAATATAGTATAATATTCTATTTTGAATACGCTATTACACAATTATTAAATTTATTATTTAAAATTAATTTAGGTGATTAAATGCCTGCAAACAGATATAGATCAAGATCATATAAAAGAGTTTATAAAAACACTCCTGGCGGAGAAAATGTTTTAAGATACAAAAAGAAAAAACCATCTAAGCATGTTTGTGCTGAATGTGGTAAATTATTACATGGAGTTCCACGTGGACGTCCATATGAAATTAATAAATTAGCAAAATCCCATAAAAGACCTAACCGTCCATATGGTGGGTATTTATGCTCAAGCTGTGCTCGTAAACATTTCAAAAACGAGGCTAGAAAATAATGATAATTACTGTTGGTGGACTGGCTGGAACTGGAACCACAACAACTGCAGAGCTGTTGTCTGAGAAATTAGGTATTCCTTTTGTTTCTTCAGGCTCTATTTTTAGGGCTATGGCTGAAGAAAAAGGTATGTCTGTTCTTGAATTCAGTGAGTTTGCTGAAAGTAATGATAATATCGATAAAGAAATTGATAAAAGACAAGCTGAACTTGCTAAATCTTCAGAGAATTTAATATTGGAAGGAAGACTATCAGCTTATTTTGTTGAAGCTGATTTAAAACTTTGGTTAATGGCACCGCTTGATGTTCGTGCTCAAAGGATTAGTCAAAGAGAATCTAAATCTGTTGATGTGGCTAAAGAAGAAATTAAAATTCGTGAAGAAAGTGAAGCTTTAAGATATTTAGATATTCATAACATAGATATTAGTAATTTAGATATTTATGACTTAATGATTAATACTGACAGTTTTGACCCTGAAAGTATAACAAAAATTATTCTAACAACATTAAAGGTGATATAATGGCAGCAATTGAAGTAGGAAGAGTTTGTGTTAAAACCGCTGGTAGAGAAGCTGGCGAAAAATGTGCAATCGTAGAAATCATCGACGAAAACTTCGTTGAAGTAATCGGTGAATCTGTTAAAAATAGAAGATGTAACATTGCTCATTTAGAACCAACTGCAGATTCTGTAGATGTTTCTGGTGATGCTGACTCTATTAAAGCAGCTTTAGCTGATTTATAAATGGATAATTAATTAAATTATTCATTACTTATTTTTATTTACTTATTTTTTTTATTTATTGATTTTTAGTGATTTTTCATGAAAGACTTTCTTACAAAATCCAAAAGTTTTACAAATCCTGAATATGGATGTGCTCCTGAAGAACGTGAAATTTCAGATTATATTTCTCATGGTGTTATTAATTTAGATAAACCGTCAGGACCAACTTCTCATGAAATTGATTCATGGGTAAAACGTATTTTAAATTTGGAGAAATCAGGACACGGCGGAACTTTGGATCCAAAAGTTACAGGTGTTTTGCCTGTAGGACTTGGAGATGCAACAAGAGCTATTCAACTTCTTTTAACAGCTCCTAAAGAATATGTTTGTGTAATGACTTTTCATCATGAAGTTGATGAGGATAAAATTCGTGAAGTGTTTAATGAGTTTACAGGTAAAATTTTCCAACTTCCTCCGGTTAAATCAGCAGTTAAACGTGAATTAAGATCACGTAATGTTTATTATTCTACTATCTATGAAATTAATGGTAGGGATGTCTTATTTAGAATAGGCTGTGAAGCTGGAACTTACGTTAGAACTTACTGCCATAATATAGGTGAAGCAATTGGTGTTGGTGCACACATGGCAGAGCTTAGAAGAACACAGGTAGGTTCATTTACAGAGGATAACCATTTATCCACTCTTCAGGATGTTACTGATGCATATCATTTCTACAAAGAAGATGGTGACGAGTCATTTTTAAGAAAAGCTATTATGCCGATGGAGCGAGCTGCAGATTACCTGCCAAAAGTAGTTATTAAAGATTCTGCAGTTGATGCAATATGTCACGGTGCCAACTTGGCCAGTGGGGGAATAGCTTATCTGTCTGACAATATTCAAAAAAATTCCATAGTAGCTATTGAAACACTTAAAGGTGAACTGGTTGCTTCAGGTAATTCTTTATTTAGCAGTGATGAGATTTTAAATTTGGAATCAGGATTTGCTGTTAATGTTTCTAAAGTTTTTATGAAAACAGATATTTATCCTAAAATGTGGAAATAAATTATTAAAAACTTTATTTTTTTATTTTTAATTAAATTTACTTTTTTTTGTAAGAAGTATATTAATAACTTTCAAATTACTTATATACATTAAATAAGAAAAATAAATGTAATTGAATACATATATTTTGATTATTTGATATTGAGGGATAATAAATGGTTGTAGAGTGTCCAATATGTTCTAAAGTTTTAAATAATGAAGAAATTTGTTCATATTGTGGAACTAATATTAATGAGGATATTTTTACTGATTTTACATCATTTCAAAAACTTAAAAATTCATTTTCAGGAACTTTCGGTAAAGGGTTGTCTAAAAATGATAAAAAAGATTTAAATGAATTTTTATTAAATAATGAAAGTAAAATAGCTGGTTTTATAAGTAAATATCAGAGTTCTTTTGAAAATTTGGTTTTGGATATTTCAGCTATTAAAAAAGAAAATAAACCTATTTATGAAATGATTTGTAAATTAACTGATTATTTTGAAGAAAAAAAGTTTAATTTGCCCATCAATCAAAGAAAGTCTTGTTATACATTTAAAAGAATTTATGATGAATTAGATGATATTATCCCTAAAAAGAATAATGAATATTGTATTGATACATTTAACAGTATTAAATTTAATTTAGAAAAGTTAAATGATTTTTTTTCAGTTTCAATTCCTAATGAACGTATTTCTAAAGATAAATTATCTTATAAAAACCAGTTTAAAGATAGTTATGATTTAATTAAACCAATTAAAGATTATGCTTTAAATAATTCAGATGTTTTTAATGAGTCCCAAGAGGAAGTTATATCTAATTTTATTTCAAATTTCGATAACTTTAACCAGAATGTAGATGATTTAAACAATAATTATGATATGGACCAAAAGTTAAATTTAATAATAAAATTATCTTCTGAAATTTCAAGGTCCAATAATCTTGATGAGCTTTTAGAAGAAAAAGAAAATCATAAAGAGCTTTATAATTTAGCTATTGAAATGCTTGAAGATAATGAGTTATTTTATTATTTAAAAAATAAGATTGAACTTAACAGAAATAATTTAAACAATTTCAAAAAGGCTTATAAAAAATTAAACAGTAAAATAAAATTGGTTCAATCTGAAAATTGGATTAAAGATAATTTTAGCAGGTTGGAATCTATAAAAAATTATGAAACTAAATTTCCTAAAGAGTTTATAGATAATTTTAAATTTAAAGAATTATGCTTTAATTTTAAAAGGTTACTTGTTAATGTAAACTGTATTCTGGATAATGGTATTGATATTAGCAACCAATATAGAAATCTGGTAAATGATTTTATAAAATATTATACGAAATTTCCATATATTGTTGAAGAATCTAATTGTTATTTTAAAATTAACAGTAAAACCGCTAATTTTAACAATATTGAACATTTCAAATCAGAAATTTTGCATAAATTTGAAAATAATTTATCATTTAAGTATGATTGTATAAAAAATGATTATGAATTATTGGATAATAAACTTGATGATGCCATATATGTTGATGATAATTGGAATAATTTAGTTTATTTTAATAGTTTAAAAAACTCTACCAGTATAAAAATAGACGATAAAAAGAGTTTTGAGAAAAAATATGCTGATTTGAATGAAAAAGTTATTAATGTTCGGGAGTTTATAACTGATGATAATAAAATAGATCTTGATGATTTTATTTTTAATTTTTCACATATTGCAGAGTATATTGATGAAATTAATTTTCATTATAATTTAAATTCATATTTGATTGAGATTAATAAAATTGCCCATGTTTGTGAGTTAGATGATCTTGTAAATCAGCAATTGAAATTTAAAAAAGCTTATATTTATTCAAAAGATGCAATTGCCAATTTTTCAAAATGGTTATCTAAAAAGAATGAAGAAATATTAATTGATTTTATAGATTATTATGATTCGTTAGATGGTAAAATTCAGCAGATTAAGAGGAAGCAGCTTAAGAAGTGGTTGGATGAGAACAAAAATGATTTTGTTAGGTTTAATTCTTTGAGGGAGTCTGAGATTACTGGTCATATTGATGTGGATGTGATTAAGGCTGATTATAGGCATTTGTATGAAGATTGTCTTGATTTGGATTTGGATTTGTTGGATATTTGTGATTTGGAGTTAGTTG
>OLHE01000285.1_pt1 | contig 45397 bp, 49 predicted proteins | sample 1605821 | NCBI WGS metagenome assembly OLHE01 (sample SAMN03283250) | human gut metagenome | biome: human-associated habitat; material: feces | host: Homo sapiens | place: USA | collected 2013
AAAATAAATAAAGGTTATAATAGACATATTGTCAGTCTTTATAGAGTATTAAAAAGAATTGGTTTTTATAATCAACCGCTTATATCTGGTACTTCTAAATATTTTTTCCAAAAATATGATACTCCTAAAACAATAGGTAAAAAATGGCAAATAGATGTTAAATATGTTCCTAATGAATGCAAAGCAAATAATCTTCCTAAAGAAACTAGATTTTATCAATATACATGTATTGATGAAGCTTCTCGTGAAAGATTTCTATATTGGTATGATGAACATACTCCAAATAATACCATTGATTTCATTAAAAGATGTATTGATTATTATAAATATAAACCTGAAGAAATACAAACTGATAATGGAACAGAATTTACTTATAATAAAGAAAGAATAAAAGTACTCCATCCAATGGATGAATTTTGTATAAATAATAATATTTATCACCATAGAATAAGACCAAGAACTCCTAGACATAATGGAAAAGTAGAAAGAAGTCATAGAAACGATAATGAAAGATTTTATTCATTCCTAAGTTTTTATTCACTAGAAGACTTAATAAAACAAGGAACTAAATATTTGAAAAGATCTAATAATATTCCAATGCAAGTACTTAACTATTTAACACCAATAGAAATGAGACAAAAACCACTCAATCAATAAAAAATAACTCAATCTTACGACCAAGTTATTTATAAAAATTGTGTTTCACATCATTGACTAATATACAATTTTTAAATTTTTTAAAAATTTATGACTAATTAGTGACTTTGTCTTATTTTAATTTATGTCTTTTGACATAGATTGGAAGTGACAAAATGAGTGAAAAAGAAACAAAAATTAAAAAACAGATAAAATAATAAATTAATTAGAAAATTTGTATTTAAAAGAATATTATGATTACAATTTCACTGCATTTTATGATGAAATAAAGAAAAAATATGATATATCATATGATGTTATGTTAAAGACATTTAAAAAGGATGATATAATATCACCCCTTTCAACTAAAAAGACAATAAAACTATATAACTAAAATATAGAAAAACAATCAAAGAAAATAAAACTGAAAATAATGAAAAAATAGAATTATATAAAATAGGATTATTGAAAACGAAAAAACTCATATAAGAAGAGCAAGAAATGTATATGCATTTAGACAAAAAATTCAAATAGATGCTTGTTTTAAATTATGGTTTGGAAAATAACATTAGCACTTCATTTAGCGGTTGATAAAGGCACTAACAAGATTTTATTTTATTTGATTGGATTGAATATGAAAAAATAAATGATATAGACTCATAAAAAAAACATTTCAAACAAATGTTAAAATGTTTTTTATACCAAGACTACTTTAGAACCATTATTAAGCCCCGAAAATTTGGCTTTATTATTTAGATTGATAATTTTTCCATCTTCGTCAAATAACATTACATTATCTTTTTTTTGATAATTTTCATTCGACAATTTTACAATAGAATCTTGAATTAACGAAATAGCATCCTTCATATTCATAGCTATAGGAATAAAGACATCAAACTCTTGTTGAAGTGATAAAACATAAATTGTAACTAATATTTTTTTCATATTTTACTCCTGTTTCTAACATATTTAATATATTTTATTTTATAATCCTCAATAACAACACCAACGTCTCTATTTACTTTAACATCATCATATGAATCTCCAAAACTAATTAGTTCTTGATCATCCTTATCTGTTCCTAATAAAATTCCATATCCAGAATCAATATAATCTGACCAAGACTTAGTATCAATAGATTGAGTTTCTTTATCAACTAAAACTATGAATTTAAAATTAACTGCTCCTATTGCAGAAACTATCAAATCATCAATAGTAACAATTTCCTCATCTTCATTCTCGTTCTTTAATTTCAACAAATGATTATTAATTGCCGTATATCCACTAATTATAAAAATAACTTTTTCACTATTTTCATCAGTGCTCTTCTTCTCAATTATATTCTTTTTTAGGCCTACACATAGTTTTTTGAAATTAGATGTAAACACTTTAATTTCATCAATTTCATTATCAACACCATTGCTATCTAAAATAATTACTTTAGTATTATCTAGAGTATTAATTACTTCAGATATTCCAGAAACAAATGATGCACATGTTTTTTGCCCATTATAAACAATTAAATTCACAAATCTTGACATATCATATAATGTTGTACAATTACTAACCAAGTCTATTCCAATAGGCAAATTGCTAAGAGAAACAATTTCATTTTTTACAGAATCATACGAAACCACTCTTGGCATCACAGGTAAACTCTTAGACTTTGGCAAAGAACTATTAAGTTGATTTTCAATATATTTAATATTATTATCAAAATTTATATCATCAAAAATTAAACATGTTTGAAATTCATAAACATTATCTAATTCAATCAACCCTCTACCTGGGTTTATTGACGGAATTATGCCGTTTGCCTTAGTAAATAATAAATTATATTCTGAAGTATCTAAATAACGCATTGCTATTTTTTGTGGAAAACTATTTTCTACCATAACACTTAAAGAACTAGTACTACTAATCATAAAATAAATACCAAATCTATTACAATCACGTGCAAGTGGTATAAACACTTCATTAAATAAATCATCATATTGATCAGTAAATACATCCATTCCATTTATTACAACAATAATATTTGGATACTTAGATTCACCTTTTTTAGCGTCATTTAAAAATGTACTTCCTTTGTTGGAAAAATATACTTTTCTTTTCGAAACTTCTTGATTTAAATAACTAAATAATTTTTTTAATTTTGAAGGCTCACTTGAAGATATAAAATCACCGACTTGTGGAAAACTATTATACATCTTTAAATTTTCTGCTAATAAATCAACTATATAAAAATTAACTTCAAAACTACTATAATTAACACACGTTGAATAAATAAATGTCGAAAGTAATGTGGTTTTTCCACTACCATATATTCCTGAAATCCAAGTGTTTCCAAGCTCAGTAACATTTAAATGAACAGGTCCTTGCTTTTGATTCATAGGATCATCATATTCTCCAATTAATGGACTTATAATGAATTTTTTATTTGGTGCTGGATATTTTTTATATAAATCATATAAATAAATATTCTCTGGAACATTATCTAACCATAATTGCTTATTCTCAAAGCCAATAGATTTTGCACAATCAATTAAATATTTCAAAACATTACCAAGTTCATCACCTAAATCTGTATTTGAGTTCAACACTTCGCTATCACTCTTAGAAGATAAAATAATATTTCCTAAATTATCAACAAATTCAATTGAAGAATCATCACTATTGCTGTTTGAAACTACTGTATCAGAAGGCTTATATAGTGTACCAGAATATGCAGATTGTCCTTTTACATAAATTTCATCATAACCTACTTGTAAATAGAAACGACCTGACTCTTTTATATAAGCTGCATCATCTTTCCTAAGCATCTCTTTACTATCATCGGCTGTTTGTACTTTACAACACACTTTAAATTTAGAATTTGACCAAATTTGATCGTCAACTACACCACTTGGTTTCTGCGTTGCTAAAATCAAATGTATTCCAAGAGATCTACCTATACGCGCAGCACTAACTAACTCGTCCATAAAATCAGGTTGTTGTGCTTTTAATTCAGCAAATTCATCACAAATAATAAATAAATGAGACATAGGATTTTTAATTGTTCCCTCTCGATATAACTTTTGATATTTATAAATATCAATAGTTCCTGTATTTAATTGTTCTTTTACTTCATTAAAAACTCTTTGTCTCCTTTGAAGTTCACTCTTTATTGAAACTAAAGTTCTATTCATTGAAGATTTGTCTAAATTTGTAATTGTACCAACTAAATGTGGCAATTTAATTCCAGTTTTTCTATTTTCAAATGCTCCTGCTAATCCTCCACCTTTATAATCAATCAAAACAAATTGTACTTCGTCCGGACTATAGTTAACACATAAAGATAAAATATAAGTAATAATAAACTCAGATTTTCCTGAACCTGTCATACCAGCAACCAAACCATGTGGTCCATGTTTTTTCTCATGTAAATCTAAAGATAAAATATTTCCATTAACATCAATGCCGATAGGTGCAGCAAGAGTATTAACTATTTGAGCATCATTCCAACGTTTTATTGAATTTAACTGTTCTACCCTACCAACACCATACATCTCTAAAAATCCTAATTTATCAGGTAAATTTCCATTAGTCTCTGCATTATTCTTAATTGGTGTATTAGCAATAAGCGATAAACATTTTTGATATTCTATTTTTGGAGTAATAAACTCTGGCACAAAAGTTACAATATTGTCTTCATCCATCTCTGATTGAAAAAGAGTACTTTTATTTTTTTGATAATCAACAAAGAAAGAACATCCATCAGGAACATCTGTAATCTTTTCTGCAAAACATGCAAATCCAAAACCACTTTTTTTATCTTTAGAATGTAATAATTTATTAATAATTGTTAAATTCTTATATTTAACAATATCATCACACAATATTAAATAGAATGGAAGTTTTGCTTCAGTTTTTCCTTCTTCATACTCAGTTCTTGAATTAAAAATTCTAATTAAATATGATGATAAAGTTTCTGCATCCTGTATATTTGTAGCATAAAATCTCATACTTCTATCATTATTCCAACAATGATTTAAATTTTTTGCTAAAGATAAAACTGAACCTTTAGAAGTAAATAATACAATTTTTAAATTATAATAATCGTGATACGTAACTAACTGTAATAAAATTGAACACAAATAGTTATCATAATTATTTTTTCCAAAAATAAATGAAATATTATTTGATAAAGAAAAACTATACGGAGCATTATCAATATATTTAAAATTTGTAATAAGTTTATCTATTTCATCTAAAAGTTTATCTTTTTCTTGTATAAAATCTGGCTTTACATAATCAAATTCACAATCCATTTTTACTTTTCCACTGCCTAAAGTAACATTTAAAAAATTAGGTTGATCATAATTTACAGAAAATAAATATGCTGTCTTTTTAAAAATAACATCTTGACATTCATCAATTGAAAGATTATTAAAATGTAAAACTACTTTTTGATTATTACGTGCTTCTAAAAGCAATTTTTTCTTAGAACCTAAATATTTATAATACTTAAAATTTCTGCTAATGTTAAATATAAAACATTTTAACGAATCAACAAACTTTTCTACAAAAGGCCAAACAAGCGAAATAAATAGCATTACTACACACATTACGACCATAGTAATCATATTTTCTTTATCACCATTTCCACTTGAATAACTTCTTACAGAAAAATATGCTGAAATTAATGTAGTTATACTCATCAAAGCAGATGGAACAATTGACATTATTATCGAATTGTCATCAGATTTCTTTTTCTCTTCTGGACTAGTAATTACTACTTTAATCTTTTTGAACTTTCTTCTAAATACAGGAGACTTGTTAAAATAATCATTACTATCATAAAAATCAGCAAAAGATTTGGTAGTTGAATCAATATCTCCAATAGCATATTCCGGATAAATGTCTAACAATTTATCACATTTTATATATACATTATTATTAGGATTATTTATAAAGAGTAAATCATTACACAATAATATTTTAAAACCATTGATAAAAATAAAATCAAAACTATTTAATATCTTATTTGTATATCTTATTCCATTAATATAAACTAATGCATTAGTATCAAGTGAATTAAATACAAAATCATTATCTATTTTCTTTATTTCAAATACTTTTGAAGATAATATATCCGAGCGTAATATAACATCACAAGAATTATCTTTACCAAAAGTTAAAAAAGATTTAGAATCAATTGTATTAAATTTTTTTACACAAAAAGTAGTGTCATTACCTGATGAAACATAAAGAAAAACATTTTGATTATATGCAGTTGATAACATATAAAAATTTTGTTCTTTTAATTCAATAGCATCAATAAAAGTTAAACTATTAACGTTTTCAAATATTTTAGCATTATCATTTGACTTAATTATCCATTTTGAATTAATAGCATCTATATTAACAAGATTTCTTTTAAATCCATTATCATCATAATCACTAAGAACAAAATTTCCTTCAACAACATTAGGCAATCTAAATGTAAAATATTTATTTTCTTGTAAAATATATATAATCATATTTATTACACCACTCTTTATTCTACAATAACTTACTATAACAATTTTAGCATTAAACAAAAAAAAAGAAAAGAAAAAGGTATGTAATAATAAATATTACATACCTCCGAGTTTTTTTACATTAGCTTAAACATTATCAGTGTTTAAAGAAATGCACTTATCACAAGAGTATCTTTCTCTCAAAATTACATATAACCTAACCGTAATAGGTAATTTATTTTAAAAGATTATTCATCTTTCCTGAACGGAATCTGTTAAACCCTTCACTATCAAAATGAAGCACGTTATTCTGCCCGTAAAAATATATCTATCACATGTATATATATATTCAATAAGCATCACAGCTGTCTAGATTATAATATAATTATATACCATTAAGTTTATTTGTCAACTAATTTTTTAAAAGTTTAGCACATTTTTCCAATTGATCTAATAAAGTCTTATTTTTTTCAATCTGTGTAAGAATCTTTTTTAAGGCTTCACAAGCTTCTTCTCCATTCCAATAAGCATCATCATTATTACCAATTTGAATCATTGTAGCGTCTGTAAGAAGTAATTCTGTTGAATTTTTTAATCTGTCAATTTCTTTTGTTAATTTTTTTTCAAGTTTTTCATTTTCTTTTGTTTTCATATATTACATCTCCTTATTAATTATTCATTGTATAGTATAGATATCTTATCTTCTAAACTTGAAATTCTTTCATTTAGTTCTTTAATTTGAAATTTTTTCAAAGAATCATTAAATTTCATTTCTGTATTTGTACTCAATTTATTATAATTACCAGCAGTAGTAGAGCATTTTGTTCCTATATTTAAAAAATTATCTATATCTTTTCCATCTACAATTTTTTTGTAAACTACTTTATTTAAAATATTATTTATTTGATTTAGTGAATCTTCAATAATACTCATTTGTTTTACCATATCATTAATTAATGGCAAAGCATTTTTCTGATTAACAACTAAATTACTTTTTTTCATATTTTTACCTAATTTTGAAGATTTAATAGACTCTATTTTATTTATAAACATATCATTATCCCTCCTATTATAGTAAAAATTATAACATGTTTTTAAAATAAAAAAAAGAAGTTAAATTTTTGAGTTTAGTTTTTTAGAAAGAAATTTAATATATTTACTGAAATTCTTATTAATTTATAGAATATATTTTTTTAAAGATTGTAATTGTTTCACAACAAAATTTAGCATATTTATGCTCTCTTTTTAATACTAAATTAGCTTAAATTAGAGAAGAAACCGTAACTGATTAATCTTTTTTCATTCTACTATTTTCTACTATTCTCTTATTTTTCTTGCTATTTGACTTAATCATATTACTATATTTTTTATTAGATGAAATATTATTTTTTTATGATTTGTGCTAACTCCATATTCATAGTTATCATAAAATAACAATATAAATTTTACTTTTCTTTTCAGAACTTCTTCGCAACATTTTTTCTTTTCTCTTTAAATAAAAAGTTTCTTCTATCTTTATTCTTATTTTCATTAATCTCTTTATAATAATTATTTATTACTAAATTGAAATTATCAAATAATCTTTCTATTATATATACTAGTTTAATATCTACTTTTAAATTTTTAACAATTCTTATTATTAGAGCAGAATCACATCTAGATATAAAAAATGACATATCTGTAACAAATTTTGATTCAAGTTTTTGACAATCTATTAGTAATTTTTTTCTAAATTATATAAATAAAGAAGCATATTCTCCTATTAAAAAAAAAGAATCTATAAAAATACAGATTCATTTTTTCTAATTATTTTGAAATTTTACATAAACTCAAAGTTAAATTATTTAACTTCTACAGTAGCTCCAGCTTCTTCAAGCTTAGCTTTGATCTCATCAGCTTCAGCTGTTGGAATATTTTCTTTAACAGCTCCGTTGTTATCAACGATATCTTTAGATTCTTTTAATCCTAAACCAGTAATTTCTTTAACAACTTTGATTACAGCAACTTTAGAAGCTCCAGCATCAGCAATTGTTACAGTAACTGTACTTGGTGCAGCATCAGCAACTCCTGCTCCAGCAGGTGCAGCAACTGCTACAGCAGATGGATCAACACCAAATTCTTCCTTCATTGCATCTACTAATTCTTTAATTTCTAATAAATTCATTTCTTTTAAACTACTGATAAAATCTTCTTTTGTTAATTTAGCCATTTTGTTTCCTCCTATATTTTTTTATTAATTTTCTTCTTTTTGTTGACTATATAAGTCTAAGCAAATAGATAAGTCTCTTGCGATACCCATCATACCACCTGCAAGCATTGTTAATAATTGGTCTCTAGATGGTAATGAAGCATACTCAGCTAATTTAGCTTGATCTGCCTTTTCTCCATCAACAATCCCTACTTTTAAAACTAATGCTGGGTGATTTTTAGCAAATTCTGATATAACCTTAATTGGAGCAATTTGATCTTCACCAAATGCAAATGCGCTTGGTCCATTTAATCCTTCAGAAAGGTCAATACCTAAATCATTGAAAGCTCTAGCCATTAAAGTATTCTTATATACTTTATAATCTGCATTTGTTTCTCTTAACTTAACACGTAATTCTTTCGCTTCACTATCAGTAATTCCACGATAATCGAATAATACTATAGTCTTAGCATTAGAAGCACGATCTTTAATTTCATCAATTACAGATTGCTTTTGCTTTAATATCTTTTCACTTGCCATAATACACCTCCTTAATTTATTGAGGGATGCCATAATAAAAGGTTCTCAATCACACGAGAACCTTTTAAATCTACTAGTAAAAGTCCTCGGTAGGATTTATTTTAACACCTACTGTCTATGGCACCTACAAATTGTCTTTATTATATACTATAAATTATTATTTGTCAAAATTATTTTCAACTTTAATACCAGGACCCATAGTTGATGATATAGAAATGTTCTTAATATATTCACCTTTTACAGTTGCTGGCTTAATTCTTATAATTTGAGCAACAAATGCATCTAAGTTAGCAAGTAAATCTTCTTCGCTGAAAGAAGCTTTTCCAATAACACCATGAATATTTCCAAATGAATCAGTTCTATATTCAACACGTCCAGCTTTTACTTCTTCAACTGCTTTTTTTACATCCATTGTAACTGTACCTGTTTTAGGGTTTGGCATTAATCCTTTTGGTCCTAAAACTCTACCTAATTTACCAAGTAAAGGCATCATATCAGGAGTCGCAATCATTGTATCAAAATCGAACCAATTTTCTTTTTCGATTTTTTCTAACATATCAGTATCTCCTACATAATCTGCACCAGCATCTTTTGCTTCTTGTGCTTTAGGTCCTCTTGCAATTACTAAAACTTTCTTAGTCTTTCCTGTTCCCTTAGGAAGTACTATAGCACCTCTTAATTGTTGATCAGCTTTTTTAGTATCTAGATTTAATCTCATAGCTACTTCAACTGAACCATCAAAAGAACTAATAGAAGTTTCTTTAACTAACTTAACAGCTTCTTGTTTTGTATATGCTTTAGTCTTATCAATTTTAGATAAAACTTCAGTATACTTCTTACTTCTCTTTTTCATTTTCTTTCCTCCTTATGTGGTTAAAGCGGATAATTCCTTCCACTAGGTTTGTTTGTCCTATATATTGAAGGTAAATTACTTATTAATCTTTAATTTCAATACCCATGTTTTTTGCAGTACCAGCAACAATCTTCATTGCTTCTTCTACAGTATATGCATTCAAATCAGGTAACTTAATTTCTGCAATTTCTTTTAATGTTGCATTATTAATTGTTGCAACAGTTTGTTTTGCACCATTTGTTGAACCTTTTTGTACATTTGCATATTTCTTTAATAAGAAACTTGTTGGTGGAGTTTTAACTACAAAATCAAAACTTCTATCATCATAAATTGTGATTTCAACAGGTAAAATATCACCCATTCTATCTCTAGTTGCATCATTGTACTTAGTACAGAAATCTTGTAAGTTTATTCCTGCAGGTCCTAATACAGTTCCAACTGGTGGAGCTGGTGTAGCTTTTCCTGCAGCGATTTGTAATTTAATCTTTTTTACTACTTCTTTTGCCACGAAAAACACCTCCTATAATTTTTAGTTTTCGCGAGTGGTCCAAATAGCTTGATTCCCGCTTTTATAAATGCAAACCATGCTTCCCACTGAATAACTATATATATAAACTAAATATAGCCCCTAAATAATAACACATAATGTTTAAAATATCAAGTAAAATAAGTGTTTTATTGCTTTTTATGCATTTTCTATTTGTCCAAGTTCAACTTCAACAGATGTTTCTTGTCCAAATAAATCTACTGAAAGCATAACTTTTTGATTAGTTAAGTCAACAGAATCAATTTTTCCAAACATTCCATTAAATGGCCCAGCAATAATTTTAACCTTAGTACCTTCTTTAAGTTCAGTATCTACATTCATTCTGCTAATTCCCATATTACCTAAAATATTATCAACTTCATAAGGTTGTAATGGTGTTGGTTTAGCACCTTTTCCGCTTGATCCAATAAATCCAGTTACTCCAGGTGTATTTCTTACTACATACCAAGCCTCATCACTCATTACCATTTCAACTAAAATATAACCAGGGAACATTTTCTTTGTTCTTTCCTTAGTTACACCATTTTTAACTTCTGTAACCTTTTCTTCAGGAATAACTACTCTATAAATATAATCTTTCATATCCATAGATTCAGCTCTCATTTCTAATTTTTCTTTAACCTTATTCTCATGACCAGAATAAGTATTAACTACATACCATTGTTTTTCCATAAATACTAACTCCTTTTTAACCAATTAAAGATTGAACTAATGCGAAAAGAACATCAATTAAATAAAAGAAAAGTGAACAAAATATTATAGTAATAATAGTTGCTATAGAATATTTAACCATATCTTTCTTATTTGTCCAATGAACTTTTTTAAATTCAGATTTTACACCATGACAAAATGTCATAAATCGAGCAAATAAACTTTTCTTCTCAACTACAATTTCTTTCTTGTTAGTAGTCTTTTTTTCCTTTTTTTCCTTTTCTACTTTCTTTGTTTCTGTTTTTATACTTGATGTATTATACTTGTCTTCAACAACTTTCTTTCTAACTTCAGCCATATCTTCACCTATTCCTAATTTGTTTCAAAATAAAAACACTTCTGAGTGCTTACACCATTAAAATAGCACAAACACAAAGAAATGTCAACGAATATGAACTAAATTAAACTTAATACCCATCCTATCATACAAATTAGTAAAAGAGTAAACATACAAATAGTTGGAACTAGTAAATAATTAATAAAGGCTGAATCACGAATTCCGCTGATTTGCTTGTAAATAGTATCATTTATTCTATTATTATTAAAATTACTTAAATCGAGCCTATTGTTTTCTTTCACAAATGACTTATCTTTTGATGCATTTTCCCCTAATTCATTTTCTAAATTTATTAAATCCCTATTACGTCTTTCAACATCGTATTCACACAAATAAACTGAAGCACCTCTTTGAATCACGCCTCTATAATAAGGAACATTTTCATTAGGCAAAAATTGAGCAAATGAATCGAAATTTTCTTTTAAAAATTTAATATTTAACTGACTAAGTGGAATATGTAAATAATAACAAATTTGTATAATACTGGAGTTAAATATATCTTCATTTATCATTTTCTTTTTTCTTATAGGATCAGGAGATAATTGAATTAAACTAACGAATTGGACATAATCAGGTCTATTTTCCAACACATCAATCTGGGTTGGACTAAAATCATTAATACAATAATCATGTTCATGAATATATTTTAAAGCTTTATCCATATTTAAAAATAACTCTTTCATATCATCTTCTGATGAATGAGTCTTAATCCATTCATCAAGATTACATGATTCATAATTTTTATAATTATTACCAATCATATTAAAACCATCCTATCCTAATATAATTTTAAATCATATTAAGGAAAAAAACAATTTATAAATTAATAATTATTCACATAATATTCTCGTTCTTATTTCGTCTCTAACCAAATTTACTCTATAAGAAACTGAATTTATTGATACTTCTAAAAGAATAGAAATTTCTTTCAAAGAAAAATTATTCATTTTTAATTCAAAAGGAGCAGTATATTTTAAATCTAATGAATATAAGACATCTTTAATAATATTCATAGTATCTTCATAGTCTAATTCATCATTTAAAGATACAGAATTATCTCTTACATCTAAATCGTCTAATGAAATAAAGTATTTATTACTTATATTTCTTTTTGGTAAAGATATATTCTTAGTAAAACTAAGTAATCGTCTCCTAATACACAATTCAACAAAAGTATAAAATAATGCTCCTTTCGAAGAATCATACTTATTTAAAGCATTTTGAAATCCAACATAACCTTCTTGAATAAAATCATCATAGTCATATCCATAATCGGAATACCTATCATAAAATTCCTTAGAGATATTTTTTACAATAGGCTTATACTTTTCAAATAAAGAATAATATGAAAACTCATCATTTTCTCTTACCATAGATATTAATTCATAATCATTATAATTTTTATAATTCATTTAACCTACTTTCTATTACGAATCATCTCATATATCATTATACCAGCAGCAACACTTGCATTTAAACTATTAGTTTCTCCATACATTGGAATTTTTGCAATAAAGTCACATTTTTTCATAACTAAATTAGATATTCCTGTTCCTTCATTACCAACTATAAGAGCTATCTTACCAGTATAGTCAATATCTCTATAGTCAACACTATCTTTAAGAGCAGTACCAACTATCCAATATCCATTTTCTTTTAATTTATCTATTGTATTAGATAAATTCGTAACTTGAACTATATTTACATTATCCAATGTACCAACACTAGTTTTCATAACAGTTGCATTGACTTGTACTTGTCTATCTTTAGGAATAATAACAGATTTTATTCCTGCAGCCTCACAAGTTCTAATAATAGCACCTAAATTATGAGGATCTTCGATATGATCTAAAATAACAACTTTCTCCTCATTTTTATTTAAAAAAGTGTTAATATTAGAATATTGATAATCCGGAATAAATAAGAGTATACCTTGATGTACCCCAGAACACAAATTATCAATTTCTCTTTTTTTCTTATAAAAAACTACAATTTTAGAATTTTCGATAAGCGAAATTATCTCTTTATCATTAAAATTCTCTTGCAAAAAAATTTTTTCGACTTTTTCACCTTTTTTTAAAATATCCTTTGCCACATTTCTTCCATAAACTAACATAAACTATACCAAGATAAAATTCATTATTTCATCTATCCTTTCAATGTTTTCTTTTAAATTCAAATAACCAATTAAGGCTTCCAAACCTGTCGCATATTTATACGTAATAATATCACAATTCTTAGGGTGGGAAGTTGTTTTATAATTTCTAGCTCTTTTTACAACATCAAGTTCTTCATTAGATAAAAAATTACCATCCATCATTTTCTTCAAATACCCTGATTGTGATTTTGCACTTACATAATTAACAGCCTCTTTTTGTAAATCGTTAACATTTGTAATACCTTTATTAATTAAATACTTTCTAACATAATTTTCATATATAGTGTCACCTAAATAAGCTAAAACTAAAACGTTTATTTCTAATATATTCATAAAATCACCACACATATTATATCATAAGAAAAGAATTAGTAAAAACTAATCCTTAATTATTTCATAAGTAGTTCCTTCACGAGTATCAATTAGCTTAATTCCCTCTTTTAATAAATTATCTCTAATTTCATCTGCTAAAATATAATTTTTATTTTTCTTTGCTTCATTTCTTTCAGCAATTTTTTCTTTTATATACACATCGTTTTCTAGATTTTCTTCTTCATTACTAATTAAATTAAGAGATAAAACTTCATCAAATGATGTAATTAATGATATTTTAGTCTTATCTGATACAGAAGAATCTTTAAGTAATTCATAAATAACTGTTATAGCATTTGCAGTATTTAAATCATTAGATATTTCTAAAATAAATTTATTATTATATATTTCGTATACATTTCTATCTAATTCGCCACTATCTGAAAGCGATTTGATTTTATTTCTTAATTTCTTTAATGTAGCCTCTGCTTGAGTAAGCGCATCATAAGAAAAAACTAATTGCTTCCTATAATGAGAATTTAAACACATAAATCTAAAGGCTAAAGGATCATATCCTTTTTCTTTTAATTTAGTTACAGTAAGTATTGCTCCTTTAGATTTACTCATTTTACCAGTTTGATCTAAAAGATGTTCATTATGAAACCAGTAATTACACCACTTATGACCAAGATAAGCTTCACTTTGTGCTATTTCATTTGTATGATGTGGAAAAATATTATCAACTCCCCCACCATGAATATCTAAATATTCTCCTAAATATTTTATAGAAATTCCACTACATTCTATATGCCATCCAGGATAACCTTTTCCCCAAGGAGAATCCCATAACAATTCATGATTCTCAAACTTAGAGGTTGTAAACCACAAAGCAAAATCTGCTTGATTCCTCTTATTTGAATCTTCTTCTACCCCATCTCTCGCACCAACAACCAAATCATCTTCTTGATGATTCGTTAAAACATAATAGTCATCAAGTTTACTAATGTCAAAATATACATTTCCACCAGAAATATAAGCATATTCATCTTTTAGTAATTTTTCTATTATCTTAATATACATATCAATATTTTCAGTAGCAGGAGAAACTATTTCTGGCATTTTACAGTTAACAAGACTAAAATCTTCAAAAAAAGCATCTGTATAAAATTTAGCTATTTCCATTGAAGACTTATGTTCTCTTTTTCTAGCAACTTCCATCTTATCTTCACCGGAATCAGAATCACTTGTTAAATGTCCAACATCAGTTATATTCATTGCACGTGTAACATCATACCCTAAATATCTTAAAGTTTTATCCAAGATATCATGTCCTATATAATTTCTAATATTACCAATATGAGCATAATGATAAACTGTAGGTCCACAAGTATATAATTTTACTTTTCCATCTTCATTAGGAACAAATTCTTCCACTTTCCTTGTTAACGTATTGTATAATTTCATAACATCACCTCTGTTTTTATGAAAATATTATAACAAATTTAAATATAAAATTAAATATTAATATACTTTTTACAAATCTTATCTATATTATCAAATGAAATTTTCTTTAAATCAATCACATCTAATAAACTAGCAACTTCTTTGTTTTTAATAGAAACATTATTTTTCAATAAATATTTCTTCGCATTTTCAAAACTAAAATCATTAAAACATACTGAATAATCATAAAAAGAATTATTTTCTTTTATAAAACCTAAATTATAAGGTTTATTTTCTGCAAAAAATACTAGTAAACAAAATCCTTTAGTTTTAATTTTATTTATACAATTAAGAATTAAGTTATTAGAAGAAAAATTACAAATTATTAAATTGAAATAATTATTACTAATAGAAGCAAAAATTTCTTTATTTATAATTTCTGTAGAATCAATATATATTGTATTAGCAAAAATAAAAAATTCATTGACAAAATCTTTAAATATTTTCTTTTTTCCACAAGTATCATTTCCATATAAAATTAAGCATTTATTTGAACTCATATTATTAATAATAGATCTAAGTATACTAATAAGATTACTAATTGGAGAAATTTCCCAAAAATATTTATTTAATAGTTTCTTTTCTATACCAGCTATTAAATTATCAAAAATATAATTCATTGGAATTCCAGTTATACTATATAATGTTTCATAAACTGTTTTAGCATCAATTATATTAATATGAGATTTTGTTAATAATTTTTTATTATTAATAGTAATTTTCTTTAGCTCATCTTCAATATTTTCATCAGAAGTCTCGCCTATAACATGTTTTTCATTTAATAACTTAGCTTTTTCTTTAGAAAAACTAGCGTTCCAAGAATTTAAATTACATGAATACTTAGCACATATATTATCTAAAAAATCAATAACAACATCAGGTTGATGTAGAAATGAAAAATAAGAATAGGAAATATCCAATATTAAAGAAAGTATATTATCAGGAATCGTTACATTAAAATATTTTTCATAGGAATTTCTCGTATTAAGCAAAATGTTATAAATTGACTCTTTAGGTAACTCTTTTACAAATATATTTTGAAATCTTCTGCAAAACGCCTTATCATTTTTTAAATATTTATTATACTCTTCCAAGGTTGTTGCTCCTATAACTTTAATCTTTCCAGCAGATAAATACGGTTTTAATATATTGGAAGCATCAATTGCACCATCTGCAGCCCCAGCGCCTATAACAGTATGAAATTCATCTATAAAAAGTATAATATTATCATTTTGTTCTATAACATTAATAATCTTATTAAGTTTTTCTTCAAACTCTCCACGATACTTTGTTCCAGCAACAAGAGATGAAATTAGTAGATTATAAATAACATAATCACCCAATTTACTATCGCAATTATTTATTCTTCTGACTAAACCTTCTAATAATGCTGTTTTACCAACACCTGCATCTCCAATCAACAAAATATTATTTCTATTTTTCTTCAAAAGTATTTGCTCAATTAAATTTATTTCTTTATCTCTTTCATAGATCATAAAATCATTCTTTCTAGAACAATATTCATTCATATTAATAGCATATTTATCTAAAATAGAATAATCATAATTATTAAGTATATTATCTTTACAACTAGAATTATAATGAGAAACTATTTCATATATATCTATATTCATACCAAGAAGTATTCTTTTAGCAATTCCATCTCTTGATTTCATAAATGAAATAAAAACGTTTTCTATTTCATTATCATCATAAGTATATTTAGTCGAATTATTTATTATTAAATTAAATAAAGGAGTAAATAATAACCATTTACTCCTTTTAGTTCCAATTCCAATAACTCTTATCAATTCATTTCTAAACATATCATAATTTATATTATATTTATTTAAAAATTTTGTACATTTATACTCTTTATTTTTTAAAATTGCAAGAAATAAGTGTTCACTACCAACATAAGGATGTCTTAGTGAATACATCTCATCGCTTGAATCTATAATAAGTTTCTTAACTTCCTCACTTAAATTCATGTCCAAACATTATCACCTCAAATAAATTGTACATTTTATAAATATTAAATTCAAATAAATTCATACACAAAAATAAGACAAAACTTTTAAAAAAAAAGAAACCCTAAGGCTTCTTTCAAAAATTAAATTAAAGCTAAAATTATGAATATAATTAATAAAATTATAAATAATTCTAATAATAATTTCCAAATATTCTTTAACCATTCTCCATAAGAAACATCTAAATAAGATAGAACACTCATTAAGATTAAACTTGTTGGAGCAACTAACATTGTTAATCCATACATAGATTGGAAAATAACTCCAACTAGTGGGTAGTTAGCACTATTTGTTACTACACTTGCGTAGTATGGTAAAACACTTTGGAAAACATATGAAGCTTCAAAATTAAAGAAACTTGATAATATTGCAGTAACTGTAGTAGTAACAATATTAAATTTACTTCCAAGAATAGTTTTATAAATTACTAATTGGAATGGATGATATGTAGCTAATACTAATATTGTATATAGTAAGATAACTACACATGCAGGTAATAAGGCTTTCTTAGCTCCTTCTGCAAATCCATCTAAAGCATCATCTAATTTAACTTTATAAATTATTACAAAAATTATTGTTATTAATAATAATGGTAATAATAAATCAACTAAAGTCCAAGACCCAAATGCGTTCATTGTTCCTAAAATTTTACCGAAAATATTAAATCCGAATAATTTAAATTTAGAAACAGCATCAGTAGCAGTAGACATAGCCTTAATTCCAAAAGCACTTTCCCATGGAATGAATGCTAAAATCATCAAAACAAATAGTAATCCAAAAAGAATAGAGAATGTAACTGTATTATAATGTTTACCACTATTAGCAACAATAACATCTTCATCTACTAACGCTGCTTTATTAGCATTTTTACTAGTAGTTTTCTTTGTAGATTTCTTTGATGATGATTTAGTTGTTGACTTCTTAGTTGATGATTTCTTTGTAGAAGTTTGTTTAGAACTTGTCTTCTTTTCTTCTACTTCTTCTTTTTCTTCTTTCTTTGCTTCTTCTTTAGCGATTTCTTCTGCCATGACTTCATCAGTTACTTTTACAGCAATACTCTTTGCATCTTCAGCAGCAACAGCTTTTTTATTCTTCTTTATGTACATAATTGTATTAAAGATTACTAAAGCTATTCCTACTAATAAGATAACAAATCTTACTCCAATTTGATAATCAGTCTTAAGACTTAAAGTTTTAGTAAGTACACTTAAATTAGTAGTTGCATAAGTACTACCTGCAAGTCCAACTGTCATTGAACCAACAATAACTAATGCTGCAACAATCTTATCATATCCCATAAGGAAAATTAGTGAAACTAATAATGGAATAAAAATAGCAAAGGCAATTTGTAATCCGCAAATTGAAACTCCAAATGCTAAAATTATAGAAATAATTGATAAAGCAAAAATTTCTTTTCCTTTTAATTTAGCAGCTAATTTTTCAACAAAATCGTGATAAGCAGGAATTTTGTTTAAAACTCCGTAAAATCCTCCAACTAAGATTATGAATAAAGCAATATATCCAAAATATGATAATGATGTAAATGGATAATTTACTAAATCAAACAATCCCATTTGAACGCGTCCTTGTTCTACATACGAACTTGAATAATATGCAGCAGGTAAAATCCAAGAAAGTAATAAGAAAAGTAAAATTACAATTAGAACGACTTTCACTGTATTATGTTTTTTCATAATTAACCTCCCATAATAATTATAACTATTATGACCTTATTTTACAAGCATTTACAATTTATTTTAATGAAATTTTTGTGAAAAAAAAGAAGAACTTAATTTCTGTTCTTCTCCTTCATTGTAGGGAATAATAATACATCACGAATTGAATCTTGTTCAGTAAATAGCATAACAAGTCTATCAATTCCATAACCAATACCACCAGCAGGAGGCATACCATACTCTAATGCTTCAACAAAATCATAATCAATATCATTTGCTTCATCATTTCCTAAATCTCTTTCTGCAATTTGTGCTTCAAATCTTTCTAATTGATCAATTGGATCATTTAACTCAGTATATGCATTAGCAAATTCTTTGCCGCCGATAAATAACTCAAATCTATCAACAAATCTTAGATCTTCAGGATTTTTCTTTGTTAATGGTGATATTTCAATTGGATGACCATATAAGAATGTTGGCTGAATTAAAGTTTCTTCAACATATTTCTCAAAGAACAAATTAACTATATGTCCAAAACTCTTTTCATGTTCTTGAACTTCAATTCCATGTTCTTCCGCTAACTTTAAGCATTCTTCTAATGATAAATCTTGTTTAAAATCAATTCCTGTTTGTTCCTTAATAGCGTCTACCATACTAATTCTCTTCCATGGTCCTTCTAAACTTATTTCATTTCCATAGAAAGTATAATTCATTTTTCCAACAACAGTTTTAGCAATATTTGTAAACATTCCTTCTGTTAAGTCCATCATTCCTTCTAAATCAGAATATGCTAAATATGCTTCTAATTCAGTAAATTCAGGATTATGTCTTAAATCCATACCTTCATTTCTAAATACTCTTCCAATTTCATAAACTGCTTCCATACCACCAACTAATAGCCTCTTTAATGGTAACTCTAAAGCAATTCTTAAATACATATCTAAATCTTGAGCATTATGATGAGTTGTGAATGGTCTTGCAGATGCTCCAGTTAATAATGTAGATAGAACTGGTGTTTCAACTTCTACAAATCCTTGATTATCTAAATAATTTTGAATACTTCTAATAATTCTAGGTCTTAAAAAAGCTACTCTGCGTGAATCTTCATTCATTATTAAGTCTACATATCTACGTCTATATCTTTCCTCTTTATCTGTTAATCCATGGAATTTTTCAGGTAATGGTCTAAGTGCTTTAACTAAATGAGTATACTCTAAACATTTTATTGTAACTTCACCAGTCTTAGTTTTCATAATTTTTCCATATACACCAACAATATCACCTATATCAGCAGTTTTGAATAATGAATAATTTTCCTCTCCAATATCATTTATTGAAATATAAATTTGAATAGTTCCTGTCTTATCTTGTATTGTAAAGAAAGATGCTTTTCCCATTTTTCTTATAAACATAATTCTTCCTACTACTTTTGCAGTATCATCCATATTTTCAAATGCATCATGTTCAACATCAGCATATTTTTCTTTTATATCTTTAGCATAGCTATCTCTATCAAATCTATGACCAAATGGATCTATTCCTAATTCTCTTAATTTTTCTGCTTTTTCTCTTCTAACAATTTCTTGTTCAGTTAATTCTCGCATAAAATCACTCCTCTTTTCTTTCTAAAATATCATATTATTTAAAACAAATAAACATAAAATAAAAAATTTACTATTATTCAGCAACATTTACAACTCTAGTTCTACAAACTAAATCATGTAATCCTTTTCCATCTTTTCTAAACATCATCATAATTGCACATATAAAAAGAACAATATATTGAATAAAACTAACACCCATAACCACAAAAATATATGACCTTTTAGCAACCGTAAGCATAATTATAAAATCAATTATATATAGTAGCAACGAATTTATCATAAAACTTCTAAAAATCATTTGATTTATAGTAAGCTCATCTGTTTCAGACTCAACTCTTATTTTCATTAATTTTTTACCTAATGTTTGACCTTTACTATATGTTTGATATACAACAAAATATAATATAGTTAATAAAATAACAAAGATAGATACTATCCCTTGCTCACGAGCAATACTATAACTTATATTACCATATTGAATAACATATTCTTCTGTACTAATTTCATTTTTTTGCAATTGATCAACAATTTTTGTTGCTTGATTACTTAAATTTTCAACTCTTTTTGCATCTAAAAATGGTGTTGCTATTAAAGATGCAATAAAACTTACTAAAAGAATATCTATTAAATAAGCAAAAACACGCTTAGTAAAATAAACTTTTTCTTCTTTTTTTTCTATTATTTTCTCCTTGGATTTCTCTGTCTTTCTAGCTTTTCCATTTTCTACATATTCTTTAATTTTAGAACTAACATCTTCTGAAACATCATCTTTTGTCTTTTCATCAACTTCTTCTTCAGAAACTATATCAGCCTCTATCTTTTTCTTCATTTTGTGCCTCCTTAAATTCATTTAATAATAAAATTATATCATGAATATTAGTTGTTTGATACACCTTATTCTTTAATTCATTAGCACCTTTAATACCTTTAAAATACCAAGAAATATGATTTCTAATTTCTAAACAAGCTAATTTTTCATTTTTTAAGGAATCTAATAATTTCAAATGTTTTAAACACATATCAATTCTATCAACAATAGACACATCAATAACTTCTTTTCCATCAAGATAGTTAACAATATTTTTTATAAGCCAAGGATTTCCTAAAACACCTCTACCTATCATAACAGCATCACATTTTGTCTCCTCAAGCATCCTTTTTGCATCCTCAGGAGACTTTATATCACCATTACCAATAACGGGAATTGAAACATTCTCTTTTACTTCTTTAATAATATTCCAATCTGCTTTGCCACTATATCCTTGACTTCTAGTTCTTGGATGAACACATATAGCACTTGCTCCTGCTTTTTCTATTACTTTAGCAACTTCTACAGCATTAATATGGTTACTATCCCAACCACTTCTGATTTTAACAGTAACAGGAACATTGACAGCCGAAACAACACTAGAAACTATATCAAAAATTTTATCTGGATCTTTAAGTAATGCTGATCCAGCCTGTGCTCTAACAGCAACTTTCGGAACAGGACACCCCATATTTATATCGATTATATCTGGCTTCATCTCTTTTTCAATAAATTTAGCTGCCTCTACAAAAGATTCTTTATCACTACCAAAAATTTGTTGACTAATTGGTCTTTCTTTTTCTGTCATATAAAGCATATCTATTGTTTTTTGATTGTTATATGTAATTGCTTTATCACTAACCATCTCTGCATATATTAATCCACATCCCATATCTTTACAAATTTGTCTATATGCAGAATTACAAATACCAGCCATTGGTGCCAAAACAACTTGGTTTGATATCTTTACATTTCCTATTTTCCACTCCATAGAATCACTCCTAATAATTTTCTAAGACTTGCTTATTATATTATATATTAATAATTTTTTCAATGAAAAAGGAATTAATAGTTAACTCCAATTTTATATTCTCTTCTTTTAATTTTTACTAATATTTTCTTTGGTTATTTAAATACACCCTCTCTATTTATCGAAAAATCTAAATTAAAAATTTTATCAAACATTAACTCTATATAAGCATCATCCAAATTAACACCAACCAAAGGTACGATATCTGAAATATACTTATTTAAAGAATCAAACTTTACACAACTCATCCAATACTAAAAAAGAAAAATAGAAATATTAATCTTTATTATATAAAGTTATTTTTACTCATTAATTATAGGACAAATATAAACAACACTACCATTTGTAATATCTTTAAATACAACTATTGATAGTCTATTTTTCTTATTATCCATATAATTTTTATTATTAACCATAGTGTACTCTCGAACTACAATATTCCATGATTTTAACATATACATAATTTATTCCTTTATTTATTATTTTCTTTAAGTAAATCTCTTATTTCTTCTAAAAGCAAAACCTCATCACTTTTCTTTACTTGTACTTCTTTTGCCTCTTTCTTTTGACCAATACTAACTAGTCTATTAAAAAACTTTAATAATAGAAATAAAACAAAAGCCATAATAAAGAAATTAATTATTGAAGTTATAAAATCTCCATATAAAATTCTTTGACCACCATAAATCTTTAATGAACCACCAACTTCAGCTCCGCCTATTCCATTAATAAGTGGATTAATAACATCTTTTGTTAAAGCAGAAACAACATCAGAAAATGCTGCACCAATAATAACACCTACAGCCATATCCATAACATTGCCTCTCATAACAAATGACTTAAATTCATTTATAAAACCTTCACTTTTTTGCTTTAGTTCATCAACATCTACTTTTACATTTGTCTTCACAATACTACACCTCAATTAAATTATATCAAAAAAAGAACTAGATTAATCATCTAATTCTTTTAATAATTCAGCTTTATTCATCTTTGAAACATTCTTTATACCTTTTTCCTTAGCTATTTCTCTAAGTTTTGTAATTGACATTGACTCATAACTATCATCTTTTTCTTCTGGCATTTTTCCATTTTCAACAAGATAATCAATTTGTTCCTTTGTTAATGTCTCATACTCAAGTAATGCTTCAGCAATTAATTTTAATAAATCTTTATTCTTAGAAATTATTTCTTTTGCTTCTTTATGACAATTATTAATAATCTTTCTCATTTCCATGTCTATTTCATTAGCAACTTCATTAGAAAAATGTTGTGGTTTATTATAATCTCTTCCTAAGAACACACTTCCACTTTGTTGTTCAAATTGTAGAGGTCCTAAATCACTCATACCATACTCAGTAACCATAGCACGTGCAATCTTAGTTGCTTTTTCAAAATCGTTATGAGCACCAGTTGTTATTTCTCCAAATGTAATTTCTTCTGCAGTTCTACCACCAAGAAGACCTGTTATCTCTTCAAGTAAATCTGTCTTAGTTGAACATAATTTTTCTTCGCTTGGAACCATCATATTATATCCACCAGCTTGTCCACGAGGAATTATTGTTACCTTTTGGACATCACTAGCATTTCTTAATTTAAGTCCAATAACAGCATGTCCTGCTTCATGATATGCTACTAATTTTCTGTCTGCTTCACTATATTTATGACTAGTCTTTGCAGGTCCCATTAATACTCTATCAGTAGCTTCGTCTATTTCACTCATTGTAATTTCAGATTTATTTCTTCTTACAGCAAGTAAAGCAGCTTCATTTAATAAGTTTTCAAGATCAGCTCCACTAAAACCTGGAGTTCTCTTAGCTAAGTTCTTTAATGTAATACCATCTGCTAAAATCTTGTTCTTAGCATGTACCGCAAGTATTTCTTCACGACCTTTTACATCAGGTAAGCTTACTGTAATTTGTCTATCAAATCTTCCTGGTCTTAATAATGCTGGGTCTAAAACATCTGGTCTATTAGTTGCAGCAATTATTATTATACCTTCATTTGCTCCAAAACCATCCATTTCAGTAAGTAATTGGTTAAGTGTTTGTTCACGTTCATCATGTCCTCCACCTAAACCAGTTCCTCTTTGACGACCAACTGCATCTATTTCATCGATAAAGATTAAACATGGAGCAGTTCTCTTAGCTTGTTGGAACATATCACGAACACGGCTTGCTCCAACACCAACAAATAATTCAACAAAATCAGAACCACTTATAAAATAGAATGGAACATCAGCTTCTCCTGCAACTGCTTTAGCAAGTAAAGTTTTACCTGTTCCTGGAGGCCCCATTAATAAAACACCTTTTGGAATTCTTGCTCCTAATTTTTGAAATTTCTTAGGTGCTTTTAAGAAATCAATAAGTTCCTTAACTTCTTCTTTTTCTTCACTAAGTCCAGCAACATCCTTAAATGTTACTTTATTAGTATCACTATTCAATCTAGCACGGCTTTTACCAAAATCTAATGACCCTTTGTTACTTACCATTTGCTTATTAAAGAACCAGAAAGCAACTCCAACTAATAGTACTATTGGTAAAATATTAACTAAAATATATAAAAGTGATGATGAATCAGGATCTGGTACAACAGTTAACTTAAAATCTTGATTATCACTTGCTTTTACAATCTTTTTCATAACTTCATCACTTAAAGGTAAAGTAGATTCAAATGATTCATTTTTCTTATATCCTTCTAATTTACCAGATACATCATAAACATATCCACTTCCTCTAGTAACAATAGTTAATTCTGTTATTTCCTCTTTATTTAATTTTTCAATAAATTTATCATATGTTAAATCATTTACTTTTTGACCAGCAACTGTGTAAAAATAAAAAACACCTAACATAATAACAAAAATAAATAAGTAAGGTAATAACCCTTTTTTTATAGTTTTCTTATCCATTTTTTTATTCACAAATTTTCCTCCTTAACTATATTTCAATATTATATCATAAACATCGGATTTCTTTTTGTCAAATTTAGATTTTTTAATTCCAGGAATCCATACTACATTCCCACGTGAATCAACAACAATAGGCCAACTATCACGCTTATCCAATGATATTTTTTTATCTATAAATATATCTTTTACTTTTTTAGTACCATTTAAACCCTTCACCTTTATCTTATCTCCAAATCTTCTAGTTCTAACAATTAAAGGTAAAGTTATCTCTGATGTATCAAGTCTACATACATTATTACTATTATCAGAATCATCACTTGTTTTTTCTATATAATGATTATTTGGTAACATAGCATAATTATCAAACTCAATCTCATAAGATAAAATAGTATCAATATTTCTATTAAGAGTAAAATAATTATATTCTTTCTTTGCTATTACATCGTTTGGTAAATTAATAAAAATATTAGCTTTTCTACTATTAATTAAAGTTATAATCAAATCGATATGTCTATCTCCAACTAATATTAAATCATCTTGATAAAACTCACTCAACATATAGTATAGTAATTCTCTTTGAATAAACTCATCTTCTAACAAAAATTTATCAATAATTAACTTTTCTTTATCAAAAACTCTTTTTATAGCCTTATCAGTTTCCTTTTCAATAAACTTATTTGCTTCATTTAATGTATCACTAAATTTTAAAAATTTTAAATGAACATCTTTTTCTTCTTGTTTTAGGAATGGTAACACATATTTTCTATATCTATTTCTGGTATACTTATCTTTATCATTTGAACTATCAACGTAATACTTAACATTATTATCAATATCATATTGATGAAGTTCTTCCTTAGTATAATGAACTAATGGTCTAACAATTTTATAAGTATCCATATCTACAACACTTTTAAAGCCACTGTAACCATTTAAGTTAGACCCTCTAACTATTCTCATTAAAACAGTCTCCATTAAATCATCACCATGATGTGCAGTCATTAAGTAATTAGCGTCATATTTATGAACTAAATTTTCAAAAAAGTTATATCTTATATTTCTTGCCTCATTATGAAAATTATCATCACCATACTCTTCAATAACCATAACTTCAAATACTAAGTTATTATCTATACAATATTGTTTTAAAAATTCTGCCTCTTCATAACTCTCTTTTCTAACATTATGATTTACATGAGCAATTATTAAACTTAAATTATATTTATTTCTAATCTTTAGCAACATATCAACAAGAGCCATTGAATCAGGTCCAGTAGAACAACCAATGACAATCTTATCATTTTGCTTAAATTTAAAGTCCTTCTCTATATTAATCATGGACATTCCTCCAATCAACCAATATTATAACATAGTTACACAAAAAAAAAGAAAATATATTTCTATTTATCTGGAATTTGCAAAATATATTCTCCATCTTTAGAATATGAATATTTTTCCCTTGCATATCTAGCTACATAATCTGGATTTTGTAATTTTTTAGCATCTACTTGTAATTCTTCTTCTTTTTCTTTTAAACTAGTAAGTTGCTTATCAAGTTCCTTTTTCTCTTGATACTTATCAAAAATTTCAACCCAGTATCTACCAATAGAGAATGTAACACAAAATATAACTACAAGAGATAGAAGAGCTAAAATAAAAGTCCTACGCTTTCTCTTATTAACTTTTTTTACTTTTGTCATCACATTCACCTACCTTCTCACCCTATATTATATATCTTTTGAACAACTCAATTTTAGCAAATAATTAAATTTATTACTCGTTTTACACTTATTTACATCTTTTTATTAAGAAAATTATAACTAATTAAAAAGCCAAATATAATTAATAAAAGAAAATATAAATGTAAAATTCCATTATTTAAATAATTTAAAATTACAAAATACAGAATGGAAATAAATAAAAACAAAGAAATATAATATAAAATTCTTAATCTATATCTTCTTAAAATTAAAAATTTATAATTAACTTTAAACATAAAAAACAAAAAAACACCAAATATAAAAGAAAAAAACATACTAATAATTTGAGTAACTAAATTCATTATTTAAATAACCTATTGAAAATACCATCTTCTTCTTTCTTCTTATTCTCAACAACATAATTAATTGAATCAATAGTTCCTTTAATAGTAACATTTCCAGCAAGTGTATCCAATTTTATAAGTTCTAACCCTTCTCCTTTAATAACCATAAATCCCATAGTTGTTTCTAAAATAAAATGTAATTTATCAAAATTATCTATTTTTTTTACACCAGTAATTACAAGCGTTTTTCTTTCAAGTAAACTAACGCTATGATTATAATTATTTATTGTAGAACTTTCTTTATCCATATTTATTCCTCCTAATTATATATATGTTAAAAGGAAAAATTTTATGCAAGAAAAAAAGATGTAATCACATCTTATTCTTCGGTAGCTGGTTCATCTTCTGCTTTTTCATAAGCTTCTAAAATAGCTTCTTCAAACATAGCACGAACTTCAGGATTAATTGGATGAGCGATATCGCGGTATCCTCCTGTAGCTGTTTTACGACTTGGCATTGCTATAAATAAACCGTTGTCTCCTTCAATAATACGAATATCATGTACTGCAAAACTATCATCTAATAATACAGATGCAATTCCCTTCATACGAGAACCTTCCTTATCAATTTTACGTACATTTACAGATGTAATCTTCATACGATTTTCCTCCCTCTTAAAGCGTTACCACTTTATAAGTTAATTTTATAATATTATTTATTAAAATGCAATATATTTTAATTTTAACCAACTATTTTCAAGTTATTTATAAGTAAATCACTATAAGTAAAAGACAAAGTTCTACCATCACAAGTACTTATAGTGAATATTGCTGGATATGCTTTGTCAATAAAACCTTCAAAAATTTCATTTTGATTTCTAGGTCCCTTATAAAAAAATTTTCTTTTTATACCAATATTTTTATAAATAATATTTTTCGCAATATTAATATTCATCGTGGATACCCCACATACATAGTACCATTAGTAATTATTCCTCCAATACCATCACTTCCATATTTTGTTTTCTTAATCATATTAATTAAATCAATACTTTGATTTTTATCAGATAAAGCAACACTTGACGCTATTATTGCAGGGTCTAGAGCATGAATATTTATTCTCTTAGGACTCGACGCAAAATTAGCACCTGCTTGAATTAACTTTTCGTAATTAGATTGACAAGCACCAGCTATTATAATTAACTTATCTTGACTCTTTTCATATTTTCTTGCTTCTTTAATAGCCGAAATAAAATTAGATGAATTTTCCTAATTATTTAAATCATTTTCATCGTGTTTTTTAGAAAAATAAGCATCGTGACCAGTAACAACAACAATATCCGGTCTATATTCTTTTATAAGATTAACAATTTTAGAGGAAACACTTTTTTCAGGCAAAGTAATTCCATTTGCCTTAATACCCATATTTTTATAAAATTTCATACACCTATTCAAATAATCATTATCTCCATCGATATGTAATATTTTTCCAGGTATGTAAAAATAATTATCTCTATCCATATGAATTAAAGATAAATTTCTCTTTATTATAGAATCATCATCATTTAAAACATTATTAACTATAGTAAGATCATCTATATCAGCATCAGCATATAAACGTAAATCAACACCTTTTAAAAATACATTTTGTTGATCTATGCTAATAATTCTAAAAACGATGTCATGATTATGAGAAATACGACTTACTAAATCACCTACTTTGAATTTCAATCAATCATCTCCCATAAATTTATATGCTAAAAAAAGAAAAATAGAATAAAAAAAAGGATTATCTATATAACCCATTTGCTAAATCAATAAAAACATCTAATTGTAAATTTTCCGCTCTAATACTCAAATCATAACCATAATTATTTAAAATACTCTCAACAATATTTAAATCATAACTTTTTAAATTGTTTTTAATTGTTTTTCTCTTAAATTGAAAAGAGTCTCTAACAATTTTTTCAAAGAAATCTAAATCAACCACTTCTCTTCTTTGCTTTTTTTCTTTAAATGATACTATTACACTATCAACTTTAGGTTCTGGTACAAACTCTTTTTTTGAAACAAAAAACTCTTTTTTTATATCATAAAAATAATTTAATAACACAGTAATCGACCCATATTCTCTAGTTCCAGGTCCAGTTGAAAATCTATCACCTACCTCTTTTTGTACCATCATTACAATTTTTTCAAAAGATAAATGTGATTTTACCAGTTTCATAAGTATAGGTGTTGTTATATAATATGGCACATTACTAACAAAATATAATTTATCGTAATCATATTTTGCAACATCTGATGGAATATCAGCCTCTAAAAAATCCTGAAATAAAACATCAACATTATCAAGACCATCAAGTCTTTTAAACAACTCATCAGAAAGTTCTGTATCTATTTCATATGCAAGAACATTCTTAGCACACAATGCAAGCTCTCTAGTCATAATTGCTCCACCTGGACCAACCTCTATAACTAAATCACTAGAATTAACACCACTTACATCTACAATTCTTTTTACCGTATTAATATTTTTTAAAAAATTTTGTCCAAACTTCTTTTTAAATTTAACATCATACTTTTCCATAAAATCACCAACCGTTCCTATTATAAAACATATCAAAAGAAAAGAAAAGAATTTATTAAGACTCTCTTCTCTTTGACATAACAACAGTAATTTTAATAGCATCATATAAAATAACTATTCCTATAGGAATTAAAAAACAATATAAGAAATTAGAAGGTTTTGATAAAAATGAATGTACATAACCTATTTTTGGAATAACAAATAAAACTTTTCCATAAATCTGATCAGTTGCAACAGAAGCATAATCAGCAACAGGATTATTATCCCCTTTTGTAGTATAAATCGAACTGTCCTTATTAACGTTCTCTTTATTTATAACTCTATGAGTTACTGTTAACCCCTTATAATAAGTATCGCTAGAGGAAAAACTTATAATATCTCCAACCTTATATTTATCATGATCAACTCTTTTTACAATAATAGCATCATTAATATTTATTGTTGGAACCATACTTTGTGAAACTATAACATAACCATTAAATAAAGGACTTTTATAATTTGGATTATTAGAATTAATTAAAATATCTCCAAAATAAAGACAAAAAACAAAACCAAGCACAACTATAAGGCATACAATTGCCAACAAAAATGCTCTTAAAATAAAATGTGATAAGTACTTAATTTTATCAAAAGGATTTTCTAATCTACCTTCCATCTTTATCAACTTCTCCTATCATATTTTTATTATAATACTCAAAAAATCAAAAAACTATAAATAAAAATAAAAAGAAGTCAACTTTACACTTCTTTTATTTAGCTTTTCCATTAATATCAACTTCTATAGAATAACTACCATTTTGAACTAAACTGGTATCAGCAAGCCAAATTCTTAATCTATAATTATCAGTACCAGACTTAACTTTCTTTGCTTTAGTAAGAACCATACTATCTTTTTCACTACCTAATACAGTTTTTTTCTTTAAACCTTCAAATTTTGTTGGACCAAATACTTTAGAATAAGTTCCATCACTTTCTTTTTCCAAGTAAACTCTTATATCACTATCCGAAATAGTACTTTTACTTTTATCTCTTTTTATAGAAACTTCATATTCAACATACTTAGCTTCATCTAAATTAGCATCTACAGAAAAATCAAAATATGAACCTTCTGTATTATCTTTTATTCCGATTAAATCAGAAGTTGGAATAGCATTCGATATACTTAAACCATCTATATTATCAGAATAATTAAGTAAAATGTTTCCTCCTTCTTTTTTCTCAACAACAACATCTTGCTTCTTATTACTAACAAGAACTATACCAACAGCAAGAACTATTATAAATATAGAACACACACATACTAAGATTATCCAAAAGTTTTTTGATAACTTTTCTTTTTTTGAACTAGCCATATTTCCTCCTAAATACTCCTTACATATATATCAAAAGATATACACTTATTATCATTACCTAATGAATACAAATCAGATACCCAAGATCTTAATTTAAATTTCATACTACTATTAGACTTAATAATACCAGAATATAAAAGTTTAGAATCTGGTAAATCATTTATAACAGATAAAGATGAATATGTAGGTAACTTATTATTAGTAAATCCATTCAAAGCATTATCATTAGAATCAGTCAAATATAAATTTACAAATTCATTTCCAATTTCATTCTTACCAGAACACTTAGAATTTTTCTTTAAGTATACTTGATAATTTATATCTGTAGAATATTCATTTTTATAAGTGAATTCTTTTAATACTTGCTTTGAATCGTCAGCATCTCCTTTATATACTTTACCCAAAGCATCAGAAACTGGAAAACTACTATTCAAATAAACATTATTTGTCTCAACATAGTTTTCTTCTAAAACATATGCTCTCTTTGAATTATTTCTATTACTAGTATAAAAATATCCAAGCAACATAAAAAAAACAAATAAAAATACAATTACAATAAGTGCCAGCATAACTTGTTTTTTTTCTTTAACATTCATATCCACACCAACCTATTATTTCCTAAAGAATATCACAAAAACTATTTCAAGTCAAATAAGTTATACGTACTAGAAAGTGTATTTTCAGATACATTTTCAATAGATAAGCTAAGAATTTCTGCTACTTTTTCTGCGATTAATGGTATATATTTAGAACTGTTTTTCTGTCCTCTATAAGGAACAGGTGTTAAATATGGACTATCCGTTTCTAATAAAATATTTTTAATACCAACAGCATCAACTACTTTATACAAATTGCTATTTTTAAATGTAACAACTCCACCTATTCCAATTTTATATCCCATTGAAATATATACTTTAGCAGTTTCTATACTTCCACTAAAACAATGAATATCTCCAATTACATTAGAAAACTCTTTCAATATATTAATTGTATCTTGAGTAGCATCTCTACTATGAATAACAACAGGTAAATTTAATTTTTCAGCAAGAACCATTTGCTTTCTAAACAAATCTTGTTGCTCTAACATATCTTCTTTTCCATAATGATAATCAAGACCAATCTCACCTATACCTACTACTTTATTTGTATTAATTAATTGAGTTTCCAATAATTCTAAGTCTTTATTTGTTATAGTAGAAACTTCACTAGGATGATATCCTAAAGTTAAATAAACATCCTCATACTTTTTTGATAATTCTATCGATTCTAAAATACTTTCTTTAGTACATCCAGAAATGATTATTTTTTCTATTCCTGCTTTTTTATTTTCTTCTATAATTAAATCAATATCATCATAATCTTCACAAGATAAATGACAATGTGTATCAATAAACATATTATCCCTCCAACACAATTATACACTAAAAAGAAAAATCCTATAATGTTAATTTACATTATAGGATAACTTTACTTTTTAATATCAATTCTCATAAATAATGGAGATGGTTGACCTAAAGAATAATTATTATCGTCCAAATAACTAAAATCTTTTTTATCATTTGATAATTGACTAAATATTTTATCACTAGTGTCAGTTAAGAATGGTGCTAAGAAAACTGCACTTACTCTAATAGCTTCTAATAAATTATATAAAACAGTTTCAAGTCTATCTTTTAAAGCATCATCCTTAGCAAGAACCCATGGAGTAGTTTCATCTATATACTTATTACTTAATCTTAATAAATTAAATATTTCAGTAATAGCATCACAAATTTGTAATTTATCCATTTTTTCAGTTACTTTACTATCTAAATTATTAATATTCATAATAAAGTCTGCATCAATATCATCATATACTTTCTTATTAGTAACTTTTCCATCAAAATATTTATTTGCCATAGAAATAGTCCTTTGAACTAAATTTCCTAAAATATTGGCAAGATCACCATTTATCCTTTCAATTAATAAATCTTTTGAAAAAACACCATCACTTGCAAATGGAATTTCATGTAAGAAGTAATATCTAACAGCATCAACACCAAATTCATTGACTAAATCATCTGCGTATAACACATTTCCTTTTGATTTACTCATCTTACCATCACTCATTATAACCCAAGGATGTCCAAATACTTGTTTAGGTAATGGTAAATCTAAACTCATCAAGAAACATGGCCAATAAATAGTATGAAATCTAATAATATCTTTACCAATTACATGAATGTCAGCTGGCCAATACTTCTTAAACATATCAGTTTGACTATCTATATCATATCCAATATTAGTAATATAATTTGTCAATGCATCAAGCCAAACATAAACTACATGCTTAGGATCAAAATCGACTGGTATTCCCCAACTAAATGATGTACGTGAAACGCATAAATCTTGTAATCCAGGTTTAATAAAATTATTAATCATTTCATTTTTTCTTGCTACTGGTTGAATAAACTCAGGATGCTCTTCAATGTATTTTTCAAGTCTATCTTGATATTTACTTAATTTAAAGAAGTAAGCTTCCTCACATTTTTCTTCAACATCACGTCCACAATCAGGACATTTACCATCTACTAATTGACTTTCTGTCCAAAAAGATTCACAAGGAGTACAATATAACCCTTTATATTCTCCTTTGTAAATATCCCCTTTGTCATACATATATTTAAAAATATGTTGTACTACTTTTTCATGACTTTCATCTGTTGTTCTAACAAATTTATCATAACTTGTGTTCATAATATCCCAAATATTCTTAATTTCACTTGAAACATTATCAACAAATTCCTTAGGACTTATACCTGCTTCTTTTGCTTTAATCTCTATTTTCTCACCATGTTCATCAGTACCAGTTTGAAAATAAACATCATATCCCTTTAACCTTTTAAATCTAGCAATTGCATCAGAAAGAACTATCTCATAAGTATTTCCAATATGAGGCTTTCCTGAAGTATATGCAATAGCTGTTGAAATATAAAATTTTTCTTTCATAATTATCCCTCCAAAAAAAAATTACTATAAACATAAGGACGAACAATATCGCGGTACCACCTTATTTTATAATAATTAATATTATACACTTATATAGTTAACGCCTATCTACGTCTATACCTACATATCGATATAGAAGTTCAGAAGCCATACTTTTATAAAATAATTATACTCATTTTCACCAACAGAGTTCTCTAAAATAATCTTTCTTATAAAGCTCTTCATCAAAACATTTAAAATATGAAAATAATATAACATAAATATATTAAATTAACAAGTTAATCATCTAAATTATCATTTAATAATCTAGAATTATTTAAAGTAAATAAATATCTTTCAGCTTGCTCCTTAGCACTATTCATCAAAGTTGTATCTTTCACTAATATCTTAATATCAACATTTTCAAGTAACTGATTTTTATATGTACTCTTAATCCACTTAGAAATATCATTAGCAATTTTAGCCTTTTTAACATTATCAGCATCATCCATAAATATGCAATCTATTTTTTCCAAAATATATTTATCAAGTCCTGTAGCTAACTGATTTTTAATAATTTTTTTTATTTGTTTATTTATATTACTAAAATCCTTTTTATTAATTTTAATAATATCACTATTTTTAGCAAATTCAGTACTTTCAACCTTACTAGATAATTCAGATACTCTAATTGTTTTTATTTCATTACAACATTTCATAATATACTTTCTATAATTATCAAGAATTTTCTTTAATTCATCAGTATTTAAAATTATTTTATTTTTCTTTGCTAAATCAAGAAATTTTGCCTTAATTAAATCCATAGAATCTAATGGAGGTGTCTTTAATAATGATTTAATATCTTCATCAACTAAAACATTAGTATTGTTTTTGATATTCTCTAATATTGCTTTTTTATAATTATCAATATGTTGAATCTTTATTTTTTTAAGTTCTTCTTCACTCATTTTTATCCTCCTAGCACAATAAATTTAACAAGTATAAAATAATTAGTCAAGAGCTTTACCAAATTTATCATATATTTTATTTAATAAATTAACTAGATAATAAATAGGATGTTTTTCAAGTTTTATAGTATCTAAAATAATAATTAAATTACTTCCACGACTAACAAACCTAAACATTGTTGTAATATAGAATGCATCCATAAATATTTCTTCAGTATCAAGTTTTTCAACGACTTCTTTAGGAAATGTTATCTCTATAGAATTTCTAGTCTCCCTAACATGTTCAATATGTAATTTATTAGCCAACTTCTCAAACCATTCATTATACATATAAATAATAATTTCTTCTGATAATTTACCAAATCTATCTTCTAATTCATTCTTTACACTATCAAATGATTTCTCATCTTCTATAGTATTAATTAACTTATGAATCTCAATTTTTAAATCATCTTCTGATACATAATCATCTGAAATATGTGTTGCTACATTAATAAGTGGCTTTTTATCGGCAATTTCATCTTCAATAACAACTTCATTATTGCGTCGTTTGACTTCATCATTAAGCATCTTTAAATATAAGTCAACACCAACACTATCAATAAATCCTGCTTGTTCACTTCCCAATATGTCACCAGCCCCACGAATAGATAAATCACGTGTTGCAATAGAAAAACCACTACCAAGTTCAGTAAACTCTTTTATAACATTAAGTCTCTTAATTGCGGTTTCAGTAAGGGATTTAAAAGGTTGATACATTAAATATGCATAAGCAAATTTGTTAGAACGACCTACTCTTCCTCTTATCTGATATAACTGACTCAATCCAAATCTGTCAGCATCCATTATAATTAATGTATTTACATTAGGTATATCAATACCAGTTTCTATTATAGTAGTACAAACTAAAATATCAAACTTATAATTAACAAAATCCATTATAGTATTTTCAAGTTCATTTTTATTCATTTGACCATGAGCAATACTAATTCTAGCATCTGGAACTAAATTTCTTATTCTATTACTAAATTCATCAATAGATTGAACCCTATTATACAATATAAAAACTTGACCATTTCGTGACAATTCTTTATAAATAGCATCTTTTAATATTTGTTTATTTTCTTCAACAACATAAGTTTGAACAGGATACCTATTTACTGGTGGAGTCTCTATTAAACTAAGACTTCTTATTCCAACTAATGACATCTGCAAAGTTCTAGGAATAGGCGTTGCTGTAAGTGTTAAAACATCAACATTAGTTTTATACTGTTTAATTTTTTCTTTATGAGCAACTCCAAATCTTTGTTCCTCATCTATTACAAGTAACCCTAAATTTTTAGGAATAATATCATCACTTAAAAGCCTATGAGTACCAAATACCATATCAATAGTGCCATCTTTAAGACCAGAAATAATTCTTTTTACTTCTTTCGGAGAAGTAAATCTATTAAGTAATCCTACATTTACAGGAAAATTTCTAAATCTAACTTTAGCATTTTCATAATGCTGATTAGAAAGAATAGTAGTAGGACATAAAAATAAAACTTGTTTTGAATCTAAAATCGCTTTAAATGCTGCTACAAAAGCAACCTCAGTCTTACCAAAACCGACATCACCACATAATAATCTATCCATTGGAGACGGTTTTTCCATATCTTCTTTAATCTGCTTAATAGCTCTAGATTGATCAGCAGTAAGTTCATAAGGAAAATCATTCTCAAAATCTTTGGACATATCACAATCAGGTGAAAAAGCAAATCCTTTTTGTGACTCTCTCTCTGCATACAATTTTATTAATTTATCAGCCATATCATTAACTCTAGATTGAACTCTCTTCTTAGTCTTAATCCACTCAGTACCACCTAATTTATTTACTTTAGGAGTAATTCCTTCTCTTCCAGAATATTTACTTATTAAAGATATTTTTTCAACAGGAATATAAATTTTATCAGTACCAGCATATAAAAGTTCTAAATAATCTTTAGAAATATTATTATTTTCTAAAGTAACTATACCATTATAAACACCAATTCCATGAACATTATGAACAACATAATCTCCTACTTCTAATTTATTTATATCTTTAATAGCTGATGAATATTTAAACTTAGTATTATATTTTTTTGATGAACTCTTAGTATTAAATAACTCATTAGCAGTTAAATAAACTAAATTATCATACATAAACCCTTCGCTAGCATCACAATCAATAAGATTAACACAATTATTATGTATATCAGAAAAACTAGTTTCAAATAATTTCATATTCAAATGTTTAATAATATTTTTAATTTGAAATTTTTTCAAACAAATAATAACTGTTTTAGAATAATTAATAGAATCATTTATAAATTTATTAATAGCTTCCTCATTTTCATTAAAATTATTAATAGTTCTAACAGAAAAATCTTTAATACCAGAAATATATTCACTACTTGTTAAGTTATTTAACGAGAAAAAGTATACAGGAAATTCATGAGTATTAGAAATTTTATTAAAATCAAACATATAGTCTTTTTCAAAATTTTTATCTTTTTCTATTTTATATTCACTTACTTCATCCATTATATTAATATAACTTAACTTTAATTGCTCATAGTCTTTGAAAAATACAATTGAATTATCTAAATAATTTGAAATAGATACAACGTTTTCATAGTTTGGTAAATACTTTTGTTTACCTGTTTCATCATCGTTCACTTTATTTATAGTTAAAAATTCAGAAAAAGGTTTTATAAATAATTTTTCTACTGAAGAAATAGACTTTTGCGTATCAGGATCAAAATATCTAATTGACTCTATTTCATCATCAAAAAATTCAATTCTTAAAGGATACTCTTCATCAATAGGAAATACATCAATTACAAAACCTCTAACACCAAATTCCCCCGTCTTATTAACCAAAGTATCTCTAGAATAGCCTAATGATACAAGTTTTTCTGTTAAAATAGCAGGTTCAATAATATCACCATTTTTTAATGAAAGAATACTGTTTTCATAAACTTTCTTTTCTGGTAAAAATCGTAAATATCCCATTAAATTTGTTATAATAATACATTTTTCACAAGAAATAATACTATTTATAGTCTCAAGACGATTAATCATTAAATCTGGAGAAATAGCAAGTGCTTCACTAGTTAAAAAATCATCCATTGGAAATAAAAACACATTATTAGTATAATTACTAAGTGAATTATATAATTTATTAGCCTCAAATAAACTATTTACAACAACTAAACAATTTTTATTTTCTCTAGAATAAATCTTGCTTAAAAGTAAACAAAAAAACTCATCGGTAACATTACATATACCCATGCTTTTTTTTAAGTCAAAATTTAAATAATTATCAAAAAAATTCATGCTATCACCTATTCTTACGATTATACTTACTCATTAAATCACCAAATGGAAGTTCAAAATAATCATCAAGAACATTAAACAATTCTTTATATAAACTTACAAAAATTGTCTTTTCTTCACTTGAAAATGAACCTAACACATAATCTTTAGTATCAACATTACTATTCTTTGAAATACCTATCTTAAGTCGTTTATAATTAGAACTTCCAAGTTTATTTTCAATATCTCTTAATCCATTATGACCACCACAAGAACCATTAGCTTTTAATTTAAAGTTACCAACTTTTAAATCTAAATCATCACTAACTACTAGAATATCTGCCATATCTATTTTAAAATAATCAACAATTTTTCTAACACTATTACCAGACAAATTCATATATGTTTGTGGTTTTAAAAATAATACTTTTTCTCCATCTATATTTGTCTGTAAAAATAACCCATCAAACTTATTTGACCAAGATGCAATTATTTTTCTATATGATAAGTAACTATCTACAAATGAAAAACCTACATTATGTCTTGTATTTTCATATTCTTTTCCAGGATTACCTAACCCTACTATTAACTTCATAAAATCACTTCCTATTATGATATTCAGAATATATTACTGACTTAGCAACATCTCTTTCTTTTGCAACTATCTTAATTGCCTCTTTCTCACTCATACCATCATCTACATATAATTTAACATGTTCAAAAACATCCAAATCACTAAAGTCTTGTACATCTTTGTTACCTTCAACAACTATCACAAACTCACCTTTCATTGAATCAACTAAAGGAATAAGTTCACTAATTCTCCCACGAGTTATTTCTTCATGAATCTTAGATAATTCTCTACATATGGCTATGTTTCTATCTCCAAAAACATTTAACATATTTTCTAATGTCTTTTTTAATCTATGTACTGATTCATAAAAAATTATTGTATAACTTAAAGCTTTGAGACCTTTTAATTCATTAACTTGTTTTGAACTCTTAGCATTTAAAAAACCATAAAATAAAAATGGTGAAGGTTCAATGCCAGATGAAGAAATTGCCGGAACAAAAGCTGTTGCGCCAGGTAAACTAATTACATTAAAACCAGCATTAATAACGCCTCTTGCAACTATATATCCAGGATCACTAATTATAGGAGAACCTTGGTCTGTAACAAGTCCTAGGTTATAACCTGCTTGAAGTTTAGAAACTACATAATCAATCATTTTATCTTCATTATATTCATGACAACTAACTAACTTTTTCTTTATATTATAATTTTTTAATAAAATACCTGTATCACGAGTATCTTCACAAAGAACTTCATCAACACTTTCTAAAGTTTTCAAAGCTCTCACTGTTATATCATCAAGATTACCAATGGGAGTTGGAATTAAATAAAGACTTGCACTATCATCATAACTTTTCTGTATCATTATTTATTACCTCCTGTAATTTTTTATATTCTTCTGTATCATTACCTTCTAAATCATGAAGAATTAGAGGTTTATCAACAATAAGACCACACTTTCCGGCCTTTTGTCCCTCAATCAATACGAGAGTAGAATTAGAATCAATATTATTATATATAAATTTAATTTTCTTTGGTTCTATATTATTTTTCTTAAAACAATCAATTATCTCAATCAATCTATCACTTCTATGAACCATACAAAAAGTACCATTATCCTTTAATACTCTTTTAGCACAATCTACTACTCCATCTAAGTCAATTAATACTTCATGTCTCGCTACCATTTTCTCATAACTTAAATTTTTAATACTTTTTCCTTCATTTTTAAAGTAAGGTGGATTACATAAAACTAAATCAAAAGAATTACAATTATTATTAGAAAATTCTTTTATATCAGAATTAACAATTTCAATATAATCACTTAACTTATTTTGATTAATGCTCTTTTTTGCTAAATCACATAACTTTTTCTGTATTTCCACCCCAATTATTCGACTTTTAGTTCTTCTAGACATAATTAATGGTACAATAGCATTCCCTGTACAAAAATCAACTATTTTTTTATCTCTTAGGCGAATTGTAGAGAAATTGGCTAAAATTATACTATCTAATGAAAAAGAAAAGAAATCAGTATTCTGATAAATTTTCATATTTTTATATCCTAAAACATCATTTATCATTTCCATCTTTATTATTATCTCCAGCTATTTTTATTATTCCTTTTTCTTTTAAATCAACAGAATATGTATTATTAAAAACATCAATTGAAACAACCTTACCTGTTCCTTGAGGTGTTTCTACATTATGTCCAACTTTTGGTAAATTTTTCTTTAAATCTGTATAAATATCATTTTCATAAGCAAGACAGCATAACAATCTTCCACAAATACCATTTATTTTACTAGGATTTAAAGCAAGCATTTGATTTTTTGCCATATTAATTGAAACACTATTAAAATCAGTTAAAAACGAATTACAACAAAGCATCAAACCACAAGGACCGATTCCACCAATTTTTTTTGATTTATCTCTTACACCAATCTGTCTAAGTTCTATTCTAGTTTTATATTTTTGAGCTAATTTTTTAGCTAATTCTCTAAAATCAACCCTATTATCAGACAAAAAAGATAAAATGAGTTGAGAATTATCAAAATTCATATAAGAATCAATAAAATTCATATCAAGGTCTAAGTCCTGACTAATTTTTTTTGCATCTCTTAAAGACTTTTCAGAAATAATATGATTTTTTTCAATTTTCTTTTTATCTTCATCTTCTACAATTCTACTTACATTAAACAAAGGTAATACCAAATTTTCTTCTTTTTCCTCATATTTTTCTTTTAAGATACACCCTGAAAAGAGACCATTATCTGTCTCAAAAATGATATTGTCACCAATATTTAATTCTAATGAATTAGGAGACAAATAATAAACAATTTTAGTTTCTGGAACAATTGCAACAACTACTTCTACCATATCTAACCTCCAATTAGCCTACAAAACAAACCATCTAACCATAATTTATAATTAACATTAAAAGAAAGTTTTTGTATTTCTTCTTCAATTACAGAAATAATATATATTAATTTTTCTTCAGACTTATTTTTAAATAAATATTTCAAGTCTTCATTAAAATTAACATTAAGTGATAAAGAATTCAAATAGTTTATTATTATATTTTCTGAATCATTTAACATCTCTTTAGCAATATTTTTATCAGGAATAATATTATTAAATATATTCTTATAATTAATAAAAAAATTATCGGGATTTAAAACACAATCTAAAAAATCTGCAAATTCATCACTATAAGAAAAATTAAATTCATTTTCTTTTAAAGATAAAATCTGACATCTAGATAAAATCGTATCTAAAACATGATACCTATTATCAGTTAATAATATAGCAATTATTCCATCCTCAGGTTCTTCCAAAAATTTTAATATTGTATTAGCTGATGATGCATTTAATTTTTCTGCTTCTTTTATTATATAAAATCTTTTATCACTATATAATGACTTATTACTATATTCCTTTTGTAAATCAATCATCTGACTCTTCTTTATTATACTAGTATCACTAGAAATAACTCTAATATCAGGATAATTATTATTATCAATCAAATTTATAATTTTATTAGAAGTATTTTGCAACTCACCATAAGATAAATCACATATTATCATTTTGATAAAATCAAGAACATATACTAAATCTTGATCGTAATTATCAACTTCAATCAAATAAGCATGAGATACCTTTTTATTTTTTATAATTTCATCAATATATTGAAGATAATTTTTTTTAATTAATGACTCTGACATAGATACCTCCTAAATAAACAATTTAAATAAAACAATAAAAATAACCCCTAAAGTTCCAAAAATACTTATAAATAATATATTAATAAGATTAATAGGAATAAAGACATTAAATTTCATTCCAATACAGTTAAAACTATATATAAATAATGAAGTAACAATTAATTTAAATGTAATTTTCTTTAATAATCGAAATATATTAATCACCATTATAAATTATGATATTAAATTAAATTTATTCAATTATTTTTCTATCATTTAAGGCTCTTTCTAAAGTAAGACTGTCTACATATTCAATATCTGCACCTATAGGTACTCCACTAGCTAATCTTGTAACTTTAATATTAAGCCCATCCAAAACTTTTTTTATATACAACGACGTTGTTTCTCCTTCAATACTAGGCTTAAAAGCAAATATAATCTCTTTAAATTTTTCTTTTTCAATTCTATTTAATAATTTATCAATTCCTATATCTTCTGGATTAATACCATCAAGTGGAGAAATCAATCCATCAAGGACATGATACTTTCCATTAAACATACCTAATTTTTCAAATAAGAAAACACTTTTGCAATCATCAACAACACATAACACATTACTATCACGTGTATCATCAGAACATATATAACAAAGCTCATCTTCTGTTAAAGTATTACAATTTTCACATTTATGAATCTTATTTTTTACATCATTCAAACACTCAGAAAATAACTCTACTTGCTCTTCTTCTAAATCCAACACAGAAAAGGCCAATCTCTCAGCCGTTTTCTCACCAATACCAGGCAAATATTTAAAAGATTCTATTAAACTTTTAATACTTTCTGGATACATATTAATTCCTAAAATAAACCTGGAATGTTACCAAATTTACCCATCTTTGATTCAGTCATTTTATCTATTTTTTTATTAGCATCATTGATTGCTAAAACTAAACTATCTTGCAACACTTCAATATCATCTTTATCTAATGAATCTTCAAAATCAATTTCAACTTTAACTGCTTCTCTTGTACCCTTCATAGTTACTTTAACCATTGAACTTTCTCCAACAAATTCAGTTTCATCTATTTCATTCTTAATTTTCATCATATCTTTTTGTAAAGCTTGTGCTTGCTTTAACATTGCTTGCATATTCATATATTCATTTCTCCTTTTCTAATCAATTTCTACAATATCGCCAAATAGGCTTACTGCACTACTTGTTATTATATCATCATTCTTTAATTCTTCATAGACTGCTTTTGGCTCTTCCTCAACCTCATATTTAATTCCGTTTCTTAAATTATTAATATATTCTTGTTTAACTTTCTCCCAATAATCATCAGAAATAATAGCAATTTTCTTATTTGAATTAGTAATTTTATTATATACATCCTCTATTTTATCAATTATGTATAAATTTTGTTTAACGTTAGAGTCATATTCATAACTAATTATTATCGCATCTGAACTAACTGCTCTTAATTTTCCGTCTAAAATACCACAAATAATATATCCAATTTCTTGATCAAAACTATAATCTCTTAAAACTTCAAAATTATTCATTTCTAATCTTAATAAATTTTTATTAGCAAGCGCTAATGTATTATTAACTCTTATTTTCATTATGGCATCAATATTTATAATTTTAGGATTTTTATTATCAAAATTTTCTTCTGTTATTTCTTCTTTGTTGTAACTTATTTCAATATTGCTATCTTTCATAGAATTTTTTTCTTCAACAGCATCATTATTACCATACTTATTATTTTCTACTACATTATCGTTATTATTTTTTTCTTCATTTACTGTAACTTCATTATTATTAGTTACAGTAACATTCTTATTTATTTCTTTTACAAAATTGCTTTTTTCCACAATTTCTGTGTTTAAATTAACATAATCATTTATAAATTTAAGCAAAAGCATTTCAATATATATTTTAGTATTACCACTTTTCTTTATATCAAACATCTTTTCATTCAAAATATTTACGAAATTTTGCACAATATCTATGGAAAAAGTATATTCTTTATTTGATATATAATAATTAACCACAATATCTCTTGAAAAATTAATTAATTGAGACATAATTTGAATTAAATTTTTACCTGAATCATTAAATTTAGCTATTGAAGTTAAAACATTAGGTATATTTCCAGATAAAATATCTGAAAGAAAAATATCCATATCTTTACTAGAGATTACACCATTAACTTCATTAAAATCATCCATAGTAATTTTACTTTCTGTATAAGAAACAAGTTTATCCAAAGAACCCAATGCATCTCTTAATCCACCATCAGATAATAGAGCAATATTTTCTAAGACATCTTCTTCTACATCAATATCTTCACAAGAACAAACATACTTTAATCTATCAACAATAGCTTTGTCTGATATTCTTTTAAAAGAAAAACATTGACATCTAGATATAATTGTTTCTGGCACTTTTTGAGGATCCGTTGTTGCTAAAATAAAAATAGCATGTTCTGGTGGTTCTTCAAGTGTCTTTAATAAAGCATTAAATGCACCTATAGAAAGCATATGAACTTCATCAATTATATAAACTTTATATTTCAATTCACTAGGAACTAATGAAATTTTATTTTTTAAATCTCTAATTTCATCAACTCCATTATTAGAAGCAGCATCTATTTCTATAATGTCAACACAATCTTTTGAAAAAGAAACTTTACATGCAGAGCATTCTTCACATGCAATCCCATCCTTTGAATTCAAACAATTAATATTTCTTGCAAATATCTTAGAAACAGTTGTCTTTCCTGTACCTCTAGGTCCAAAAAACATATAAGCATGAGAAAAATTATGATTTTTTATTGAATTTTTTAAAGTTTTAATTATAGAATCTTGACCAACTACAGAATTAAAATCAACTGGTCTATATTTTCTATATAAAGCATGATACATAAAGATTCCTCCAATCAAGTAGTATTATAACACGTATAATACTGAGTAGTAAATTGATTAGTTTTGATAAGTTGAAACTTTTGAT
>OLHE01000286.1_pt1 | contig 45391 bp, 48 predicted proteins | sample 1605821 | NCBI WGS metagenome assembly OLHE01 (sample SAMN03283250) | human gut metagenome | biome: human-associated habitat; material: feces | host: Homo sapiens | place: USA | collected 2013
ATTATATCATATAAAATTATGCTTATACTATATTTTATATTGAATTTTTTCAAATGATTATATATAATATTTATGAGGTGTTTTATATGAATTTAGAAGATTTAAATCAATTCCTTATAAATAAACATGTATGGATTATTTTGTTAACTATTATTATCTCTATAATTCTTTTAAGAGCAAAGGATAGAGTTCTAAATAGAGCAATTAGAAGAATTGAACAACGTGATAATTCAAGAGAATTCAAGAGAGAAATCACATACATAAAACTTGCTAAACATATTATAAACTATGTTATTATAATTATTGCATTTTTATTTATTTTACAATTGCTAGGATTTAATGTTAGCTCTCTAATAGCTGGACTTGGAGTTGTTTCTGTTATAGCTGGTCTTGCTCTTCAAGATGCTTTAAAAGACATTATTATGGGATTTAATATTATAGTTGATAACTACTTTTCTGTGGGAGATATTATAAAAATTGGTGATGTTGAAGGTAAAGTAATTGAGCTTGGAGTTAAGTCAACTAAATTAAAAGATGTAAATAACGATAATATCTTTGTTATTGCTAATAGAAATATATCGCAAGCCTTACGATTATCTGACCAATTAGTAGTTGATGTTCCAGTCTCATATGATGAACCTACAGAAAAAATTGAAAAACTTATAGATATAATGGTTGAACAGATATCTCAATGTCCTAATATTAAAGGTGCAAAATATTTAGGCATAAGTGAATTTAAAGATTCTTCTGTAGCTTATAGGATAATGATATATTGTTCACCTGAATACAAACTAGCTTCAAGACGATATGCTTTAAGAATTATAAAATTAACATTAGATGCAAACAACATAATAATACCATATAATCAACTTGATATTCATCAAAAATAAAAGTGGGCTTCAATAAAGTCCACTTTTACTCTTCTACATATCCTATATATGGTAAGTTTCTATATTTTTCATCATAGTCTAAACCATATCCAAGTACAAATTTATTTTCTATTTCAAATCCAACATAGTCTAAATTTATTTCTTTTTGTCTTCTTTCCTTTTTATCCAAAAGCACACATATTTTTAAGCTCTTTGGATTTTTAGTTTTTAAATAATCACGCAAATAGTTTAATGTTATTCCTGAATCTATTATATCTTCAATAATTATTACATTTTTGTTTTCTATGTCTTCACTTATATCTAATTTAAAATCTAATTTTCCTGTTGTATATCTATTATTTACACCATAACTACTAACTCTCACAAAATCTAATATTACATCACTTCCAGTAATTTTTTTAGATAAATCTATTGTAAAATATACAGCTCCTTTTAATGTACATACTAGAACAATGTCCTCTCCATTATAGTCTTTTGAAATTTGGTTTGCTAATTCTTCTATTCTTTTATTTAAAGTATCTTCATCTATTAATATCTTATGTTCTAACATTTTTATTACTCCTTTTATCCTAGTTTATCTCCATTTTCTACCTTTTCAGTTGGTTGTATTAACACTACTCCTTGTTTACTATATGTTCCTAATACTAATACCTGTGAAAGAAAATTTGCTATTTGTTTTTCTGGGAAGTTTACAACTGCAAGTATTTGCTTGCCTTCTAGTTCTTCAGGTTTATATACCTCTGTTATTTGTGCAGAAGATTTTTTTATTCCAATCTCATCTCCAAAATCAATTTCTAGTTTGTATGCAGGTCTCTTAGCTTCTTTAAATATCTCTGCTTTTACAATTGTTCCAACCCTAATATCTAATTTCATAAAATCATTAAATGTCGCCACGTAAAACCATCTCCCTAAATTAAATTTTTATAATGTTATCACAAAATTCAAAAATATACAACAAAAATTCATTTTATTTTTGTAATAGAAACTTCTAACAAGAGCATACCGAATTTGGTATGCTCTTGTTTTTATTTTTATTTATATTCTTCTACTTCTTTTTTAATTTTTGATATAAAGTCTTCTAGTCCCATTGCTCCAATATCACCATCTGATCTAGAACGAACTCCTACTGCGTTTGCCTCTACTTCTTTATCTCCTATAATTAACATATATGGAATTTTTTGAAGTTGTGCTTCTCTAATTTTGTAACCAATTTTTTCTTGTCTTTCATCAAGTTCTGCACGAATTCCATTGTTGTCTAGTTCTTCTAGAACCTTTTCAGCATATTCTTTATGTGCATCAGCTATCGGTAATATTTTTACTTGTACTGGTGATAACCATGTTGGGAATGCACCTGCATAATGTTCTGTTAAAATACCAATAAATCTTTCAAATGAACCAAATAATGCTCTGTGTAGCATAATTGGTGTTTTCTTTTCTCCGTCAGAATCAATATATGATAAATTAAATCTTAATGGTAATTGGAAATCAACTTGTACTGTTCCCATTTGCCATTCTCTTCCTAAACAGTCTTTCATTTTAATATCAATTTTTGGACCATAGAAAGCTCCATCACCTTCATTTACACGATAGTTGTCTTTACCACATATTTCATCTAATACATCTTTTAAGTCCGCTTCTGCTTTATTCCATAAATTGATGTCTCCCATATAATCTTCTGGTCTAGTAGATAATGTTAATATAAAGTCTAATCCAAATATATTATATAGTTTTTTAGCAATTTCAAGAATGTTTTTAATCTCTTCTTTAATTTGTGATTCCATAACATAGTTGTGTGAATCATCTTGTCTAAACATTCTTACACGGAACAAACCATTTAATTGTCCAGATTTTTCGTTACGATGTATAACATCTATATCACTAAATCTTAAAGGTAAGTCTTTGTAACTTCTTAATTTGCTTTGATAAATTTTAATAGAGTTTGGACAGTTCATTGGTTTTAAAGCTTGTTCTTTTCCATCACTATCTATTAAAACAAACATATCTTCTTTGTAATGATCCCAATGTCCTGATGTTTTCCATAAACTACTACTGTTTAATTGTGGACCAGAGAATTCTTGATATCCTCTCTTTTTATGTTCTTTTCTCCAAAGGTCTATAAGTATATTCATCATTGTAAAGCCTTTAGGCATCCAATATGCCATACCTGGTGCAGTCTCATCAAAGAAGAATAAGTCTAGTTCTTTTCCTAATTTACGGTGATCTCTTTTTTTAGCTTCTTCTAACATATGTAAATATTCTTCTAGCATACTTGCTTTAGGGAATGCAATACCATAAATTCTTTGAAGAGTTTGTTTTGTTTCGTCTCCTCTCCAATATGAAGCTGATGAATGTAATAATTTAAATGCTTTTACTGAACCTGTGCTCATAATATGTGGTCCTGCACATAATTCTTTAAATTCACCTTGATCATAAAAACTAATTTCTTCGTCTTCTGGTAATTCTTCAATTAGTTCTACTTTGTATGGTTCTTTTCTATCTTTCATTAACTTAATAGCTTCTTCTCTTGGAAGAGTATATCTTGTAATTGGTAAATCCTCTTTTACAATTTTTTTCATTTCTTCTTCAATTTTAGCTAAATCTTCCTCTGTAAATGGTTTTTCTACATCAAAATCATAATAGAATCCATTGTCAATAGATGGACCAATTGTTAATTTTGCGCTATCTCCATATAGTCTTTTTATAGCTTGTGCCATAATATGAGATGTCGTATGCCAATATGCCTTTTTACCATCTAAATCATCAAAAGTTAAAATTTCTAATTTACAGTCTTTTTCTATTATAGTACGTAAATCTTTCACCTCTCCATCAATCTTTGCAGCCATAGCATTTCTTGCTAAGCCTTCACTCAATTTTTTTGCTACTTCTAAAACAGAAGAACCTTCATTAACCTCTATTTTAGAACCATCTTTTAATTCTACTTTTACCATAGTTTCTCCTCCTTTTAATAAAAAATTTTAGTGCTTATTCCTATTTTTTTGAGCAATACAAAAGCACTTCTAAAGTATTGCTACCTTAGGAGTGCTTATATACACGGTTCCATCCTATTTTTAACTTAATTACTCTTTAACGCAGATATACGCCTAGCTTTTAACTAGGAACTAATGAGGTAGTTTTTCAAATCTGTTTATTTAAGTTGGCTTTCAGCCGGTGACCAACTCTCTCTTTCAACAACCTTGATTTTACTTTGTCTCATTCTTGTCTTTATTTTTCGAACTATATATTATTATACTCGCTGTTTTCACAAGTGTCAAGTGATTCTAGTGAAAGTTTTTTCTATTTTGCTATTATATTATCATTTGATGGATATTTGGCTTTTACCGTTGGACTTACATAAATTTTCACGTCTGCATATTTTTCTGTAAAAGTTGTCGATATTTCTATATTATCTCCACATGCTGATAAATCTAGTTCTTTTAAAGATAAACACTCAAATTTTTCTAGTTCAAAAATAAAACTTACATCAGGAGTTGTCACTATTATTTTTTCAATTGAACTCACATCTCCAGTACAGCCAATAGTTATAGGCTCTGCAAATATTGGAGTTCCAGATATGAAATCTATCCATATTTTATCTATGCTTTTTCCATTTACTGTTTTAGGCACAATGTATTCTGTATTAGGAGAATAACATAAATTCCAATTATCATTTTGAAAAAATGCTGTAAATCCATTCTCTTCTACACAATTGCCCACATTTCCTATTTCGTATATTTGGTTTATTATAATTTCTTTATTTGGCAAGTTCAATGTATAAATATGATTGTTAAAAAATGCAATTGCACAATTTTCATCTATTTGAATTTTGCTAGCTATAACTGGCCCTATCCACCCAGTAGTTGTACTAGTTCTCTTTTCTTCTCCATCTTCTGTATATACTACTGTGTATTTTTTAGCAAGGTTAATAACTATTCCTTCTAAAGTCATCTCATTTTCAACTTTTATTTTTCCGCTAAATATTAAGGATATTTTAGTTATCGTTTTTGTAATTCTTGTTGTTGCATCTGCTGTAGCAATATAATAGTTGTCTTGATATTTGAATGTTATTTCTATATCTTGCTCATTGACCTCATAAGAACTAAACTCTAATTCTGTTTCTGCATTAGGTATTATATCGTTATTTATAAATTTCAAATTAGTAGGTACATTTGAAATATCTGCTATATTCGTTGCTAATATTCCCTTTTTGTCCTCTCCTAAAATATATCTTTCCAGAATGTCTGGTACCTTTTCTGTATCTCTTGTCTGATTCTCTATCCAGTTGTTTAAATTATTTAAACTTGTCAAATCACTATCTTGTGCTTGGTCCATTTTATTTTGAGCATCTTGTGCTCTTTTTATTATTCCTGTATCTCCAAATAATGCATTTATGGTTACTCCTGCTAATATTAGTAGCACTACTATTGTAACCACTAGTGCAATTAATGTGATACCGTTTTGTTTTAGATAATTTCTTTTGTTCTTTGTTTTCATTTTTTGTACCTTTTATATGATATTTTTTATCATATCCCTTTCCTTTTATTTCTTAAATTTTCTAAATTATACATTTAGTTTTTTGTACTCTGTTCCAATATTGACATTTATCAAGTACATTACTTTGCATTTTTATCCATATATTTAATATTAAAATCTGTCTTACATCTACCTCCTTTTATTTCTGGGCACACCCCAAAACGAATTTCAAGAATTTCTATGCAGTGCAAATCGTCAAAACTTCTAGGCATTTGTATATTTATCTTCTCCCAAAACATTCTTAAGACACGAAAAAGACAGGTACTAAATATTTTCATATTTAATATCTGTCTTTAATATGCTTAATAAAGCTAATTTCTTAGCTTGGTTGTTATTTGTTAATGTTGTGGCTCTCTCTCTCTCTCTCTCTCTCTACTCCTGCAAAGGTTCTAGCTTTTTCCATATTTTGTGCCTCTTTCTTACTTTTCTTTTGGATTTTTACTATATTTATAATAATATAACTTTTTATATTTTGCAATAGATTTCAACTAAATTTTATATAAGTTTTAGTATATCTTCTTTTGGTTGTACTCCTATTGTTCTGCCTGCTTCTGCACCATTTTTTATAACTATAAATGCTGGAATTGTCATTATTTCATATTTTTCTGCTAGTTCATGGTTTTCGTCTACATTTACTTTGCATACTTTTAATTTGTCTCCCATTTCTTCTGCGATTTTGTCTATTACTGGCGACATCATCCTACATGGTCCACACCAACTTGCCCAGAAATCTATTAAAACTGGTACATTTGCCTCCATTACTTCTTTTTCAAAATTATCTTTGTTTAATTCTGTTACACTCATTTTTATAACTCCTTTCTAAAAAATCTAATTATTTTTTAACACAGCTAAACCAGCCTTTGCACCTTCATATACAGCTTTTGATATTTGTAGTAATCCACCTGTGCAGTCTCCACATGCAAATAAACCTGGTACTGTAGTTTCCATATTTTCATTTACAACAATGTTATTGTTTTCAATTCTTGCTCCAATTTTTCTAGCTAGGTCACTGCTCGAAGCTGTTCCCATTGCAATAAATACTCCGTTTAGATACTGTATTGTATTGTCTTCAAACTCAACTTCTTCAAGCTTTGTGTTTCCTCTAAATTCTCGTATTTTTTTGTTATTTACTTCAATACTACTATCTCTGTTTTCTACCATAGCATTTCCATTTGTAAGTATAGTTACTGAACTTGCAACAGGTTTTAATGTTTCAAACTCATGTATAGCATAGTTTCCGTCACCTAATACTGCAACATCTTTGCCTTTATAAAAGAAAGAATCACATACTGCACAATAGCTTACACCTTTTCCTTCAAATTCTTTTATTCCTTTTATGTTTGGAATATTTCTACTTACTCCTGTAGCTAGTATTACTGCTTTTGCTTCATATTTTGAGTTAACAGTTTCTACAGTAAATTGATTTATATATTCAATGTTTATTACTTCGTCTTCTATAAAATCTATACCTAAATTCTTGGCTTGTTTTATTCCGTTTTCATATAACTCTTTGCCAGATATTCCATTTTCAAATCCATAGTAATTATCTATTTTTTCTGCTTTTTGTAATGCGCCATTTCCCTTTGATATTACTAATATTGATAGGTTTCTTCTTTTAGCATAAATTGCTGCTGTAATTCCAGCTGGTCCACTACCAATTACTATTACATCATACATTTTGCTTCCTCCTGTTAGCCTCTATTGTTTTAAATAGTTTCTTTTACCATATATCATCTGAGAAATATATACCTTCTTGTTATCAAAATCTACTGTATACAGTATAATATAGTTTTTCACTACCATTCTATAATATTCTCTTTTCAGTTTATCTTTTTTACCTATTTTCATATATAATTCCGGTGTGTTTTTTAGGTTCAAAACTTTATCCATTACTTCTGTCATAAGTCGTTTTGCTGAATTATTTTCTTTTAAATTATTTGCAATATACTCATAAATTTCTTCCATATCTTCTATACATTTATCAGTAAATTCAACTTCAAATAATTCATTTTTAGAATCCATACTTTGCTCTTAACTCCTTTATAACTTCTGTTGCTTTTCTTGTTCTGCCATTTTCAATATCTTCTTCTGATTTTAACAGTTTCTTTATTGTCGCATTATTTAAGACATTGTTTCTGTACTCTTCCATACTCATTATAATCACGTTGTTTTTACTATTTTTTCCAATTACCATTTCTCCATTTTGATTAATAAATGTTTCTATTTCTTGTAAACTCGTTACCTGTTGCATCTTCAACACCTCACTTTTTATACTATTTAAAGTATAACATAAAATCATATACATTTAAATAGTTTTTATAAATTTAGTATTATTAATTTTTGTATATCATATTCATTTTTATCATATTTTTGTTTTTAAAAAAATTAAAAATTTTTTAAAAATCCGCTTGACAAACCGAACAACTTTTTGTATACTATATACGAACATTGATTTGGAGAATATTTATTTTGTTAGGAGGCTTTAATTATGAGTATTTTAAAAAATAGAAGTAATGTAATTTCATATACAGTAAACAAGGAAATCGGTTCAAACTGCTACGTTTCAGTAGACGGTGGTGAAGTTGTAGTTAATGCCCCTTGGTATTTTTCTAGAAGACAAATTCAAACTGTTATTGAAGAAAAAAAACAATGGATTTTAAATAAAATAGAAGAATACCAGCAACAAAATATGGTATATTCTGATAAAGGAAATATTATAGTTTTAGGTGCAAGTCATCAAGTACGTTTATATTACAAAAGTGTAGATACTCCTAGTATCAATTTAGTAAATCGTACTATCGAGGTTATGCTTCCTAATAAATATAAAAAAGTAGAAACCGCTCAAGTTTTAAAAATATTAGTTGACAAACTTTATGAAAAGGTTGCTGAACAAGAAGTTGAAAGAGCTATGGAAAAAACAAGATTATTATTAGGTTATGCACCAGAAGACTATGAAGTTAAAAAAATGGCTAACAATATTATGGCACATTTTTCTAGTGAGGAACAAAAAATATCTATAAATTATAATATTGCTAAATATGACAGAAATGTTATTGATTATATTGTATTACATGAATTCTGCCATATGAAATACAAAATTCATACAAAGAATTTTTGGAAGATAATTGCTAAATATATGCCAAGTTATGAAAGATATGAAAATATTTTAAAAGGCTTGTCATATTAAAATAACCTTAATTAGTTTTTAACAACAAAAATTGCTAACCATTATAGGTTAGCATTTTTGTTATTAGCTATTATTTATTTTATCTTCTAACATAATCTATGTATTCATAATCAAATGGATTTGCTTCATTTTTTAAGCCTTTTTCTACTTTAATAGCTTTCCATTCTTCATCTTTAATTTCTGGGAAATATACATCTCCTTCAAAATCTTGATTTATTTTTGTTATATACATTTTATCTGCATATGGCATAAGCAATTTATATATAGTTGCTCCACCTATTATAAAGTTTTCTTCTTCCGAATTCTTGTATTTATCTAATAGGCTTATATCTGGTAGTATTTCTACATTTTCATCATCAATATTCATCTGTGCATCATTACATAGTATAACATGTTTTCTGTTTGGTAGTACCCTACCTAAAGATTCAAATGTTTTTCTTCCCATAATTATGGTATGTCCTGTTGTAAGTGCTTTAAATCTTTTTAGGTCTTCTGGTAAATGCCATATTAGTTTATTATCTTTTCCTATTACATTATTATTTGCTATTGCTACTATAATACTTAACATATTCTTCTCCTTTTTATACAGATACTGGCATTTCTATTTTTCCTAAATGTTCATATCCTTCTAATTTGATATCATCTATTGTAAATTTATAAAAGTCTTTAATTTCTGGGTTTATACATAATTTTGGTGCTGGTAATGCTTTATCTCTTCTTGATAAATGCTCTTTCATTCCTTCTATTTGATTTTCATAAATATGTGCATTACTAATGCAAACTGTTAATAATCCTGGTTTATATCCTGTCACTTGTGCTAATAGATGTACTAATACTGCATATTGCACAACATTAAATGGATTTCCTAAAGGTAAGTCATTTGAACGAATTGTCAACATACAATTTAATTTTCCATCTGTTACATCCCAACAACTATTAAATACACATGGATATAATGCTCCTGTGTCTAGATATGGGATTTGCCATAAGTTTATAATCATCCTTCTATTTTGTGGGTTTGTTTTTAGTTGTTCTATTAGCGTATCTATTTGATGGAATTCTTTTACTATCCAACCATATGCTGTACCAATTGTTCCATCTTCCATTTCCCATTCGTCCCAAATATGTACATTTTCTGCCTTTAATTCTTCTACGCTATTAGATTGTTTTTGGAATATCCATAATAGTTCTTTTACAGCTGTTTTAAATGCTACAAATTTTGTAGTTAGTATTGGGAATTCCTCCTCTAAGTTGAATTGCATAATTTGATGTGGTAATTTATATGTTGCTACACCTGTTCTGTTTTGGTCATAATAGCCATCTTTTAAAATTTTATCTACTATGTCTAAATAAATATCATCAAATTTACTCATTATATTTCCTCCTTGATTTTTTACTATCATTTTTTTCATTATTACTATATCAAAAATCTCAAAATATGACAAGAGAAATTTTAAAAAAACGGGTGCTTTTTATCCCCGTCCCCAAAGTCACCCATAAGAAAACGAGTTCAAATTTCTTGAACTCGTTTTTAGGAGATTACTTGCTTATCATGTATGCCATGAGTGCATACAGGCTGTGTCCGCTGAGGAACAGGTCCTCATAGAATTTCTTACCTTCGAAAAGTTGCTCACGCAACTTCTTGAAGACAAGTTCTTCTTTCAACCAGATAATCTGGTCTTCAATTGTTTCCATCTCGTCGAGATGGCGCTCTTTCTTGCCTACCATATTGGCTATGGCAACGCCATAGTTTTCATTGGACTTAGATGGATCCAACAGCGAAGGGCCTTTTACAAGGACCTTAACTTGATTTACCAACAGGCCGGTTTCTTCTGTTGTTTCCCGAATGGCCGCCGTTTCTTCGGTCTCACCATTTTCGATTACTCCAGCAGGAAGTTCAATGTAGAACTCGCCTGTTGTTGACCGAAACTGTTTAATGAAAGCAATACAGCCTTCATGTCTCACAATGATGGCCACTGATGGCCGACTGCGAATAATAGTATGCGTCAAAACGGGATTGCCCTGCTTATCAGCATAGCTGATTTTTACTCCTTCCATCCGTTTGGTTTTGAAAACCTGTTCTTCATTAGTTTTTATAAAATTCATATTGTATCTCCTTTTAAAGGATATATTATGCTTATATTATACCATAAATTCAGGCTTCTTGCAAAAAACTAGAGATTACAACTAAAATCTGGCACATATTCCTCTTCATGTTCTCCAAGCTCTTGTATGTAGCCATTTTCTAATTCTAAAGTGTACAAGTAATTTTCTATTTCTTTGTATTCTTTTTTTGTTAGTTTTCTGTTTAATAGTTTATCTTCTTTTGCTTTATATGTTGGAAAATATTGTGCCATAACACTTACATATGTGCCTTCAGGCATATTTTCTTTTATCCATTTTAAAATATGTTTTGAATTTTGAATATGGTTTGGTAATACTAGATGTCTAATAATTACACCTTTTTGGATTATTCCATCTTCATCAAATACTGGCATTCCAACTTGTTTTTGCATTTCTTGTATTGCTGTGGTTGCTATTTTAAAATAATTATCTGCCTTAGAATATTTAGTGCTTAGCTCATTTGAGTAATATTTTAAATCTGGTAAATACACATCTATGTAGCCATCTAGCATTTTTATAGTTTCTACATTCTCATATCCATTAGTGTTGTATATAACTGGTATATGTAGCCCATTTGCTTTTGCTATTTTCAATGCTTCTATAATTTGGTAAGCATACATTGTTGGCGTAACTAAATTTATATTATTTACTCCTTTTGCTTGTTGGTCCAATATTATCTTTGCAAGTTCTTCTACTGTTACCTCTTTTCCTTTTCCAAGTTGACTTATTTCATAGTTCTGGCAATATATACAATTCAAATTACAGTTGCTAAAAAATATTGTTCCAGAGCCGTTTTTACCGCTTATGCTTGGCTCTTCATAGTTATGTATAGATGCTAATGCAATTTTTATTTTATCATTACATTTACAATATCCAGCTTTTCCATTTGCTCTATTTACTCCGACAATTTCTTGGACAAATATTACATTTCTCTAAATTCATTTTTTCTCCCTATATAATTGTTATTTTTTAATATTTGTATTATAATATCTTATAACTATTTTGTAAAGTTTAGGAGGAAGAAATGAGTTTTATTGAAAGAGAATATAAAGTTGATATTAGGCATATTGGAACTAGTAATTTGATTACTAATTATGGTATTTTGTGTTTACTTGAAGATGTTGCTACTGTTCATTCTGATATTGCTGGTTATGGTATAGCTCAAATACCTTTTACTCATGTTTCTTGGATTTTACTTAATTGGAAGGTAACTGTTTTTAAAAGGGTAGCTTTTGGAGATACTGTAAAAGTTAGAACTTGGTCTGTACCATATAACGAACTGTTTACTTTTAGAAATTTTGAAATTTATGATAATGATAATAATTTAATTTGTATTGCAAGTTCTAAGTGGACTTTAGTTAATTCTGATACAAAGACTCTTACTAAGATTACAAAAGAAATAGAACTTAGTTATGAACCTGAAGACAAATTGGTATTTGATAAACTTGAAATTGCAAAATTAAAAGAACCAAGCAATTCTGAGCATACTTTTAGTTTTAATGTTTTAAGAAGAGATATTGATTTTAATAATCATATGCATAATTTGTACTATCTCCTATATGCTTATGAGGCATTACCTAGTGAAGTTTATGAAAAAGGCGAATTAAATAATTTTGAAATTATGTATAAGTCTGGTAGTATGTTAGGTGATAAAGTTGACTGCTATTATTCTTACGAGAATGATGCACATTACGTTGTAATGAAAACTGATAATAAATTACATGCTATTATTAAATTAAATTAATATTCCTAGCGGTTGCATTTTGCATCCGCTTTTTTCTTTTATCACATTTTTTGTTTTTATGTCATAAAATGTAATATGAATTTAATTTAAGGAGGAATATTAAACATGTTTAATCGTTATAACAGATGTTGTTGTCAAAACAAATATAATCCTGAGATTATCGAATCATTATGTAATAATGTTGGCACAACAGCAGATTATGCCCAAGACCCTGTAAACAGTTGTGGTTGTGGCTGTAATAATATGATGAATAGCAATTCATGTGGTTGTGGTTTTGATGAAGAACCTGTTTCTAATATGTTTCCATCTAACCCAATGTTAGGTCAAAGCTATGTGCCACTTCAAGAAATGGATAGAACCTTCACACCTTGTTGTGGTTTAAAAATGGGAACCATATTCCCTGAATTGGTAAGTCCATATATGCCTGGTCAAAGTATGGCTGAAAATGATTATTTAAGAAGAACTAATGAAATTGGAGAGGGGTGTAATGGTTAATGGAAGATGAAAATAGAGATTGTAACTGCGGTGTAAATAAAATGGCTTGTAAAGATTGTAGTTATACTACTCAAGGCATTAATGCTGCATTTGGATATAATACTCCAGATATGATTGCAAATAATGTTAATAATTCAAGTTGTAGTAATACAGAAGATCCTGACTGTAGCAGAGCTGATATGTTGAACACTATTAAGAGTTTAGACTTTGCTGTTATTGAGTTAGGTTTGTATTTAAATACTCATCCAGATGATGAAAGAGCTCTTTGTTTACACAGAGAATATTGTAGACAATTGAAAGATATAAAAGACAAATATCAAAAAGTTTATGGACCTTTAAGCATTTACTACCCATGTAATAAGTGGAGATGGCTTGAAGAACCATGGCCATGGGAAGGAGGAAATATTTAATATGTGGACTTATAATAAAGTATTAGAATATCCAGTTAATATAAAACGCCCAAATGCTAAACTTGCTAAATTTATCATTTCTCAATATGGTGGTCCTGATGGTGAGCTTGCCGCTTCCCTTCGTTATTTATCTCAAAAATTTGGTATGCCTGACCAAATTGCAAAGGCTACTTTAAATGATATAGGTACTGAAGAATTAGCACATTTAGAAATGGTTGGTACTATTGTTCATCAATTAACTGAAGGCTTAAGTATTGAAGAAATTAAAGCTGCTGGTCTAGGTGATTATTACACTGACCATGGGGTGGGTTTGGAATCTATCCAAAAAGAATTTAAATAAATAATTGATTAAAAAAATCAAATAGTTCTTTTTCATGAACTTTAAAAAATAAATTAGAATTTTGCCTTCCGCAAAATATGTATCGTATAAAAATTGTATTATCTTTTTCAGAAATATAATAAATAATTCTATATTTTTCACAGATACGTTCTCGAAACTGCTTGTCCGAAAGTTCGGGGACATATCTACCAATATAAGGCGAATCTTGTAAATCATAAATTGCGTCATATATTTGATTAACTATTCTACTTGCATAATTAGAAGAAATATTATATGAGTAGTCATATATATCTGTAATTGCAGACTTTGCATCATCCGATATTATTATTTGCATATTTCGCCTCCAATTCATTAATGTGTTGTCTTAATTCTTCTAATGTACAAACTTTACCATTTTTAATATCATCTTCACTTTCTTGAAGTTTGGCAAAGAAAAATAAATCATAAATAATATCATATAGAGTATTTTCTTGTACATTTACTTGATTTAAAGTTTTTTTCATAAAATCCATTAATATAACCTCCTTTTAATTTGGATTTTTATCTTCAAGCATTTCTTTTAGAGTTTCATAATTAAAATGCTTATCAGTACCAGGAATAATAGTTGTTTCATCTTCGCCATACCTTTTAATATATTCCATCATAAGTTTAAAAACCATTTCTGTTGGTTTTAATCCATCGAAATAATCATCAGGTACTGAATTAACAATATCTATCATTCTTTGTTTTACATCTGGCATATTTGTCAACTCCTTTCTTAAGATTTATAAATAGTATATCATAAAATTAAATTAATTACTACGATTTTAATGTGAAGAATTGGTAAAACTTATACAATATACTAGAAATTCCAATGAATAACAACATCTTGAGTATTTTTTTGCTTGTCTTTTTCTCCAATTTCAATATAATCTATGAAACTATTTACAATATCATAATTAAGTTCTTTAAAATCTTTAAAGTGATTAATTATTTTTTCTTTTTGTTCTTTTAAAAATTTACTGTTTAATTCTTTTTCTTTTAAACTAGATAAATCATTTTGGACTTTTTCTAATTCTTTTTGCTTTGCTGATTTATCAGATAGAAAAGAAGAGTTTAATTCATCAAATACATCTTCTGGAACTTTGCCACTTACTTTGTTTAAATACAATTCTTTTATTGCTTTATTTATATCTTCCATTTCTTTAGAAAGTATATCTACTTTCTTTTGCAATAACTTAGTTTTATTTAAGTTATCGTTTGAAACAAATAAATCATCTGATATATTGTCAAAATTATAAAAAGCTAATATTTTTTCTCTAATTTTTTCAGTTACTAAATTTTTTAGATTTTCGTAACCAATAGAATGGGTTGTACAAGTACCATATAATTTTTTAGAGCCTTTACAAGAAAAGTAAATGTAACCTCTATCATTTTGACATTTATAAAGTTTTGTACCACAATCTAGGCATACTAGCTTATTTGCAAATAGATGTACTTCGCCATTTTTGCATCTTCTTGTTTTGCTTTTGAAAATCTCTTGAACTTTGTAAAATTGTTCTTTCGTAATAATAGGCTCGTGAGTATTTTCTACAATAATCCATTCTGATTTAGGCTGATTCTTCATTTTTTTAGATTTGTAGCTAACCTTTCTATTATAACCTTGTACCAAATTGCCAATATAAACTTCGCTTTTTAATATTTTACTAACTGTAGATTCACACCAATAATCAATATTTTTGCCTTGATTTTTAAAATTTATTCCTTGTGATTGTTTATATTTAGTAGGTGTTAAAATTCCTTTATCATTTAATATTTGAGCAATTTTAGTAACACCACTTCCTTGTTCATAAAGGTTAAAAATTAATTTAATAACATCAGCTACTTCTTTATCAACAACAAGTTTATTTTTATTATCTGGACTTCTTTTATAGCCATAGCAGACAAAAGAGCCAATATGTAATCCTTGTTTTCTTTTACTATCAAATGTTTTTCTAATATTTTCTGATAAATCCTCTAAATACCATTCATTAACTAAACCATTAATTTGTCTTGATTTTTTGTTTCCTTTGTCTAAAGTATCAACATGATCTACAGGGCTTACAAACCTTATATTCCACTCAATAAATTTATTGTGCAAGTATTTTTCTACTATTTCCATATCACGAGTAAATCTGCTTTGTGTCTTACAAAGTACAATGTCAAACTTATGATTTTTAGCATCTTCTAATAATTTATTAAATTCAGGTCTTTCGCTGTCGATTCCAGAATAGTCCTCATCACAGTAAATGTTATAAATATCCCAACTCCTTTCTATTGCATAATTAATTAGCATAGATTTTTGATTTTGGATACTTTCGCTTTCATCATTTTCATGAAGTTTGTCATCATCTTCACGAGAAAGCCTACAATAAATTGCCACTTTCATAAGTTTACCCTCCAATCGGTAAACTACTCATTTTGTACAAGCACATTATACAAGAATAAGTAGTTTTAATCAATGCTATTCGCAAATTCTTTTACAATTAACTTATTAACAATTGCTTGTATATATTTTGTAATATCATCTACATTGTCATATTTATTTTTCTCAATAACATTAAAATTAACTTTTTCACACATAGCAAGTTCCTCCTTTTAGGCAGGAGTCCTAATACTCCTGTTATATTAATTTGTATTCAAAAGGGCTTGTATTTGTGCAAAAAAGCAAAAAAATAAGAAAAGTTCCAGTTGTCTTGTGCTTCGCACAGACCTTTAATGGTAACTTTTCTTGTTACTGCGAAAAAATTACATTTTTTCTTCGTAATAAAGCCCTTTTTAGTTTTAAAATAATTAACATTTAATTTTCCTCATTTCTTACATAGAAATTTCATTATTTACTAAAACAATAAAAGTTTTTATACTTTTGAGTTGTAATAGGTATATTCATATTGATAATCTTTGGAACATCATTACAAACTTTTATACCTTTATTTAGCCTTAAATTTCCATTTTTATCTCTGTGATAAATACTAGAATTATATTTTGCAAAAGTATAATCATTCATATAGCTATTAAAATAAGATAATTCTAATGAGTCTTGATATTGCAATGCTTTTAATTGCTCATAAGAATTATCTTCTTTCTTTAATCTAACATAATTTTTAAAATATTCTTTCATATAGCCTTTTCTTGTAATAGCATTTTTATCTTTACGAAGTTGTTTTTCTTTTTTACATCTACTATCACTATTAACTACTTTTGAAACATATTGTTTGCTAACACCTACTATGTTAGCAATATCCTTTTGTTTTAGATGTTTATTATAGTATAAATCTAAAATATTCTCTTGATTATTCAACTTTAAAAACCTCCTTCCTTTATTTAGTTGACTTTTTGTTTGTAAGTTTTTAAACATAAAAAATCTATTAGTTATTCTTTTAATAACTAAACTTAATAAAATTTCCTTAAAACTTGACAACATTTATAGTTGGTAGTACAATAATATTGTAAACACATTTGAAATTATTGTTTAATATTGTTAATATAAATATTAACATCATATTAATTGCTTGTCAACACATTTTAAAAATATTTTTAATATTTTTTACAAAGATAAATTTTAGGGGGAAATATTTATGAGAGAATTACCTCGTGGAACGATTGAAGAAGGTTTTTATTTATGGTTTAATTTTGAAGAAAAAGAAGAATATTATGCGACACCATTATATTTATATAATGTAAATAGAAAGAGAATAGATAAAAACATAGAAACAAGATTATGTTTAGAATTGGAAAAAGATATATCTAAGACAAAATTAAATAAGAAAAAAGAAATAGCAAGGCATCCTGCTACTATCTATATTCATTATGTAGAAAATTTAGGTGCAATTTTAATAAACTTTTTAAATGCAGATTTTACTACTTATGAAACTGCATATAACACCTTCTTTTATGCCTATGGATATGAATTAATAAAAGAATATGTACCATATCAATATACTAAAAATAATGAGTTTATTGATGATATTGAATTTAGAAAGATTATAAAGGACATATATGACACAAGTAGTGATAGTCTTATAGAATGGCAAGAAAACTTTAAAAAATGTGTAGATTTCGTTTACAATTTAAATGGAAATGAAGATTTAAAAGAAGAAAATAAATTATCAAAATTTATTGCTTTTACAATAAAAGATAGTGATTTTTATACATATTCACAAGGAATAGAAGTTATAACGGATAATTACATAAACATACATAACAAACATCATTATGATACTTTAGAAAAATTGATAAAAGAGATAGATAATAAAAATCAAGAATTAGAATTACACAATGTTTATACAAGTAATAACTTAACAAGTATATGTTTTATGGTATTAGACCAAATTGTAAGACATGAGAACTTACAAATTAAAACTTGCTTAAATTGTGGCAGATATTTTATACCAACGTATAGACAAAATGAAATATATTGCGATTTAGCAAATGTAGATAAAAGTCCTACTTGTAGAGAAAAAGGTGCTGGAGAACAATATAGAAAAAATTTAGAGAATAACAAAGTACAAGCTCTTTATAGAAGAATATATCAGCAAAAGTTTATGACTGCATATAGAAACAAGGAAAGTAAAGCTATTCAAAAAGAATTTGACAAATGGAAAAAAGAAGCTAAAGATAAAATTAGTAAAATAAAAAAAGGCAAACTTACTGAAGATGAAGTTTATAAGTGGTTAGTAAAAAATAAATAAAAAAACATGATTAGAAATGAGGAAAGTAAATTGAATAAAATAGAAATAAAACCTACTACAGAAAATGTAATAGAAATGCTTGATAAAAATGCAATAGGAAGAAATCAATACATAAGTGCGTTTTTAGAAATGTTAGATAACATAGATGATAATTTTACCATTTTTATAAATGGAGACTGGGGAACTGGAAAGACCTTTTTTGTAAAGCAAGTATATACATTATTAACTTATTATAATCAATACATCAATAATGAAGTAGAAAATTTTAGACCCAAAATAGAAAATATTTTAAAACAAAATGAATTTAAAGACTTAAAATTAGAGAAAAACTTTGTACCAATATATTATAATGCTTGGAGTAATGATTCTCATATAGATCCTATAAACTCAATAATATTTAATATAATAAAAGAACATGATATTTTAAAAGATTATCAAAAAGAGTCAACAGATGTTATTAATAAAATTGCAAGCGTATTAGATATGTTTAATATTTGGTCAAATGGGAGTGTTAAAGAATTAGTAGATACATTTAAAGGAAAAGATATAATACCAGAAATTACAACAATTGAAAATTTAAAAGATACCCTTAATATACTATTAGATAAGTTATTAGCTGAACGTGGTGATAAATTAGTTATATTTGTTGATGAATTAGATAGATGTAATCCTCTTTATGCAATAAAATTGTTAGAGAGAATCAAACATTTTTTTGATCATGAAAATATAATATTTGTTTTTTCTGTAAATATAAAAGAATTAGCAAATACTATTTCTAATTATTATGGACAGAATTTTGATTCACATAGATATCTTAACAAATTTTGTGATTTAACAGTTGATTTGGCCCAAATAGATATAACTAATTTTATGAAGTTTTTAGGAATGGAAAAAAACTCATATTGGTTTAATGAAATTGTGTTTGAATTTATTAATATATATCACTTTACCATGAGAGATTGTATAAGATATTATCAATTATTAAGTGTAATAGAGGAATTTTCAAATACATCTACACGTTTTAGATTTGGAGAGGAAAATGGTAAAGAATTAATTAAGGTTTTCTTTTTACCAATATTACTAGGTATTAAAGTAATTGATTTAAAACTATACCTAGATATTATAAACGGAAACGGATATAATAAATTTTTTGAAGTTATCAATAAAATAGATGTTGCAAAAGAAGGATTAAACTATTATATGAATAAAGATACAGACGGGAAAATTTCAGATGAAAGTTTTAAAAAGCAACTCTTAGATATGTATAATGCAATATTTAATCATAAAAATGATTATAAGGAATATAGAAATAGCCAAATTACATTAGATAGATATTCATATAATTATCTTATGGAAGTATTAAGTTTATTAAGAAAGGGTCTAAAATATAAATAAAATGGTTATGCGTTATATAATAAAATACAGTATAACCATGTTGTTCTTTTGGAAAAGTCAAATTTGCAATTTATGTTAATTTGTAGTATAATGTACATATGTACTTTTGTACTAATAATTTATAAGATGCTATGTATAGCAGAACGGAGGATTTTCTATGTTAAAGCACTTTGTTGAATTTTCGTATCCTGGCATTTTTTTTAGCGAATACTCTCATGAGGAAATCGCAGAGCGGAAGCCTGAACTGGTAACCGTTCCCAAGGAGGCATTTGCCTACCGTTTCTTTGATCAGGTACAGACTGTTGTTGAGGGAGAACTGTTGACAGGAGAGCGCAAAAACTATTCTAGGTATACTTACTTTGGTAAGGTATACACTCTGGAAGAGGTTAAGAAAGAATTTCCTGAGTATACTACTCTCATCAGCAACATGGAATGTAACGGATGGAACAGAGTCGTTAGGACTCGTAGAGGCAACTGGCAGCCTCTCGAAGAAGGTGACACGGTTATAGAGTAATGGCTCATAGAGCCCTCTAACAAAGAGGTGGGGAGAAAGTGATAATACACACTCCCTACTTCTTTGTTTTTATATTATCTTTCTAAGCCCCATTCTTTTTCTCTTTCTTCATGTTCTAATTGTTTTACAGGGTCAATAAAAGTACGGGTTTCTTCTTGAAAATCCTTAATTAATTCTTTAGATTCGCCTAAACCTAATTTCTTGCAAATCCAAATTATAAATTTATCAACAGTTTCATAAAACTTATCAATAATTTTGTATAAACGATTATTTTCTTTCTCTAATTCCCTAATTTTACTTTTATATTTATATTCAATGTTAAATTCCTTATTTTGAAATTCTTGTTCTAATTCAGTTTTTCTATTATTGTAATCAAAATCAAGATTACTGCTTTTTCTTTTATATTCATTTTCCAAGTCATTAACTTTATTATTTAATTTCTCATTATCTGCAATTATAGAATCTCTTTCTTTTTGGTATTTTTCTGCTTCGCCAATGACTTTTGATTGTTTCGATAATTCTTTATGCAATGCTAAGTTATCTTTGTATAATTCTTTAATTAATTCATCTTTAGGTTTTATAATTTCTTCTAATATTTTCTCATCTCTCTTTCGTGAGAATTTACTAATATCAGTTAAATCTGGAACGTTTGGTAGTTCTAGTTTTATTTCATTTAAAATTTTTTTAGTATTATCATAGTTTGTAATCTTTTTATATTCTTCTACAGTATAATGCTTTCTATTAGTATCCTCTACAAACATACCTCTTTCTAGGTCAAAACCTTTTGATTTTACATGATTAAAATAGGCGTCTTGTAATTTTCTGTAACTATCTCGACCTTTCCAAAAATCTCTGCTACAGATTTTATCAATATTATTGCCGTCTTTATCTTTTGTATGGACAACAGGAACAAACATTAAGTGCATGTGTGGAGAACCTTCATCTAAATGCACAACTGCTGATATTATATTCTTTTCTCCAAGACTTTTGTAATTGCAGATAAATTTATAACATTCATTAAAATATCTTTTTGTTTCTTTTTCTCCAATTTTATCAAAAAAAGCTTGGTCAGAAGTGAACACCATTTGGCACATTATTATACTATTACTACGAAGATGACTTTGTAAATTATTCTCTTTCATATATTTATCAAATTCTTTTGTATATGTTAGTTTGTTTTTCTTAATATAATAATTCAAATGTGTTCTTGTAGGATCAATATCTTTATTAGTATGATTTTTTGCTTTTCTATCATTGTGAGTTCCTTTTCCATTTATCTCTGCTCGTGTTAATTTTTCATTTCTTACAATAGCATAACTCATATCTCCATGCACCTCCTTCTTTGCTCGAGATATTGTTTCAATGTCTAACACACTAGACAAACAAGTTTGTCTGTGTGGCAGGGGTTTACAACCCCACACCCCAAAACCTAAAACTGCTTAACTGCATTTTAGGTTTTTCATAAAAATTTGCTTGTCGCAATTTTTATGAATGTGAGTAAAAAAATAGATTTTTTACTCACAACCAAAAAGCAATTATGCTTTTTGGTATTCACTTTAGCAATTACCAAGCAGAAACCGTCGGTCGTTCGCCTAGTTTCATAGGTAGTCTAGTAAGTAGCTTTTGCTACTATAATTGCTGATACTTTTTTGTATCTTTGTTCATACTTGCCCAAACTTTTTACAATTACAAATCCGTTTCAAGTTTTGCCACCGAATACTCTTTTTTTATTGTGAGTCTGTGTTCCAAAATCTCACTCACGCATTTTGTACAAATAGACTGTCTATACGAATACGAGCAAACTTTATAGCATCGGCTTGCCAAACCAAGAACTTTTATAGAGGTTCTGCATATCTCTTGCATAGAAAAAAGACATCTGTAATTTTTAGATTACAAATGTCTTCTCTATTAAATATTCAATTATATTTACCCTTACAATCAATTTTAAGCAGAATAAAATCGTAAGGTAATAAACAATGCCTACAAAAAATGTAGGCATTAAATTTCTCGTACAAAATAAGTAGTTACATATATAATTTCTATTTGGATAGATAACAAACACACACCACACGGTGTAGATATATATCCTCAATCTGCTGCTGGTGTGCCTTTCTCTGCAAATTGTCTTGCTTGTAAAGGTGACCCAATTGCTAACTTACAAGAAGACTTGGCTGCCGAACAAAAAGCTAGAGCGACTTATGAAAAATTGATTGATTTATGTGCAGATGACCCAGATGTTGTTGATCCTCTTCGTTTCTTAAGAGAAAGAGAAGTTGTTCACTTCCAAAGATTTGGTGAAGCATTAAGAAATGTTCAAGATAGACTTGCTCAAAGAAGATTTTTTACAAGTGGAATGAATAATACAAATGGTATGAATAATAACACAAACAATAATGATTGTGGTTGTGGAATGTAAATATATTAAAAGTGGCACCTATAAGATGCCACTTTATTTTTTTATTCTTTATTTGTTCTATTAAATGCTGGTATTTCTTCCATTGCTGTGTTTTTAGCAGTTCTTATTAAAGTTTGAAAGAACTCCATAATCATTTTTTTGCTTTCATCGTCTAAGCTTTGATATTTTTTTAGCATTAGTCTTACATCTGTAAATAGTCTTTCTTTTATTTCTTTGAAACTATTTGCATCTGTTGTATTTATTATTTCAAATATTGCATCAATCACTATTTCTCTTTGTTTTGGTTCTATTTCTTTTAACCATTCTTTTAAAGTTTTGTCTACAAATTGGCTTCCATTTGTAACCTCTGCTAAGCTTACAAGTTTTTTACCTTCAAGTTGCCAACTGTACAAATCATGTTGCATAAGACCTTTTTGAACACTTTGAACAATAGTGTATTTTTCCTCATGGTTAAGTAATCTTCCTATAACTGATGATTGAGGAATATATGTATGTACTTTATTTATTGCTTCTTTATATTCATTTGTGTCTGTTATTTCTTCTATAAAGCCAGGTCCATCATTATTATATACATTTATGATTCTATTTTTTACAGTTTTATTTGCAAATGCTGCAGCATATACTGCAAGGTTTCCACCTTTTGAGTGCCCACCTATTCTTATTTTTTGTTTATATCTTTTTGCAATTTCATTTACATATTGTGCTGAATCTCTTTGTGAAGCAATATGTGCCTTAAAGCTCATATTAAAATCTTCTTTCCAGCCAACTAAGGTATCGTCTGTACCTCTAAATGTTACAAATATTGTATTGTCTGGCATTACAACTGTAACTGCAAAAAATTGTCTTTCCTCTTCTTTGTTGAATTTATTTACCATATGAGTTACAAGCATTTTTCCAAACCTTGCTGACATACCAAGTAATGGTATAAGGTACTTGTCATCCTCCCAAAGTATTCTTAAGGTTGTTTGATCAGCTTGTTCAAATCTTTTTGCAAATTCTTCTATAGTTATTTCTTCATTTTCTTTTGTTAGTTGTTCAAATGGAAAGTAAGATAGCCTTGATAAGATTAGTCCATCAATTTCATTGAACTCGTCATTTTTCAGTTCTAAGTCTCCTCTCCATTTAACATAGTCACAAACATTCGCCATATATTACTCCATTCCTTTCAACATTATTTTTCAATACTAGTCTGCCTTTTCAACAGCCTCACATATCCTACTCATAGTCTCAACACACTCTATTGGATATTCTCCTGTTGCAGTTTCTCCTGATAGCATTACATAATTTGCCATATCATATACAGCATTTGCTACATCATTCACTTCTGCTCTTGTTGGTCTTGGATTATGTGTCATTGACTCTAACATTTGAGTAGCTATTATAACTGGCTTTCCTGCTCTGTTACATTTTCTAATAAATTCTTTTTGTCTAATTGGAACTTCTTCCATTGGAATTTCTACACCTAAATCTCCTCTTGCTACCATAATTCCATCAGACACTTCTAGTATTTCATCAAAGTTATCTATTCCTTGTCTATTCTCTATTTTAGCTATTATTTTGATGCCTTCTCCACCATTTTCTTGTAATACTTTTTTTATGTTCAATATATCTTGTGCACTACGTACAAAAGATGCTGCAATACAATCAAATCCTGCTTTTATTCCAAACTTTATATCTTCAATATCTTTTTCTGTTGGACTTGGAAGATTTATTTCCATTCCAGGAATGTTAATACTTTTAGTATTAGTTAATTTTCCACCATCTATTACTTGGCACACAATATCAGTTCCTTTTATTTCAGTAACTTTTATTTTTATCAGTCCATCATTTATTAAAATAACTGTGCCTGCACTTACCTCATTGTATAAGTTTTTGTAGGTTATTGAAACTTGTTCTTTATTTCCAATTATGTCTTCTGTTTTTAGTGTAAATGTAGCTCCAGGATTTAGCCAAATTTCTCCATTTTCGAATTTTCCAATTCTAATTTCTGGTCCTTTTGTATCTAACATTAAAGAAACTTTCTTTCCAACTTTTGCTCTTACTTTTTTAAAATTTTCTATTCTTTCCTCTTGGTCTTGATAATTTCCATGTGAGAAGTTAATTCTACCTACATTCATTCCTGCTAGAATAAGTCTTTCTAATACTTCTGGACTATCAACTGCTGGTCCCAAAGTACATATAATTTTTGTTTTTCTCATTTTAAGCTCCTTCCTATACATAAAGGGCGTTTATGTTACGCCCCTTATTCTTTTGTAATCCATTTTATTAAATTTAAGTTAGCTGAATCTAATATCATTTCATGTTTTGGCATTACTCTAAAAGTATAACCATAATTTCCACCATTTACTAAATTTACTTTTGCTTTGTAAGTATATGTTCTGGTTTCTTCATCACTGTCTTCTAGTTCCATTGGAATTATAGTAATATCATCTACTGTTCCATTTTCACTTATTCTTCCATAATATACTTGTGCTTCGATATTTTCTTTGTTAATGTTTGATAACTTAACTTTACATTTTACTTCAATGTTGTTTCCTGCGTCTAAAGTAATATTATCTAAATTATTTTCTTGAGTTATTTCAATATCATCCCATGCATTTTTTATGCTTTCTTTCCAGTTGTCAAACTCCCCTACTTTTCCTAAATCAGTATAGTAATTGTTATATAAGTTGCATAATGGAATATATAGTTTTTGAACATAGTCGGTTAACATTCTAGCAGTGCTATACTTTCCACCATTTGACATTATAGATTCCTTCATGGTCTGCATCCATTTTTCTGAAATTCCATTTTCATCTTTTTCATAATACATTGGAATTATCTTATTTTCTAATGTGTCATATATGCTTTGGCTATCTGCTCTATCTTGTGTTTCATAGTCAGAATATTCTAATGATTCTCCTACTTTCCAACCATTTTTAGAATTATATCCTTCTGCCCACCAACCATCTAAAACACTAAAGTTAATTGCACCATTAACAGCTGCTTTTTGTCCACTAGTACCTGATGCTTCCATTGGTCTTCTAGGTGTATTTAACCAAATATCTACTCCACTAACTAAGTATTTAGACATTTCTAAGTTATAGTTTTCTAATAAAAATACTTTTCCTTTAAACTGTGGTTTCATTGAAATTTCATATATATATTTTATTAAATCTTGGCCTTCTTTATCTGCTGGATGTGCTTTTCCTGCAAATATAATTTGTACCTTTTGATTTTTATTATTTAATATTTGTGTTATTCTCTCTAAGTCTTTAAATATCAATGTAGCTCTTTTATATGTTGCAAATCTTCTAGCAAATCCTATTGTTAAAGCATTAGGGTCTAGGCCATCTACTATTTTCATTATTTCATCATAATTATATCCACATCTTCTTAGTCTATTTATTGTATTCTCTTTAACAACTGCTAACATTTTTACTTTGCGCTCTTGGTGTGCTTTCCAAAGCTCCTCATTTGGAATATCAGCTATTTTTTTCCACACCTCATTATCATAGATTTTGTCTTGCCAATATGGAATTAAATATTTATTATATAATTCTTTTAAATATGGTGAAAGCCATGAGCAAGTGTGAATTCCATTTGTTACATATGTGATAGGAGATTCATTTGCAGCAATTTCTGGCCACACTTCTCCAAATAGTTCTCTTGAAACTGCACCATGTAGTTCACTTACTCCATTTTTCTTTCCTGCAACTTTTAATGCTAATATTCCCATATTAAAGCCTGTTGTATCTATTTTGGCATTTGGCTTCATTCCCATTTGGAAAAATTCTTGTTTTGTAATTCCTAGCTTATCCCAATATCCTTCAAAGTATTTTTCTACTAAGCTTAAGTCAAATATATCATTTCCTGCTGGAACTGGTGTATGTGTTGTAAATACTGTTTTTGCAGATATGATATCTCTTGCTATTGGGAAAGATATTTGTTTTTCTTTCATTAAGTTATATATTAGTTCTAATATTAAGAAAGAAGAATGACCTTCATTCATGTGATATATGGTTGGCTTATAGCCTAATGCTTTTAGCATTGCTACACCAGCTTGACCAAGTATAATTTCTTGTTGAATTCTCATTTCTCGGTCTCCACCATATAAAGTTTTGGTAATTTCTCTATATTCTGGAATATTTGCCTCAATGTCAGAATCAAGTAAATATAGCTCTACCCTTCCAACATTTACTTTCCAAGCTTTTAAATATATTTTTTTCTTTGGAAAATGAAGAGCCACTAATATATCTTTGCCTTCTGAATCTTTTACACTTTCTAAAGGTAAATTTTCTATATCTAAATTTTTATATTCAGTTTCTTGGGCTCCACTTCCATTTATTTTTTGATTAAAATATCCATTTTTATATAATAGACCTATTGCAACCAATGGTATGCCTAAATCACTGGCTGATTTTAGATGATCTCCTGAAAGTACTCCAAGTCCACCTGAGTAAATTGGTAATGTTTGATCTAGTCCATATTCTGCTGAAAAGTACGCAATTAAGTCATTTTTATTATCTGGATATTTTTTATCAAACCAATTGCTCTTGCTCTTCATATAATCTTCAAAGTTTTCTACAACTTTGTCATATTTTTTTAAGAATTCTGGATTTTGTGCAGCTTTCTCTAATTTTTCTTGAGTTACTAATTTCAAGAATTTTATAGGATTTTTATTTACACTCTCCCATAAATCTATATCCATTTCTTTAAATAATTTTAAAAACTCTGTATTCCATGACCACCAAAGATTGTATCCAATCTCTGATAATTTTTCTATCCTTTTTGGTAATTGTGGATTTACTGTAATTCTATTAAATATATACATATCTTCCTCCTTGGTATCTTTCACCTGTTATTATCTATTAACTTTTAATTTTTGTCAATAAATTTTAGTGCACATCTAAAAATTCTATTTCTTTTTTAGAATATTCTTCTGGTCTCAGTCCAACTTTATTTCTCATTCTATCTAATAACAAAACTATAACTATTGTAAGTATACATCCTATTACTAACATTGCATTAGAAGCTGTGGTTATTTTTAATAGCCATGATGCTATTAGTGCAACTCCTGCTCTTGCTATACTCTCTACTAAATTGTATGCTGATATAATTTTATTTCTCATAGCTGAATTAGTAAAGTTATTTAAATATCTTTTTATTAGAGTGTAAAAAGCTCCTTTAGCTATAAATTGTATTAAGAATAGTGCTATAAGTATTACTAGTGTTGCTTTTAAATTGAAGTTACCTAACACACAAAATCCTACTAAAATACATGAAATTGTTGTTGGTATAGATATTACTGCCAATGTTTTATTTGTAAATCTGTTATGAATTCTATGTTGATTTTTTGCTGTAATTCCTGACATTATTCCAAGTGCGGCAAACACAACTCCAAAGTATTGTTCTGGCACTCCTATTTGCTCAAAAGTTCCACTTCTTAAGCTTATTAATACTCCTAATAAAGCAGCAAAGGTTGCACCAAACGCAAATAAATACTTTAATCTGTTTGACTGTAACATATATTTCAAAGAACGTTTTAGTTCTTTTAGATATTGTTTTATATTCACTAATTCTTGTTCTGATTTTCTTACATCATTAAATTTAAATGCTAACATTGTTGAAATTAGACAACAAATCAAACATAATATTAGTGGTAAATATCCATTTATTACATATAAAAAACCTGAAGCAATAGACGTTATTGCATCTGCATAATAATACCAAGCTAAACCTTTTCCATCTATCTTTGAAAATCTTTGTCCTCTTTTTCCGTCCTTTGGTAAACTGTCATATAAAAGATTAGTTTCTACAATGCCTTTTATATTAAATGCCACTGCTGAAAAAAATTGGCCTATAAATACAAATGCTAAATTACTTGCAATAATATAGCTTAAAACTGATAGTACATTTATACTATTAGCCAAAATCAAACTGTTCCTTTTTCCTATTTTTTCTACTAATACTGTTAGGGGTAATTGTGTTGCCACTTTGAATATAGGGTAAAATGCTTCTGAAAGTAAAACAGCAGAAGCACTAAACCCTTTTATTTGCGTTAGAAATATAAAGTTTATTGAATAATAAAATAGCAAATCCCATGATAACATTTTATAAATGGGATATACTTTCATGTTTTGTTCTTCTTTTGTTCCTTCCAAATTAATCACCATTAAAATTATATCGATAATTATACTAAATTGTCAATAAATCTTCATATAAATTTAAGAAAATTTTAATAGCTTTTTACTGATATTAGGTTTATAATATAATTGTAATTTAAATATAGGAGTTTTTATTTATGATTAAATTTATTAAAAGGACTTTGCTTTTTATACTAATTGTTGCACTTATTGCTGGTAGTTTTATTGTTTATCAAGGTCACCAAGTTTACAAAAATGCTTTAAACTCAATTAGCTTAACTGATAAAATTGAAAAAATAAAAAAGGATGATAGCTATGTTGAATTAAGTAGTCTTCCATCTGATTATAAAAATGCAGTTATTTCTGTTGAGGATCATCGTTATTACAAACATGGACCTATTGATATAATTGCTATTATAAGAGCTACTGTTTCAAATATACGTAGTAAAGATTTTATGGAAGGTGGTAGTACAATTACTCAACAAGTTGCTAAAAATCTATATTTCATCGGTACAGATACTAATTCAATGTACAGAAAAATTGCAGAAATATTTATGGCTTACGATTTAGAAAAAAACTATCAAAAAGATGAAATTTTAGAGTTTTACGTTAATACTATTTATTTTGGCGATGGATATTATGGCATTGAAGAAGCTTGTCAAGGTTACCTAAAAAAACCTTCTAAAGACATGACTTTATATGAAGCAACTATGATGGCTGGAATTCCAAATGCACCAAGTGTTTATGCGCCCACTGCTAATATGAATTTAACTTTAAGTAGACAAAAGAAAGTTATTTCTACAATGGTTGAAAATGAATATTTAACTCAAGAACAGGCAGATGAACTGATTAAGATGCAAGAAAAAGAGGACATTTAAAAAATATCCTCTTTATTTATTTGTTTTTGGTGGGCAGAGATGGATTCGAACCATCGTACTCGTACGAGAACAGATTTCTTACTACTATAGTTTTCACTACCATTTTCATGTTTGTAGTCTGGACTTTCTCTTTATCTTATATATTAAGATACCAGGTATAAAGTCTCTACACTCGAAATTTCTTTCTAGCTCGGGATTATCATCAGCTTATACTGTTAAGACTTCCCCGAATTAGCCCGGTTTTCATCATACAATCACTTGTATGAGCTGCAATTTCTGATTTTTTGATTTTAATCAAAGCCTACAGTCTGCCGCCTTTAGCCACTCGGCCATCTGCCCATATATTATTTAGTTGTTTATATACTTTGACATTCTAATATTGTCAATAGTTTTTTGGTGCGCCATCTAGGATTCGAACCTAGGACCCACCGGTTATGAGCCGGTTGCTCTGACCAACTGAGCTAATGGCGCATTTGTAATGCAGTTTTAAGTATATGACATTTTGCTAAAATTGTCAAGTACTTAAGTAATTATTTTTTAAAAAATTTTAAAAGTGGTTAGATTTTACTCCAACCACTTTTATATCATACCTTCTTTAATTTTTTTGTTCTCCTCTTCCTTCTGGAAGTGCTGGAACTTGAAGTACAACTTTAATCTTCATAGCATAGCTAATTGCTCTAACAATTTTGCTATTTTTAATTCTTTGCCATAAAGATGGTTTTACTTCTACTCTAGTTTGTTCAAAGTATGTTTTATCCTCTGGAGTTACCTCTTCTATTTGGTCTAACACAGCTTCTACTTCATTATCTTCTTGTGGTGCTGGAATTAATTTTAATGCATCTGCTATTTCAATTCCAATATAGCTTAATGCTTTTGATCTGTCTTCAATTCTTTCCATATCTATTTCGATATGTAAGTTTGATTCTAAATTAACTATTCTTGCATTTATTAGTTTCACAGCATCTTGATAATTTTGTGATTTTGCTGATTTAGTTCTTCCTATTAAATTTAATGTATCAATTATATCCTCTGAGAAATCGTTAGAAATATTTCTTACTGTTTCTTTCCAATCATCTTCTTTATTTTCAACTGCATCTAGCGCTTCTTTTAATTCAGCTGCTAAAGCAATATTTTTTTCTCTTTGACGAATTAGTTCTTCTATTTTTTTAGTATTTTCTTCAAATTGATTTGTTGCATATTCAACTAATTCATAAGCTGCTTTATATACACTTTTAGGAAAGTTTTTCTTTTTAGGATATTCGATTAAATATGTTTTTATAGATTCTATTAAATCCTTGAAAAATGCATCCTCTTCTAATTGAATAATTTGCTTTTTGCTGTTAGGATTTATTAATTTTTGCACTTTATCCATGTTTGATAAAATTTTTTCTTCCGTGATAACCATTCTCACGTTTACTATGCCAGATCTAGACATCGTAAACTTCCCTCCTTTATCCTACGTTATTTTTCCTATGCGTTAATATTATATACTGAATCATAAAAAACTACAATAGGATTTCATCTTTTTATTTTTACATTTCTGTTACGATTTTATTACAATATTCTTACAAAGTCAAGGTTATTTTGTAATAATTTGTATTTTTTTGTAATAAAATTTTATTTGCTTTTTTTGATTTCTGCATAACGTTTAATCTTCATTGTTGTGGTTTTTTCAAATTCATCATGCTTAATCTCTAAGTTTTTGATTGCCTTATATGAAGTCAGTTTTTTATTAACTTCTTTGATTTTAGGCCAGATAATTTCTCTTATTTCTTCATCTGTCAAATTTTCTCCAATCTTATCTAAATTTGGTATAACTTTTACAGAAATAATTAATTCTTTGTTACTTGGATCTTTTTCATCTTGTTTTCCGTATACCATACATTCTTTAATTTCTGGTACTTGCGCTAATAATAGTTCAATTTCTTCTGGATAGATGTTTTTACCATTTTGAGTAACTATTACATTTTTGCTTCTTCCTGTTATATATAAAAATCCATCTTTATCTAGGTATCCTATATCTCCTGAATGGAACCATCTTTCTCCATCTATCACTTCTATTACTTCGTTTGTTGCCTTTTCATCCTCATAATATCCAATCATTAAAGTAGGAGTTTTTATCAAAACCTCTCCCTCTCCATCTTCATTAGGATCTTCTATTCTAATTTCTCCTTTTGGTATTGCTTTTCCTGCTGAACCAACCTTAGGTTGATATTCGGGTGTTAGTGCTGCAATCGGAGCAGTTTCAGTTAGTCCATATCCTTGTAAAAATGTAATTCCTATATCTTCTACCCATTTTCCAATTTTTGCGTCTATCGGAGCTGCTGCTGATACTATAAATCTTAAGTTTCCACCTAGGTTTTCATAAATATCTGAAAATACTTTACGTTTAACATCAACTCCTACCATTTTTAGTGCATTTGTAATATGTAGCATTGAGCCAACTAGACCATCTTTGCCAGCTTTTTTTATACTTGCATTTATTTTCTTATATAAATTTTCTATCAAAAGAGGTACTGAAATTAGTACACTTGGTTTGCTTTCTAGCATATTTGGCACAATATGTTTTAGTCCTTGGCAAACTGCAATTGAGCTTCCCCACGCCATTGGAAGTAAAAATCCTATTGTTGATTCATATGTATGATGTAATGGTAATACAGAGAAAAATCTGTCTTCTGGATATACTTTTGCGTAGGCTGTCGCAGCATTTATATTTTCTGCTAAATTACGGCTTGTAAGCATAACTCCTTTTGCATTTGAAGTAGTTCCTGATGTAAATAGTAATACTTTAAATTCGTCTGGGTCAGTTTCTACTTTAGCAAAATAATCATCTCCTGAATTAACAAATTTTGTTCCTTCATTTATTAGATATTGCATTCCGACTGTTTTGTTTTGTAATCCATCTTCAGAATACATTTTTATAAAATACTTAACTTGTGGAAATTTCTCCATTATTTTTTTTACTGAATCTGCTTTTTTCTCTGAATATATAATTGCATCTGCTTTAGACCTTTTTACTACATTTTCAAGTTCATTTTCCGGTAGTTCTTTATCTGTTGGTATTGCAATTGCATCTCCACAAAGTAATGTAACATATGATACATACCAGTCGTATGTTGTTTCACTTAATATCATAATTCTTGGTCTATTTTCTAACTTTAATACTCTATTTAGTGCTGTTCCAAAACCTATTACATCTTTTCCAAATTGTTCATATGATATTTCTTCATATCTACCTTTTGGATCAAATTTCTCTAGTATAAATTCTTTGTTTGCATATGTCTTTATTGAATGTTCAAATATTTCTTTTATGCTGTTGTAGTTAGTTGCAACAAACTCCTTTTTATCTTTCTTTTTATCTTTGTTTTTTTCTATTTCATCATAATTTATATTCATTTCTTCTATTTCAGAAATGTCTTTCATTTTGAATTTTGGAAATTTAAAATCTGGTACTTTAAAGTCTCTTAAACCTCTCATTTTTATTTTCATTCCTTTCTCAAGTCTTTACCTTGACTAAAATCTAATACTTATTATACAATTTTATCTGAATTTTTGCAAGTTTTAGCATTAAAAAACGAATTATAAAAATTAATAGAGAGTGATTTCACTCTCTACTTTATTATTTATTTTCTTTTTCTATCCAATGCATCTAAGTTATCTAAGGCTTTTCCGGTTCCTAGTGCTACGCATGATACTGCATCTTGTGCTATCATTACATTTAGTCCTAGTTGTTCTTGTAAAAGTTTGTCTAATCCATCTATTAGACATCCTCCACCTGTCATATATACTCCTCTATCACTTATGTCTGCTGCAAGTTCAGGTGGCGTTTTTTCTAGTACACTATGAACTGCATCTACTACTTGCATTGCAGGTTCTATTAATGCTTCTAGCATTTCACTTGAACGAACTGTTATTGTTTTTGGAAGTCCTGTTGCTAAATCTCTTCCCCTAATATCCATTTCCATATCTTGAATTTTAGGATATACACAGCCTATGTTTATTTTTAAATCCTCAGCTGTTCTTTCTCCTATAATTGTATTATATTTCTTTTTAATATATCTTACTATTGCTTCGTCAAACTTATCTCCTGCCACTTTTATTGAAGTGCTAACTACTGAACCGCCTAAAGATATAACTGCTATATCTGTTGTTCCTCCACCAATATCAATTACCATGTTTCCACATGGTTTAGATATATCTATTCCTGCTCCAATAGCTGCTGCTATTGGTTCTTCAATTAAATATACTTTTCTTGCACCTGCTTGTGATGCTGCATCTATAACTGCCTTTTTTTCTACCTCTGTTACTTGTGAAGGTATACAAATCATAATTCTTGGTGCAAATATAAAATTACCACAAACACGGTTTATGAAATATTTAAGCATTTTTTCTGTTACAGTATAATTTGAAATTACGCCATCTCTTAGAGGTCTTGTTGCTACTATATTTCCTGGTGTTCTTCCTAGCATTCTTCTGGCTTCTTTTCCTACTGCTAATACTTCTCCTGTATTATTATCAACTGCAACTACAGAAGGCTCTCTTAGCACTATTCCTTTACCTTTAGCATAGGCAATTACGGTTGCTGTACCTAAATCTATTCCTATATCTTGTCCATACTTAAACATTTGAATCTTTCCTTTCGACAAAGTATATTTCATTTTTGTTACGTTTTCGTTACAATTATATTACAAAGTAATCAAAATAGCAATCTATTTTTCAATATTTTAGTAAAAAAATAGAATATGTTTTTACATACTCTATTTTTTCCATGTTTTACTTAGTTTATACAAATAGGCGTCCTAAAAGTAACAATTGTAATATTCCTGCTGGTCCAAATGCTGGAGTAACTTCTAGTTCTTCTGGGGTTGCTTTTAGTAAATCGTCCTCTCCTGCCATTGAAACTTTTACATTACTTACATTATCATATTTAAAACCTAATTCAAATTGTTTTTCTTCATTTACTTCTAATCCATCTATTTTCAAGTATTTAGTTCCTACATTAACTTCTCTTGGTGTATAAAAGTCAAATCTTATGTATTTATCTGTAATTTTTTCTTGTGTAGTATTTTTAATAGTACCTTTTACATTTCCATTTACATTTGATGCTTCTGCTACATTTATTGTTACTTGTGGTGCTTCTATATTTACTTCATATTTTTCCATTGGTTGATATAATGACTTAGTGTATAAGTATATCATTATATCTGAAAATACGAAGACTGTTATAAATAAAAGTACATAGCAAAATAATACTTTCATTCTAGGTCTACTATTAAATATCCATATTGATAAATAATCGCTCATATATACTCCTCTTTCTTTATTTTATAGTTTTCTAAATACCCCTGCTACTTTTCCTAAGATTTCGCATGTTGGTACAATTATTGGGTCCATTGTACTATTTTGTGGTTGTAATCTAATATGGTCTTTTTCTTTATAGAAGGTTTTTACTGTTGCTTCATCTCCAATTAGTGCTACAACTATTTCTCCATTTATTGCTGTGTTTTGTTTTTTAACTAAAATATAATCTCCATTTAAAATTCCTGCTTCAATCATACTTTCGCCACGAACTGTAAGCATAAAGCTTTCACTATTTCCAACAAAATCAATTGGGATAGGGAATGTATCTGTAATATTTTCTACAGCTAAAATTGGTTCTCCTGCTGTTATTTTACCAATAACAGGTACTTCAACCATTTCTCTACCTGTATAATAGTTTTTGTCTTCATGTTTTTTAACTGGTTCTCCGTCTCCACCTTTTAATAGACGTAAAGTTCTACCTTTTTGGTCTTCTTTTTTAATATAACCTTTTTCAGATAATTTTGCTAAGTATCCATGTACTGTTGCTGTTGATTTTAGTCCTACTGCTTTTCCTATTTCTCTTACAGATGGTGCATATCCGTTTTCTTCAACTTGTTTTTGAATAAATTTTAATATTGCTTTTTCTCTTTTATTTATTGCCATTGGATCTTTTTTTCTAGCCAAAATAACATCACTCCTTATTTATTTGTTTAATTGGTTAATATAACCATTTTTCATATCCTTTTATATAATAACACACAAACAAAAAAATGTCAAACAAATATTTGACATTTTCTGTTTTTTAATTTTATATTTCTTTATGCTGTTTCTGTTTTTTAGTTGTTGCCTGTCTTTTGGCTTTTACTGGTTTTACTTCTGGTACCTCTCTATTATTGTTTATAATAATCTTTGGAGGTTCTCCATTTTCTACAGTTGCTTTAGTTATTATACATTTTTCTATCTTAGGATTAGAAGGAATTTCGAACATTATGTCTCTCATAATTTCTTCTATAATAGAACGTAAACCTCTAGCCCCTGTTTTTCTTTCTATTGCTTTGTCTACTATTGACTCTAGAGCTTCTTTTTCAAATTCAAGTTCAACATTGTCTAGCTTGAATAGTTTTTGATATTGTTTTACTAATGCATTTTTAGGTTTTGTTACAATATCAATTAAAGCTTCTCTGTCTAATTCTTGCAACGTGGCTATAATTGGTAATCTACCTACAAATTCTGGTATTAAACCAAATTTTAATAAATCTTGTGGTAGTAATTGTTCAAATACTTTGTATTTGTCTATGTCTTTGTTGCTTTCTATTTTTGCTCCAAAGCCTATTGATTTTTGACCAATTCTATCTTTTACTATTTTTTCAAGTCCTTCAAATGCTCCACCACAAATAAATAGTATATTTGATGTATCTATTTGTATAAATTCTTGGTGTGGATGTTTTCTGCCACCTTGTGGTGGTACAGATGCAACAGTTCCTTCTACAATTTTTAGTAAGGCTTGTTGTACTCCCTCTCCACTAACATCTCTTGTAATTGATGGATTTTCTGATTTTCTTGAAATTTTGTCTATTTCGTCAATATATATAATACCTTTTTCTGCTCTTTCAATGTCATAGTCAGCTGCTTGGATAAGTTTTAATAAAATGTTTTCTACATCTTCTCCAACATATCCTGCTTCTGTTAATGTTGTTGCATCAGCAATTGCAAAAGGTACTTGCAAGATTTTTGCCAATGTTTGTGCTAATAAAGTTTTACCACAGCCTGTTGGTCCTAGTAATAAAACATTACTTTTTTGTAACTCTACATCATCTGGTTCGTCTTGATGATTTATTCTTTTGTAATGGTTGTATACTGCAACAGATAGTGTCTTTTTAGCTTCATCTTGGCCAATTACATATGAATCTAAAACCTCTTTTATTTCAGTTGGTTTAGGTAATTCGTCTCCCACTTTGGTTGTATACGTAATTTCGGCATCTTCATATATTTCTTCTTCTAAAATATTATTACATACCTTTATACATTCATCACAAATATATACTCCAGGTCCTGCAATAATTCTGCCTACTGCTTCTTGTGATTTACCACAAAAAGAGCATTTTACACCTTTAGTTTTATTTGCCATTTTTAGCTAATTTCCTTTCCATTTTATATAATTAAACTCTCTTTTCCATAATACCATCAATAAGTCCATATTTTAGCGCTTCTTCTGCTGTCATATAATTATCTCTTTCAGTATCTTTGTTAATTACTTCTAATGGTTGACCAGTTCTTTCACTTAAGAATTTATTTAATTTTTCTCTTGTTTTAACCATATGGTCTGCATGGATTTTAATTTCTGTTGTTTGGCCAGATAAGCCGCCACCGCCAATTAGTGGTTGATGGATTAAAATTTCTGCATTTGGTGTTGCAAATCTTTTGCCTTTTTCACCTGCTGCTAAAAGTACAGCTCCCATACTTGCAGCCATTCCAATACATATAGTTGAAACTGGACATTTTATATAATTCATTGTATCTACAATTCCCATTCCATCTGTAATAGATCCGCCTGGGCTATTGATATATAAATGAATTTCTTTATCTGGGTCTTCTGACTCTAAGAATAATAATTGTGCAATTACTAAACTTGCTGAGGTTTGGTTAACATCTTCTCCTAAAAATATAATTCTATCTTTTAATAGTCTTGAGAAAATATCATATGATCTTTCTCCTTTTGCTGTTTGTTCAATAACATAAGGAACCAAACTGTTTTGTTCTTTCATATTTGTACCAACCTTTCTCTTTGGATTTCATAGTAAGGCAAAATACATTAAATGCATTTTGCCAAAACTAGATAATAATTATTTTTTAAATTTTGCATTATCAACTATGAACTTAATAGCTTTTTCAAATTTCATATTGTTTTCGATATATTCTTTTACATATTCATTTTTAAGCATTTCTTCTTCAGTTTTGCCATAGTTTTTAGCCATTTCTTTAAGTTTTTCTTCAACTTCTTTTTCTTCTGGCTTAATGTCTTCTTCTTTGATAATAGCTTCTATTACTAATCTTGATTTAACAGCTTTTTCAGCTTGTTCTTTCATTTCATCTTTTACCTGTGCTTCTGTTTTTCCAGATAGCATAAAGTATTGTTGTAATGTCAAACCTTGATATTGTAATCTTTGTTCAACGTCTTTCATCATGTTTTCTACTTCGCTGTCAATCATTCCTGATGGAATTTCCACTTCAACATTGTCGCAAACTGCATTTATAGCAGCTTCTTCTGTTTCATATTCTGCTCTTTGCTCATTTGTTTTTTGCATTTTTTCTTTAATGCTATTTTTTAATTCTTCTAATGTATCAAATTCGCTAACGTCTTTTGCAAATTCGTCATCCATTTTTGGAAGTTCTTTTTTCTTTATTTCATGAAGTTTTACTTTGAATACAGCTGGTTTTCCTGCTAATTCTTTAGAGAAATAGTCTTCTGGGAAAGTAACTGTAATATCTTTTTCTTCATCTAATTTCATTCCAATTATTTGATCTTCAAAACCTGGAATAAATGTGTTGCTTCCGATTTCTAGTTCATGCTTTTCTGCTTTTCCACCTTCAAATGGAACACCATCAATAGAACCTTCAAAGTCGATAACTGTTATATCTCCTTTTTCTACTGGTCTATCTTCAACACTTACTAATCTTGCATTATGTTCAGCCATATGTCCTAGTTCATGTTCTATGTCATGATCAGATACATTATACTCAATTTTTTCTAATTCTATACCTTTATATTTTCCTAATTTAATTTCTGGTTTTACTTGTACTACTGCTGTGAATATAAGGTCTTTTCCTTTACCAATTTGAGTAATGTCAATATCTGGTTGGCTTACAGCTTGGATATTGTTTTCTTTAATTGCTGCATCAAAAATATCTGGTACTAATTCGTTAAATGTGTCTTCATGGAATATTTCTGTTCCATATTGTTTTTCTACCATTTGCATTGGTGCTTTACCTTTTCTAAAGCCTGGAATTGTAAAGTATTTAGCTGTTTTTGCATATACTTTTTTCATTGCTTCATCAAATTTTTCTGCTTCTATTACGAAACTTAATTTTACTTCATTTTTGTTTTCTGTGTTTTCTACTTTTACACTCATTTTATAATCTTCCTTTCAAAAAATAATTTAGCTTTTATATTATACCACATTTTTCAAGTATTTCAAGTGTTTATGTAACTTTAATTACATCAAAGTTTAAATAATCTGCACTTATTAGTTTAAATTCTATTCCGTCAACAATTCCTTCTACTGCATCTTGATGTGATTTTCCATGCAAATGGCCATAATAGCATCTTTTTATATCGTATTGTTTTAGTATTTTTAAAAACTCCGATTTTTTATTTGTATTTGATATTGGTGGGTAATGCATAAATACTATTATTTCCTTATCATCTCCATATTTTTTTATTCCATCTTCAATAGCTAACTGTAAACGAATACTTTCTCTTTTTATCATTTTGCTACTATTTTCTGTGTCTAGTAAATTCCAACCTCTAGTTCCTGTTAATATTTTATTCTCTACTAAGTAACTATTGTTATATATAAAGTCAATATTTTTAAATTTATTTTCTTCCAAGAAATTTCTCATATTTGTTACTGTTGTCCACCAATAGTCATGGTTTCCTTTTAATAACAATTTTTTTCCTGGTAATGAATTCAGGTATTCAAAGTCTTTGTAGGTATCTTGTAAATACATAGCCCATGAAAAATCGCCCGGCAATACAACTGTATCCTCTGGTTTAACTTTAGATATCCAATTATTTTTAATCTTTTCGCTGTGTCCCTCCCAGTTTTCTCCAAATATGCTCATAGGCTTATCTTGTGAAAATGAAAGGTGCAAATCAGCAATTACGTATATTGCCATTTGATTTTCCTTTCTTTAATTTATGCCTAAGTTTGGTACTGCATTTAGGCTTAAGTCTGATGTATTTCCTGTCATATATGTGTAATATCCTGCTGATGCTATCATTGCTGCATTATCTGTACATAATATTGGTTCTGGATAATATATATCATATCCTTTATCCTTTAGTTTTAAGAATTCACTTCTTATATATGAATTTGCAGATACTCCTCCTGCTAGTGCTATTTTATTTATATTTAACTCTTTTGCTGCTCTTATTGTATGATCTATTAACACCTCTGTAATAGTTTTTTCAAAGCTATTACACAAATCAGCTTTGTTTATATCTGGATTTTTGTGGTGTAGGTTTATAACTGCAGTTTTTATACCACTAAAACTAAAATCTAAATTTTCTATATGTGTCTTTGGAAGTTCTATGTTTGGATTTCCTTCTTTTGCAAGTTTGTCAACTTTTGGTCCACCTGGATAGCCTAAGCCAATTACTCTTGCGACTTTATCAAAAGCCTCTCCTACTGCATCATCTCTGGTTCTTCCTAGTACTTCAAATTCCGAATAACTTTTTATATGTACTAAGTGTGTATGTCCACCCGAAATTACCAAACATAATAATGGCGGTTCAAGTTCTGGGTGTGTAATATAGTTTGCTGCTATATGACCATGTATATGGTTTGTTCCTACTAGTGGCTTATTTAGTGCATAGCTTAGTGCTTTTGCATATGATACACCTACTAATAAAGCTCCTACTAATCCAGGTCCATATGTACATGCAATTATATCTATGTCATTCATAGTAATACCAGCTTGATTTATAGCTTCTCGTACTACATTTGAAATAGCTTCTATATGATTTCTAGAGGCTATTTCTGGCACTACCCCACCAAATTGTTCATGTATTTTTATTTGTGAATTTATTACATTAGAAAGAACTTCCCTTCCATTTTTTACAATAGAAGCAGAAGTTTCATCACAACTTGATTCAATTCCTAAAGTTATTATATCTTTCATTTTAAATTTCCTTTTACATAAATAGACTAAAGAGTCCACTAACTAAACTATCTATTCCAGATGTTATTGCGTCAATTGCTGGAGAAATAATTAGGCTTGCTATTGGTGTAATCCAAATTACAAGGAATATTATATAAAATACTTTTTCATGATCCTCAAACCATCTTTTTGCATTATATGGTAAAAATCCCATTAATACTTTTGAGCCATCAAGTGGTGGCAATGGTATTAAATTGAATACTCCTAAGCCCACATTTACAATTACGGCATATTGTAGCATTGTCATTATAATCATACCTGTTTGCGTTCCGATTGCAAAACCTGTAGCAAATACTTGTAATGCATAAAATATAATTGCAATTACAAATGCTAGTAAGATATTCATTATTGGTCCTGCTGCTGCAACTATTGCTTCTCCTGCCCTAGCAGATATTTTCCTTTCAAAATTATTAGGATTTATTTCTACTGGTTTTCCCCATCCTATATGAGTAAACACTAATAATACTACTGCTATTGGATCTAAATGTGTTAGTGGATTTAAGCTAAGTCTTCCTTGTATTTTTGGAGTATCATCTCCTAGTTTATATGCTGCTAATGCATGAGCATATTCGTGGAAAGTTATTGCTACAAGTACTCCTGGTAATGTAAGGAGTACACTTAGTATATCAAAATTTCCACTGAATAAGTTCATTACAACAATAAGTCCTAAGATTATATATAAATATCTAGTATCAAAATTCATTAAAAATCACCTTTCTAAATTAGTCTAAAGCAGTTGCATTGGTTATCCCTCTAGTCTAATAAAAACTTCAAAACAAGTATGTTTTTTAATTTTAAAAAAACTTTTCAATGCCACCTCACAAAATTTATTAAATCTCATTAAATTTTAGCAAACATTAAATATTTAAATTGTTTAATTTTTGTTCTTCATATCATACTATACCATATTCTCAAAAAAATTTCAATTATTTACAAGCAAAATACTAGCCTTTTCTAGCTAGTATTTTATAACTTTCTTTTGTATTAAAAAGTTTTTTTATTATTTTAAATTTTTTCATAGGGTAAAAGATCTTAATGGATTATAATTTAATGACCTTATTTTTCTTTAATAGAATGTAATACTACTCTATATTTGTTGTTATTTGCACAAGTTGATAATGTTAATATATTATCATCTTTTGAAACATCAACATTAAAATCTTTAATACTTCTTTTCTTTAAGTTTTTTATAAAGCCTTCAAATTCATTGTCATCTTTAAATTCTGTTTTTATATAATAATCTTCATTTTTTATTTTATAAACAGAAAATACTTTATAAATACATTTTTCATTTTCAGTATATAAAGTGATATTGGTATTTTCTTCATTCTCATACCATTTAGCATTTAGTATATTTAGCATACTGCCAAACATTGAGCCATCTCTCATATTGTGACCATAGATTACAATATTTTTATCTGTATTATCAAACTTATTTCTATAATCCGCAAAAATCCATCCTGCCGAATTATTACTTTTATCGAAACTATGGTTTAAATAAAAGCTATTATTTGTTCCTTTTACTACAGGGTATTCAACATTTGTATTGTTTACTTTAAGCCATGCAATAGCTTCGTTATTTTGTTTTTTTAATTTACTAAAGTCTACTGTATATTCCTCTTTGTTGTTTTCATCTTCGTTTTTCTCTTCAACAATTACTGTGCTTTTTATTTGTTCTACCATTTTATTGTTATTTGTTTTATCTTTATACCATTTAAAGATTTTAATTCCAGAATATATTAATATAGAAAGTAAAATTATATATAGAATAAGATTTAAAATTGCTTTCTTATATTTTTTATTCTTTTTTCTTCTCATTACTCACATTGTCCTTTCGTATATAAAGTCTAGCTAATAACTCCGGCTAGCCTCCATATATTGACTTACTATTCTCTTGCTTTTTTTCTGTTTACTAATGTTAGTGTTCCAATAGTTGCTATAGAAGCTACAAATAGCATTATACTTGTTGTAATATTATCTCCTGTTTTTGGATTGTTTGTTTCATTTTCTGTTTGTTCTGTTTTTCCTTTAACATTTGTTGCGATAATTCCATATTGACTTAAATGTGATGTTTCAAATACTATATATCCATCTTTTACCGTTGCTGGTATTGTTTCTTTTATTTTATCATTTGAAATATATACTACTTCATATTTGTCAAATCCTTTTAAGTCTTCTGGTAATGCAATTCTTATTTTCATTTTAATATCACTAATTTTAACTATTTGACCATTTTCTAATACGTTTATATCTACTACATATTTAACATTTTTGCTTGTTAAATCTTTTTTTACTTCTACAGGTTTTATATCTAGTTTGTAGTCTTTGCTAACTTCTTTTGCAAATTCAATTTTTGCTTTTGTTTTTCCTGTGCTTTGAATTTCTTTTACTGTTTCTTTAACTGGTTGTTCTGGTTCTCCTGAAGTTTTAGTCCAAGAAGCATATAAAGTTACATTCTTATATCTCTCATAACCGTTTGTTTCTTTTATTTTAGTATCTTTTTCGAATTTTTTATCTGTTTCTTCATTTATATCCCAGAATCTCCAGTAAACATAATTATAGTTTTCTCCACTACCATCTTTTTTTGTATTCCAACCGTTAAATGTATATCCTTCTCTTACTGGAATGTATGGTAATAATGACATTGTTGTTCCTGAATTGTTTCCTCCTATGTAGTCATAACTATTAGATTCTTTACCATCTATTTTACCGCCATTAGCATTTAATTTTAGTACAATTCCATCACCTTTAAAAGTATCTTGAGTATATGTAGCAGTTATTTCTATACAGTCACGTTTAGCAAAATAACTAGAATCAATAGAAGTTACAATTTTTCCATCTAACTCCCATCCCTTAAATGTGTATCCTTCTCTTACAGGTATATATTTTGTTAAATCAACTGTTTTAAATTCATTACTTTTACTTGTTAATTTTATAATGCTTTGTCCATTTACTTCACCTGCAAATGGATCAAGTGTTAAATAATATGTACCAGTTCCTTGTAATACTTTATCAGAAAATTTTGCATAAAGAGTTAATCCATTCGTATATGTTTCGCCTTCTGCTAACTCTCCACTCCAGCAAAAATCAGTTATTGCTATATCTTCGTTAGCCTTTTCTCCTATAAAGCTTCCCCAATATGCAAATTCAGTTCTACCATTGAAAGGTACTATTCCTTTTGTTAGGTCAGATAATTTGACTGTCGTTTCTCCCTCTGTAACATTGAATTTTATAATCTTTTGGTCTTTACCATCAATACTGGCATTTTCTTCTGTGCTAGTTAATATTAATGTATATTTTCCATCATCACTAATTGTTGCTGCATTTACTCTGTTTGAAAAAATAAACAGACATATACTAGCTAAAATAATCGCTAAAAATATTAAATTTTTTTTAATTTTCATTTTACTTTTCCTCCTTAATGTTCTCTTGAACTTTTACTTTTTTAACATTAATTATTATTAATGTTATAATTCCTAATATAGCAATTGCAAATAATACAATGTATATTATAATATTATCACCTGTCTTTGGATTTATTATTCTTTTTCCCCCCTTTTAACATATTTTTTATTTATTCTATCACATGTATATTTTTATTGCACTTTTTTTGCCAAATTTTCAGTTGTTTTTTTGGCGATTGTGTTTTTTATATTTTTATGATATATTATAATAAAAATTGTATTATATGGAGGTTTTTTTATGACTTTTTGTGAGCAATTAAATACATATATAAAGCAAATCGGATGCTCTTCTAAAGAGCTTGTAAATGCCTCAGGTCTATCTACTTCTGTTATTAGTCGTTATCGTAGAGGAGATAGAAGACCTAATATAAGGGGTAAACAATTAGTTCAATTAGCAGATGGTTTGTATGAGCTTTCTAGTTCCAAAAAATTGAATATAACAAGAGATGAAATTTATAGCAATCTTTCCAGCTCTTTAAATGATGTTTCTATTGACTTTGAACAATTAAGTAAAAATTTTAATGAGCTTATTGCAACTTTAAATATAAATATGTCCGAATTATCTCGCTTTAGTTTTTATGATGCTTCTTTGCTTTCTAAAATTCGTACTGGGAACAAAACCCCCTCAAAACCTAAAACCTTTATTGAAAATGTTTGTAGTTTTGTTGTAAACAAATATAAATCGGAAAATGATAAAAAATCAGTAGCTATTCTTATTGGTTGTAATTCAAAAGACTTAAAAGATAATTCTAATTATTACAATAGATTATTTAAATGGTTATCTACCAATTTAGTTCCAACTAATAATTATATTGACGACTTTTTGAATAATTTAGATAAATTTGATTTAAATGAATATATAAAAGCTATACACTTTGATGAAATGAAAGTACCTACTATTCCATTTTATAAAGCAACTTCTAAAACAT
>OLHE01000287.1_pt1 | contig 45369 bp, 43 predicted proteins | sample 1605821 | NCBI WGS metagenome assembly OLHE01 (sample SAMN03283250) | human gut metagenome | biome: human-associated habitat; material: feces | host: Homo sapiens | place: USA | collected 2013
ATCAAAGAAAAAGTAAACACATCTTTTTTGTGTCTACTTTTATTTTACAACTTCAATTAATCAACCTTTTCCTTTTCATTTATTTTATCAATTATTTTTTCAATATGTTCTCCATATGCAATTGATGTATCATATATAAATTTTAATTCTGGAGTATGTCTTATATCTACTCTTTCAGCAAGTTTTGTTCTAATAAAAGATGCTGCTCCTTTTAAAGCCTCTTCTGTTGATGCTTTTTTAGACTCATCTAATACAGTATAATAAACTTTTGCAAAACTTAAATCACTAGTAGTGTCTACTCCTGTTATTGTGACAAATTTAATGTCTTCATCTTTTATTTCACGCATTATTATCATACTAATTTCTTGTTGAAATGCATGATTTAATCTTTCTATTTTGATGTTTGCCATAATTATCACTCCTTACTCTAAGTTAGTTATTTTCTTTTAACTTCAACTAACTCATATACTTCAATGATATCTCCTTCTTTATAATCTTGACAATTTTCAAGTGTCATACCACAGTCCATATCCTTTTTAACTTCCTTAACTTGGTCTTTTTCATGTTGTAATGTATTAACTGCTCCATTATAAACAATAATATCATCTCTTAAAATTCTTGCTTTAGAATTATTTTTAATTGTTCCACTTAATACATGGCATCCAGCAATTAATCCAACTTTAGAGAATTTAAATATTTGTCTAATCTCTGCAGAACCTGTAACTTTTTCTTCAAATTCAGGATCTAACATTCCTTTCATTGCCTTTTCCATATCTTCTACTGCTTTATAAATAATATCGTAGTATTTTAATTCAATACCATATTGTTTAGCAGTATCTTGTGTTGTAATTGATGCACGTACATTAAATCCAATTATAATCGCATGAGATGCACTAGCAAGTACTACATCACTTTCAGTAATTGCACCTACTCCTCCACGAATTACGTTTACATGTACACCCTCAACATCAATCTTAGTAAGAGCATTCTTAACTGCTTCTAGTGAACCATTAACATCTGCTTTAATAATAATGTTAATCTCTTTTTCTCCTTCTTTTATTCTTCCAAATAAATCTTCAAGAGTCATTCCACTAAAGTTAGTATCTGCTTCTTTAGATCTTAACTCACGTTCATGTGCAATTTCTTTTGCTTGTTTTTCGGATTCAAAAGCCATGAACTTGTCTCCTGCACTAGGTACTTCTGAAATACCTGTAACTTCTACTGGAGTTGAAGGTTTAGCCTCAACTATATTATTTCCACGATCATCTTTTAAAGTTCTAACTTTACCATAATAGTTTCCAATTACAATTGGATCTCCTAAACGAAGTGTTCCGTTTTGAATTAATAATGTTGCAGTTGTACCTACTTTGTTATCTTTCTTAGATTCAATTACGGCACCTGTTGCATAACGATTTGGATTTGCTTTATATTCTTGCATTTCTGCAACTAATAAAATATTTTCTAAAAGTTCATTAATTCCAACTCCTGTTTTTGCAGAAATCTTATTAACAATAATGTCTCCACCCCACTCTTCTGGAGTAAGACCATTTTCTACAAGCCCAGTCATTATTCTATCAACATTAGCATCTGGCTTATCAATTTTGTTAATAGCAACAATTATTGGAACACCAGCAGCTTTAGCATGATCAATTGCTTCTACTGTTTGAGGCATAATTCCATCATCAGCAGCAACAATAATAATAACGATATCAGTAATACTTGCTCCACGAGCTCTCATTTCAGTAAAAGCAGCATGTCCTGGTGTATCAATAAATGTAATTAACTTATTATTACATTTAACTGAATAAGCACCAATTGCTTGAGTAATACCTCCAGCTTCTCCTGCAACAACATCAGTATTTCTAATAGCATCAAGTAATGTAGTTTTACCATGGTCAACATGTCCCATTATAGTAACTACAGGAGGACGAGTAACTAAATCCTCATCATTATCTTCTATTTCATAATTTTCAAAATTAGAAATATCTTGAGTTTCTTCTTTCTTTAAAGTCTTATCATACTCAGAAGTAATAACCTCAGCTGTATCATAATCAAGTGATTGATTAACTGATGCCATAATTCCAAGTCCCATTAACTTCTTAACAAGTTCAATAGGAGCAACTCCTAATTCTTCTGCTAAATCAGTAACAGTCATAGCTTCTTTATAAAGAACAACACTATCATCTTGACTTACTTCATTACTTTGAAGTTTTTCACGATGTTTATATATTTTTTTACGTTCCTTTAAAAAGTCTTTCTTATTATTATCATTCTTTTTAACTTGTTTTGGTTTTACCCTTGTAAATGAAGTAGTATCATCCAAATCTATTTTCGTACCGTAAGCAAGCTCTTCTGCTTTATCTTCAACTTCCTCTTCTAGTCTTCTTTCTTCTGTTTCTTCATCTACAACTTCTGAATCACCATTTTGTTCCATTTCTTGAACTTCATTATCAAGTAAAATTATACTAGTTTCATCTAAGTCAGTGTTTTCGTCTTGGTAATCAATTCCGATTTTATCACATAGTGCTTCTATTTCTTCTACTGTCTTATCTACATCTTGTGCATAATCTTTAATTGTCATCATGAAGACTCACCTCACTTTTCTATTATATTTCTTATTTCTTCATAGACACTTTCCTCTATCTTGCATTCTAGTCTTTTCTCTAAGATTTTAGATTTCATTGCTTTTTCAAGTACAGCAAGATCCTTTTTAATATATGCTCCTTTACCATTTAACTTTCCAGTTTCGTCAACTTTTACTACTTTTTCTGGTGTACGAACTATTCTTAATAATTCTTGTTTTGGTAAAGATTCCTTTGTAACAACGCATGTTCTTAGTGGTATTTTTCTTTGTTTCATATTAACACCTATCTAAAATTAATTCCTGCTTCTCTTGCTTGTTCAGTTGTTTTAATATCAATTTTTTTGAATTTAGTTAAACGTGTAGCAAGACGAGCATTTTGCCCTTTTTTACCAATAGCTAATGAGAAGTTATCTCCATCTGCAATAACCATTGCTTCTAATTTCTTAGGATCAGTAATAGCAACTGTTAAATCTTTTGCAGGACTTAATGCATTTTCAATAAATACAGCTGGATCCTTATCATATTTAACAACATCTAATTTTTCTCCATGTAACTCTTCAATAATTCTTGCGATTCTTGAACCTTTTTCTCCAATACATGCTCCAATTGGATCAACGTTTGGATTTTCTGAATAAACTGCTACTTTACTTCTATTTCCAGCATCTCTTGCAACACTATAAATCATAACAGTTCCATCATTAATTTCAGGAATTTCTGATTCAAATAATCTCTTAACAAATCCATAATGTGCTCTTGAAAGTAAAACCAATAAGTTCTTTCCAGTATTATCTACTTTTGATACATATACTTTTATTTGAGAACCCATTTCAATCTTTTCTCCTGGAATACATTCTTTTTTAGGTAAAATACCATTTGTTCTTCCAAGGTCAATGAAATAGTTATCAGTATCTTCTAGTGATACAGTACCAACAAGCATTTCATCTTGCTTATCACCAAATTCCTCCATAATACTATTTCTTTCAGCTTCTCTTATTTTTTGTACAACTACTTGTTTTGCAGTTGATGTAGCAACACGTCCAAAGTCTTTTGGAGTAATTTCAGTATCAATTGTATCTCCAATTTCTAATTCTTTATAAATCTTTCTAGCATCGCTTAATTTAATTTCAGTTTCTTTATTAAAGAATGATGGTAGTTCTTCTTTAGGAAGTTCAATACCTTCTTTCAAAGCTTCTTCCTTTTCTTGTTCTTCTTTTTCTTCTTCCTCTTTAGTATCTTTGTCTTCATCATCTGCATAACTTTCAAATATTGCATCTTCATATTCTTCTTTTGTCATCTTGTCATCTGGTACAACAGTTAAATATGAATAAACTTTAATTTCTCCTGTTTCTCTGTCAAATAAAACTTTAACATTTGTTTTTGAATTGAAGTTTTTCTTATATGCTGATGTTAAAGCTAGTTCCATAGCACTATATACAACTTCAGGATCAATATTTTTTTCTTTTACAATATTATCTAAGGCTTTTTTGAATTCTTTACTATTCATCCTCATTATCTCCCTTCTCTTTAGAATAAATATCTAATTCATCGCAGTCTTGTAATAAATCTTCATGTGCATCCATAATTTTATTTATTATTCTTGAGGCATCTGTAATTCTGTTTAAATCAATTATTTCATCACTATCAAGTACTATATTAAGTACCTTTCTTCCTTCTTCTGTACTAATAAATGAATCATCTACAAAAACATTTAATTCTTTAACTGATTCATCTACTAATTCTTTTATTTTTTCTTTCACAAAGCACCTCCCTTATAAATAATAAGAGTGGGAAAACTCTTTCTCCCACTCCTTTCTCTTGTATTATAACATAATTTATATATTTTACAAACACTTTTTATTGTTGATTAGTTAATTGTTTATCTTTTTCTAATATAACTTCTGACTTTTTAGCAAATTTTGGAACTAATATACTATCATTTTCTAAAGTATAAGTACTTCCACTCTTTTTAATTACTTCTGGATTTAAATTATATAATGTTTCAACGTCTGTACCATATAAATTAGCAATTTCTTCAAGAGCATTAGTTTTTTGTAATTGTTCTGCAGTAATAGTTATTGACTGACTATAGTATTTAATATCACTTTCATATATTGTATATGGAATTTTAATAGTTTGTCCCATTTGAATATAACCATCATTTTGAATATTATTTGCCTGTTTTATTGTTGATGAAGATATCTCAAAATCTTCTGCAAGTTGTGATAATGTATCTCCAGCCTTAATTTTATAATATCTAGTCATATTAACTCTGCTGTTCATCTCATCAATAATATTTACAACACCATCTTCCATTGAATTACCTGTAGAACTATTTGTATCAGCCCCTTGTGACATACTAATACTTGTGTCAGAACTTACATCTTTACTACTAGAAGTAGCACCACCTATTCCACCAAAAGCCATAGATGCTGCTAAAATAATTGCTGCAATTGATTTTCTATTTCTAATAACATACTTTGGTACTGTATCTTCTTTTATTTTTCCAAACTTAGATAATTGATGATATAACTCATAATAAATATGAACAACACCATGTCCTAAATTAACTGCTATTTCGTGTGGAACATCTCCACGATGTCTATTTTTATTCATTCTTTTTGAAAGATTATAATGTCTTCTTATAAATGGTTTTGCCTTTTCTTCTTCTCTTACTTCATTCCAAATTCTCTTAAGATATTCTAAAGTTGTTTCATAATCTTCCTCATACTCTTCATATGTAGCACTATATCCATAAGCAGTTCTTCTATTACTATTTTGTTTTTGATAAGTCCTACTATTAGCACGTCTTCTTCTTTCACTTTCGTTTTCTTCTTGTTGTCTCCTAGCACGTTCTTGTCTTCTTTGTTCTTTACGCATTTGCTCTGCTCTTAATTCAGAATAATAAAGTACATAATCAGCATCATATCTCTCACGAGAACTAGGATTTTTTAAAACTGTATATGCCTCATTTATTTCTTTCATTTTAGCCTCAATTTCTTGATATTTAGCATCGTTTGGTGATAAATCAGAATATTTATCAGGATGATACATAATAGCTAACTCTCTATAACGCTTTTTAAGTTCAGTAGCACTTGCCTCTTTGCTAACGCCTAATATTTTATAATAATCCTTAAAATCTCTCATATTCATAATTTAACCCCCTTATATTCATCCTGTACCCATCAATTAGTACGCTAATTATATCATAAGTATGCTTATTTGTCAAACAAATGTTGGTTATTGATTACGTACCATTAATTTTCATTTAGAAGTTAATTTATTAATAAATAACAGAATTAAGTATAATTATAGTATAACTTACTAGAAATTAATTATCTTTATCTTATTTTTTTATATATACTTTTGGCTTATTCTTTTCTTGAACTTCATTTTCATAATTTTCATCATCATAATGTATTTCATCACCATAATATCTTTTTGGTCCTACCACTGAAACTCCAAGTTGTTCATATATACATTGTAGTGATAAGTTTTTTTTTCTTTAAAAGATTCAAATTTTTCTTCTGTTAAAGGATATAAAGTAATCGCTGGCACAAGTTCTGATGAATCATTTTTCTTATATTCTATTAGATTTTCAATGTCAAATATGTATTGTTTAGATGAATCTTTCTTATTTTTTAGAACAATAAAGGCATGGGGGTACAAGTGTATCTATAGCCATATGACTATGAGTTAAAAAAGATTCGAACTTTCCTATAAAACCAACTTTTTCAGGAATTGTAAGTAATTGATGACAAATGGCTGCTCATTCTGCACATAAACCAATATTTTTTTCTTTTTCTGTTCTTGAATTCCATATATTTTAAAACATTTCTATAACTTCACTCATTACTTCTTTATAAAGTTCAAATTCTATACCAAATACAGGTTGAATACAGATTGTACTTTCTGGTGAAATTATTCCTGTAGTCATTAGTGGTTTAGTTGAAAAATTACTACTTTCTATATATTTTTTATTTTTGCCAGAATTTTATTACTATAACAACTTTAGTCAAATCCACATAATTAATTAAAATTCTTCCAAGTAACTAACATATTATCACGAACTTCGTATATACCAAGAAGTCTATTATTACTATCTTTAAATATAACTCTATCTTCTATATTCCATTTATTTTCAAGTCTTACACCATTTGATACTTTAAACTTATCTTCATTATCAATAACAACAATAGGATAATCAAGACACTCTTCTATACTAAGAATTCTATAATTATTATTTAATAAATCATCAATTGTATTAGACATATCAATTGATACAACTCCTTGTTTTGTCCTAATTAATCTAGACATAGTTGCATAAACTCCTAGTTCTTTAGAAATATCTTGTATTAAACTTCTTATATAACAACCTTTTGTTACTAAAGTTCTAAAAATAAAAGATGAAGAATCCCTAGAAAGTAGTTCTATATCTTTTATAGTAACTTCTTTTTTAGGTAAAGTAACACTCTTACCATTTCTTGCATATTCATATAACTTTTTACCATTTACTTTAACAGCAGAATATATTGGTACTTCTTGCATATAAGTCTTTTTAAAACTATTTAAAACATTAAAAATATCTAAATTATCAGGAATACTACATCTATTTAAAATAACTCCATCAGTATCATATGAATCAGTGCAAAAACCAAGTTTTACTTCTGCTATATATTCTTTATCTTTAGAAGTTAATAATTCAACTATCTTAGTAGCCTTCCCAATCGCAATAATAAGAATACCTTCTGCTAAAGGATCTAAAGTACCAGTATGTCCTACTTTCTTAATACCAAATATATGACTAACATCATTAACTACATCAAAAGAAGTTGGACCACTATTTTTATTAATAACAATAACACCACTAAATTCTTTTAAATATTCTTCTAAAGTCCAATTATTATTCATAATAATATGAGCAGGAACGACACCAACATATCTAATATGCCAAGGTTCATATAAAACTCCAGTAATATCTTCTTTGCCATCAGGATATCTTAAGATAAAACCAAAATCTTTTAAATATTTATAAATACTTTCATAATATTCTTTTTGTTCTTCTAATTCATAATTATCTTTAGGAAAACATCCATTAACTTTAATATTAATATCAAGACAAAGTCCAGTATGATGTTCACTAGTATATGGAACTGCTACATGAGCCTTAGTATACTCTTCTCCGTATTTTTCAACAAACTCATTATAAATTTTTTCTTGATCATCAATACTTCTATAAGCACTAGATATACCTATCTCAATATTTTTATTCATTAAAAACTCTTTAAGTAATAAATAACTATTTAAGGTATTCTCTTCAACTAAAATCTTTTTACCATCAATATCATAAGTCTCTAATAAATGAACTTTCTTTAAATAATAATCCTTAATTTTATTATTCCTATTAACCAACAAAGTATTTGTATTTGACTTATTCATAACATCACATTCCTTAAAAATCTATTTTATTTTATCATAAAATTAAAAAAGTAGATATAATTATAATCTCTTAAATTAAATATCTACTTTTAAACTAACTTACTTGATTCCAACAATCATTTATATAATATGTATACCATGTATAATAAGAAGATGTTTTACCGCTATCATCACTTAATGCTTCCATTATTTCATAAATAACCTTATAACTTGCTTTATAGTTATCATCATGAGCTAAATTATTCGAATCAATTGTTACAAGGCTTGGTAATTTTTCTTTGGATATATCCAAATTAACTATTCCATTATAATAATAGTAATCACCAATTTTTTTCCAATTAACTTGATTAATAAAATCATCTGATAAAGTCCATGAATTTTTTCCTGCTATTTCATTTGATTTTGAATCTATCCAATATGTATATACATATGCTCTTAAATATCCATTATTTGTAGTTGGTGCATTTAACTTAAATGTCGTTTTTATAGGTGACTTTGACACTTGATAATAAAATGCATATATTTTACTTATACAAAATATTATTAAACAAATACCTATTATAAAGACAATCAAATTTTTTCTAGTTTTCAATTTAACTTTTAAATTCATTTTATGAATCACCTGCAATTATAGAAAAGAACTTTGTAAACACATTGCTATTTTTTTTCAAAAAATAAGAAGTTTCGCATTTTGTCATCTGATTAGAATATATATTAAATTCAAATGAGTTATTTTCCGTTTTGAATATTGAATTATTTACCATTATATTAGCACTTACTTTATTTTCATATCTCCATGACCATTTTGGAATTAAAGTTAATTTATATCTTCCAGATGGAAGTTTTCTTATAATAGATGACTTTGACGAATCAACTGATATAATCATGGAAAGTTCACCATTATCATTATCATTTGCCTTCACATACTCTAATTTATATAGAAAAATTTGATCTGATTGAACATTGGCATCTTTTACTTGAAGTGAAAGGTCACCTATGCCTTTTCCCATAGTAATTGCAATATAGTCTGTACAATCTCTATTTAATACCGTCGTTGCAGCAATCATATCATCAACTAATTCATCATTACTTAGTTTTTTGTATCTTCCTTTTGATATTAGATTAACTCTATTATCTTTATTTAATGACATATGCTCCTCTCCCTCAGGAAAATCTTCAAACCAAGAGTCAGATGTCATATATTCGTCAGATTTTTTCATTTCAATTACACTTATAGCATCAAATTTTGTGTTTTTTCCTGTTGCAAACAAATCATCAGCAGCATAACTCGCAATATTTCCATATATTGCACCTGTGCCAGCATTATTACTTTCATCATACATTGAGAATGTTCCTTTTTCTATATAAACACCACCGCCAACACCACAGGAACTTTCCTTTGCTGTCATGTTGGAAATAGAAGTACTACATGAAGCAGTATTATAAACAACTTTACCATTTAAAAAACTAAATTTAGAATCATTTGACAAATATATTCCTGAACCATTTCCATTAGAAGAAGTATTATATTGAACATTACCATTATTCATATTTATATTAGTATTCGAATATATTCCGCCTCCATTTTCATTAGAAATATTTTTTTCGATAAATCCTCCATTAATATTTATAATACCATCTAAAACATAAATTCCTCCACCATTTCGTTGTGCAACATTTGACTTAATATTACCAGAATTAATACTTAAATTTCCGCTATTTAAATATAATCCTCCACCATCTCGACCTGAAATATTAGAATCAATTATACCATTATTTATATCTGCAGAAATAGAACCACTACTCTCTATTTGATGATATAAATATATTCCACCCCCATCAGCTCCAGCAACATTTTTTTGAATTTTAAACTTTTCTGAAGAAACATTCAAAACTGCAGAACAACTATTTTTCTGCAACACATAAATTCCTCCACCATATCCAGCACTATTATTCATAATACTTCCACTATTCAAAATTGCATTAACTAAACCATTTACTGCTTCCATAAAAAAACCACCACCAAAATTTTTAGCAACGTTATAATAAATTTTGGTACCATTTAGTGTTAGGCCACCAGTTCCTTTTTTTTTGTCAACAACAATACCAATACCACCACCACTATTTAGAGAATAGTTGTATTTAATCTCACCACCATTAAGTATCGCATTTCCAGTTCTAAAATAATCTGTTTGAATACTTAATCCAGCAGCATTACCAATTGATTTATTATATGAAATCTCTCCTCCATCCATTATAAGTTCACCTAAACATCTCACACCAGCACCTAAATTACCAGAATAATTTCTTGTAATAATAGAACCATCTTCCATATGCATCTTAGCACCAGAACCATCAACTGCAATGGCACCACTATTATTTTCTGCTTTATTATATTTAAATACTGCGTTTTTCTTTAAATGAAGAGTGTAACCACGCTGCACATCAATACCTCCCACCCATCTTTGGGAATAATTGTATGATATTTCTGCATTTTCAATTTCACATACATATTTTTCTGAATTTCCATCAGAAAGCATCAATTGAATTGCACCAGAATACTGATTATATGTTGTAGAAGCACCAGAGGCGATATTACTTTGATTTGCAGATATTAATCCACCTTTAATAAAAACATTAGTATCTATAAATGAACACCCAGCACCATGACTACCATCTCCATGTACATCTACAGTTCTAGCTCCAATCAAAGAATTACCAATTATCTTGCCATCAGACATATAAAATGTTGACTGAGTCAAAAAAACTCCAGCTCCCCAAGGAATATCACCACCATTATCAATGCCAACACACCCATTGTTAGAAGTAATAGAAAGCATATGAGGATACTCATTTTTTGATTCCCTTAATTTTAGATAATTTTCTGTTTCCTCACCATATATTGTACTAATTCCATCATCCCACTTAATAGTAATATCAGTATCACCAATAATGCCACCAGTCATATAAAAGATAGTATATTTTCCATAAATTCCTGCTCCACCAAACTGATTACTAATAACAAAATTGCATATTTTAAAATTATCAGCCAAATATAACTTTGCATTTAGACTATTATCACCACAAGAAGAAATAAAACGAGAATTATATTGTTCTCCCATTCCATCAGCTATAACATTATCTTGTAAGAAAAGATTTCCATTATTTAAAATACTGTAACTACCTGTCCTCTTAATCGTACCATTTCCAATAATAATCAAATTACCTGTAGAACTTATTGTTACATTTCCATTCATATTAACAGAGCCATCAATTTTCCAAATAGTACTTTCTGATATAGTTTGTTCATTAATATCACTATCAATTTCAGTTACATTTTTTTTCATAATTTCTAATAATTGATTATATATTTTAGTATAATCAATAGTACCATCTTTAGCTTTATACTCCAATATTCCAGCATCTAAATTAATTAATCCATCAATATCCGTATCACTTTTTATTGTATAATCACTATCACCTATTTTTAAAGTAACACTATTAGTAGAAGATAAATTTGATAAATCCTCATCATATTTAGTAGCAAAGACGAAATAAATAAATGATGTACTAAAAATAAAAAATAATATAGAAAATAAACATAAATTTAAAAATAATTTTTTTCTTTTCATATTACCACCTCAATAACGCTAACTTACTTTTGATACATAATTCCAACCTATAAAAGCATTATCTACTCCCTGTTTTTGAATTACATATGCAGAAAAACTAATTGCATGATCATCATTTAGAGTTAATAAGTTATTCTTCTTAATATCATTAACTGATACAGCATTTATATAAATATTCGAAATAATATTAGAATCAATAAAACTTGTATTAATAGGAACTTCTTGATAAAATATGAAATTTACCGACTCATCTTTCTGTGTTTCACTCTTTAAATATTTCCAATTATTATTTACTATGAAATATGCTATATCTACATTATAACTTCCTTTTATTGATAACTTATTTGTACCTTCTGTATATTCCCAACCACTTGCATTTACAACAAAATATATGTATGAAGCAACATCATTACTATCATAGGAAACAGACAAGTTCTTTTTTACAATACTGTTTGAATCTAACTCTATACTTTCTTGATTATCATCTGTACCATCAGAAGATTTTGTCTCTGTTAATTTCAAGGTTCCAACTTTTCCTATGTTTACACTACTATCAAAATCAACTAAGGAAATATACTTTGCAAAAACAATAATTACAAAAAAAATACATATTGTAAAAATAATTGTTAAAAAAGTAAAAAGTGATATTAAAAAAATTTTACTACTATCTAATCTAAATTTATTCAAAATATCACCTCTTTTTATTAAAACCTCTATTAGTAAGTATTATACTAAGCGTTAAAACAACATATAAAATGATTCTAATATTTCTTTTTTGTAATAAAACTATCATCTTACCTGCATAATTAAAGTTTCTTATTACTTTTCCTTTCAAATTTTTTAATTTAATTTTGTTATCATCTACTTTATTAGCATCGCCTTTTGTAATAACATAATTATTTCCCTTTAAAATAATTCTATGGACTATAATATTGTTATTTTCATAGTAAGCAACTATATCAGACTCATTATATTCATCTTGTTTTTTGATAATAATTAAATCATATTTATTCAATACTGGTGTCATACTATCTGACATTACAATCGCAATTGAATATTTTGATAATTTTTTATATAAAAATGACATAATACTGCTAAAACTAAATAAAAATATTAATATTAATAAAACTATCATAAAATTCTTTTTCATTAATCAACCTGCACAAAATTAACAGAAACATTAATAATTAACTTATCATCACTTGATTTTAAAGATATCTCACTATCATTTTTATTATCATCTTGAATATCCCATCTCCAATAAATTGGAATTTTATTTATATTACTTCCATAGTTAATTACTCCAGTTGATATAGCACTTCTTGAAAATTCTGATGCACTATAATAATTTAAATCATCAAGACTATATTTTATTGGAATATTATACTTGTTATCTTTTTCTGTAATATTAATTTTATATCTAACGGAAACATCTGAATTATTATACATTTCCATATAAGCAACTCCATAAACTCCAGGAATAATACTATTATCTGAAATATTTTCATTATTTTTTAATGTCGAAAAAAGATTTATACTTTGATTTGAATTTATTCCTACATTGAATCTTGCAATTGTTGCACTTGAAGTTTTACCAAAACTCTTCTTATATTGAGAATAATATCCTAAGATACAAGAAACTATAATTACTAATAAAACTGAACTTACACCAACAACTCCTTTCTTATTAAAAACTTTATCTTTCCCAGTTGGAATAAATATTATTACTACTATTAAAAGTAATACTAATAATAAACCAATTGGTGTTTTAATTAATTTAATTATTTTACCTAAATATTTAATATTACATACATAAATACCAGTTATTTGACTTTTATCTATTTCTTTATCAGAAACATTATTCGCATCTCCCTTAGTAATAACTTTATTTCCATCAATCTTAATAATTCTATGCATTACTACTTTGCCACTTGTATCTTTATAAGACACAATATCATTCACATTAAACTTATCAGTACTTTTTAGTATTACTAAATCATTAATAGAAATATCTGGTTCCATAGATCCAGATAAAACTAAAGATACTTTATATTTATTATTAAAAAAGAAGATATTTATGAAAATTAATAATATAAAAAGAATAATTATTCCTAATAACAAATAAGAGAGAGTCTTTATTATCTTTTTCATCTATACCTCCTTTAATATTAATAAAAATAAGTTAGATTATTTTTGATTAGCACCTATATTTATAGATAACTTGTAATTAGAATTTATATTTTCCCCTATTTCAGTATCATTATCACTATCTATCCATTTCCAATCAAGAGAATATTCTTTACTACTATTTGCTTTTATTAAAATATTTCTTTGTGATAATTTAGATACATCTATATATTTATCCTTACTTCCTACTAAATAATTATTATTACTTCGTAATTTATATTTCATATTAATATTAAATGGATTATCTTCCTCCATATAAATATCTACGTATAAATCATATTTACTATTATTTTTAATTACAAAGTCATAACTATTAGAAAGATTAGGAGCAATCTTTGAAGTATACTGATATGCTTGATTAGTAAAAATTCTTAATCTTTTACTATTCCATATACTATAGTTATCTTCAACTATAAAATTACTTTCTCTTAAATTACTTTTATTATCTAACTTATTTTTATCAATATTATTTTGATTATCTACATTGTTTGGATTTTTATTAGTATCATTCGTATCATTTGTATTATTTGTATTATTTGTAATATTATCATCTATATCAATAATATCTATATTACCTGTTGGTAATGTTTTCTTTTTCTCATTAATATAACCAAAATAGTGAATAAGGAGATAAATTAAAATTATAAGTAATATGGAAAAAAATAGATTTATTATTGATACTTTTCTTTTATTTTTCATTTTATCTCCTTCTTCAATATATTTTAATCAATTTGTGTAAATGTTGCTGTTACTTGAGTTGTAACAGTTGGAGCAGTAGTTGCTTCACCTAAAGCTGTATCAGCACTATCACTTCCATCAAATGCCCATCTCCAGTAAATAGTAACATCACTTGATGAATTAGCAGATGCTTTTCCAACGTAATCTAGATTTACTTCTTTAGTAATTTCAGAAGCACTCTTCCAATTTGTTTTATCTAATGAATATTCAATTGGAACATTACTTGTATTTGCTGTTTCTTTTAATGTAACAACTGCTTTAACATCAACTTCTGATTTATTAGTTAGTGTTGTAGTAAAACTTCCACCTGTTCCTGGAGCAATTTTTCCTTCAAGAACATTTTCTTCACTACTTGTAGTATCAGCTTCTTTTACACTATCAAATAAACTGATTGTTGCATTTTGTTCTTTATTTAAGCCACTAGCGTCAACACTAAATTTAGCAACTGTTGCAGTATCACTACCACCTAATGCTCTTGTATATTTAGCATATGTTCCACTAACAAAATAGCAACCACTTGCTACTACTAATAATAATAAAATTATTACTAATTTTTTCTTTTTACTTCCATTCTTCATTTTATACACCTCCTCTCAAGTAAAATTAATCTATATATAAACACTATTATTCAATGCTTATATCACTTTTATTTTTTCTATATTCTTCTAACTCTTTTCTCTCATCTATAGACAATTTACTATTATCAACTATAATAAAGAGTATCCCTCCAACAATAACTACAATTAAAGTAATTATTAAAGTATACTTTTCTTGCATAGTAAGAATAACATTACCCATTCCACTAAACTTTCTTACATATATTCCTTCTATATCTTTAGAACTAACTAATTCACTATCTTCTATATTGTTGTTGTCTCCTTTAGTAACAAACTTTAATGTTCCATATTCTTTCTTTACTTTTACAATTCTATGAGTAACAACATACCCACTACTATCTTTATAAGCAACTATATCATTTACCTTTAATTTATTTACTTCAATATTTTTTATAATTACTAAGTCTCCCCTATATATTTCTTTCTCCATTGAACTAGATAAAACAATAAATGGTTTATATCCAAATAAATTAGGAATCTTATCAGGTGATACTTTTGTCTGAATAAATATTATTGCTATAAAAACTACTAAAATAATTAGTATTACTAATATAATATTTTCAATAATATTACTAATTTTCTTCATTCTTACTACACCTTACTTTAATATTTATAAAAAATAAAATTCACAAAGTATAAAACTATGTGAATCTTTTTATTTTTTTACTTGTATATATAGAAATAAACAAATTTATGACTAAAATTTTGACTACTTAATTAAATATATTATTTATACATTTTCTTTTATAATCTATAGATGGATGTACATATAAATTAAGTGTAATAGAAATATTAGCATGTCCTAATACTTCACTTAATGCTTTTACATCCATTTCTTTCTCAATCGCATAAGTTGCGAAAGTATGTCTTAAACTATGAAAATTATGTTTCTTTAATTTTAAAGAATCTAGTATTTTTAAATACTTATTATAATAAACTCTAGGTTCAATATAACTCTTTTTACCAGTTAAAAAGAAGTCATCATCTTCTATATCTTCTAAATATAGTTTAATATATGGAATTAATATATCTGCAATAGGTATTATTCTAACAGAATCTTTTGTTTTAGCACTTTGACATATAACTTTAGTCTTATTACCACTATTACTTGTATTTTTAATTCTAATTAATGTTTTATTTATTATTAATTGTCTATCTTCTAAATTAAAATTTTCTTTCTTTAAAGCACATAATTCTCCTATACGAATACCAGTATACAAAGTTAAAGCAATAGAAAATTTAATTCTATCAGAATAAGTTAAACACTTCTCTTTTAAAGTATTTGTCTCAGATACACTAAAACAATCTATATTCTTTCTTTTTTTAGGTGGAATTATAAAATCTATATTTATATTATTTATTTTTAATATTTGTTTAAATAAAGTCGCAACTTCATGTACAACATTAAAAGTATATTTATCAAGTTCACAATCTATAAACTTATTAATTAAATTAGTATTTAAATTATTTATTTTTAAATTACCAAATTCGGGTCTTAAATGATTATTAATTATAAATATATAAGTAGATAGAGATGACTCTTTAACTTTATTTCTTTTATTATTTATAAATTCATCAAATATTTTATTTAAACTATAGTTATTTTCTCTAATAACTTTATCTTTATATGTTTCTATAGTAAGTTGTCTTTTCTTTTTAACTTCCATATAACTTTTACCATAAACATATATATAATCTGCTTTTCCATTACTATATCCTTTTATAAATCTAGCCTCATATCTTCCATCTTTTCTTTTATATATTGCTTCTCCTTTTCTAGCCATAACTATCATCTCCTTATATTATTTTTGACTATTAAAATGACTATTAAATATTATTTTTATTATGAAAATTTTTATTATTTTTCCTCTTTTTTGTATTTTTTTTTACAATTTTATTAAAATATGTGGTATGATTAATACATAATAAGGAAGATAAAGATACATGTATAGTAATTATTTACTTACATATAGTTTTATACTTTGTGATATTACTTACTTTATTATTTAGTATTTTCAAAAATATTTTATTTATACCTACACAAAAAGGATGGTAGTCAACCATCCTTTTTATATTAAAAAAAAGAACTATATTAAGCTCTTTCTCATAAATGTATCTATATCTTTATCAATATAAACATCTATTACACCTTTATTAACTATTTTAACAAAGCCTAGTCCATTAATTACTAAATCTTCATCATATTTAACTTCATAAGTAAGTTTGTTTTTATCTTTTAATTCATCATTATTAAATAAATTAAGTAATCTTTTTACTTTTAAATCATTTGATACAAATAAAGTAAAACTATTTTTTTCTCCTTCTACATAATCAATTCTAACTAAATCTTCAATTATAATTGATTGATTTTTTCTTAATTGATATGTACGTGGTTTAATCTCTTTTTTAGGAGAAATCTTTTTTACCATTGAAGCATCTACTCTATTTAATATAGAACCATTATCTACTAATCCTGGTGTATCTATTAATGTTAAATGATCATTAATGTCTATTTTAACTAAATTAAGTGTAGTTGAAGGTAATGGACTCATAGTAAGTTCTTGTGTATTATCTGAGTAATTAGAAATTAATTTATTAATTAAACTACTCTTACCAGCATTAGTATGTCCCACAACGTAAACATTCTTACTAGTTTGATAATACTTAATTCTTTTAAGTAAATAATCTATATTAATATTTTTATTAACTGATACTACTATTACTTCTTCAAATTCAATATTTTTCTCTTTTAAGTAATTAATTAATTTTTCTTCTTTTACAGACTTTGGTAAAACATCTTTTTTATTAAGAACAAGTATCATTTTATTTGGAATTATATTTCTTATTTCTTCAATGTTTTCTTCTAAATTTAATAAATCTGTAATATATAAAACTAAGTCTTTAGTTTCTCCAACACTTTTAAGTATTTTTAAATATTCATCATTTGATTTAGTAACTACTTGATATTCTCCATAGTTTTTCATTCTAAAGCATCTTTGACAAACATCATTTTCAAGACTCGTCGTATACCCTTCTTGTAATAAATTTTGATCTTGTAGTAAAACCCCACAACCACTACAACGTTTCTCTTCATTATTCATAATATTTACCTCTCTCGAATAATCCCCTTTTTTCATATCTTTTAACTATTTTTTCTTCAACTTTTCTGTTCAAACCTGTTATTTTTAAATCTTTTTCTCCTAGCGGATCAACAAGTATTGTCATTATTTTAAATCTGTTTCCCGCAAGAACATCAGTAACTATTTGATCCCCTATCATACACATTTCTTTTTTCTTTAAATGATAATTACTTTTTATTTTTCTAAGACCTCTAGTAGATGGTTTCATACTCCAAGAAACACCACCTACCCCAAGTTCTTCTAAATATGGAGTAATTCTTCCTCTTGTATTATTTGAACTAATTAATATTAAAAAGTCATCCTGTAATTTTTTTATTAATTTTTTAGTCTCTTCTGGACACCTTCTATGATCAATTAATCCTAATGTATTATCAAGATCAAATACTAAACAAGTTATTCCCTTTTCTTTTAATTTTTTATAATTTATTTCAAATATATTTTTTTTATACATTGCTGGCTTAAACAACCCCATAACATCACCAAGATAATTATATAATAAAATAAAAAATATGTCTAATTATTTACTCTTTGTTGAACCATATCAGTATCCATCGTAACTACTTCAAATCTATAACCATTTTCTTTAGCATACTTAATAATATCTCTTAAAGCATCTCTCGTGTATGTTTTTATATCATGCATTAAAATCATATTGGCTCTATCTTTTCTTAAATTATTTATAACATTATTTTTTATATCTTCAGCTGTTGGTCTACCTCCTGCAGCATCTCCTGATGATAAATTCCAATCATAATATTTAAAACCTTTATTAATTACATCTTTTGTTAGACTACTCATAATTCCTGGACAATACTTTCTACTTATTGTATTACTTGAACCTCCTGGAAATCTAATTATATGTGATTCAAATCCTGTAACATTTTTAACTCTTTCTTGAACACTATATAAGTCATTAAAGTAAGCATCAACTGATGCGTAAACTCTTGAATAATCATGACTACTTGTATGAAGTCCAATACTATGTCCTTCATCATATTCTCTTTTTACTAAATAATCTGGTCCTTTATTAGTAACAAAGAAAGTTGCTTTTACTCCTTCTTCTTTTAATATATCTAAAATTACATTAGTTGTTCCTTCTTGTGGACCATCATCAAAAGTTAAATATATTGTTCCATTTTTATTTCTTTCACTTACAATAACATGTCTTACTGCTTCGCTCTTGTTTCCTGCTTTATCAACTGCTTTATAAACTAACTTATAATCTCCCGTCTTACTAGTATCAACACTACCGGAAACATTTACTTTTACTTTATCATCACAATTATCACTAACTTCATATAAAGGATCATTAAAACTATCTCCAACATATAAATACATATAATCACTATCTTTTAATGCAAGATTTGGAGCAACATTATCTTTATAAATAATCTTTTTAGAAATACTATTCTTATTACCATTACTATCCAAAACATAATAAGTAATTTTATCTTTTTCTATATTAAACTTAACTTTAGAAGAAATATCTCCATCATAGTTATCACTTGCTTTTACTTTTTCAGGAACTACTTCACTTCCAGGACATGCATAAACATCTGTTTTATCAATATCGATATTAGGTTTTTCTTTATCTAAAACATCAACAACTCTTACAACCTTCTTTGTTAATACCTCGCCCTTTACTTGATAAACTATTTTATATTTTCCTAACTTTTTAGAATTAACATTACCACTAACTATAACATCACCAGTTACATCTTTTCCTAAGTATTTAGCACTATATCCCATATCACTATAATTATCTTTATAATTAATAACAATATGTTTTCCACCAATAAGATTTATCTGTGGCATAAGTAAATAATTAAACATAAAATATGCAATAAAAAGTAATACAGCAATTACACCCCATTCAAAAATAACTTTCTTATCAATATTCTCTCTAAATCTTTTAATTTTTCTCTTAGTCCATATTTTTATTTTCATTTGTACCACTCTTTCTAACTATAACTATTATAAATTCTAAAGTGTATTTTGTAAAACTATATTTTCTTATTTTTTATAAATTCTCTAAGTAATTTAGTAAGAGCTCTTTTCTCTATCCTTGAAACATAACTTCTACTAATTCCCATTTGTTTAGATATCTTTTTTTGTGTCAATTCTTTTGTATCATTAAGTCCATATCTATTTACTATTATCTCCCTTTCTCGTGGAGTTAATACATCTAAATATTTATATAACGCTTTTATGTTATCTGATAAGTCTATACTATCTTCAATACATTCATTATCCATCTTTATAATATCTTGTATCATTATCTCATTTCCATCTTTATCATAACCAACTGTATCATTAATAGAAATATCATTATTATATTTATTATTTTTTCTAAAGTACATTAATATTTCATTCTCAATACATCTAGCACAATAAGTAGTTATGCGTACTCCTTTATCAGGAGAAAAAGTATCTACTCCTTTAATAAGACCAATAGTACCAATACTTATTAAATCATCATTCAAAGAAGAATTATTATCAAACTTCTTAACAATATGTGCAACTAATCTTAAATTATGTTCAATTAACTTATTACGAGAATCAATATCTCCCATCATTTTCTTCTTTATACATAAATCTTCTTCATCTAATGATAATGGTTCTAAAAAAACATCATTAGAGTAACTTCCAGTAAAACATAATAAATTTCTAATTATAGAAAATAAAAACATATAATCACCTAAGTAATTATATGTTAATCATTATCTTTTTATTTTCTTAACTACAGTTAAATAACTTGATTTTAAGAAATCTTTATTAGTAATAAACGCATATATACAAACTATTAATAAACATATTACATGTAATATAATTGATTTTTGATAATAAATTAACAAAGTAAATGTATAAATTATTATAGACTCTATTATTAATTTCTTTTCTATTTTTATATTTACATATTTCTTTAAATCAAAATGTCTATATACCATCATTACAAAGTAACTTATCATAGTAGAAATAGCTGCTGCATATAATCCAATTTGTTTTATAAATATAACATTTATAAGTATATTTATAATTGCTCCAACAATTGCCGTAGATGCTACTTGTTTAGATAACTTTTTAGCAAGATATACTTGACTATATAAGCATATTGCTACATTAAATACTGTTCCAAGTACTAAGAATGGAATATAGTTATATGCATCATTATATTTAACATCTATCAAAATTGGAAATACAAATGGCATACAAGCAAGCATTCCTACTCCAAGAGCCATAAATAATCTAAGTATTGTATTTGTAATATCTGAAAAAAACTCATCTCTATCACTACTATTAATATGAAGAGCAGCAGACTCACTCCAACTTAAATTAAATACTCCTGTTAAACTAGAAATAATAGTTGGAAATTTATTACTAATAGCATATAATCCATTAGCACTAGCCCCAAGAACAATGCTTATAATACTTCTATCACTAACATTAACTATCCACCAACTAATACCATTAGGAATTAATGGTAATGAATATTTATACATTTCTTTTATTTGCTTAAAGTCAACTATTTTAAAATTAATTTTACTATATAATTTTAATCTAATAAATAAATATAATGAACATATAAAGTTAGCAAGAGCCATACTTATAATCATACCCTCTGCTTGCATATGTACAAAACATATTAAAATAATATTAGAAATAACTGTAGTAAGTCCCGTTAAAATACAACTAATTGCATAATCAAGTGTCTTACCAAATCCTCTTGCTACTTGTAAGAAGTTTCCTGATAGAACACATACTATAATATCTACGAGTATTAACCATCTATAAGGAATAGTAACAAATGATGATACTATTATATATAAAATACTAAATATACTTAAACTAATACCTAGTATAAAAAAGTTATTACTAATCAATTTATTAGTTTCTTTTTCACTCTTTCTACTATCTATTAAAAATCTAAATATACTCATTTCTAACTCTAAAGTAATAATTGGTACTAAAAGAGTAACATAAGTTTGAATTAAATCTACTGTACCATATTCTTTAGTCGCAAGATAAGATGTATATAATGGTAATAAAAAGAAAGAAATTAATTGAGTACAAACTCTACCAAAAAATATTATTATTGTATTTTTTGCCAATTGTTTTTTCTTATTCATTTTCTCTTCCTCCTAAATAAATAGTATAAATAGCTTCCTATAAATCCCCCACTACTATCAATTAATACATCTCTTATTTCACTACTTCTACCAGAAACAAACAATTGATGAAACTCATCACTACAAGCATAAAGAAATACTATAAGTAAAGTATATAAAACTGTTTTAAAATTTAGAATTCTATACTCACTAAGTAAACTAATAACTAATATTCCAAGAATTAAATATATTGTAAAATGAGCACATTTTCTAACAGGAAAAACATATTTTTCTATATATTTATCTCTATCTTTATTATTTACTTTTTTATTTGAAATAACATCAACTAAATTAATAATAACTGAATCACTCTTTTTGCTTGAAGCAGTACCTGAATCACTAGAAAACATAAAAATTATTAACATGCAACAAATAACTAAAGTAAATTTAATAACCTTTCTAAGCATAAAATCACCTTAGTTAACTATAACATATTAATAATTTTTTTTAAATATCTAACTATATCTTTTTACTTTAACTCCATCACTATATTTATGATTAATTCTTGCTAAATAATTAAATGTATTTAAGTATCTTCTAACATCACAATCTTTTAAATCAGTAAGTCCACTAGCAGTATAACTTGCTTCTTTTATTTTTCCCATACAAGCAAGCATTATAATTAAATCTTCATTTTCTACCTCTTCAATTTTTGAAATAAAATTTTTAAATAGTGCTTTTTCTGATAACTTTCTTAAATTAGTGCTTATATCTCCACTATCTTTTATAAAATCTAAGCAACAAGCAAATTTATTTGCTACTTCTTGTAACTCTTGATAAACATAAAAGTTTGATAAAAAAGTTTGGGTTTTTCCATACATTTTTTCATTTTTCATTAATCTAAAATCAGGTCTTCTTTTCTTAGCAAAACCATAACTTATTTCTTCTGAAATATCTTCTGCTATTACCTCTCCAAGAAGTTCAATTCCCATTCTTAAACTTTCAACATCGCCTAGTCCATATTTTTGTAATATCTTTTTATATTTACCTTCCATTCTAACACAAAAAGCATTCCTATCTTCTTTCCAAAAAGAATTCATATGATGTGTAAATTCATGACAAGTTATTCTAAGAAAAGTATCATCATGATTTAAATCTGTCATATCATTATAATTAGGATTTAAATAAATATCATTTCCAAGTGTATAAGCATCGTATACTTCTCCATCTTTCTTATCCATAAAATCTATACTATTAATTGTTTTTATTTGATTTAGACAATCAATGTAATTTGATTTTTTAATATATTTTTTTCTTACTAAAGCACAAAAATATTTTTCTATATTGTCAAGGCTCTGATTAAGCATTTTTTTATATTGTCTTTTTTCTAATGCAGTGTGACTAGAAGAATTAAATTTTATAACAGATCTTTTTTCAAGTTCTAAAATAGCCCTTCTAAATCCAGGAAACTTTTTTTCATTCCAAAAGCCATAGTAAAAATCATGCATAATATAACCCCCTCAAATTAGAGCATATTATAACACTTTCTTTTAAATTGTTCAATAGAAAAAGAAGTTACTAATTAGTAACTCCTTCTCTTATCTTTCTTGTTGCAACTGCATTATATGCTTCTTCTATATCATTAAAGTATATTGTTTCATCCTTTAGTTTTTCATAAGTTTCATTTCCTTTTCCAAGAACTAAAACCATATCGTTATCTTCTGCCATATCAACTGCTTTTTGAATTGCTTTTCTTCTATCAATTACTATTTCATAATTATTATGAGTCTCTTTCAATTCTTTAATTATATCTTCACATATTGCCATAGGATCCTCACTTCTAGGATCTTCATAAGTAAATATAGCATAACTTGCATTTTCTACTACAACATTGCCAACTTTTGGTCTTTTTAAATTATCTCTTTCTCCTGCTTGACCTATAACTACAATACTACGATTAATATTTAATGTATGAACAAAGTTTAATAAATTAGCAATTCCATTAGGAGTATGAGCATAATCTACCATTACATAATATGGCGTATTAGTCTTTAAAAGTTCAAGTCTTCCACTTACTTTAATATTTGGAATGTTTGGAAGAATCTTATCTAGACTAAATCCAAGTGCAACAGTACACAAAATACCACAAGCTAAATTATAAACATTAAAGTCTCCCATCATTGGACTATCTACAAAAAATTTTCTATCCTTATATTTGAAATTTATTTCTGTATGATTTGGAAATACTTTAAAATCTACTATTTGTAAATCATTATCTTCTCCACGACCATATGTAAGTACTTGTCCATTACAAGCACCTTTTACAGTTTCAAAATATTGATCATCATGATTTAATACACAAAATCCTTCTTTTTTAGTTTGTTTAAATAAACATAATTTACTATTTAAATAATTTTCAAAAGTTCCATGAATATTTAAGTGTTCTGAAGTTATATTAGTATATCCTGAAACATCAAACTGCATTGCTTGTAGTCTTCCTCTGAAAAATGCCTCACTTGATGCCTCTATTGATGCATAATGACACCCATAATTTACAAATTCATCTAAATAGCTATAAAGTAATTGAGCATCAGGAGTTGTATTAGGATTATCTCCAGTAAAACCAGCACAACTTCTTCCGTTAGTTCCAATATATCCACATAAGTCACTACCAATTAATGTTTGAATAATCGTTGTAGTACTAGTCTTACCATCAGTTCCAGTAACACCTATCATCTTTAATTTATTATCTGGATAATCATAAAATTTTTGACATAAATAAGGTAATTCTCTATTTGTATCTGGTACCTTTATAATAGGAACACTCTTTTCTCCAACATCACGACTAACGATAATAGCAGCTGCTCCATGTTTAATCGCATCATCAATAAAATCATGTCTATCAGCAGTAACACCTTTAGTACATACAAACAAATCTCCTTCATTAACTTCTTTTGAATTTATTTTTATTGCTTTAATTTGCGTATCCACACCAATTCCAGGATACAATTCATTTAATGTTTTCATTTAATCACCTAGACTTAATTATACAATAACTTTACTAATAATTAAACCCTTTTCCTTGCTATAAAAATAAATTTATACTAAAATTAATTTGGTGATAAAATGAGAACAATGATATTTGGAGCTGGTACTGATCTTGGCGTTAATATCGACGGAGCAAGTCTTGGACCAGTTCAATTAATGAATGATTTAAAAGCTTTCTATAAAGGTGAAAGCATGATGTTTGAACAAGATAAAGATATTATTAAAAGTAGAAACTTGTCAGACAGAAGAAAAAATGAATATGAAATCGAAAAATTCAATACTAATCTATATAAGAATATGGTGGATAAAATTAAAGAAGAATATTTTCCAATTATGATTGGAGGAGACCATTCCGCTGCTATTGCAAGTGCTCTTGCCAGTGCTAAAGTAAATATTGATGTTGGGATTATTTGGATTGATGCTCATACAGACTATAATACTTTTGAAACAACTGTTACAGGAAATATTCATGGTCTTCCACTTGCCGCAATAAATGGTTATAAAAATAGTGAATTAAGATACTATCATGATGGAAAAGTAATTCAGCCTTCTCGTACTGTAATTATTGGTGCAAGAAGTATTGATGATGCTGAAAAAGATAATGTTAAATATTCTGGAGTTACAGTATTTACAACACAAGATATTAAAGAAAAAGGAATAGAATCAATTATGGATGAGGCATTTAAAATTGCAGGATATAAAACAAAAGGAATACATATAAGTTATGACTTAGACATAATTGACCCAGATGTTGCACCAGGAGTATCTGTTCCAGAGTTTGATGGAATAAATGAAGAAGAAGCAATGCAAATAAATGAATATATTATAAACCATATGCAAAGTGTTCTATCATACGACTTAGTAGAATTTAATCCATTAAGAGATGTAGATAGAAAAACTGAACAAATTGCACTTAACTTATTAGCTCAAGTAATAAGAGCTGCAGAAAATAAAAAGAAATGGGAACATAAAATAACTTATTAATCCATTTCTTTTTTTATTTACAAATAAAAAAGTAGAAATTAATCTACTTTTGTTTTTTTAAAAATTTCTATCTCTTAAGAAAGAAGGCATTTCAATATCTACATTTCCAGAATCTGAATCATCATCTGAACTTAATAATTCTGGTGTATTATATGAATATTCTTCTCTAGACATACTTCTTCTTGGAGGTACGTTGTTACTATATAATGGAGCTACTTCTGGTTGAGCAGGTCTTTTCTTATCAAAACCTGTAGCAATAACTGTAACAATAACTTCATCATTTAAATTCTCATTAATAACTGAACCAAAAATTGTATTAATATCAGTATTACTTGCACCTCTAACAACTTCTGCTGCTTGTTCAGCCTCAAATAATGTTAAGTTAACTCCACCTGTAATATTAATAATAGCATCCGTTGCTCCTTCAATTGAAGTTTCAAGAAGTGGTGATGAAACCGCTTGTTTAGCAGCCTCAAGAGCTCTATCTTCTCCCATACCAATACCAATACCGATAATTGCACGTCCACTCTTCTCCATTACTGCTTTAACATCTGCAAAGTCAAGGTTAACAAGACCAACAACAGCAATCAAATCAGAAATAGATTGAACTCCTCGACGAAGTACATTGTCAACTTCTTTAAATGCTTCAAGCATTGGTGTTGATTTATCAATAATTTCTCTTAATTTATCATTTGGAATAATAATTAATGTATCAACATGTTTCTTTAACTCTTCGATTCCTTTAAGGGCATTTTCCATTCTTCTCTTACCTTCAAAAGAGAATGGTTTAGTAACTATTGCTACTGTTAATGCTCCAAGTCCTTGTGCAATCTCTGCAACAACTCCTGCAGCACCAGTACCAGTACCACCACCCATTCCAGCGGTAATAAATACCATATCTGCTCCGGATAAAGCATCTTCTATTTCTTTTTTAGACTCAACTGCAGATTCCTTACCAATTTCTGGTTTTCCACCTGCTCCAAGTCCATCAGTTAATGTTGCTCCAATCTGAATTTTAACATCTGCCTTTGATGTATTTAATACTTGTAAATCTGTATTAGCAGCAATAAATTCTACCCCTTTAACTCCAGATTCAACCATTCTATTTATAGCGTTTCCACCACCGCCACCTAATCCAATGACTTTGATTTTTGCTAATTGATCCATTTCAAGTCCGCCTATCATACCTTTTCCTCCTTAATCTACGAAAAAGTGCCCAAACACTTTACTTATCACATTTTCACTTGTTGTTACAAGAGAATCAGTAGAAGATAGCTTTTCTACATCCTCATTACTTATCATATTATAATGCTTACCTCTCAAGTCAAGCTTATCATTAAAATACTTAATAGTTCCATAACAACTACTATACATATTATGCCTAATACCCATTGTCTTGATATTACATACTTTCGCAACAAAACCAAATTCTTGTTCTACTAAATATGAAAACCCAGCCAATTCGCTTAAGCCACCTGTTATAATTATATAACGTATTTCCCTATTTGTTAAGTTTTTTATTTCATTTTTGGCAAGTTTTAACAACTCCCTAACTCGTGCTTCAACTACTTTAGACACTCCAACCTGATTTACTTCTTTAGAAGTATCTTTATCAATTTTAAAGTTCCAAGTATCATTACTATCTGCTAAAGATGAAAGAGCAACCGCAAACTTTTCTTTTAGTTTACGAGACTCTTCAAGATTTGACTTAAAAACATAAGTCAAGTCCTTATCAACATTCTTACTTCCAACAGGAATCAAACTATTTTTTATCTGAATTCCTTTATTAAAAACAGAAACATTAGTTGACTCTTCACCAATATTAATAATAGCACCAACAACATCATCATAATTTTTATTCTTAACTGTATAATAATCTCCAAATGATGTAAAACTAATATCAACAGTCTCAACACCACTCAGTTTCAACACTTCAAGTATTCTATATAAAGGCTCTTTAGGAACCGTACTAATAACAACACGTGTCTCTAAAGTACTCCCTTTTAAACCTTTAGGATCTCTAATACTTGTAGTACCATCTACCATAAAATTAATAGGCATGGCTGTTACTAATTCTCTCTCCCTAAAATCTTGTCCCTTTAGTGCATCATTAAGCACATTACCAATATCAATACCAGTAATTTCATTATAGTCAATAACATCAACCTTACCAACCACAATATCCATACTACAATTAGCAGGAGGAACACATGCAATTACTTTAGTAATTTTAATGCCAAGCATCTCATTAACTTGTTTAATCGCATTACTAACAGAATTAATTGCCAAACGATTATCAGTAATAAAACTATCCTTAATACCAGAAGATGGATAAGAAGATGAAGCTAAAACATGATATTTATCATTAAGTTTTTCACACACAACAACTTTTACACTATCAGTACCTAAATCAATTCCAGTATAAATATCACTCATCTAATGCATCTCCTATCTTTAATTTCAATTATACTATAAAAGCATTTTTTTGCAAATAGAATCGACTTATTTAGCCTTAAAAATAACAACTTTCTTATCAGAATAAATAACATTGTAATCATTAGATTCAGATAAATAAGTAGTAATACCTCTCTTTTTAGGCATCAATATATAATCAAAATTATACTTTTTTAAATACTTAGTAAACTTATAAGAAGCATTACTTATATCAAGATAATCTTCAAAATTATACTCTGAGTATAAATCAGCACGACCATCAATAAATACAGGAATATTCTTATAAACCAAATAACCACCATAATCATAATAATTAAGAAGTCTCTTAGGATTTTCTTTCTTTAAAACATCTATTGCCTTATCACTAATAACCTTAGTAGGAGAAAGTTTTATATGAGATTTATTTAAACAAAAAATCCCTAAGAAAAGACATATTAAAATTATAAACACTTTATCTGTACCTTTATCAACCTTTCTAGGAGAAATATAATAAAATATAGAATGAGACATAAAAATATATATAAAAGGCCAAAATCTAATACTTTTTAATCCTAAATATAAACCAAATAAAAATATTAAAGCATCTATTAATCTAATTTTCTTCTTACTAAAAAACATAATCATAAATATTAAAAATGCCAAAACAAAGAAAGGATAATGACTAATTGAATTTAAATCACTACAATGCCATTCACTTATACTCTCAAGCATTACACTATTATTCATATTTTGATAAGGATAAAGTACCATTTTATATCCATGAGGATTTATAAATAATGGAATAAAAGCAAATAATATAGATAACATATATTTAATAAGTTTTTTTCTTGAATAATCAGTATTTTCTATCTTTGATGACTTAAATGAAAAAATACCACATAAGAAAAATATAATAGGAAAAATATAAACTAAACTACTACTTCCTCCATGAACATTAACCCAAATAAGAGAAATAATTGGAATAAAATAAAATTTATTTGAATCTTCATTTTTATATAAATCAAATAATATATAGAGTAATAAAGAAATTAAAACATAAGTTATTAAATGAGGTCTTGCTTGTAAAAAGAAAAATAAAATTGCACTAAAACTAAACCAAAGCATACAAAAAGGAATATTTTTTAAATACTCTTTTCTATTAGGAACAAAAATACTAAGAAGTAAAGTAAAAAATAATATAAAGCAATAGACATAAATATGTAAATTACCAAATATATTTAACAAATTATATAAGACCTTCTCAAATAACCATTCATGAGAAAACCAATATTTTCCAGTAACAAACCAAGAAAACACATCATGTGTTAAAATAGTATTATTTTTAACCATATACTCTCCTGCTTTTATATGCCAAAAATAATCACATTCATACCCAACAAACACCATTGAAAATATACTTAACGATAATAATACAAGTACAAATAATATAATATATTTATTCTTCTTTATCTTATTTTTCATAACATTCACCTCTAATTTTCTAAAATATAAATATCATATAAACCAACTTTATCTACTTTTTTACCATGTTTTATTACATATTTAATTGCTCGTCTATCTATTTGTCTTTGTCCTACTAACTCAACTCCATCTATAAAAAATCTAGTATTCTTTGGCAATTTTTTTATAGAATTAATTAACTTATCAGAACCATTATAACCCCAATTTCCCATATTAATTAAATCTAAATAACTAGCACTCTCATCATTAATTATTCTAAAATAATAACCATTAGAATCTAAAAACATATATTTATAATCTTTATTCTTTTTGATATAGTTAGAAACTTCATTTGTAAAATCAACTTGTTTACTACCCAAATATCTATATTCAAAATGATTAATATTATTAGGATACATTTTTTTAAAAGAACTAATATTTCCATAAGAATAAGAAACAAACAAACAAGCATATACAACTAAGAAAATAGCAAATGAATAAATCGGTAATCTTTTAAGAAAATTAAAATTAATAAAACATAATAACACAAAAACTAAAATCTGAAATCCAACATGATAAGCATCAAATAAAGGCATACTTATACTGTAAAACATAAGAGCATAATAATTATATATGTTTTTTGGCTCTTTAACTATAAATATTATAGTAACTAAACAAATTAATATAAAAACAAAAAGATAAAATTTAGAAGTAACAGAATTATTACCTGCAAAATCAAATAATCCAAATAAACATAAATCTAAAAAACTCATAAATGATTTTGTAATTAATAAATATATTAAAAATATACTACATGGAATAATACAACCAATAAGTCTTGAAATAAACTTTTTTTTATTTTTTAAATAATATAGTAAACATGGTAATAAGAGAAAAACTCCAACACTTTGTTTAGTAAGTATCAAACATCCAACTATAAAACCTATTAAATAATCACTCTTTTCATTTTTTTCTAGATAAATAAGATACAAAAACAAAAATAATAAAAATAAATTATAACTAGGATATAAAATTGGAAATGGTATAAAAAATATCAAAGCACAAAGCCACATATTATCATCTATAAGGTTATGTAAAAGTAAAAAACAACCTAAGATAATAAATATATTAAATATATTAAATACTAAAATGTTATTTCCAAATATCATTAGAGGTAAAGTCATAATAAAAGAAAAAAGAGGAGTTAAAACTATATTAAAATCTAAATATGGTATTTTTCCATTTAAAATATTATAGGAAAAACCATAATTCCATATCTCGTCAAGTGTTATTGGATAAAGGAACAAATTAAATATAAGTAATAATATAAATAACAATAATAATATTAAAAAATTTTTTTTCACAAAGCTTACCTTCTCTCAACTAAAAAATATCGTAACAAGATACAATTTATAAATACTAATATTACTTATAAATTAATAAATCATATTCTTTTTCAACATATTTCTTATTTTTTATAATGTGATTAGCAAGTTTTTTATCACATTGATTATATTTGTCATAATCGTTTATACAGACAGAACCAACAATAAAATAACTATCTTTCAAACTATCTATTTTCTCTATCATAGTATTAGTCCCATCATACCCAAAATTTCCATATAAAGGAACATCAAAATAATTTAAATTAATATTTTTAGTTGTCTTATAAAATGCACTATTTCCATCTATGATTACACATTTTGATTTAAGACAATATTTATCAAAAGAAAGACTTTTTTTATTTAATGTTTTGCAAACATCATCTTTTGTATAAAATAAAGTAAATCTTTCATTATCACATCTAATAACTTTTGAATTTTTATTTAAATTCATAATATTTAAAAAAAGCAAAATATTAAATATAACAAAAACAATAATAATAGTTTTTTCATACTTAACAAATTTAAAAGAACAATTGTCTATCAAACAAAATAAAAATAAAAATATTAAGTAAGAAAAATGATGTAAATCAAATATAGGATAAGTAAAGAAAAAACTACAAGGAAGGTAATACAAGTATTTTTTATCTTTGTTTTTAATAATATAATAAATAAGTATTATTACGGTTAAAATAGATAAATAAAATAAAATTCCAGATGGTCTACTATTATTACTACTAAAATCAAACAATCCCAATAAACATAAATTAATAAAACTATATAATGATTTATTAATAATTAAATAAATAAGAAATATAAAACATGGAATAAAAACACCCACTAACCTTTTAAATAATTTACCTCTGTTTCTAAAACAAATAATAAACATTGGAATAAGTAACATACATCCAATCACATGTTTACTAAGTATAGAAAGACCTATAATAAAACCAATTAAATAATCTTTAGAAGAATATTTTTTTTCTAAATAATAAATAATTATTATAAAAAATAGCGTAAAAAAATTATATGTCATTAAAAAAATTCTAATAAAAACTATATAAGCAGAAAACAAGAATAATGTTTTTTTGTCGCCTAAATTCTTATTAACAAAATACACAAATAAAGTAACTAGAAATGCTTGTTCAAAAATAAACATTAAATAATTATCATAAATATGTAATCCTAAAGACATAAAAATAACATATAAAGGTGTTGTTATAATATTAAAATCATTATATATTACTTGTCCATTCTTTAACGCATGAGAAAAAGAATAAAAAGTAAGAGAATCACCAAACTTCAAAAAATAAAATATATAAATATAACAAATACAAACAAATAGATAAATACCAAGATATTTTAAAATACTCTTATAATTATTCTTTATAAAATTCATAGTACTACTCCTTAATATATATCCTATAATTAGATATATTTTTTATTAATTTAGAACTCTTAAGAACTAATAAACTTTCACATATAAACTGATTATTATTACTACTCTTACTACATAAACTAGAATCACTAACTATAATACTATTCTTTGGAATACTATTTATCCTTGAAACTATTTTTTCTTCTCCTCTATAACCCAAATTACCATGATTTAATAAGTCATAATAAGTTATATCTCTATCATTACTAATTTTAAAGAAAAAACTCTCAGTACCACGAAGTAAATAATAAACATTGTCATACTTCTTAGTAAATTTATTAATAGATTTAATACTCTCATTATATTTAGGTGTTTTTAAATAGAAAGTAAAATGCTTATAATTATAAAAGTTAAAACTACTTAAAAATTTATATTCAATAACACAACTACTAATAAATAAAAATACTATCATAACTACCAAATATTTATAAATATTATCTCTAATACTAATATCACGACAAATTAAATAAAGTATTCCAATTAAAAATAAAGATACATGATAAAAATCAACTATTGGAAGACTAATAACACTATATAATAATAAGTAATATAATTCATAATCATTCCTATTTTTAACAATTCTATATACTAGGTAAATAACTCCTACAAAAAGTAATATAAAATAAAACATAGAAATACTTTTATTATTAGAACCAAAATTAAATAAACCTAAAAAACATAAATCAATAAACTTCATAAAACTACCAGTAATAGCTAGGTAAATAAAAGTAATTACAACTGGTATTAAGTAACCAATTAATCTTTTAAAAAATCTCTCTTTCTTAGAAAATAAATAATATAAACTAGGAATAAATAAAACTAATCCAATAGTTTGCTTAGTACAAAAAATAAGTCCAAGTATAAATCCAACTAATATATCATTCTTCTTATTTTTTAATAAGTAAAATAAAATTATTAATAATAAAAATACAATAAAATTATATCCTGGAAAAATAGTCGTACATAAACTTATTGGATAAAACATACATATACCAAGAATAAATAAAATATACTTTTTGCCAACTAATTTTTCTAAAAAATAAACTAATACACAAAGTAAAATACTCTGCTCTATATAAAACATTAATATATCATTAAATAAATGAAGTCCTAAACTATATAAAAAAGGACTAAATAAAGGTATTACCATATTAAAATCTAAATATGGAACTTCTCCTCGTAAAAGAGCATAACTAAATCCATAATTTGCAACACTATCACCTTGATAAATATTATAATTAACTACTAAAAATAATAAAAAAAAGAAAAATAGTATAATAAATTTTATAATACTTTTATAATTATTTCTTATAAAGATCATCATATTATCTCTCCTATTCCATAATTTTAAAATGATTTCCACTATCTAAATATAATATACCTTTATGATTTTCAAGTTGTGTTAAAACCTCGTTATAATGATTAATCATTTTAAACTTAGTAAGTGTTAAATAAACCATATTACCATCATCCATATAAAGTAAAAACCTATCTTTATCATAATCATTTGGTTTATATTCAATATCACTTATTTTAGATAAAGTATCTAAATTTATCTTTTCCATGTCAGTAACAAATTTCTTATATTTTTTATCTGGAATATAATTTAATAATCTAGGTACTCTAAAATTACTACTAATAGAATCATCTTCTACTGAAATATTATTACTTAAAATATACTTATTATCATTAACACTATAAAATAAAGGTCTATTCTCCAAAACATCAATTTCAAGTACAAATCCCCACTTTTTATTAACTTTAACAGAAGAAATGTATTTTGATTTACTGACATTTTTACTTATACTCTTAGAACTAGTAAGAACAAAACTAGGATAATCTTTTATCTTAGCAAGTTCTATAATATAATCATCATTTAAATAAGTAGTATTTTTAATAATAATATTTTTAATAGGCATCTCAATTATTTGATACACTGCAAAAAATAGTCCTAATAAAACTAAAAGAACTAATAAGAAATTAAATAACCTAATTTTTCTTTTTTTGACTATTTTTTTTGCCATAACTACTCCCAATTTACAAATTCTTGTTCTATTTTCATATCAACATTATATTTTTCAAGTACAGTATCATGAGCAAGATCAATTAAATATTTTATATCACTACTAGTCGCATCTTTATAATTAATAACAAAATTAGCGTGTTTATCACTAATCATTGCTCCACCCTTAGTCACTCCTTTTAATCCACTCTCTTCTATTAATTGACCAGCAAACCCACCTTCAGGATTTCTAAAAACACTTCCAGCACTAGGATACTCAAGAGGTTGAGAAGCAACTCTTCTTTCTCGTCTTTCTCTTATTACGTCTTCTATTGCTTCTCGCTTACCAACATTTAACTTTAAAATAACTTCTAAACAAACATAATCTCTATGAGTTTGCAAAAAAGAAGAACGATAATGAAAATTCATCTCTTTATTTTCTAAATTAATAATTTCTAAATTTGGAGTAAGTACTTTAACAGTTTCTACAACATAACCCATATCAGACTTATATGCACCAGCATTCATAAATACAGCGCCACCAACAGTTCCAGGAATTCCAGATGCAAACTCAAGTCCTGTAAGGCCCTTTTTAGCAGCCATTAAACTAAGTTTAATCAAAGAATATCCTGCTCCGACTTTTATCTTGTTATTACCAAAAAAAGTTAAAGTATCAAAACTATTTAATTTAATTAAAAAACCATCATACTCCTTATCACTAAAAAGTAAATTAGAGCCATTTCCAAGTATCTTATACTTAACATTTCTACTCTTTAATAACTTCAAAAGTTTAATTAACTCAGACACATCAGCAGGATATGCCATAACACGACAAATTCCTCCTACTCTATAAGTTGTATATTTACTTATAGAAACATTCTCATAAATTTTACAAATATCATCTTTTTTTATTAATTCAATGACATCATTCATATTATCACCTAATAATTCTTTTAATTTCATCATATATTTTAGTTGCAGAGTCATCTATTCCAAGTTTTCTGCTATCTTCACTCATCTTATCATATAAGTCTTTATTATCAAATAACTTATCGATTTCACAAATAATAGTTTTTGAAGAAAATTCATCTTCTGTAATTATTGTACAAGCTCCATTTTCTTCTAATTCACGGGCATTTTTATACTGATGATTATTTGTAACATAAGGGCTTGGTACTAATATTGCAGGAAGTCCAATTGCAGTTATCTCAGCAATAGTAGATGCACCTGCTCTAGATACAATTAAATCACTATCTTTAAGTAAATTAATTAAATCATTCATAAAAGGAACAATCTTAACATTATCTGAAACATCAAGTTCCTTATAATCATCATAATATGCTTTACCAGTAATTACCAATACTTGATAATTCTTATTATTAAATTTTGGGATTAATTCTTTTATTTTTTTAGTCATTGTTGTACTGCCAAGAGACCCCATAACAATAACTACAAGTTTCATATTCTCTTTAAAACCAATCTCACTCTTTTTCTTAATAGATGCTCTCATTATTTCTTCACTTCTAGGATTTCCAGTATAAACAGTCTTTTTCTTTGGAAATAAAGAAAGACTGCCAGGAAGAGAAACACATATAGTATCAGCAAAATTACCAATAAATTTATTAGATACCCCTGGAATTGAATTCTGTTCATGAATAAGTGTTGGAATACCTAACTTATGTGCGGCATATAAAACAGGTGCAGTAATATAACCACCTGCTCCAACTACAACATCAGGCTTGAATTCTTTTAAAAGACTTGTTGCCCTCTTAATAGCTAATCTAAATTTATTAAGCACACTAAAATTCTTAAATAAATTTTTTCTATTTAAGCCCTCCATTGGAATACCTTCAAACCTTATACCAAGCTTTGGTATAATATCTTTTTCCATTCTGTCACTTGTTCCAATATATAAAAATTCAGATTTCTTTTCTTTTTCTTTTATCTTATTTATAATAGCAATCGCTGGATAAATATGTCCACCTGTTCCTCCAGCCGCAATAACAACTTTCATGAAAGCCCCTCCACTCAACAAAATTATAACATATTTTTTTATTATATTTCCATATTTAATAAACTTTATATAATATTATATGTCAATTGTAAAAAGAAAAGTATTATGATAAAATACAAGAAAAAGAAAAGAGGGATACCATGAAAGCTATTGGTATTATTGCAGAATATAATCCATTTCATAATGGACACCTGTATCATTTAAATACTATTAAAGAACACTACAAAGATTATAAAATAGTATTAATATTAAATGGAAACTTCACAGAACGTGGAGATGTGTCAATAATTGATAAATGGAAAAGAACAGAAATTGCTTTAAAAGAAGGAATAGATTTAGTAATAGAATTACCCTTCCCATTCGCAACTCAATCAGCTGACTACTTTAGTTATGGAGCAATCACTCTGCTAGAATACTTAAATGTCGAAAAAGTAGTATTTGGAAGTGAATCAGACAATATTGAAGACTTAAAACTAATCGCTAAAACCCAACTTGATAATGAAGAATTTGATAAACTAGTAAAAATATATTCAAAATTTGGTTATAATTATCCAACTGCCCTATCTCTTGCTCTAGAAGATTTAACAGGCAAAAAAATAACAACACCAAATGATTTACTAGGAATAAGTTATATAAAAACAATATTAAAATATAACTATAAAATAGAACCAGTAACTATAAAAAGAATTAATAATTATCATGAAAAAGAACTAAATAACACCTTCTCAAGTGCTACATCAATTAGAGAATCTTTAAAAGAAAATAAAAGCATCAAAGGATATGTCCCAGACTTAGTTCTTCCATATTTAGAAGATTTACATATGATAGATGATTATTTTAATATTTTAAAATACAAAATAATTACAAGTAAAAATTTAGAAGAATATCAAACAGTAGATGAAGGATTTGATAAATTATTAAAAAAGAATATTCTAGAAGTAAATAATATAGATGAATTAATAAAGAAAATAAAATCAAAAAGATATACATATAATAAAATTAGTAGAATGTTAATTCATATATTATGTAATTTTACTAAAGAACATGCAAAAAGTTTTAATAAAATATCATATATTAGAATACTTGGATTTAATAACTCTGGAAGAGAATATTTAAGTACAATAAAAAAAGACACCCAAGTTCCAATAATTTCTAAAATAGCAAAAAATATGGATAAAATGTTAGAATTTGAAATTGAAACTACAAAAATTTATGATATTATAAATAATAAAAATTTAGCAAAAAAAGAATTACAAAAAATAATTTATTATGGAGGAGAAAATAATGGATAAAAAAATGTTAAAACAAAAAAAAACAGGTCAAATTATAGTAATAAGTGCCCCATCAGGAGCTGGTAAAGGAACAGTCATTGGAAAGTTATTAGAAAGAGATAATAAATCACGTTGGTTATCAGTTTCCGCAACATCAAGAAAACCTCGTGAAGGAGAAGAAGAAGGAGTAAACTACTACTACTTAACAGAAGACGATTTTAAAGAAAAGATTGATGATAACTTCTTTCTTGAATATACAAATTATGCTGGTAACTACTATGGTACTCCTAAAAAATATATAAAAGAAAAAATTGATCAAGGAATAGATGTCATATTAGAAATTGAAATTGAAGGAGCAACTAATATTAAAAAACTAATTCCAGAAGCAATATTTATATTTATTATGCCACCTTCTCTAAAAACTTTAGTTAAAAGACTAAAAAAGCGTGGTACTGAATCAAACGATAAAATAATAAAAAGATTCCATGAGGCTTATAAAGAAATAAATGAAGTTACAAAATACAACTATGTAGTCGTAAATGATGAAATAGATGACACAGTTGATAAAATAGAAGCTATATTAAAAGCAGAAAAATGCAGAGTCGATCGTATTGAAGAAGTATACCTAGACACTAAAGAAGAAGAGATTCATGAACTTCTTATGGAAGATGAAGAAGTATTTGTTAATACTGGGCTAGGAGATAAATTACAATGAAAATAAAATTAGAAGATTATATTAAAAAGTTAGAAAATGAAAATAAAAAAGATAAAATAGATAAAAATTTACCAGAAGAAATATTACATGTAATTGAATTCTTTCAACATGAAAGATTTGTTCATTTAATTGTAACTTTCTTTGCAGGTATATCAACAATTTTATTTTTAATTTCATTTCTAGTTCTAGAAAATATATTTTTATTCTTATTATTTCTAGTAACATTTTGTCTTTTCGTACCATATATATTTCACTATTATTATTTAGAAAATGGTACTCAAAAACTATATGATTTGTATCTAGATATTTCAAGAAAAGAAAAGTATGCTTCAAAATAGCATGTTTTTTTTTATGAAAAAACAAAAAAGTTGAAATTAATCAACTTTTTCATATTAAATTTCTACAATTCTAATATAATTTGTTGTTCTAGATTTTCCTAATGGGAAACCTCCAGTTAATAAGATTAAATCACCTTTTTGTAAATTAAATTGTTCTTGTGCAATCTTTTTAGATGCTTCAATCATTTCATCTGTTGACTCATATACTTCTGTTACAACTGGTTTAACACCAAAGTTTAATGCAACTTTCTCAGCAATATGATTTGATGGACAACAAGCAAGAATAGTACAGTTAGGTCTTAAGTTACTAACCTTTCTTGCAGTATAACCAGACATTGTTGTTGTAACGATTAACTTAATATCATCATATTCAACAGCATCAACAGCAAGTTTTGCAATTGTATCAGAAATAGCAATCTTTCTCTTATATTGAACATGTTTTGAATAATCAATTGTAGATTCAACATGCTCACAAATTCTTGCCATATATTTAACAGCATCAATTGGATATTTTCCAACAGTAGTTTCTCCAGATAACATTACACAGTCAGTTCCATCAATTACAGCATTAGCAATATCAGTAACTTCAGCTCTTGTTGGTCTTGGACTTGTGTACATAGATGCTAACATTTCAGTTGCAACGATAGCAAACTTACCATGTTCACGACATTTTTGAATAATTTGTTTTTGTAAAATAGGTAATGCTTCCATTGGAACTTCTACTCCAAGATCTCCTCTTGCAATCATGATTCCATCAGATACTGAAATAATTTCATCAATATTATCAATTCCCATTTGACTTTCAATCTTAGAAATAATTCTAGCGTCTCCACCAGCATCTTCTACAATCTTACGAGCAGCAATAACATCTTCAGGAGTATTAACAAATGATAATGCTAAATAATCACATGAATGTGTTGCAGCAAATTCAATATCTTTTCTATCAATATCACTAATAAATGGTAAATTTAAATCAATTCCAGGAACATTTAATGTCTTATGACTCTTAATTTCTCCATTATTAATTGCTTTTAAAGTAACGTATCCTTCACCCTTTTCAATAACTTCTAAATCAAGTAATGCATTATCAACTAATACATGTGAACCAACTTCAATACGTTCAATTGCCTCAGGATGATTTACACAGAAATGTTCTCTATTACAAACAACCTCTTCTTCAACCATCTTGATAGTGTCACCAATACTTACTTTAACACCATCTTCAGTTTCAAAATTTCCTGTTCTAAATTCAGGTCCTTTTGTATCATATAGAATTGCAACTGGCATACCAGTTTTTCTTCTAACTTCACGAACAACCTCAATTGTTTCTAATGCACTTTCCTCAGTTGCATGAGAAAGATTGATACGTGCACAATTCATTCCACTTAATACTAATTGTTCCATTACTTCAACGTTTCCGCTAGCTGGACCAATACTACAAATAATTTTAGTCTTCTTCATATCACATACCTCCGAACTCATATAATACTACACTAAAATTGGAAGAAAAACAAGAAAAAATCGAAAAAAAAAGAATAAATTTTATTCTTATTTTTGACAATTAGTACAATAGTGAGTTCCTCTACCACCAATCTTTGTTTTTTCAAGTATCTTACCACATTTTGGACAAGGACTTCCACCCTTCCCATGAACTAATAATTCATTTTGAAATAACCCATGAACTCCTTCACTTGACGTAAAGCTTTTTATTGTCGTTCCACCAAGCTTAACAGCATGACTTAACACTTCTTTTGTATTATCAATTATTTTTTGACACTCAGAAACACTAACATCACACCCACGTCTCATAGGAGAAATACCACTCATGAATAGTATCTCATCATCATAAATATTTCCAATACCACAAATAATACTTTGATCAAGCAAAATAGTCTTGATTGGTAATTTTAATTTATGAATCTTTTCGTATAAATATTCTTTTTTAATATCATCATAAAACTCAAGTCCAAGTTCAGAAAGAGGCTTCACAAAATAAGTGTCTTCTTTATTAATAAGATACATCTTACCAAACTTTCTAACATCATGATATCTAAAACTAATATCATCATCTAAAATAAACTCAACATGTTCATGTTTCGCAATACTATCCCCCTTTTTTCTGAAAAAGAACTTTCCTTCCATACGAAGATGAATTAATAAAGAATAATGATCTAGTCCTACCACAATAAACTTACCTCGAGTTACTATATCATTTATCTTCTCACCAATTATTTTTTTCTTAAACTCATCAGTTGTAGGACTAGCAATTATATTATCCCAATAAACATTACATCCTGTAATTCTTTTTCCAACTATTCTTGGAATTAAATTTTTAACAACCGTCATTACCTCAGGCTTTTCAGGCATACTATCACTCTTTTCTTAATCATTTTGCTTCATACCAGTTGTTTCCAACTTCTATATCTACCTTTAAAGGAACTTGTAAAGTAAATGTATTCTCCATTATATTTTTAACAATCTCACTAACTTCATTAAGTTCACTCTTTAAAACATTAAATACAAGTTCATCGTGTACTTGAATTAACATTTTACTCTTTAAGCCACGCTTATTAAACTCATCATATATCTCAACCATAGCCTTCTTTAAAATATCAGCAGCAGTACCCTGAATAGGCGTATTTAAAGCCATTCTCTCTCCACTACTTCTAATCATATAATTCTTACTTTTTAACTCTTCAACTACTCTTTTTCTATTCATCAAAGTCTTAACATATCCATTTTTATAAGCATCACTCTTCAAATTATCCATAAATTCTTGAATACCAGGAAAAGTCTCTAAATAATTATCAATAAACTTTTTAGCATCTTTTATATCTATTCCTAAATCTTCTGATAAACCAAAACTACTAATTCCATATAAAATACCAAAATTAACTGCTTTAGCATTTCTTCTCATATCTTTAGTAACTTTATCAATTGGAACATGAAATATTTCAGAAGCAGTCTTAGCATGAATATCTTTTCCTTCTCTAAACGCCTCTATTAAATTAGCCTCATTAGAAATAGATGCAAAAACACGAAGTTCTACTTGTGAATAATCACTAGAAAGTAATACTGAATCCTCATCTGGAATAAAAGCCTTTCTTATTAATTTAGAAAAGTCACTCCTTGCAGGAATATTTTGAAGATTAGGGCTAATACTAGAAAGTCTTCCTGTACGAGTTAATGTCTGAGTAAAAATAGTATGAATCCTACCATCATCTCTTACTTCACTAGCAAGACCAACTGCATAATTAGTATATAATTTTGATAAAGTTCTATATTCAAGTACTTTACTAACTATAGGATGACAATCAATTATCTTATCAAGAATATCTTTACTAGTAGAATACTTATTATCTTTCGTTCTCTTAGGATATTTTATTCCTAAGTCTTCAAATAAAACTTTTGCAAGTTGAGATGGACTCATAATATTAAATTTACACATAGCATCATTATAAATTTCTTCTTCTAAATCATCCATTTTCTTTTTTAATTCAACTTCTACTTCTTTTAAATATTCTTTATCAACTCTTATACCAGTAAGTTCCATATCTGCTAAAACATGAGTAAGAGGCATCTCAATATTAGAAAATAAATCTATCATTTCATTTTCATTTAATAAATCAATAACTCTACTCTTAGTATCATAAATAAATTTAGCTTTTAAAGCACATATTTTAGAAAGTTCATCATTTGATATTTCTTTAGGTCTTTTCTCTGTACCATATAAATCTTCATAAGGAGTAATATCATAAGAAAAACTCTTCGCAACAAAACTAATATCATCCTTCACAGTATAATCAAGTAAATACATACCAATCATAGAATCATAATTACAATTATTTATATTAATATCTAAGTTATTTAAAACAACAATATTTTTCTTTAAATCATATGTCATCTTATTAACATTAGAATTAAATAAATCTTTATAATTAGACAAATTATCACTATCTATAAAATATCCTTTTTCTCCATCATAAATACCTACTCCAAGTATTGTACTTTTACTATATACTTCTCCTCTAGTTTCTACATAAAAAGAAAATTCTTTATCATTATAATTAAATTTACTAATATCATCTATAAAAATATCGTTATCAACACTTTCTTCTTCACTTTCTACTTCACTAAAATCCATTTTCTTAATTAATGAATGAAACTCAAATTCTTCTAACATTTCCTTTAATCTCTTTAAATCACATCCATTATATACACAATCTTCTAAGTCAAATCCTAATGGAACTTCTCTATAAATTGTTGCTAAATCATAACTCATATAAGCATTTTCTTTATCAATAGTAAGTTTTTCTCTCATTTTAGGAGAAATGCTTTCTAAATTTTCATATACCCCATCTAAACTACCATACTTTTCAAGTAAATTAATAGCTGTCTTTTCTCCAATTCCTTTAACGCCCGGAATATGATCACCTGCATCTCCCATTAATGCTTTTAAATCTATCATTTTAATTGGATCAACTTTATAAGTATTTCTAAATTCAATCTTATCCATTAAAATATGTCCACTTTGTTTTAATAATTTTACAACTACTTCATCACTTATTAATTGCAATAAATCTTTATCACTACTAATTATAGTACCAACAAAGTCACTTTCTTCATCAACTTTTTTGGAAAGTGTACCAATTATATCATCTGCTTCATAGTTTTCTATTTCAAAATGTTTTATTCCCATTGCATCAAGTACTTCTTTTGCTTTTGGAAACTGAAGCCCTAAGTCTTCCGGCATTGCAGCACGACCTGCTTTATATTCATCATATTTTTCATGTCTAAATGTTTTTCCTTTATCAAAAGCAACCATTATATAATTAGGATTTTCTTCTTTTATTATTTTATTCATCATATTTATAAAGCCATACAAAGCATTTGTTGGGAAACCTTTAGAGTTTCTCATAATAACACCTTGGTAAGCTGTCGCATAAAAACTTCTAAATAGTAAGTTATTACCATCTACTAATATTATTTTTTTCATTTTCTTCACCTGCAAATAGTATACCACAAAACTACCTATATTAACTATTTTTCTACATATAACAACAAACACCACCACCTAAAACATTTGTTTGACATTACTAAATTATAATGATAAACTAAATTTATAAAGGAGGAAAACATGGAAAAATTAACAGATAGACAAAAATATATTCTTGATGTTATTAAAAAATTAGTTGCAAAAAATGGCTATCCACCAACAGTAAGAGAAATTGGCGAAGCAGCTAATTTATCTTCTCCAGCAACCATTCATTTTCACTTAACTAAATTAGAAGAAAAAGGATATATAAAAAAAGGAAATAACAAGAACCGTACATTAGAAATATTAGTTCCAAATGAATACATTGATAATGCAAAAGAAATAGTAGATGTTCCATTTCTTGGAAAAGTAACTGCTGGTATTCCAATAGAAGCAATAGAAATGCCTAATGAATATTTTTCACTACCAGCAAGTCTTATTCCTAAATCAAGTGAAGTTTTTACTTTAAAAGTAAGTGGAGATTCAATGATTAATGTAGGAATATATGATGGAGATATCATAATTGTTGAAAAAAGAAATACTGCAAGAAATGGTGAAACTGTAGTTGCTATGAATCAAGATAATGAAGCAACAGTAAAAACTTTTTATAAAGAAGATGGATACTATAGACTTCAACCAGAAAACGATTCAATGGATCCAATAATTCTAAAAGAAGTTACAATTTTAGGAAAAGTAATAGGTCTATACAGAAAATTGTAAAAATTAAGTAAAAAGATTGCTAAAAATATCATAAATGAACTTGTCAACAAAAAGTAGACAGTAAAAAGATTTTATTTAAACCCTAGTT